>Ga0187879_10002264_pt1 | contig 13117 bp, 8 predicted proteins | sample June2016WEW_19_1_FD_132423 | JGI IMG/M metagenome (GOLD analysis project Ga0187879, IMG submission 132423) | Peatland microbial communities from SPRUCE experiment site at the Marcell Experimental Forest, Minnesota, USA - June2016WEW_19_10 | ecosystem: Environmental > Terrestrial > Soil >... | reverse complement strand
GCATTCCTTGGCCTCGCCAAAACCTGCGCCAAACTCGGGATCAGCTTCTGGGACTATCTGGGCAGCCGGCTCAAGGTGGCGGGCCAGGCCGCTATCGAACCGCTCGACCATTACGTCAGAGCGCGAACCCGATACGCCTGATCGGACCTACCCACAGTTTTGCCCCTTTAGCCAGAAAGCCAACCAACGTATTGTTGTGTGACCGAAAAGCGTTGTGCCAGGGTTCTATTGACCGTGACGGAACAATGTGGGTTCCGTCCAGCGGTGGACGCTGGTACCGGCACCGTGGAAAGGGGCCCTGGACGCCCTCTCTTCCACGGCCGTGCCACCCAGGGTGACGACGCTGGGCGAAAATTGGGCAAGCGCGCCCGACCTCCTCGCCGCACCGACACCGCAGATCTTATGCGTCGCACAGCGCGACCGATCAGCAAACAATCGCGGTATTGAGAAGCAGTTCATTAACCTGTTTGCGGCAGTGTGAAACGCAATCGCCGAATGACGACACCACCTGGTGATGACCGAGGTCATGAACATGAGCCGCCGGCTTTCCCAACCAGTCATCATTGTGCCGCAACCATCGTCAGACTCTGAGCATGTCAGGCAAACTCTGGTTGACGCAATCAGTCATCATCATGCCGGTCGGGTCGCCGATGCAGAGCGGCATTATCGGACGCTCATCGAGTCACCGTCAGGACATGCCCTTGCAAGCTATGGCCTCGGCTTGCTGTGCGCCACGCAAGGCAGGCCGCTTGAGGCCATCGACGCTTACCGCGATGCCATAGCCAGGCGGCCGGATTTTGCCGACGCCTATGTCAACCTCGGAACGACGGTTCTGGCGCTCGGGCAATGTGAGGAGGCGGCGTTACTCTATCGACAGGCCATCGCAATCAACCCTGAAAACGCCATGGCTCACAGCAACCTTGGCAAAGCACTGCAGGATCAGGGCCGCTGCAACGAAGCACTCGAAGCCTATCGTGCCGCGATCTCCCTACAACCGGACGATGCCAGCATCAACATCAATTTCGGTGCCGCGCTGCTGGAGCAGCGAACGTGGGAGGAAGCAGTGACGGTCACACAGCGCGCCATCGCGTTGCAGCCAGCAAACGCTATGGCACACGCCAACCTGGGAACCGCATTGATGAATCTTGGCCGCCACGAAGAGGCTCTCGAGTCGTGCTACCAGGCCATGGGCCTGGACCTGCAAGGCGTGGCAATCCATGCCAGCCTGGGTGGCGCAATGCTGGAACTGGGAGCACTGCCCGAGGCGGTGGATCTCTGCCAACGTGCCATTGCCCTTGATCCAACGTTAGCCAGCGCTCATTTCAATCTCAGCCACGCGCTCAAGGCGATGAACCTGCTGGAGGCGGCACAGATCGCGGTAGGCCAGGCGATCTCGCTGTGCCCCGATTCGGCGGAATATCATTTCCATCTCGCTCATATTTTGCTACTGCGGGGCGATCTGGCTGCCGGTTGGGCGGAGTATGACTGGCGTTGGAAGTTGCCGGATTTTTCCTGGATCAGCACCCTGCACGGGGAGTTCACGCAGCCGCCATGGTTCGGTGAGGACATCGGCGACAAGACAATTCTGATCCACACGGAGCAGGGCCTGGGCGACATGATTCTGTTCGCCCGCTACCTGCCCCTGGTTGTGCAAAGCGCACGACGGGTGATCGCGGCCGTCAGCCCGCGCATGCATCGATTACTGGAATCAATCGAAGGCGTCGAAGTCGTCTCGATCAGGGATGTTCCGCTACCGGATTTTGACGTGCATTGCCCGCTGCTGAGCCTGCCGCGGGCATTTGCCACCAGGCTCGGCAACATACCATCACCGGTGCGCTATTTACGCGCTGAACCCGCCGCGCAAGAGGACTGGGCCAACCGAATTAAGCGCAACCAGACTTGTAGTAACACGTTGCGGGTCGGCCTTGTTTGGGCTGGAAATCCTGCCACGAAACGCGATCGTTTTCGCTCTCCGGGTTTGGCCAGTGTGGCGCCACTTTTTTCCGTCTCGGGTATCGAATTTGTCGTCTTGCAGGTGGGGGAGGGTCGGCAGGAACTTGATGCCAGCCCGTTGCCGCCAGGCGTCATCGATCTGGGCTGTGAGGTCACAGATTTGGCAGACACGGCCGCCATTATATCTGGATTGGACCTGATGATCAGTTCGTGCACAGCCCCGCTGCACCTGGCCGGAGCATTGGGTGTACCAACGTGGGCAATGATACCGTTTGCGCCATATTTTCCTTGGTTGCTGGAACGCACCGACACGCCTTGGTACCCGAGTATGCGACTGTATCGACAAGAGCAACCCGGGCGCGACTGGTCAGGCGTTGTCGCTCGGATCGCTGCAGATCTCGCGGCACTGGTGCACTCAACACCGGATTGTCCGGGAGTGCAGCAGCGTCATGTGTCAGAGAATACATTATCGATGCCTCAGATGTCTCTGCCTGAGATTGACGGTTTCAACCAGCTCGCGCGCTGCCGCAGTGGCGTCATGCTGTGCAATCGCAATGACACCTACATAGGCGCCAGCCTGCGCAAATATGGCGAGTTCTCGGGCGAGGAAACCGCGCTATTCCGCCTCATCGTGCAACCTGGCCGGACGGTGCTGGACATTGGGGCCAACATCGGTGTCCACACCGTCGACCTATCATGTTTGGTCGGTCCAGATGGAACGGTGCATTCGTTCGAACCGCAGCGACTGACGTTCCAGCTCCTATGTGCCAACGTGGCTTTGAACAGTTGCTCGAACGTTTTCACCCACCATACCGCGGTTGGTGCCGCCGCCGGCACGATCCTGGTGCCCTCGCTCGATCCTGGAGAATCCCACAATTACGGCGGCCTGTCGCTACTGGGTTCGGGTGTTGGCGAGCCGGTTGCCTTGGTCACGATCGATAGTATGGAGCTGAGTGATTGTCAGTTCATCAAAATCGACATCGAAGGCATGGAGACGGAAGCGTTGCGTGGTGCCGCTGTAACGATCCAACAGTTTCGGCCATTTCTATATGTCGAGAACGATCGTCAGGGTCGGTCCGCAGAGTTGATCGGTCTGTTACAGCAATACGGTTACCGGCTCTATTGGCACACGCCGCCGTTATACAGCGCAAACAACTTTCGTGTGGACATGGAAAACATCTTTGGCAGCAAGGTGTCCGTCAACATGATCGGTATCCCGGCCGAAATACCGCAATTTACCGTGGTCAACCTGCGGGAGGTCGCCGGCCCGACCGACAGCGTAATCAGATGGTAAGCGAGGGCTGCGATTGATGTCCCGGGTTGCACCTTTGCATCGATGGCTCCCGCAAGTGATCGCCCCGCGTTCGCCGTCCGTCGCGTGCGGACGTCCTTGAAGTATCGCCTATAAATCAAACCACAGCAGCAGCGCTACCATACCAGCATCCGTTAGGCAGGATCCAGTGAATGCGTCAATACCACCTTACTCGGGCCACCACGAGCGGAACACCGCCACGTAAGGCCCACGCCCAGGGGAAGTTACGTCGGTCATCTAGCAGCGGAACCAAATACCATGGATGAGACCTTGTCAGAGTATATCATTGCCTCTCCAGCCGATCTGGTCCTGGTGCCTGGGCGCACCGATGAAATGCCGGCAAAGGTCTCCGAGCAAACCGACAACAAATGCAATCGCACTGGTGTTGAAATTCGCACCACCCGGGAGTTGTTCGCTGACACAGCGCATTCCGTCGGCAGGCCGGAGCCTTTTCAGGAGCTGCGATACGGCGAGGCGTACGAAACACCTATCGAGCTCGTCGATGCCGTTAGTGCTGACCAGCGGGCGATCGCGGACGTGCTGCATGTCGGCTGCGGTGTCTTTGAACCCGAAAAACTCCCCCTGATGTTCCGCAATCCGGGTTGGCGAGAAATCCGGCTGGACATTGACCCAGACGTCAATCCGGATGTCATCGCCAGCATAACCGATATGCAAGTTATCTCCGGCGCCACCCTCAATGCAGTCTATTCGTCACACAACGTTGAGCATCTCTATCCGCACGAGGTACCGCTCGCCCTACGCGAAATGAATCGTGTGTTAAAGTCGGACGGCTTTGCATTTATCAAGCTTCCCGATCTGCAAGAGGTGGCCCGTTTTGTCGCCGAGGGCAAACTGGAAGATCCGCTTTATATCTCCCCAGTGGGTGCGATCGCACCGCTCGACATTCTCTACGGTCATCGGCCGGCCTTGGCACGCGGCAATGCGTTTATGGCCCATCGCACCGGATTTACCGGGACGACGCTTGGAACGGCGTTGATCGCGGCAGGCTTCGTCGCAGTGATGATGCAACGCGACTTGCCGAATTTCTCATTGACTGCCATCGCTTTCCGAACGCAACCCGATGCTGAGCAAATGGCAATCTGGCGGGCGCGGCTGCTCCCGGCCGAAGATCGGCCGACCGTGCTCTACACGCTGAACGGCTGACACCCGGAACTTGCCGCGAGCGCTTTCCTCACCTTCACCGTGAGAGTTGGTGCGGGACAAGCAGCCGCTCGCTCGCCGCACGGACCCGGGGATCACCCGCATATTCGTTACGGGTTCTTAGGGGACTGTTAAGGACTCGCCCGTAATCTGCCCGTCCGTCCTCCAAAAAGCCGAGCGGCAAAGGCACAGCATGACCATCTACACCGTGACATCGGGTGCCGTCAGCAGCGGCCTCGTCCTCAGCAGCGGTGATAAGCTGGATGTGTTATCCGGTGGCATGGCCAACTTCACCGTTGTGAGCAACGGTGGTGTTGCGAATACGTCTGCAGGTGGCGTTGCCAGTTTCACTGTGGTCAGCAATGGCGGCATCGCCAATGTATCAGCGGGTGGCGTGGCGAATGGCACCGTACTGAACAGCGGCGGTGTCGGGAACGTCTACAGTGGCGGGACCGCCAACTCCTCCGTCGTTAGCGGCGGCGCCGCCGCATTCGTCTTCCGTGGCGGCGTGGCCAGCTCCACTGTGGTGAGCAGCGGTGGCGCAGCGAACATATCCTCCGGTGGCATGGCTGGCGACACCGTGTTGAGCAGCGGCGGTGTTGCATACGTCTTCCAGGGTGGGGTGGCCAATGCCACGGTCGTTAGCTCAGGCGGTGCTGCTTTCATTTATAACGGCGGTGTAGCCAGCGGGACCGCGGTCGGCGCAGGCGGCGTCGAATATGTTTATACCGGCGGCGTGGCCAGCGTCACCGTAGTGAGTAGCGGCGGCGCCGAATTCGTCTACACCGGTGGCATAGCCAAGGGCACCCAGGTGCGCGGTGGCGGCTCGGAATCCGTGCTCAACGGCGGCGTTGCCAGCCAGACCGTCGTGAGCAGCGGCGGAGTGGAAACCGTGTCATCGGGTGGTGTTGCCGTTGCCACGATGGTGAGCACCGGCGGCATGCAGGTCGTGCTCGGCGGCGCAGCCACTGGCACCGTGCTGAACGGAGGTGTCCAGACCGTGACGTCCGGCGGTGTCGCGACCGGCACCATGGTAAATGCTGGCGGCGGATCGGTTGCCTCGTTCGGCCTGGTCACCGGCACGATCGTGAACAGTGGCGGCACCGAGGTGGTATCTTCCGGAGGTACTGCCGATGGCACCCTGATCAACAGCGGGGGCCAGATCACGGTGTCCTCCGCCGGCGTGGCCAGCGGCACGACCGTGAGCGGCGGCGGCACCTTGGACGTTGCCGGAGGCGTGGTCAGTGGCACGGTCCTGATCGGCGGCGTCCAGACCGTGGGCTCGGGTGGTACAGCCAGCGCCACCATGGTAAACAGCGGAGGTCAAGAGATCGTTGCCTCCGGTGGCGTCGCGAGCGCCACGGTCGTCGCCAACGGTGGGGTGCAATCGGCGTCCGGTGGTCTTGCCAGCCTCACTACGGTGAATGGCGGTGTCCAGGTCGTTGCCGCCGGCGGCTCGGCGAGTGGAACGGTGGTGAACAGCGGCGGCACTGAGACCGTGTCGTCCGGTGGTATGGCGAGCTTTAGCACCGTGAGCGCCGGAGGCAGGCAGTTCGTATCCGCCGGCGCGGCCAGTGCCACAATCCTGAACGGTGGCACTCAGATTGTGTCCGCCGGCGGTACAGTCACTGGCACCTTGGTCACCAACGGTGGCACCGCAACAGTTTTCTCCGGTGGCGTGACCAACTTCGCGGTGGTCAGTGCGCGTGGCACGCAGGTGATATCGTTGGGCGGTGTTGCCAGTGGCGCCACGTTGATGGGCGGCGTGCAGACTGTGGCCTCCGGCGGAGCCGAAAACTTCACCGTGGTAGGCAACGGCGGCACCGACGCAGTGGCCTTCGGTGGCGTCGCTAACTTCATTACGGTAAGCAGCGGTGGAACCCAGAACGTGCTGGGCGACGCGATGAGCGCGACCGTCCTGGGTGGGGGTGTGCAGAACGTATCGTCGGGCGCGTTCGCCGGGGGCACGGTGGTTGACAGCGGTGGCACCGGGAACGTGAACCCGGGCGGTATTGCCGATGACTTCACGGTTAACAATGGCGGCGCCGAATACGTATTCAGCGGAGGCGTGGCCAATGGCACCCAGCTGGGCAGCGGTGGCACGGAAACGGTTGAGATTTTCGGTGTGGTCAGTGCGACTTTGGTACGCAGCGGCGGCGCGGAGGTCGTGCGCTACGGTGGGACTGCCAACGACACCGTACTGCTGAGTGGCGCCAACCAATACGTATACTCTGGCGCCGTGGTTACCGGCACAACGGTCAGCAGTGGCGGCACTGAAGTGTTATCCGCGGGCGCAAGCCCCGGCGCCATGATCCTGGAAGTCGGTGGCGCGATCGACCTGGTCGGACTGACCTATTCCAGCGGTGGATCCGCAATCTTTGACACCGGCACGGACATTTTGACGGTGACCGAGGGAGGCAACCTGTATCAGCAGACTCTGGCGGGCACATACACAAATGTCTCATTTCAGGTCGCGCCTGACCACAGCACAGGCGCCCTGGTTACCATGAACAGCACGGCGCCGTGCTTTGTCACTGGCACACGGATTGTGACAGATCATGGTGAGGTTGTCGTCGAGGCACTGAATGTCGGCGATCATGTGCGGCTGTTTGATGGCCGAATCGCCCCGATCGTGTGGATTGGCCATCGGCGAGTCGACTGCTTTCACCATCCCAGGCCTGATCAGGTTTGGCCGGTGCGTGTGGCGGCTGACGCGTTTGGAGCGGGGGAACCTCAGCGCGACCTGTTTCTCTCACCGGACCACGCGGTGTTTATCGAGAATGTGCTGATCCCGGTGAAATACCTGATCAATGGTACCAGTATCGCCCAGGTGAAGGTGGCCGAAGTAATGTATCATCATGTGGAGCTGGCCGCGCACGACGTACTGATCGCGGATGGTTTGGCGGCGGAATCCTACCTCGACACGGGCGATCGATCGAACTTCAGCAATGGTGGGGGCGCCGTCGTGTTGCATCCGAATCTCTCGGCCCACGTTTGGGAGGGAATGGGCTGTGCGAAGCTCGTGATATCGGGCCATGAAATCGAAAGTGTTCGGCAAAAATTGGATACCCGGGCGCATCTCTTACATTCGACAGTACGATGCACCGACGCAGCGTAATGCAACCAGGTCGCAAAGCAATGTCCACAGCGCGGTATCGCGACAGAAGCAGCTTCCCACCACAGTCGACGGTCTGATCGCGGTCGTCATTGCGCGGCTTATTGTCGTTGGGGTTGCCAGGCTTCAGCCATGGCTACAACCCAGTTGGCTGCTTGGCTCAACGGAAAACCGAATGACTGCAATGCTGCAAAATGAAGCGGACCGGAGGGCGTGCGCCGATCGGTGCACGCCGGCCCAGACCCGTCGTCATGTCAGATTGCAACTACGCTTGTAATACTCGCTGCGTCTGAATTCCAAGACCTTCAACGCCCAGTCGCATTACGTCGCCCGGCTGCAAGAACACCGGCTCCGGCTTGATGCCCGAGCCCACGCCAGGCGGCGTGCCAGTGGCGATCACGTCGCCCGCATGCAGCGTAATGAAGTGGCTGACGTAGCTGACCAGCTTCCGCACACCGAAAATCATCGTTTTCGTGGTGCCGTTTTGCATCTTTTTACCGTTGACCTCAGTCCACAGGCCGAGGTTTTGCGGATCCGGCACCTCGTCCCTGGTTACCACCCAGGGGCCGGTCGGCCCGAACGTGTCGGCGCCTTTGCCCTTATCCCAGGTGCCGCTGCGCTCGAGTTGAAACTCGCGTTCCGACACATCGTTGCACACGCAATAGCCCGCGACGTGGTTCATCGAGTCAGCTTCGCCGACATAGCGGGCGGTGGTCCCGATCACGATGCCAAGTTCACACTCCCAATCCAGCTTCTTCGAGTCGCGGGGCCGCAGCACGTCGTCGTTCGGGCCGGAGAAGGCACCCAGGGACTTGAGGAAAATGATCGGCTCCTTCGGAACCGGCATGCCGGCTTCCGCGGCATGATCGGCGTAGTTGAGCCCGATGCAAATGTAATTCATCGGCCGCACCACGCAGGGGCCGATCCGCGGATTGCCCTCGACCCGAGGTAGCGTCATCGGATCGATCCCCGCCAGCATCTTCAGCGACGCCGGCGACAGCGCGAAACCATCGATGTCTCGTACGACACCCCCGAGGCAGCGGATCGCCCCATCCCGATCCAACATCCCGGGCTTCTCGGCACCGGCCGGGCCATAACGCAACAGTTTCATGGTGGTCCCCCCAAACGATCAAAGTGTCAGCCCGCCATCGATCACGACAGCCTGGCCTGTGACGAATTGTGCCGCATCCGAGGCCAGATAAACAGCTAGCGCGGCGATTTCCTCGGGCGAGCCCAGACGCCCCATCGGCTGGCGTGCGATGAACGCCTCGCGCGCCGCCTCGATCGATCCGGCAACTGCCGCATTCACCGCAATTCGTTCATCCAAACTCGGCGTCTGCACCGTTCCTGGGCAAAGGCAATTGACCCTGATGCCACGCGTTACGTAATCCGCCGCCACCGACCGGGTCATCCCGATAACCGCTGCTTTCGTCGCCGAATAAATGAACCGCGACGGTACGCCCTTCAGGCTCGACGCGACGGAGGCCATGTTCAGGATGACCCCGTGGCCGCGTTCCAGCATTCCCGGCAAAAAACTCCGCATAGTGCTGAACATCGAGTGGCAGTTGAGTTCGAATGCGAACGACCATTCGTCGTCGGTCGCCTCCAGCACGGTGCCCTGATGCACGAACCCGGCGCAGTTAAACAGGATGTCGACCGCTCCGGCGTCACGGGCCGCGCGCTCGATATCGGCGGCATGCAGGACGTCCAGCTTCGCGATCCGGATTGCGTCGGAGGCGATACCGCGAACCTTTGCCTCGTCGACGTCGGTGGCGATGACGTGCGCCCCGGCAGCGGCGAAGGCGAGCGCGGTGGCCCGGCCAATCCCTTGGCCAGCGGCAGTAACGAACGCGGTCTTTCCGGCGAGTGCAGCCGTCATGAAGGTCTCTCCCTTTGCATCGGCCAAACAACTACCCCCGTTATCTCAGCGGTTCCATGCCTGCGCCGTGCCGTCTCTGGTGTTGTTACCGAGCCTCGGAGGGACGGGCGGGCGCTCCTTTGCCTGGACCGCGAGCCGGTCTGAATGATTGCTGGTCACCGTTCAATGAACCGCGTCGACGATCGCCTTGCTCAGTATTTCCGCCATGCAGTCATAGAGCTTGCGCGCCACAAGCACACGCGTTTCGGGTGCCGTGGCGTCCAGGTCGAGGAAATCGGTGTCGCTCCAGAATCGCATGAGTTCGTAGCGATCGAGCACCGGTACGCTGGCCATTTCGCCGGCCTGCAGGACCGCCGATCGGTAGGGGGGGAGGTCGATCACCCGGGCGACACTTGGCGCGTATTGTAACGTCATCAGGATCAGGTCCGCACCGCTCGATTGAATTTTGCCGACAGCCTGAGTGACACTACCAATGAACGTATCAAGATCATCACCGCGTCCGGCGGCACTGGCGCCTGCTCCCCATATCACCAGGGCCGGGTTTGTGGCGGCCAACTCGGCACTGAGTTTCAGATCGAGGTCAACGCCGGATTGACGAGGTACGGCAAGCACAACCATGTTGATCGTGACGCCGGGTAGCGCCTCGGCGAGCCTCGCCTTGAGCCGCGAAGGATAAGTGTATTCGGTTCCCTGCGCAGGCGCACCCAAAGTTGCGGCGCCCCCGAGAGTCAGAATGGTCAGGGCCCGCCTGCCGATCGCTGCCTTGGTCGCGGGAAGCGCATCGGCGGCGACAACAAATTCCTCCGGCGTTGGACAACTCGCTGCCTGAACCGTCCAGCCAAAGCCATGCAGGCCGGCCAACAGCAGCAGAATAGCCCACTTTCTCACGACACCTCCCGCCGGCGTGGGGCAGCCGGAATCCGGCCGCCTTCCTTGAACCACGCCAGCAGCAGGCCGGCGCCAAGCATGATCAGTAATCCAACCAAATTAACGAGAGCTTGCACGATCAGCCCATATCCTGCGAGATTCAGCACGAAATTCGCCAGAACCGCGAGCAGGATGCTCAGGCAAAAGATCTCCAACGAACTCTGCCCGCACAACACGACCAACCAACCCGCCCGGGACGTGAGGAAGCCGGCGTTCCGCTGGACGAATGTCCCGACCAGAACAGCCAGTGCCAGAAGGCTCAGCAGCCGCGCGGGTGGCAACATCGTCTTGTCGAACCAGGTCTCCGGCAGAACGATGTATTCCGGAACCCAATTGACTGCTTCGTGCAGTGACCAGGACAGGCTGACGACGGTCGCGACAGCCGCGAAAACCAACGCGATGCGAGGCAGCCATCCTCTGGGTACAAGGTACCTACGCTCCTTGGCACGGGAGAAGCCCAGGCTTAGGCCGATGGCGAACAGGAACTGCCAGGCGAACGGGTCGAAGTACCACAGCACTCCATTCGGGAACCCGGGCATGTTCCAGCCGAACAGGTTTGCCTCGAGCCAAAGAATAAGTGAAGGGACCAGCCCCAGTACAACGTGGTGCCGGATCATGAGAATCAGCACCGGCAATGCCAGGAGCAATGCGATGTACAGTGGCAGGATATTCAGCAGATTCGGTTGAAACTGCAACAATAATACGCGAATGAATGCCTCGCCTGGATTGTTCAAATAGTCGCCAACCTGCAGTTCATCGGCGAACAGCGGATTGTAAAGGAACTTCAGAGTGTATGCGACTTCGGCGTTGAACAGCATGAACAGGCAAAGATGGGCGACATAGAGCTGCCAGACGCGGCGATAAATTCGCGCGACAGCCATTGCCAGGCCTTCTCTGTCGAACGCCGGGGCATAAGCCAGGGCCGCGGTATAGCCGGAGATGAAGATGAACACCTCTGCCGCGTCGCAGAACGCAAAGGAGCGCAAGGTAAAGTAGCTGATCACATTGTCAGGGATGTGATCTATAAAGATGAACAGTAAGGCCAGTCCGCGAAAAAAGTCGAGACGGTGGTCCCGGTTTGCCCCTTTCCTGGGGGCAGGCCTCGGAACCGCGTCAACATTTGGTCTTTCCCGAGGCACCATCCCGTCCATCATTGGTTTGATTGAGCGGCAACGCCGCGCCGTCCAGGGTCCATATAGCAGGACTGCATTGTACGTGTCGCCAGCCGGCTTGATCGTCATATAGCAGCGCGTGCGATCGTTGACCGACCAAGCCTGGCGGTGTCAGTGATTTGTTGCGGTATCAGAGCGGCGTAGCGGCACCGAGATGCGCGTCAGTCGAGCACTCGTGGCACCACTACGGCCGCCACATCCGTTGCCGCACCACCATTGGACCTGACGCGATAAATCGTGGATCGTTTTGAAAGCGTCGCGCCGCGCCGCCCATGTGTTAGTTGTCCACCACGATCGCGCAACCAGACTGCGTGTGGCAGGGTGACGGTCTGCTGGCCGCCAAGACGTCGATCAGCGCCGGCGGCCGGTTTGAGGCCACCATGGTCTGCAGTTCGATCGTTGTGATAGTGCGGGCGCCCTCGATCCGGAGCGGGGTCGGCGCGTCGAAATCGTGCAAATGTAGAGTGCTTATCGGCGGCACTCCCTAATCGACGATTTCGTCGGCAAACCCGGCTCGTGGATTGCCCGGCGCAGGCGGAGGGTCGCTGTCTGATCGCGGCGCGTAGGCGTCCGGCTGAGGCGACCAGGATGCTGGTTGTGGCGTAAAGGCCGCTGATTGTGGCCCGTTGTACGCCGGCCGAGATGAAAGCGATACAGCCGCTCCGGGGGAGTACGGCATCTCGGGCGCCGGCCGTGAGTTCCATCCGTAAGAGTATGGTCCTTGCGAGTACGGCGCGGGATTGGAAGCCAGCGGATACGGCGTTGCGGCCCCGTTCCAATAGCCGGGCGGAGGTTGGACCACGCAAGCGGAAAGCACGAGGCTCGCTGTGACTGCAAACAGGTAGCGCAGCATTTTTGTAACCCCGGGATGGGTCTGATTCTCAGGATATCAGCAATTCAAGTGGTCAGCACGGTATTTAATGTCGCGAACCAAATCCTGATCGTGGCGATCTCCGCGTTGGGTAGCGGAATGCAATTGTCAGTTCGACTTTCTGGCGGTCGTCCAATGATCATTGCTGGCCTCGCGAAAGTCCATTGCCTGTAACGATTCAATAACCCATTTGATCAACCCGATTGTAGCGCAATGGCCAGGCCGCCTGTCGAGGCCTGACAACAACCACCGAGCGAGGCCGTAACAGCGGTTCAGGTTGCCGGGCGGCTTCGGCGTGTTGTAGCCTCCTGATACGCGGCCGTTCGAACCCTCCATCGGGGAACCCGCATAACAGACGCGTCGGGACCACCGGTGCAATAGGGAGAGAAGGCTAATGACCATCGGGACAGGACTGACTCGCCGCCATGCATTGGCGGGAGTCACGGCGTTGCTGACGACGCCGCTGGTTGCGCGGCATGCGTTGGCCGAGACGCGTGGCGTGAGCGATAGCGAAATCGTTATCGGCTGCATGACCGATCTGTCGGGTGTCACCGCGGTGCAGGGCACGAACAACGCTCAGGCGCTCCGCATGGCGTTCGACGAGGCCAACGAAAAGGGCGGCATTCATGGCCGCAAGGTGCGCCTGGTCATCGAGGACATGGAATACATCGTGCCGAAAGCCGTGCAGGCGATGAACAAACTGCTCAATCACGATAACATCTTTTTC
>Ga0187879_10002257_pt1 | contig 13133 bp, 11 predicted proteins | sample June2016WEW_19_1_FD_132423 | JGI IMG/M metagenome (GOLD analysis project Ga0187879, IMG submission 132423) | Peatland microbial communities from SPRUCE experiment site at the Marcell Experimental Forest, Minnesota, USA - June2016WEW_19_10 | ecosystem: Environmental > Terrestrial > Soil >... | reverse complement strand
GACCTCCCTTTGCACAACATCCTGGCCCGTGGGCCGGGCCTCTGCATAACGTCCCGGCTCGTGAGCCGGCTGAACGCGTCCGGCCAGCCGGCCGGGCACCGCAGCTTAAGCCTGCCAAACGGCACAGACTCGGCGAATCCGGGGTACCGGCTACCGGTCCGGCCCCGGTACCTTGGGTCCCGGCGCACCCTTCGGCCGAGCTATGTTACCGGCCAGTAGTTCGGCCTCGTAGCGTCCCGGCTTCCGCGGCCTGCACCACGTTGGCCAGCAGCATGGCCCTGGTCATCGGGCCGACCCCGCCGGGCATCGGGGCCAGGTAACCGGCCACCTCGGCGACGGCCGGATCGGCATCGCCGACCAGTCCCGCGTCGGTCCTGGTGATGCCCACGTCGATGACGGCCGCGCCGGGCCGGATCATGTCGGGCGTCAGCAGGCCCGGCTTGCCTGCCGCGACCACCACGATGTCGGCGCCACGGGTGTGCGCCGCCAGGTCCTTCGTGCCGGTGTGGCACTGGGTGACGGTCGCGTTCTCGGTGCGGCGGGTCAGCAGCAGGGCGAGGGCCCGCCCGACGGTGATACCGCGCCCGACGATGGTCACATCCGCGCCCGCGATCGGGACGTCGAACGTTCGCAGCAGCTCCACAATGCCGTGCGGGGTGCATGGCAGCGGCCCGCGCTCGCCGAGCACCAGCCGGCCCAGGTTGACTGGATGCAGCCCGTCGGCGTCCTTGGCCGGGTCCATCAGCTCAAGAACCGGCTGCGGGTCAAGGCCGGCGGGCAGCGGGAGCTGGACGATGAAACCGGTGCACGCGGGATCGGAGTTCAGCTCGGCGACAGTGTCCTCGACCTGCTGCTGGCTGGCGTCAGCGGGCAGATCGCGGCGGAAGCTGACGATGCCGACCTGGGCGCAGTCCCGGTGCTTCGCGTTCACGTATACCCGGCTGCCCTCGTCGTCGCCGACCAGCACCGTGCCGAGCCCGGGCGGCTCGCCATGGCGGGCCAGCTCGGCCACCCTGCGGGTAAGGTCCTCGCGTATCGCGGCAGCCGTCTTCTTGCCGTCCAGGATTATTGCAGTCATTGCAGCCCCATTGTGCCCGACACCAGGCACCACTACGGTCGAAGGCGGCCGCGCGCCTGGCTACGGAAAACCGCGATTGAACGAGGAGATCATCATGGCACTCACTAACCTGCCAGTCGTCTCCATCCCGGTCAGCGACCAGGAGCGCGCCAGCAGGACAACCAGGACTTTCGCCGCGGCTAGTGGAAGAAGTGCCGGACCCCGGTGAAATACAGGGTGAGCCCGGCTGCCACGGCGGCGGCGATGACCTCGTCGTCGCGGATCGACCCGCCGGGCTCGGCGATGGCCCGGACCCCCGCGTCGGCCAGCACCTGCAGGCCGTCGGCGAACGGGAAGAACGCGTCACTGGCGCCGACCGAGCCCCTCGCGCGATCGCCCGCCCTGGCGACCGCGAGCCGGGCCGAGTCCACCCGGTTGACCTGGCCCATGCCGATGCCGACCGTCGCCTCGCCGGATGCCAGCAAGATGGCGTTGGACTTGACCGCCCGGCAGGCCCGCCAGCCGAAGGCCAGGTCGCGCAGCGTGTCGGCGTCGGCTGGCTGGCCGGCTGCCAGGCGCCAGTTTCCCGGCTGGTCGCCCGGCTGGTCGGCATGGTCAGCCGTCTGCACCAGCATTCCGCCGCTTACCCGCCGCCACTCCGTTTCCGCGCTGGCACCGGCCGCGGGGCTGGTCCCTTGCGCCGGGCTGGTCCCTGGCGCCGGGCACCGCAGCACCCGCAGGTTCTTCCTGCTGGCCAGGATGTCGAGCGCGGCCGCCTCGAATTCGGGCGCGATCAGCACCTCGGTGAAGACCTTGGCTATCTGCCCGGCCAGCGCCGCTGTCACCAGTCCGTTGGCCGCGATGACGCCGCCGTACGCGGATCCAGGATCACAGGCGTGCGCCTTGCGGTGCGCCTCGGCCAGGTCCGCGGCAACGGCCAGGCCGCACGGGTTGGAGTGCTTCATGATCGCCACGCACGGCTCGGCGAAATCGAAGGCCGCCCGCCGGGCTGCCTCGGCGTCGACGTAGTTGTTGTACGACATCGCCTTGCCGCGCAGCTGCTCGGCGGCCGCGACACCACCGGACGGCTGGCCAGCTGCCGCGGCGGGCGGCTGGCCGGCGGCCGCAACGCCGCTTGATGCGGACCGCTCCCCGGCCGCCGCGCCGCCGCGTACCGTGCCGCCCTGCACGTAGAGGGCGGCCCGCTGGTGCGGATTCTCCCCGTACCTGAGCACGTCCTTGCGCGCGAACACTGCGGCGATCATGTCGGGCCAGCCGGTCTCGGCGGCCGTCTCGTCCGGCGCGTAAGCGGAAGCGAACCAGGACGCGATCGAGGAGTCATAGGCGGCGGTGTGCGCATAAGCGCGGGCCGCGAGCCTGCGGCGCTGCGCGAGCGTGAAACCGCCCGCGCCCAGCGCCTCGGTCACCGCCTGGTACATCGAAGGCTCGGTGATGACCGCCATCCTGGCGTGGTTCTTTGCCGCCGCCCGCACCATGGCCGGACCGCCGATGTCGATCTGCTCGACGCACTCGGCCGGCCCGGCTCCGCCGGCCACCGCCTGCTCGAACGGGTACAGGTTGGATACCAGCAGCTCGAACGGAGCGATCCGGAGCTCGGCCAGCTGCTGGCGGTGCCCGGCCTGGTCAAGGTCGGCTAGCAGGCCGCCGTGCACGGCCGGGTGCAACGTCTTGACCCGCCCGTCAAGGAACTCGGGGAATCCGGTGACGTCTTCGACTCTGGTGACGGGCAACCCGGCGGCAATGATCGCCGCCGCGGTACTGCCGGTGGAGACGATCTCGACCCCGGCCGAGTGCAGCGCCGGTGCCAGCTCGTCCAGGCCCGTCTTGTCGTAGACGCTGACCAGCGCCCGCCTGATCGCCACCCTGGTCACTGGCCGATCCTCACCTTCCGGTCCTGCACGGACCAGCCTTCGCGGACCATCCGGCCCACAGCCTGCGTGAGCAGGGCGCGCTCGGCCACCTTGATCCGCTCGTGCAAGGCTGCCTCGTCGTCATCTTCTGTCACCGGCACGGCCGCCTGCGCGATTATCGGGCCAGTATCGGTGCCCGCATCCACTAGGAAGACCGTGCAGCCGGTGACCTTCACCCCGTACCGCAGCGCGTCCCGCACCCCGTGCAGGCCGGGAAACGACGGTAGCAGGGCAGGGTGGGTGTTAATGACCCGCCCGCCGAAGGCGGCCAGGAACGGCTCGCCGACCAGTTTCAGGAAACCCGCGAGGATCACCAGATGAGGCTGGAAGGCGGCGCACAGCGCGGTGAGCGCCAGATCCCAGTCCGCACGTGCCTGATGGTCGCTCACCCGGCAGGTGAAGGTGGGAATACCCAGTGCCTGGGCCCTGCCCAGCCCCGCGATGCCGGACCGGTCCGCGCCGACCGCCACCACGCGCGCCCCGAACGAGCTGTCCGCGCTGGCGTCCAGCAGCGCCTGCAGGTTCGTCCCCGCGCCCGACACAAGCACGAGCAATCGTGACGGACTGACTGTTCAATCCCTTCAATAGCTCATGTGCTGCACGCTGACCGGGCCACGATGTGGTGGTCAGGCGGTTCACCTGGAGACAGCAGCGTATAAGTTAGCGCATCGGAGCGGTGCTCCGGCCTGACCGTGTTCCGGCTGTCAGGCTCCGGCCTGACCGTGTTCTGGCTGTCAGGCTCCGGCCTGACCGTGCTCGGGCTCGGGCGCACGGTCGGCAGCACCAGCCACGCTGCTGGCCGGCTCGGCTACCGGCTCCTGCCGCGCGTAGCCGATCTCCGCGAGCTCGCCGAGATCGAGCCCGGCCTCCTCCTCCTCGGCGCTGACCTGCAGCCCGACGACGCGGTCAGTCACCCAGAGAACGATCCAGGTCATAACGAACGGATATGCGAGGCCGATGATGGCAAGCACTGCCTGGCGGCCGAGTTGCGTCAAGCCGCCGGCCTCCCCGGCGGCGTTCACGGCGAGACTGGCGAAGACCCCGGTCAGCACGACCCCGATAAAACCGGCCACCATGTGGACGCCCACGACATCGAGCGAGTCGTCGTAGTGGAAGATCTCCTTCAGGTGAACGGCACCGTAGCAGAGCAGGCCGCCTGCGGCGCCGATGACGATCGCCGCCCACGGCTGGACGTATCCGGACGCCGGCGTGATCGCGGCCAAGCCGGCGACGGCGCCGGCGGCGAGGCCGGTGCCCGATGGCCTGCCGCGCTGCCACCACTCGATGGCCATCCAGGCCAGCATCGCGGCGGACGCGCCTAGCTGGGTGTTCACCAGGGCATAACCGGCCACCGAGCCCGCGGAGTCCGCGCTGCCCGCGTTAAAGCCGAACCAGCCGAACCACAAGATGCCGGCGCCGAGCAGCACCAGCGGCACGCTGTGTGGTCGCTCGAGCCGCCGCCGCCGCCTCAGGTAGAGGGCAGTGGCGAGGGCGGCCGCCCCGGCGAGCTCGTGCACGACCGAGCCGCCGGCGAAGTCGATCGCGTGCAGTCCGCCGGTGCCGAGAAACCCGCCGCCCCACAGAGCGTGCGCGAACGGGCAGTAGACGACCAGCGACCACAGGCCGATGAAGACCAGGTAGCCGCGGAAGCGCATCCGCTCGCAGAACGCACCGGCGATCAGAGCAGGGGTGATGACGGCGAACTTCATCTGGAACGCCATATACACCAGCGACGGGATCGTCGGGGCATAGCTGTTCGGGGTGCCGTTGACGCCGCGGAGCATCACGTACTCAAGGCCGCCGATCACGCCCCCGTGATCTTTGCCGAACGCCAGCGAGTAGCCGATGATCACCCATATCAAGCTGATCAGGCCGATCGCCACGAAGGACTCGACCATCGTGGCGATCACGTTCTTCGCGCCCACCAGCCCGCCGTAGAACAAGGCCAGCCCCGGCAGCATGAAGAAGACCAGCGCTGTCGAAGTCAACATCCAGGCGGTGTCACCAGCGTTGACATGCATGCCTGCTCCAAGAGGCGGCGGCCCAGCCCAGGCTGAGCGCGATGTGGGTCTTGTGGACGGCAAACCGCAGCCCATCGAGCGGTCGAGGTCGCCAGGACCGGGGCCGGGGTCCTGCTCATCACGCGCGCGGAGCCTGAATGCCCAAGATCACCGTAGCCCTTTGCCGCCGGCAGGTCCAGATGTCAGCGTTGTGCATATCTGCGGGTACCTGTGCCGGAATGAGCCGGTCCGGCCAGCGCGCCCGCAATGAGCCGGTCCGGCCAGCGGGCCCGGCATGTCAGTCTCCGGCTTCCTCCTGGAACGGGCGCACCTCGACCGGTTCGGCGCACGCCTTGGTGGCCTTGGCGGCCCATCCAAGCGCAGCATCGAGATCGGCGGCCCTTATCACCCAGAACCCGCCGATATGCTCCTTGCCCTCAGCGAACGGGCCGTCGGTGGTCAGCACAGCGCCGCTCTCGATCCGCACCACGGTGGCGGTACCAGGAGGTTGCAGGCCGCCGGCGAACACCCATGCCCCGGCGGCCTGGAGTTCGGTGTTGAGGGCGGCAACTTCCGCGTATGCATTCGCTGCCGCCTCGGGCGGCCGGGGGGCGATGCCCTCCACGGAGTGCACGCTGAGCAGGTATTGCATCATCGGGATCTCCTCTCGGGTGAACGGGCAAACAGGCAACCTACCGGGCCGGCCTTCAGACGGCTCGCTGCCCCGGCGGGGGTCGAACTGCCTGACCGGAGTTCACGCCGGTCCGGCGGCCGCAACAGGCTCGCCGACGGCAGCCGCCTCGGCAGCGCCACCCTCGGCAGCGCCAGCCTCCTAACCTCCCATTGCGCGGTCGCCGGCGCCGATCCGGCTCGTCACTCTTCACACGAAAGAGCGAGGCTCCGATCGACAGGTCCGCGGGAAAACTTTTCCCGCTGTCTGCTTATCTCGCCGCCGTCCAGCCGGAATAGCGCGTTGCTGGCTGGGACCGCTGGTGCTGTCCGCTACGCCATGGGCACTGACGAGCCCCGGGAGATGATGGAATAGGAGGGTCGCCATCGAGAAAGCGCGATCAACACGAGAGGATCCGGCCCTGCCTGCCGACCCGAGCCCGCCCCCGCCGCCCAGTGCTCCTGAGCAGCCAGCGGAGCAGGCGCCCCGACTGCCGCCGCTGCACTTCCCCGAACAACCCGCCGGGGATGGCCCGGCCCCCGCGCCGCAGGATTCCCAGGGTTCTCGGCACGGCGGGTACGCGGGGGAGCCGCCACGCGCCCCGGCTCCGCCGCCGGGCGACCTGCAACGGCAGCGGGGCGGACGGCCGGTGCCGCCGACCCCGCCCGGCCGGCTGTCCAGGCCACCTGACCCGGCCGTCCGGCAGCGCGCGATGGTCGCCGTGCTGCTCGGCATACTCAGCGTGTTCGCCCTGCTCGGTCTCGGCAGCAACTTCCACCGCGGCGTCTACCTGGTGATCTTCTCCCTGGCCGTCGGTGCCGGAGCTTGCTGGTTCGGGGTGACTGCGTTGCGGCAGGCACGGCGCGCCGCGACCGGGCGCCCGCGCGGGGCGATCTTCGGGATAGTGTTCGGCGCCATCGGCTCGGTACTCAGCGTCATACTGCTGATCGCGCTCGCGGTGTTCTGGACCCAGCTGTCCCAGTACTCGCGGTGCGTGGCCGGCGCGAACACGCTGTCCGCCCAGCAGGCCTGCCAGGGCCAGCTGAACAAGTCGGTCAATGGCGAGATCGCCAGAATCGGCACGGGCGGCTAGTCACGGCAGCGACGCGGGACCGCGCCGCGGCGGCGGCGGGACCGCGGCCGGGGCGCTCTCGGCCCACGGATTCAGGTAAATCGTGTGGCCGCTGTCCGGCGCCCGATCCGCACCGCATGGCTGAGCGCCCGTACCCCACGACGCCGAGCCCGGAGCCCACGACGCCGAAGCTGGATCCGGCGGTTCGCCGCCTGCTCCAGACGGCGCGGTGGCACGGTAGCGCAGCCAGTTCGCCACGGCGGCGGTCACTGCGGCGGCTACCCCTATCTCCAGGCCAGCGACCACGCCAACCTGCCAGGGCGACGGGCCGACCGCGGCCAGCCGGCCGTTGCCGAGCGGGCCGCCAGCGAACGCGGCCAGCCCGGCCAGTACGCAACCAGCCAGCACCCCGCAGCCGAAGCCCCACAGCGCCGCCTCCTCCAGCGCGCGCGCCGGCGCCGACCGGGCGAGCAGCAGGCCCCCGAACGCTCCCGCGACGTAGGGCATGGCGAGCATGACCGCCGACAGCGCCGACGGCACCGCCGGATGCAGCCCGGCGGGCAGCGCGGCGAGCATCGGGAAGGCGGGCAGCGTCCCGAGCGCAGAGCCGGCCGGCGCCACCACGGTTCCGGTCCCGAACGCGAACCCGGGGCCGAGAGTGAACGAGATCGCCCAGATAATCGCGTTGGGCACGTAACCGACCTGGGCGAGCAGCAGCAACGCCGCGCCCACCGCCCCGGGCGTGAGGGCTTCGTTGATCGAGCCGAACCTGCCCAGGTGGGCTGCGAGGGACGCGCCGCCGAGCGCGGCGCCCACGGCGACCAGGACGGCCAGCGCCCCGGTCGTCCCGAGGATGACAGAGCGCAGCCTGGTCGGCATGAGCCCGGACAGCTGCGCCCAGGGCGCCAGCGCGCGGGCACCGCCAAGGCCAGCGGCCGCGAGCGCCAGCAGGAAGCAGGCCACCGCCGCCTGCGGTACAGACGGTGCCGCACGGGAAGACCGGCCGACCACTGCGAGCGCCACGGCCAGGGTGGCATACGGCACCGCCACGGCGACCGCCGCCGCACCGACCTGGCGCAGCCGGACGGCGCCGCTCGCGCGTACCACCCAGCGTCCGGCTCGCCAGAGCAGCGCGCCAGGCAGCAGCACCAGGCCAAGTGGCAACATGCCGATCCGGCCAGTGCCTGCCAGCACGAAACCGACATGGTTGCCGATCAGCCAGACGGTGGCCGCGGTGCGCAGCACGCCGGTCAGCCCGAGCCCGGCGTGCGGCGCGGCCATCCAGCCGATCACCACCAGCAGCACCAGGATGGCCAGGCCGGTCCCCGCGACCGCGCAGGCAGCGAGCGCGCCAAGGACCGCGAGCGGCCGCCCTGCCCCGGCCGGCGCAGTGCGCGGGCCGCCATCGGGCCGGCGGGTATGCAGGACGGAACTAGTCACAAGGCTCAAGCCTGGCAATTCCACGGCCCAGGAACATGGAGGCGCGCCGCGCCGAACGCAGCTGGTTATCGCTGGCCTGGTCAGCGGGCCCGGTCAGCGGTTCTGGATCACCTCGCGGATCAGCTGGGCGGTGCCGCTCGGCGTCCGGCCGACCCGCACCCCCACCTTCTCCAGCGCCTCCTTCTTGGCCTGCGCGGTGCCCGCCGAGCCCGAGATGATCGCGCCGGCGTGGCCCATCGTCCGGCCCTCGGGGGCGGTGAAACCCGCGACGTACGCGACCACGGGCTTGGTGACGTTCCGCTCGACGAAGGCCGCCGCCCGCTCCTCCGCATCGCCGCCGATCTCGCCGATCATCACGATCGCGTCGGTCTCCGGATCCGCCTCGAACGCGCGCAGGCAATCGATGTGCGTGGTCCCGACGACCGGGTCGCCGCCGATCCCCACCGCGGTGGTGAAGCCGATGTCGCGCAGCTCGTACATCATCTGGTAGGTCAGCGTGCCCGACTTGGACACCAGGCCGATGCGGCCCTCCGTGGTGATGTCCGCGGGGATGATCCCGGCATTCGACTTGCCCGGCGAGGCGACACCGGGGCAGTTCGGGCCGACGATCCTGGTGACGTTGCCGCGCGCGCTCGCGTAGGCCCAGAACGCTGCCGTGTCGTGCACCGGAATGCCCTCAGTGATCACGATGACCAGCGGCATCGCAGCGTCGACCGCCTCGATCACCGCGTCCTTGGTGCCCGCCGGAGGCACGAACACCACCGATACGTCAGCGCCGGTGGCCGCCATCGCGTCCCCGACAGTGCCGAACACCGGGACCTGCGCCCCGGCCAGCTCGATCGGCTGGCCGGCCTTGCGGGGGTTGGTCCCGCCCACCACCTGGGTGCCCGCCGCCAGCATCCTGGCGCCGTGCTTGCGGCCCTCCGAACCGGTGATGCCCTGGACGATGATCCGGCTCTGGCCGGTCAGGAAGATTGCCATCTCATGCTCCCGTCACGGCCGCGGCGGCCAACTCGGCGGCGCGGCGCGCCGCGTCATCCATGGTCGCGACCTGCTCCACCACGGCAATGCCCGCCTCGTCGAGAATGCGGCGGCCTTCGGCGGCGTTATTGCCGTCCAGGCGCACCACGATCGGGTGGCTCACCTGATCACCGCGGGCGCCGAGCATCCCGATCGCGGAAACGATGCCGTGAGCGACCGCGTCGCAGGAGGTGATTCCGCCGAAGACGTTGACGAGCACGCTGCGGACCGACGGATCGGCCAGGACGATCTCCAGCCCATCGGCCATCACCTGGGCCGACGCCCCGCCGCCGATGTCGAGGAAGTTGGCCGGGCGGACACCGCCGAATGCCTCGCCCGCGTAGGCGACGACGTCGAGGGTGGACATCACCAGGCCGGCTCCGTTGCCGATGATGCCGACCTGGCCGTCGAGCTTAACGTAGTTAAGGTGCTTGGCCTTGGCCCGCGCCTCCAGCGGATCGGCGGCGCTGGGATCGGCGAACCTGTCGAAGTCCTGCCGGAACGCGGCATTGTCGTCCAGGGTGACCTTGGCGTCCAGCGCGATCACCCGGCCGTCCCCGGTGTAGACGAGCGGATTAACCTCCACCAGCGTGGCATCCGCGCCGACGAAAACCGCCCAGAGGCGTTCCGCGAGCGCGGCGGCGCCGCTCAGCGCCTCCGGCGGAAGGCCCCCGGCTGCCACGATCTCGGCCGCCTTCTGGCTGTCCACCCCGGTAAGCGGGTCCACGGCGATCCTGGCCAGGGCCTCGGGGCTCGTCCTGGCTACTTCCTCGATCTCAACGCCGCCCTGCACGGAGCACATCGAGAGAAAGGCGCGGTCGGCCCGGTCGAGTAGGAAGGACAGGTAGTACTCCTGCGCGATGTCCGTGTCCTCGGCGACCAGCACCGTGTGGACGACGTGGCCCTTGATGTCCATGCCGAGGATCTGCCGCGCCTTGGTCTCGGTCTCATCCGGGCCGTCCGCGAGTTTCACCCCGCCGGCTTTTCCGCGCCCGCCGGCCTTCACTTGCGCCTTGATCACGACGCTTGACTTCCCTGCCGCTGCGAAATCCGCTGCGATCGCCCGGGCCTCCTCTGCCGTGCGGGCGACTTTGCCCTGCGGAATCGGTACGTCGTACTCCGCGAAGAGCTCCTTCGCCTGATACTCGAACAGGTCCACTCGGGGGTCCGTCCTATTTCGCTCGATAGCCTTGCGTCTGACGGTACGGGCCGCCGCCGCGCTTGCTCGCTCCGCGACGGGCCGGCCCGTCACCAGGTACCCAACCAGGCAGCCTAACGGGCCACGGGACTCAGCCCCGTTTCGGCCCGCTGATCGGGCCCGGAGCGGACCACCCAGCGGGCGCTGGTGTCCTACCTCCAGGCACGCCTGGCAGGAGAGGTCCAGACCATGTACGACATCAAGGTGCGCTCGATGCCCGAGCGCCGCATCCTCACGATCAGCAGGCACCTGCATATCGGCGAGACCGATCAGTTCTTCATCGACGCCTTCACCCGGCTGCGGGCCGCCGGGCCCGGCGTCGACGGCATCGCCGGAGTGCCGTTCGTCATCTTCTACGGCGAGGTCAGCGAGGACAGCGACGGTCCGATTGAACTGTGCCGCCCGGTCGCTTCCCAGGGTCGAAGGCGACCTGCCGGGCCAGGTCCAGCTGCGGATCGAGCCTGCGCACGACGAGGCGTACATCCGGCTGGCGATGAAGGAGATGGGCTGGCCAGCCATGCTCCCGGCTGCCGAGGCCCTTGAGCGCTGGGCCACCGGCCAGCAACGCCGTCCGGGCGGAGCCCTGCGTCAGCTGCTCATCGCCGACCAGCGGACGGCCGCCCCGGATACTCCCGGATGCGACCTGACCTTGCCGCTTCGCTGAAGGTCACGATCTTTTCGCCAGAAGCGCCAGTCACGCGCCCGGCCGGGCCACGGGTGACGCGGACCGCGACTCCTCGCCGAACGCATCGCGGACCCAGGCCACGATCTCGTGGGTGGACGCGCCCGGAGTGAAGATCTTCGCGACGCCGAGCTGCTCAAGTTCCAGGATGTCGGCGGTCGGGATGATGCCGCCGCCGAACACGGTGATGTCGTCGGCGCCGCGTTCCTTCAGCAGTTCGAGCACCCGCGCGAACTGCGTCATATGGGCCCCGGACAGGATTGAAAGGCCGATCCCGGCGGCGTCCTCCTGCAGCGCCGCGGCCACGATCTGCTCGGGTGTCTGGTGCAGTCCGGTGTAGATGACCTCAACACCGGCGTCCCGCAGTGCGCGCGCCACCACCTTGGCGCCCCGGTCATGGCCGTCAAGGCCCGGCTTGGCGATGACGACCCTGATACTGCTCATGCTTCCTCCACCGGAGCGCGGCCTGCTCGGCAGGCGAAGATAGGCCGCTCAGTTCGCCGGGTAGCCTCCCGCCTCCTTCGCAGCGTAGCCTGTCGTGCGGTTCGTTCCCGCGCGCCAGGAAGGCCACAATGCACCGGTGGAACTGACAATACCCGTTGCTGGCGGCGAGATCTGGGCGCAGGACACCGGCGGCGACGGCACGCCGCTTGTCCTGCTACATCCGGGCTGGGGCGACTCCAGCATCTGGGGTCCGATGGTTGACCTGCTTGACCGGCCGCCACGGCGCCATCGCATCATCAGCTACGACGCCCGCGGCTACGGCAGGTCACCGGCTCCGGCTGCGCCCTTCAGCCAGTTCGCTGACCTGACCGCCGTCCTTGATCATCTTGACGTCGCCCGGGCTGGCCTGGTGGCGCACAGCGGCGGCGGCGGGCCGGCGATCTGCCTGGCCCTGGCCGAGCCCGCGCGGGTGAGCGCACTGGTTCTCGTGGCGCCGGGGATCGGGGACTATCCGTGGCCGCCGGGCGATCCCTACGGCGCGGAGTTCGGCAAGCTGTTCGAAGCGGGTGACCGGGACGGCCTGGTGGCGCTCGGATTGCGGACGTGGGCGGCCGCCGGCCCGGACCCGGCCGCGCAGGCCCAAGTCAGCGGCGCCGTCGCGGCGTTTTTCCGGCAGGGCGATTACCCGCGCCCCGACCCGCCTGCTTACTCCAGGCTCGGCGAGGTCACGGCGCCCGCGGTGCTCGCGATCGGGGACCGCGACTACGCGATGGTGCTGGACGCCGCTGACCACATAGCGGGCCGCATTCCCGGCTGCCGCAGACTGGCGGTCCCGGGCGCCGATCACCTGCTGCCGCTGCGCGCCCCGGGGCTGCTTGCTGACCTCGTCCGCGAGTACGTACCGGGCTAGGCCGCCGGCCCTCGTCCGCCAGTGCTTTGCCGGGAAGGACCGCCGGCCCTCGTCCGCTAGTGCTTTGCCGGGAAGACCGCCGGACAGCTATCCGCACATACCGGCCCGGCTAGGCCGCCGGAACCACGCTTCCCGCGCGCGGCCTCGGGGACTCGCTACAGCTTCTCGATGGGCGCATAACGCAGCACCAGGTGCTTGATCCCGTATTCGCCGCCAAAGTCGATCTTGGCTTCCGGGTCGTCGCCACGGCCCTCGACCGACAGCACCCGGCCCAGGCCGTAGGAGTCATGGGTGACATGGTCGCCCGGCGCCAGCGACGGCACCGGCCTGTTGCCCAGGGCCTGAACCCCCGGGCGGCGCGCCAGCCGTTCCGAGGCGGGCGGCGCAGCCGCGGCCGCATCCCGGCGCCAGTCGATCAGTTCCGCCGGGACCTCGGACAGGAACCTGGACTGCTTGTGATAGGCCGGGCGGCCGAACCAGGCCCTGGACACCGCGCGGGTCAGGTACAGCCGCTGCTGGGCCCTGGTGATCCCGACATAGGCCAGTCGCCGTTCCTCGGCGAGTTCCCGCTCATCGCCGCTGGACCGCTCGTGCGGGAAGACGTTCTCCTCCAGCCCGGTCAGGAACACCACGGGGAACTCAAGCCCCTTGGCCGTGTGCAGGGTCATCAAAGTCACCAGGCCGCCGTGGTCCGCCCCGTCGGGGATCT
>Ga0187879_10002256_pt1 | contig 13134 bp, 11 predicted proteins | sample June2016WEW_19_1_FD_132423 | JGI IMG/M metagenome (GOLD analysis project Ga0187879, IMG submission 132423) | Peatland microbial communities from SPRUCE experiment site at the Marcell Experimental Forest, Minnesota, USA - June2016WEW_19_10 | ecosystem: Environmental > Terrestrial > Soil >... | reverse complement strand
TACTGATGTTCCATACGCACTCTGTCCTTTTCTGCAAGTCGGTCAACGCGTGCGAGTTCGTGGTGGCGCGCTGGACGGCATCGAAGGCCTCCTGATCGCACGCAACGGAGACCGTACGCTGGTGATTTCCGTCGAACCCATTCAGCGGTCGATTGCAGTCCGAATTGATCAGTACCAGGTAGAGGCGATTTAGACACATTTGTCTTGGCGTTAACCAAACAAGTCCAAGTTCCCAGACGTGTAGACAGCAAACGCATCGTTCCAGGACGACATGGTTTTAGACTATTACAACTTAGCTGAACAGCCGTTCGGGGTTACCCCCGATACGCGCCACCTCTATCCTAGCCCCACGCATCGAGAGGCCTTGGCATCGCTTCTCTACGGTGTCCAATCCGGGCGAGGATTCATGTCTATCATAGCCAAGCCTGGAATGGGAAAGACCACGCTTCTGTTTCAGGTTCTGCAGCAACTCGGACAATCCGCTAGGACAGTGTTCCTCTTTCAGACACTCTGCAGCTCAGTCGACTTACTACGGAGTCTGTTACGCGACCTCGGAATGGAAACGCACGGTTATGACGTCCTGCAGATGCACTCAAAGTTAAATGAATACCTACTTACTGAATGCCGCCAGGGTAAGCGGCTTGTCGTTGTGGTTGATGAAGCCCAGAATCTTCCTAACTCGGCACTTGAACTCCTGCGAATGCTCTCGAATTTCGAGACGCCCCGCGAAAAACTAATGCAGATCATTTTGGCAGGACAACCTCAACTGGCAAATAAGCTGGCATCGCCGAATCTAGTTCAACTTCGGCAGCGGATTTCGATGGTTGCCCACCTGAAGCCGTTTACTCCCGAGGAAACGAATGGATATGTGGGCCATCGCTTACGTGTAGCCGGCTACGACTTTCGAACAAATTTGTTCACCCCAGGTGCCGGAGCCATGATCGCACGGCATAGTGAAGGAATTCCACGCAACATTAACAATATCTGCTTTAACGCCCTTTCCCTAGGGTGCGCTTTAGAGCGGAAGCCGATCGATGAAGAGATTATCCGCGAGGTTCTGGACGATTTGGATCTTGGTTCTGAGAATTTCGGCTCTGAGAGTGGAGTGCCGGCGACCATTTGCGAGACAAGGGAATCAGCTCACAAGACTTCAACGGCTGCCGCCGAGGCTGGGATGGGAACTCGTGGCCGGGTTTGGCTGACGAGATGCGCTACAGCGGCGATGCTTTTTCTGATGCTAATCTGGCTTCTAGGCGGGGGCCGGCGAAACACGAAGGTATTTGCGTCGGAGACTTCACCGGCGGCCGCCACCACCGCGGCTCGATCCCAGTCCCCGGTCGCTCCCGCTTCCCCGAGTGCCCTCGGATCCCAATCACCAGACACGTCGGCGAAGAATTATTCTGTGCCGGAGAGCCCCACTCCCGAAACTGGTCGTTCCAAAGTTACCGTCGGTCCTAGCGCTGCAATTCGGTCCTCACGGGCTGTGGCGCCCCATGCTAAAGAGCTGAGCGTCGTGAACTCAGAGATCGATCCCGCCGAGTTGTGGAAGCAGGTTGCGAACGAAAGTACGAGTGCTGAAGTCGCCCTTGCAAATCTGTATCTGGACGGAGTTGTAGTACCGCAGAACTGCCCGCAAGCTCAGGTGCTTTTATTGGCGGCGTTGAAAGAGGGAAATAAGGGTGCCGAAAGTCTCTCGGCCGCTTACGAGAAGCGCTGCCAATGATCGTAGATCAAAGCGTTGAAAAGACCCAGAAATATGGCGTAGCGTTTCGACGAGAAACGTTTCCCCCATGATCCTTGTTTCTCCACAACCAAGTCAACTTTTCGAACGCAACGGAAGAACACGTGCGACGTCAAGGAGCGAAGCATGCGCGTAGCGGTAATCGGGTCGGGTTATGTAGGTCTGGTTTCGGCGGCCTGTTTCGCCGAAATTGGACACGATGTGATTTCCGTAGACAACGATGGCTTATCAACCTTTGACGAATGGTAGCTGGCAGGCCCGTCGGTGTTTCGGAACCCATGTCCATTGCGCGGCACGCCGATGTGAAATCACAACCTCCCTCCCCGATTGTTATAAGACCAGGTGTGGGGAATGGGGCATATCGCTAAAGTGCAGAACGTCATTCAAATGAGACCGTTATGAAAGCATTTCTCCTTTGCATCGCTCTTTTCAGCGGCCAGTTGAACACACCACAAAACAAGGAAGTGGTCCATTTGCCACCGCACCATCCAATGATCGATAGTTCATTTGGCGGCAAACTGCTGGAGCTCATCAATGCGCCGCCGTCAATCAATCTGCCGAAAGTCCCTCCCCGGCAGGACTCCGAGGGAAACCCATGGTCCCTGGATGTGAAGAATCTGGGGCCCAAGGTGGTCGTGGTGGTCACAGTGGTTGGAACACCTCAGTTCAGCATTAACATTAGTGTCAACCAGACCGTGCACATCTCTTCGAACGGTGCAACATATTCTCAGAAGTGGTGAGGGGCGATTCGGTATTACTCTCCCAGATAAGGATCGACGATCTTCGCACGCCGCTCAATGGCAAGGGCGAGCTTTAATCAACGGCAGAAGCGCTTGAACAAATGTCCTGAAGAAGTCGCTTGACAGCCCCCCGGCCCAACCGTTTAGTTCGGTAAAGGAGAACTCAATGATTCCAATTAGGTCTCAAATTTGGAAGTTCGCAAATGTGCTTTGCGCAATCTGTGCCGTTGCAATTGTGGGGCAGCGATTATCTGTGGGCCAAACCTCCCCGGCCTCTCCGCCGGCACTGGAAGAACGTCACCCGCGTTACCTTTTGCAACGCTCAGACGTTATATTGCTCTCGTTTCCTCTCTCCCCAGAGCTCAACCAGACGGTTACCATACAGCCTGACGGCTATATCAACCTACAGAATGCGGGGAGTGTGTATGCGCAGGGATTGACAGCTCCTGATCTGATCCTCGCAGTCAAGAAAGCCTACCATGGCATCCTTCGCGATCCAATCATTAACGTTGATGTGAGCGACTTCCAAAAGCCTTACTTCACTGTCTCAGGCCAAGTAGCTAAGCCCGGTCAATACGAACTGCGCGCCGACATAACGGTTGCAGAGGCGATCGCCGTGGCGGGTGGCATGACGATGACATCGGCAAAGACCCAGATTTTCTTATTTCACCGAACATCGCCAAATTGGTTCGAAGTGAAGAAAGTCAATTTGAAAGACATTCTGCACGGCAAAAACGTCAATGAAGACGCATGGATTTCCCCGGGAGATATGATCTATGTGCCCGAGAAGTTCATTGCCAACTTCCGCAAATATGTACCCTACTCCTTGAATGCGGGAACCTATTTCCAAACAGGGTTAAATCAATGAGAGAGACAAACGGTCTAATAGCGGTAGCTAATGGTGGGGTGGACTTATCCGTGCGCGACTTCGTCACGCCACTATTTCGCCGGAAGCGCCTTCTAATTGCAACTTTTATCTCGGTGCTAGGAGCCATAATTCTGCTCGCCCTATTGCAAGGGCCAGCATACTCCTCGCGTATGGAAATTTTGGTCAATCGGGAACGGCTCGATCCGCTGGTTTCCACGGAACAGACGACGCAACTCATTACTAGTGACAACCCCGTAACGCCAGAGGAGATCAATTCCGAAGTAGAGCTGCTAAGCAGTCGTGATGTACTTGAAAACGTTGTTCTTGCAAATGGACTGGAGAAGCCGCGGGGATTCTCGCTTGTCGATGCACTGAGGCCTCATCAAACAAAGGATGACCGAATCGCGCGAGCCGCGAGAACGCTAGCGAAGCAGCTCAAAATAGAAAACGTCAAGAATTCCAATTTAATCGAGATTATCTATAAATCCTCAGATCCCCAGCTCTCCTACGGAGTGCTTAAGTCACTAGGAGATTTGTATGTGGAGAAGCACGTAGCCGTGCATCGTCCGGCGGGATCTTACGAGTTTTTTGCCGAGGAGACCGAGAAATATCGCACTGAGCTAGAGGAGGCGGAAAGAAAGCTGCGAAACTTCGGGCTGCAAAATGTGGTTGCAGCTCCAGACGCGCAGCGAACGGATTTGTCGACACAGGCCGCAGATTCGATTGGACAGGTGCATCAGGCAGAACAGTCAATCGCCGCTGACGAAGAGCGCATCAAGAATGACCAGCAACAGATGGGCACGACGCCGCAGCGTTCGACAACGGTTCGGGCCTCCGCACTAAACGATAAGCTGATCGATGATCTCAGCACTGCCCTGCTCGCAGCGGAAACCAAGCGCACGCAGCTGGCGTTGAAATATGAACCAAATTATCCATTAGTTCGGGAAGTGGATGAGGAGATCGCCGAGGATAAGGCAGCCGTTGCCCAAGCCGAGAAAAAGCAGTATGTCGCGGAAACAACGGATCGGGATCCTACCTACGAACTCCTGCGGGAGGATGTCGCCAAGGCGCACGCGGACCTCTACGCGCAGCGCGCGACTCTCGCCGCCACTAAGCGGAGTGTTCAGAGCATACGTGCAGAAATGGTCAACCTGGATCAACTGTCTCTCTCGCAGCAAGATCTGCAACGCGAAGTGAAAGCTGCTGAGACCAACTACCTACTCTATTTAGCTAAAAGGGAACAGGAGCGCACATCGAATGCGCTGGATGTGACAAGAATTGCCAATGTGGCAATCGCTGTGCCCCCTGCAATTCCGGTGCTGCCCGTCTTCAGCTGGCCTATGATCGTCCTAATAGGGTTCAGTTCAGCGACGTTGCTCGGCATTGGTGCTGCATATGCGGCAGATTACTTTGATTCGTCCTTCCACACTCCCGCACAGGTAGTGGATTTCCTAGAGATTCCCATCGTCGTCGCAATTTCGAAGAAAACGGCAAATCTAGGAAATGGTTTCGCGCCCCTTCATTTATCAAAGTAGCCCTTGGGCGAAACCTCGGGACCTGTCGAGCAACTGAATCCTGTTCGTGCATAAGAGAGGTCGACCATGAGTAAGAATTTCGAGTTGCTGCAACAGTTGGAGAAAGATAAATTCTTTGGTTCGGCCATCGCTGTTGGGCCGGAGTTTTTGTCGCAAAGCGAAAGTAACGACGAAAATGGGCATCGCTGGGCCAACGATGAAGCACTGCGCCTGGTACAGCAGATATTTCTTCTCCAGGCTCAGCCACCGCCGCAGGTCGTTGTTTTCGCTGGCATCGATCATGGCAGCGGCTGCAGCCAGATTTGTGTGTCGGTAGCCGAGACATTGGCAAAGAATGCCCAGCGACCGGTCTGCTTGGTCGAAGCAAATGTCCGTTCCCCGGCGCTGCCTGAATTCTTTGGAACAACCAATCATCGCGGCCTGACGGACGCCCTTCTTCAGGAAGGACCCATCAGTTCGTTTGCGAAACCTATCGCGCAGGAGAATTTGACGTTAATCTCTTCTGGCGCCCTAGCCGCTGATTCTGCAAGCTTGCTCACCTCGGAGCGCCTTGGGGAGAGGCTGGCCGAACTTCGGAAAGAGTTCAAGTTCGTCATCATCGATGCGCCGCCCCTAACCCAATATTCAGATGCACTCGCGGTTGGAAAACTCGCCGACGGACTTGTTCTGATTTTGGAAGCAGACGCGACCCGTCGTGAACCAGCAGCAGTTGTGGCTGCAAGTGTGCGGTCTGCCAATATCCCGATTTTGGCCGCTGTCTTGAACAAACGTACCTTCCCTATCCCAGAGAAACTCTACAGGCGGTTATAGCGCCCTTTGTACTCGCGTTTGGCGTTCTTTGCCCCTCCTGCCTGTGATGGTGTCCGTCGAATCGGGCCTGAACTCTTAAGAATTCCTAACTGCGGAGACACATTGTGCACGACAAGCAGCGTCTTCCGATCAATCTTCTTAGGCTGTTCGATCTTACCCTCGTGGCATTCGCCTTTGGGGTGAGTACTGCGTTAATCGTCTACAAGGAGCAACAAGCATCTTTTGAAAAGTTTTTGTCAATGAGGACGAAGGTTTCTAACTTCGGCATATTCGTATTAGCGCTTTTCATTTGCCATCTGGTATTCCAGGTCTGCGGTCTGTATCGCTCGATGAGACTCTCGAGCCGTCAGGTGGAGATGATCGACATTCTCAAGGCGACAACAATCTACACCGCTTGCTTTGTGATTTTCGGATGGCTGTTTTCCATTCGGATGGTGACCATACCCTTCTTGGCGATCTTTTGGGCGCTGAGCACGCTCATATTAGGCGTTGCCCGGATGACGATCCGATTTGTGGCTGCCCGCCTACGCAGTCGCGGTAAAGATCTTCGCTACATGCTGATTCTGGGTACAAATCCTCGCGCTGTCGAGTTTGCGCACCGTATCTCGACGCGTTTGGACCTCGGATACCGCTTTCTCGGCTTTGTGGACGATGATTGGCCGGGGTTCCCTGACCTATCGGAGGGCAGTTTCAAGGTGGTCAGCGACTATTCTGGTCTGGCACAGTATTTGCGCCACAACGTGGTTGACGAAGTTGCGGTTTATTTGCCTTTTGGTTCGTTCTATAGGCACTCGTCGGAGGTTGCAAGCCTATGCCAGCAGCATGGAGTTACAATGCGCTTCAATTCAGATATCTTCGGGCTGAAAAGTGCCCGGTGGCGTGCGGAGGAATTCGACGGTGACCAATACATCGCAACCTGTACTGGCGCCAGGGAACTGTGGCCCTGTACCGTCAAGCGGACGTTCGACATTGCGATAAGTGCTTGTGCTCTACTGTTCGTCTCACCCATCATGCTGCTTGCGGCGATTGGCATCAAGCTGACCTCGCCTGGACCCATCTTGTTTTCGCAGGAACGAATCGGTCTAAACAAGCGGCGCTTCAAGATACTAAAGTTTAGAACCATGGTCCCCAACGCAGAAAATCTTATGGCTGTGCTCGAAAAGCACAACGAAGTGACAGGCCCCGTCTTCAAAATCGCGAATGACCCGCGTATCACGCCAATCGGCAAGTTCTTAAGGAGAAGTAGCATCGATGAACTGCCGCAATTGCTCAATGTGCTGAAAGGTGACATGAGCCTTGTAGGCCCGCGGCCATTGCCGGTGCGTGACTATGAAGGGTTTAACGAGGATTGGCAACGCAGGCGGTTCAGCGTCAAACCGGGTATTACTTGCCTCTGGCAAGTAAACGGCCGCAACGGAATCTCTTTCGAGCAGTGGATGCTTCTGGATCTCAAATACATGGATGAATGGTCACTCTGGCTGGATCTAAAGATTCTTGCTAAGACCGTCCCAGCTGTTTTCAGAGGGGTGGGTGCCGCTTAAATGACCCATTCGAAAGCGAACTTGTTTATTCCCACTGCCAATGGATAACGCTATTTGATCGGGATAGTCTTGTAACCAACGGGTTCATCGCAACGATGATTCCTGAGTTCCGACTTTACCGCCAACGGGAAATATCCTGCAGACTTCTCCTCGGTGTTTTGATCCTGAAGCATGCATCGAGGGCACAGTCTCCTCGTTTGAGGATGGAAAGGTTTTCTCCAAGATTACTTCGGGTAGCCTCTTTTCAGCGGAAACATTTGAGAAGTGCGGCCTCATACCAGTCCGGAAATCCGACATTCCGCAAGTTAACGAGGATGGCAAGGCTGTGTAATCGCCCTCTTTCTTCTCAAAGGAGTACATCGCTTTGATGGCCAATACCCCAGGCGTCATGCCTGCAATTTCCCAGCCCACGTCCAGCCGAGATCGCCACTGTGACAAGAAACTCGGCGGCATTGAAAGGATTTTCCATTGGACTCGATTTAGGTGGCTGTTGGAAGTCGGACTCTTGACTTTAATTGGGATCGCGACTGCCTTGATTGTGAGCAGCTGGTCTGTTCTGTCTGGAACAGTCGACGAGCCTTACCACATCGCGAACGGACTGGACTGGCTAGAACATGGCATACAGGCCGATTTTGAAGACCCACCGCTTGCTCAAGGCGCCATGGCGCTTGGACTTTACCTGGAGGACAGGCACTTCCCTGAGGGCAATGGCGAAATCAGCGACAAGGGCATCGCTATTCTGGAATCGGGTGGCAACTACCGCAACAACCTCAAGCTGGCGCGCTTGGGCGAGTTGCCATTTTTTTTCCTGGGGTGCCTGATTGTCTGGCTCTGGGCTCGCCGCTGGTTCAACAGGGCAACCGCCGGTTGGGCTGTCCTCCTGTTCGTAAACCTCCCTCCAATCCTTGCCCATTCGGGCCTGGCTACGGTCGATATGGCGGGCACCGCAACCATAGCAACCGCGCTCTATGCGTTCTTGCGCTGCCTCGAAAATCCTTCGTGGCAGAGACTTGCCCTTCTCGGCACCGCGGTAGCGCTGGCTTTCTTGTCCAAGGTTTCGAGTATTGCGTTTCTCGGGTCGTGCTTCTTTTTTGCCTTCATTTACCTTACTCTGCAAAAGCGGGGTGCCGGATTAAAGATCGTTCAATGGCGCCGCCTTCCCGGGCGCGCGTTGCTTGTCGCTGCCGTGGCGTTCGTCTCCTTGTGGGGTGGCTACCGCTTTTCGTTCCGGCCGGCTGCGCCTAAGACCCGCACCTACCAGTTCCTCGACCATGTTTTGGCCAATAAGCCCCATCTTCGCAGCGTGACTTACGAAGCAATGAAAGTTCCACTTCCGCTCACCGAGTTTCTGAGCGGAGTCTATGAAGTGGCAGCTCATGATGAAAGAGGTCACGATTCTTACCTACTAGGAAAGTACCGCACAACCGGCTGGTGGTACTTCTTTCCCGTCGTCGTTGGCGTGAAAACTCCTATCGGTTTTCTGATTCTTGCCAGTTGTGGGATCTTCGCTATCCTGCGAGGTTTGCAATCTAATGCGTGGCAACGACACCTCACGGTAATCTTCCCGGCGGCCATCATGGTCGTATGCATGAGTTCTAGAATTGATCTAGGCGTGCGACATATCTTACCAATTTACCCGATGGTGGCGGTTATCGCTGGCTACGCGGCGTCCGAATTTATGGTGTTGGCCAGACGAGTCTCGCCTGTCGTTGCGGTCCTGCCAATCCTGCTCGCACTCTGGACCGTGGCTGATGCGTGGACTAGTCGTTCGGATGAATTAGCATACTTCAACCAGTTTGCCGGTTCCCATCCCGAACGGATTTTGGCAGAGTCGGATCTGGATTGGGGACAGGATTTGTATCTGCTCAGCGGCCGACTGAAAGAACTTGGAGTTGACCACGTGTCGATCAAGTACTTCGGCACCGCACCTCTTGACAACGCTGACCTGCCGCCACATTCCACGCTCTCGGCCGACGTTCCCACAACTCATGGCTATGCGGCCATCAGCGTGCGATACCTGACCCTTGAATACGCGAAAGACGGTTCGTTCGACTGGCTGAAGAATCGCGAACCGCTGGAGATCGTCGGCAAGTCGATCTACTTGTATAACTTGGACCATTGATCGAGCTAGTAGCGCGCGGCTTTGCCAATCTAAGAAAGTACTGGAGGGAGCGCAAGATGCTATCCGCGTAGGCCGCTCTCCGAGACAGGGCTGCCGGACGATCCATTCTCCCAGCTTGGTGACCGGCGCGGACGAGTTCTTGGCTCCCACATGACTGGCCGCCTTTGGAGCGATAGCCACTCCATCTTTGGCATTGAAGGTCTCTCCATAGACGACCTTGATAGATCGTCCAGGGACTGAATAGCCACTGCCGGAGAAAATAGGACCGGCGGCAGCCTCGTACGCGACCGGGCTTCGAATTAGGCCGGCATTTCCAGTAGAAATGGCTCTGTCCCCAAAATCTAAATCGCAATCTCGTGAACGGACAATAGCATGAAGGTTCTAATTTCAGGCGTCTGCGGTTTCACTGGCAGTTGTCTTGCACGCCATTTAATTGAATCCCACGAGGGCATAACCATCGTGGGCTTGGATAACTTGGCGAGGGCAGGTAGCGAGACTAATCGGCTTCCACTCAAGAGCCTTGGTGTGCAGCTATTCCATGGTGATATCCGAATGTCCAGCGACTTGGAGACGCTGCCGTTTGTTGATTGGGTCATCGACGCTGCAGCACAGCCAAGCGTTCTGGCGGGACGCGACGGCAAGACCAGTCCCCGCCAATTGGTTGAACACAATCTGCTGGGCACGCTCAACTTGCTCGAATACTGCCGCGCCGCACATGCCGGCTTTATTCTCCTGAGTACGAGCCGTGTTTACTCGATCCAGGCGCTGACGCGGTTGCCTTTATCTGAAGAATCTTTGGCCTATACTCTCGACTCAAGCCAGCCGTGGCCTACAGGAGTCGGCTTCGGTGGTGTCTCAGAAAATTTCAGCACTGAGGCACCTGTTTCCCTCTACGGCGCGACCAAGCTGGTATCAGAGCGTCTTGCACTCGAGTATGCCGCTGGATTTCAGGTGCCTGTTTGGATTAACAGATGCGGCGTGTTGGCAGGAGCCGGGCAGTTCGGCACTAGCGAGCAGGGCATCTTCTCTTATTGGCTACACGCGCACATCACCCGACGCCCATTAAAGTACATTGGCTTTGGCGGTCGTGGCTTTCAAGTCCGTGATGCATTACATCCGCGCGATCTAGCGGGTATGGTGGATTTTCAATTGCGAAGCGCTGGACCGGGTCGGATACTCAATCTGTCTGGTGGCAAGGCGAACTCAATGTCCTTGGCACAACTCACAGCGTGGTGCAACCAGCGCTTTGGCCCCCATCAACCGATCGCGGACAGCTCAGAGCGTCCATACGATGTGGCATGGCTGATCCTGGACTCAAGCAAAGCGCTGACGGAAACCGGCTGGAAGCCCCATATCACCCTCTATCAAATTCTGGAGGAGGTTGCCGACCATGCAACAAACAATCCAAACTGGCTCGCACAATGCGCAGCGTAGATCTCAGGGTCTTACTGGAGCCGAGCTCAATTTATTGACAGTTGTCCTGCCAGCTCGTGATGAAGAAGGCTGCATCGCGTCTACTGTGGAGCATCTGCACTTGGAGCTCCGGATACACAATATCCCGCACGAAATCATCGTCGTTGATGATGGAAGCACGGATCGCACCGCGGAAATTGTCAACGCGCTCGGCGCCCACATACCTGGAGCTCGACTGATCAGGAATGGACCACCACATGGTTTTGGCCGAGCCATCGCGTGTGGATTTGAACAGATGAATGGCGATGCAGTGGTCATTATGATGGCCGATGAATCGGATGATTGCCGCGACGTGGTGCGCTACTGGAACAAGTTGAACGAGGGATGGGATGCAGTTTTTGGCTCGCGATTTGTGAAGGGGGGCGGCGTGATCGATTACCCGAAACTAAAGCTGTATTTGAATCGGATTGCTAATTTCTTCATCCGACTCTTGTTTGGGGCATCGCTGAATGACACGACAAACGCATTCAAGGCATATCGGCGCACGGTCATCGAAGGTTGCAAGCCCATGCTGTCGGCCCACTTCAACCTTACGGTAGAAATTCCGTTGAAGACGATAATACGAGGTTACTCCTGGACTGTGGTTCCTATCACTTGGCGGAACCGCAGAACTGGCGTCGCTAAGTTGAAGATTCAAGAGATGGGTAGCCGCTATCTCTTTATTTGCCTCTATTTGTGGTTGGAAAAGCACTTGAGCCGTGGTGACTACAAGAGACCGGTGCTCGAACCGGAAGGTCTAATATCCAATTCAGCAAACGAAACTCAGGGCACTCTCCAGCCCCAATAACGCCCGACACTGCGACGCCGGACTGAGCCGAGACGCGATGTGTGCTAGCAAGTCCCGAAACAATCCACAAATCGAAGTCGATGCGCGATTGAAACTGCATGCTCCAGCAACCTAATGATCCAGCAGATAAACTGGGAGACGTAGCACTGGCTCAAAACTCCGATCGGAGACAAGGATGAAGAAGATTCTAGTCACTGGATCCTCGGGTCTCATTGGGTCCGAGGTATGCCTCCATTTCGCAGCCGAGGGCTGGAAGATCCACGGCATCGACAACAATCAGCGTGCCTTCTTTTTTGGCCCCAAGGGCGACACTCGCTGGAATCAACGTCGGCTCGAGAAGAACGTCAAGGGCTTCGTACATCACGAACAGGACATTCGTGATCGTCAGGGATTGCTTGAGCTTCTCAGAAACATTAAGCCAGATGCAATCGTGCACGCAGCTGCGCAACCGAGTCACGACCTTGCGGCGTCCATTCCTTTTGCGGATTTCGACACCAACGCCGTGGGCACGTTGAATATGCTCGAAGCGGCGCGCCAAGTGGTGCCCGAGTCTCCGTTCGTGTCTCTATCGACGAACAAGGTTTATGGCGATGCACCAAACGAATTAGCTCTCAAGGAGCTTGAGAAGCGCTGGGAATATGCGGATGAAGCTTACTGGACGGGCATACCAGAAAACTTCCGAATCGATCAGTCTAAGCACTCCATCTTTGGTGCCTCCAAGGTCGCCGCAGACGTCATGGTCCAGGAGTACGGGCGCTACTTCGGAATGCCGACTTGCGCCCTTCGCGGCGGCTGCCTCACCGGCCCCAGCCACTCCGGCGTTGAGCTACACGGATTCCTAAGCTATCTGATCAAGTGCAACCTGACCGAGACCAAGTACAACGTATATGGTTACAAGGGCAAGCAGGTACGAGACAACATCCACTCTCTCGACGTCGCCCGCTTCATCGCCGCCTTCATCGCCGCCCCGCGCGCCGGCGAAGTCTACAACATCGGAGGCGGCCGCGCTAACAGCTGCTCAATACTCGAGGCCTTCACAAAAATCGCGGACATCTCCGGTAAGAGGATGATCTACGAATACGTAGACCAGAATCGATCGGGCGATCACATCTGCTACATCAGCGATCTGCGCAAGATGAAAGCGCACTATCCAGGTTGGGGTATCACCAAGTCGCTCGATGACATCTTCCAGGAGGTTTACGACGCATGGGCCAGCAGGTTCGAGGTGGCATAGTGGGTTAGATCCTAACCTTGAGTTTGCCAGCTCTCTCCTGGCGGGGCGTTTAAACAGTTTTAACCATGCGAATTAAGAGGATTTGTTTAAGGAACTGGGGCTAACACGTTTCCTTGCGTTTGACACAATCGGCCTCTCAACCAATCCACGACAGTTACAATCTATAGTGGTCCCCGAAATTTAGACCACCCAATAAGTTAAGTTAAGATTTTGGCGAAGTCGTTGAGGCAGGGGAGAGCGATGACAACGACGAGACAACGTCACAGTGCGAAGTTCAAAGCGC
>Ga0187879_10002253_pt1 | contig 13135 bp, 10 predicted proteins | sample June2016WEW_19_1_FD_132423 | JGI IMG/M metagenome (GOLD analysis project Ga0187879, IMG submission 132423) | Peatland microbial communities from SPRUCE experiment site at the Marcell Experimental Forest, Minnesota, USA - June2016WEW_19_10 | ecosystem: Environmental > Terrestrial > Soil >... | reverse complement strand
GTCGCCGTCCTCGCCCCGCGGAGCGCCCGCCTCGGAGACGCCCGGCTCGGAGACGCCTGGCCTGGAGACGCCCGGCTCGGAGACGCCTGGCCTGGAGACGCCCGGCTCGGAGACGCCTGGCCTGGAGGCGTCCGGCTCGGAGGCGTCCGCCTCGGAGACGTCTGGCTTGGAGGCGTCCGGCTCGGAGACGTCCGGCCGGGAAGTACGCGGCCGTGACGTGTCTGCCCGGGGCGTGCCCGGCCGGGAGGCTTCCGCGGCGCCGAAGACCTCGGCCTTGATCCGGTCCAGCGTGTCGTCCAGGATCGACCGCAAGTCGCCGACTGCGTCCTCGCTCACCGCCTGGGCGTGGGACGCCGCCGCCCGCAGTTCCCGGGTGAAGCGGCGGGCCAGCTGTTCCAGGTCCCGGTAGGTCCCGGGGTCCGCCCAGCCCGATCCCCCCGGTGGCCAGCCACGCCAGCCCGGGCCGGCGCCGGTCCCCTCCTTCCGGCCCCGCTCCCGCCGGGCCCGCTCGTGCCGGGCCTGCTCCTGGTGTGCCTCGTCTTGCTGCGCCTGCTCCTGGAGGGCCTCGTCCCACGCGGACGCCGCCCGGGCGTCGCGGCGGTGCGGCGGGGCAGTGGGGTGCGGCGCCCTTCCGCCGCGCGGCGGAGGGGCGCCGCGCCGTTGCATGTCCCGCGCGGCAAAGGTCAGTTCCTCGCGCAGGTTCCGCACGGTCTCCCGGACGTCCTCGGTGACCTCACGGGCGATGTCCCGGACCGACGCGGTGATCTCCTCCTCCAGTTCGCTGAGCTCAGCGGAGCGGCTGCGGAGTTCCTCCCGCCCCTTCTCGGTGATCCGGTACACCTTCCGCCCGTCGGTCTCGTCGTGGGTGACCAGGCCCTCTTCCTCGAGCCGGGCCAGCCGGGGGTAGATGGTCCCGGGGGAGGGGGCGTAGACGCCCATGAACCGGTCCTGGAGCAGCCGGATGACCTCGTACCCGTGCCGCGGAGACTCGTCGAGCAGTTTGAGCAGGTAAAGCCGGAGCCGGCCGTGCCGGAAGACGGGGCTCACCTGTTGCCCCCCGCCGCTCCGGCCGCCGCCCGCGGCGGTCCCGGCTGGCCCCGCTGCAGCAGCGTGACCTGGCCGGACACGGTGGTGACCCGGACCACGCCGGGATGCCCCCCGGGACCCGCGGAGGTGTCTTCCCCTGGGCAGAGGTCGCCGCTGAGGGTGTTGGCGCCGGGTTTCTGGCTCTGCCGCAGGCCCGCGAACTCGCTCAGCACCCGGCCGGTGGTGGACCGCAGGTCCACCCGGGCGCGGGCGTCGGCGGGCAGCCGGATCGCGACCGGCCCCGACATGGTGGACACCCGCAGCGCCGCGTCCTGGTCCAGGTCGACGTCCGCGGTGACCCGCCCGCTCACCGTCTTGGCGTCCAGGCGGTCCACCGAGCCATCGGCCAGGGTGAGGTCGCCGGACACCGAGTTGAACCCGATCGTGCCGCCCAGGCCCTGGGCCTCGATGTCGCCGGACACCGTCCGGGCGTCAACCGCCCCGGTCACGCCGTCCAGGGTGATGCCCCCGGACACGCTCTTCACCGACGTCGCCGCGGAGATCCCGGACACGATCGCGCTCGCGGTGACCACGCCCAGCTGGACCGGGCAGTCCTTCGGCACGGTGATGGTGATGGTAGCCGCGGTCCGGTCCGGCCGCAGCCAGCCGAGCAGCCCATCCCAGCTCAGGTCCTCATAGCTGACCGTGAGGGTGCCGTCCGTGTGACTCACCAGCAGCGGCTGGCCCGTCACGGCGGCGATGTCCAGGCAGGCCCGGTCACCGGTGCTGAGTACCGCTACCGAGCCGCCGATGGCTCGTACCCGCAGCGTGTCCACCCGGTCGAAGTCGTACGTAGCAGGAGCGTCAACGGTCCAGCGCGGCATGGCGTGATCCTTTCACCCCGGCCCGGCGGCCGGGCGTCCCAGCATCCATACGATATATCGCGTTGGCCGGAAGTCAAGATGTATCGCGTTATGCCGGGTCACGAACGGGAGCCGCACGAGGCCACGGCGTGTCCAGGCCAGGCGGGGTGGTGGCCGGGTCGTGGCCAGCCGTGGCGGGTCGTGGCCAGGCCAGCTTCCTGCCGCGCGGCCGGGGTGGGAGCCTGCTAGTCCGGGTCGTCGTCCTCGTCGAGGCGGGCGAGCCAGGTGGCCAGCTTCTCCACGGTCGCCTCGGCCTCGGGGAACAGGTCGACAAACTCGCGCAGCCGCTCGGCCAGCCAGCCCAGGCTGACCTCGTCATCCGCGCGCCGGTCGAGGAGCTCGTCGATGCCGCGGTCGGTGAAGTACATCGCCTACCCCCCCGGCAGAGCCTCGTCCACCAGCTGCTGGTGCTCGGCTTTATGAGCAGTCGCCGAGCCCGGGGCCGGCGGGGCGCTGTCCGGCAGCGAGATCCGGCCGATCGGGCGGCCGAGGATCACGGGCAGCTTCAGGGCCATGGTCGGCCAGGCGCCCATGTTCGCGGGCTCCTCCTGGACCCAGGTGATCTCCTCCAGTCCCGGGTACCGGCCAAGTTCGGCGGTCAGTTCCTCGGCTGGGACCGGGTACAGCCGCTCGAGGCGGATGATCACAGTGTCGGTCCGCCCCTCCTCGGCGCGCCGGTGCGCGAGATCGTAGTAGACCTTGCCCGAGCACAGCAGCGCCCGGCGGACACCGGCCGGGTCGGGGGCCTGGGGATCGCCTATCACCGGCAGGAACGAGCCGGTGGTGAAGCCGGCGACCGGCGACGACGCGTCCCTGAGCCGGAGCATGGATTTCGGTGTGAAGACCACCAGCGGGGCCCGCCGCGGCGACAGCGCCTGCCAGCGGAGCAGGTGGAAGTAGTTGGCCGGGGTGGTCGGCAGCGCGACGGTCATGTTCCCCTGGGCGCACAGGCCGAGGAAGCGCTCGATCCGCGCCGAAGAGTGGTCTGGCCCCTGCCCCTCGTAGCCGTGCGGCAGCAGGAGCACCACGCTGGACTCCTGGCCCCACTTCTGCTCCCCGGAGCTGATGAACTCGTCCAGGATGGTCTGCGCGCCGTTGACGAAGTCACCGAACTGGGCTTCCCAGCAGACCAGCGCCTCGGGCCGGGCGACCGAGTAGCCGTACTCGAAGCCCACCGCCGCGAACTCCGACAGCAGCGAGTCGTAGGCGTGGAACCGCGCGGTCGCCGAGTTGAACTGGCGCAGCGGGGTGTACTCCTCGCCGGTGTGCCGGTCCACCAGGACCGCGTGCCGCTGGCCGAAGGTGCCGCGCCGGGTGTCCTGGCCCACCAGGCGCACCGGGTGCCCGTCCATCAGCACCGACCCGAACGCGAGCAGTTCCCCGGTCGCCCAGTCGAGGGCGTTCTGCTCCACCATCGTGGCCCGGCGGGCCAGCAGGGGCTGCAGCCGCGGATGCGGGGTAAAGCCCTCCGGCAGGTTGAGCTGGGTGTCCACGATCCGCTTGATCGCCTCTTCGGAGATCGCGGTGGGCACGCTGCGGTGATCGATCGGCTCGGGGGTGGTCTGCCGCCGGACCACCGCGCCCGGGTCCATCGGCCGCTTGGCCGCTTCCCGGGTCTCGGTGAAGGCCCGCTCCAGATGCTGCTGGTAGTCCCGCAGCGCCTGCTCAGCCTCCTCCATGGTGATGTCGCCCCGGCCGATCAGGGACTCGGTGTAGAGCTTGCGGGTGGACCGCTTGGCGTCGATCAGGTCGTACATCAGCGGCTGGGTGAACGAGGGGTTGTCCGCCTCGTTGTGGCCCCGCCGCCGGTAGCAGATCATGTCGATGACGACGTCCTTGCGGAACTGCTGCCGGTAGGCGAAGGCGAGCCTGCCCACCCGGACCACAGCCTCGGGGTCGTCCCCGTTGACGTGGAAGATCGGCGCCTGGATCATCCGCGCCACGTCGGTGGAGTACACGCTGGAGCGGGACTCCGCGGGCGCGGTGGTGAAGCCCACCTGGTTGTTCACCACGATGTGCACGGTCCCGCCGGTGCGGTAGCCGCGCAGCTGGGACAGGTTCAGCGTCTCGGCGACCACGCCCTGGCCGGCGAACGCGGCGTCCCCGTGGATCAGTACGGGCAGCACGGTGAAGCCAGGCTCGCCCATGTCGATGACGTCCTGCTTGGCCCGGACCACGCCCTCGAGCACGGGGTCGACAGCCTCGAGATGGCTCGGGTTGGCGACCAGGGATGTCGGGATCGTCGCGCCGTCGCTCGCGGTGAACACGCCGCTCGCGCCCAGGTGGTACTTCACGTCACCCGAGCCGTGCGTGCTGCGCGGGTCCAGGTTGCCCTCGAACTCCTGGAAGATCTGCGCGTAGGACTTGCCGATGATGTTGGCCAGGACGTTGAGCCGGCCCCGGTGCGCCATACCGAGGTAGGCCTCATCCAGCCCGGCCCCGGCGGCCTCGGTCAGCACCTCGTCGACCAGCGGGATCAGCGACTCCGCGCCCTCCAGGGAGAACCGCCGCTGGCCCACGTACTTGGTCTGCAGGAACATCTCGAACGCCTCGGCCACGTTCAGCCGGGACAGGACCTGCATCTGCTCGTCGTGGCCGGCCCGGTCGTGCGGTCGCTCGACCCGGGCCTGGATCCAGGCCCGCTCCTCGGGGTTCTGGATGTGCATGTACTCCACGCCGACCGTGCGGCAGTAGGAGTCCCGCAGCACACCCAGGATCTCCCGCAGCTTCATCAGCGGCTTGCCGCCGAACCCGCCGGTGGCGAACTCCCGCTCCAGGTCCCACAGGGTCAGGCCGTGCTGGTTGATGTCCAGGTCGGGGTGCTTGCGCTGCTTGTACTCCAGGGGGTCGGTGTCGGCCATCAGGTGGCCGCGGACCCGGTAGGCGTGGATCAGCTCGTGCACCCGGGCCGACTTGGTGATGTCGTCCTCGTGGCCGGCCGGGATGTCCCGCACCCAGCGGACCGGCTCGTAGGGGATCTTCAGCGCCTTGAAGACCTCGTCCCAGAAGCCGTTCTCGCCCAGCAGCAGCTGGTGGATCTGGCGCAGGAACTCCCCGGACTGCGCGCCCTGGATGATCCGGTGGTCGTAGGTCGAGGTGAGGGTGACCGACTTGCTGATGGCCAGCCGGATCATGGTCTCCTCGGCCGCGCCCTGGTAGGCCGCGGGGTACTCCATCGCGCCGACACCCACGATGCAGCCCTGCCCCGCCATCAGCCGCGGCACCGAGTGCTCGGTGCCGATCGTGCCCGGGTTGGTCAGGCTGGTCGTGGTGCCCGCGTAGTCGTCGACGGTCAGCTTGCCGGCCCGGGCCCGGCGGACCACGTCCTCGTACGCCATCCAGAACTGGCGGAAGTCCATCGCCTCCGCGGCCTTGACCGCGGGCACCAGCAGCTGGCGTGATCCGTCTTTGCCGGTCACGTCGATGGCCAGGCCCAGGTTGACGTGCTCGGGCTCGACGATCGCGGGCTTGCCGTCCAGCTCGGTGTAGGAGCGGTTCATCGCCGGGACCGCGGCCAGCGCCTTCACCACCGCGAACCCGATCAGATGGGTGAACGACACTTTGCCGCCCCGGCCGCGGGCCAGGTGGTTGTTGATGACGATGCGGTTGTCGATCAGCAGCTTGGCGGGCACGGACCGGACGCTGGTCGCGGTGGGGACGTTCAGGCTGGCGGCCATGTTGACCGCGGTCCGGGCGGCCGCGCCGCGCAGCCGGGACGCCTGGGCGCCTGCCACGGCGGGGCCCGGGGTGGACGTGACCGGGGCAGGGGTAGCGGCCGGGCGCTGCGGAGCGGCTGCCGGGGCCGGTGCGGGTGCCGGTGGTGCTGCGGGTGCGCTGGCCCGGCCCGCGGGCCCGGCCTGGGCCGCAGCGGCCGCGGCCGGCCTGCCGTCCTGGGGCGGCGTGCCGACTGGGCTGCTGCCCGTGCTGCCCTCTGCGCCGGCGCTGGTGCCCGGCCTGGTGCTGGTGCCCGGGGCGGGGGCCGGCGCCGTGGACCGGCGCTGCTGCTCGGCCGCGCGGGCGGCACCGCTCCCGGCGGGCGGGGAGTAATCGGCGAAGAAATTCCACCAGGCCATGTCCACGGAGCCCGGGTCGGCTAGGTAACGCTGGTAGAGCTCGTCGACGAGCCATTCGTTCGGCCCGAAGTCCTTGGCCGCGCCGTCGCCGGAATGCTCGTGCGGTGCATCCTCGCCCGCTCCGGGGGCCGGGCTACGGGATGTTGCTTCGCTGAGATCCGCGGACTGCGGCGCCTCAGAAGACACGGCGGACATCGCCCTCTTCCGATGTTGGATTTCTGTTCACTCCACGGTCTCCCAGGCTACCGCCGCGGCAGGGCCCCGGGACCGGGCCTCATCCTTCATGATCGCGCGGGCATGCGCTCCCTGTCATGCGGTGAGAGCCAGTTCACATACGGTCCCTTGGGCACGATGCGGCTCGGGTTGATCCAGTCCTGGGTCTGGTAGTAGTGCCGCTTGATCTGATCGAAGTCCGTGGTGTCACCGAAACCCGGCAGCTGGTAGAGGTCCCGCGCGTAGCCCCACAGCCCCGGATAGTCCACCAGCCGGTTCAGGTTGCACTTGTAATGGGCGTGATAGACGGCGTCGAACCGGGCCAATGTTGGATATAGCCGCACGTCAGCCTCAGTGACATTGCTGCCGAGCAGGAACCTGCGCCTGGTCAGCCGTTCCTCCAGCGCGCTCAGCGTGCTGAACAGCGCGTCGAACGCCTCCTCGTAGGCCGCCTGGCTGGTGGCCAGCCCCGCCTTGTAGACGCCGTTGTTGACCGCGTGGTAGATCAGCGTGCTCAGCGCGTCGATCTCGGCGCGCTGCGGCACCGGGTACAGGTCGGGCGCGCCGGGCCGGTGGTAACCCCGGAACTCGGTCTCGAACGTGACCGTGATCTGCTGGAAGTCGTTCTCGACGATGCGCTGGCTGCGGGTGTCCCAGACGAACGGGACCGTGAACCGGCCCCGGTAGCCGGGGTCGGTGGTCAGGTAGAGGTCCGAGACGAACCGGGCGCCGCTGACCGGGTCGACGCCGCCGGTGGCGGCGGGGAAGCGCCAGCCGCGCTCGTCCCGGATCGGGTCCACCAGGCTGAGCCCGATGACCCGCTCCAGCCCGAGCAGCCGGCGCACGATCAGCGACCTGTGCGCCCACGGGTCCGCCAGCGACGCATACAGCTGGTAGCGCCCTGGTTCTGCCAGGTACCCGCTCGATCCATCGCCCGTGATCCGGGTGGCGAACACGTTCGCCGGCCGGACGAAGCCGCCCGAAGGCAGGACCTCAGGGCCAGTGTCGGGAGTAACTGCCATCACCCTCCCTTCTGCCAGCCGCAGCACCATCGCGCCCGGTTTGTCAGCAGATGATGGCCGGCCGCGTCGCCTGGCGGAAGGGGTGCCGCCAGGCTGCGGGCGAGCTGGCACAAACCGCACCGGCCCAGTGGCTAGCATCGCACCCGAAGGCACCGTGTTTCCCGCCGAGGCTGAGGCCGGGCTACCTGAAGAGGCCGAGGCCGGGTTCCCGGAGAGCCCAGGGCCGGTTCCCGGAGCGGGCGGGCCGGGTGGCCGGCGCGGGCGTGCCCGGGTTGAGCACGGGCTAAGGGCCGGTTCCCGCCGGGGCGGTGCCGGGGACTGCTGAAGAGAGCCGGGCCGGGCACTCTGCGAGAAAGGTGGGCGGAGTGTCCTCTGTCACCGCGGAACTGGCCCGCGTCAGCGGCCCAGTCGCGCTGCTGCTGATCGGCGCCCTGGTCTTCGGGGAGACCGCCGTCTTCCTGGGGTTCGTCATTCCGGGGGAGACCGCCGCAGTGCTTGGCGGCGTGCTGGCCAGCCGGGGCCGGGTCTCGCTTCCGCTGCTGGTCGTCGTGGTCGTGGTCGCCGCCGTGACCGGACCGCTGGTCGGCTACGAGATAGGCCGGCACCTGGGCAGCCGCCTGATTGCGGCGCGCCGCATGCGGGCGGTGGCGGCCGGCATGGGCCGGGCCCAGGCGGTCCTGCGGCGGCGTGGCGGCCTGGCCGTTCTCGTCGGCCGGTTCGTCGCCGTGCTGCGTGCCCTGATGCCCGCCGTGGCGGGCACCACCCGGATGCCTTACCGCACCTTCCTGTTCTTCAACGTGCTCGGCGGGATCATCTGGGGAGTCGGTTACTGCCTGCTCGGCTACGCGGCAGGCTCCGCGTACGCCGCGATCGAGCGCACCGTCGGCACCGGCGTGGCCGTCGCGGTGGCGGTCGTGGTGGTCGCCGCGCTGGTGGTCTGGGGGATCCGGCGGCACCGCCGGGAGGAGACCGAGCTGCTCGAAGACCCCGCCATCCCGGACCCGGCCGGCCCGGAACGCCCGCCCTGAGCCCGGATCGCGGGCGTTTGTCCACCAGTGCGCACCAGGTCCCGGTTGCTCCGGGCCACTAAATCAGCACGCAGGGAAGATTTCCTCCTCCAGGACAGATCGCTTCAGCGAGCCGGACCGGGACCCATGCCAGCATGGGTAACCAGGAGGTGGCGGAAAGTGCGCGAGTTCGGTGAGCTCGAGTCCGCGATCATGGACGTGGTGTGGGACAGTGACCGGGCGTACTTAGTACGCGAGGTCCGTGAGCGGCTCTCTTACAACCGCCCCCTCGCCTACACGACCGTGATGACGGTCATGAACATCCTGTACGGCAAGGGTGTGCTGTGCCGGGAGAAGCAGGGCCGCGCCTGGCGGTACTGGCCCGCGGAGTCCCGGGAAGAACACGACGCCAGGCTGATGGCGGAGGTGCTCCGGTCCGGCGGGAACGAGCACATCACGATGATGCGGTTCGTCGAGCGGGTCAGCGACGAGGAGCGGGAAAGCCTGCGCAACGCCGTCCTGCACACGAACGGCCCGCGGCTGGCGGCCTCGTAGCCGCTCCTGCTGGTTGGGCGCTCCTGCTGGTTGGGCGCTCCTGTGCTGGTTGGGCGCTCGTGCGGGTCAGCCGCTCTGGCCGGTGGCCGGGCCGAATACGTCCTCGCGGCGGTGCTCCAGGCACGGCAGCGCGTCCCGGACTCTCGCGGTCAGCGCGGTGTCCACCTCCCCGACGGCCACCCCCGGGAACGGGCCCAGGTCGAGTCGGACGGTGCCCATCGGGTCGACCAGCATGCTGCGGCCGATCCCGGTCGGGGCGCGGGTCCGGGGCGACTCGGGGTCGGGCACCTGTCCCGCGGCCGCCACCCAGACCGTGTTCTCGATCGCGCGGGCCCGTACCAGCGTGACCCAGTGCTCCTCCTTGAACAGCCCGGCAGCCCAGGCGGCCGGGACCACGAGCAGGTCGGCGCCCTGGGACACGAGGCTGCGGGCCAGCTCAGGAAAGCGGATGTCGTAGCAGGTCAGCAGGCCTACGCGGAGACCGGCGAGATCGGCGAGGACCGGGACGGACCCGGGGGCGACGACCTTGGACTCGGTCTCGCCGAGCGAGTCGAAGAGGTGGATCTTGCGGTACGCCGCGACCCGGTGGCCGTCGGCGTCGTAGCCGACCGCGGTGTTGTAGACCCGGCCGTCAGGCGCGGGCTCGAACACCCCCGCGACCAGGGCTACCCCCGTGCCGCGGGCGGCGCCCGCCAGCCCCGCGCCGAAGGGACCGTCCAGCGGCTCCGCCACGGCCTGCAAATCCGTGCCGAACCGGGCCTGGGTCGCCTCCGGGAACACGGCCAGGGCTGCCCCGCCCTGTGCGGCGTCCGCCAGCACCGCGCGGACCCTGGTGAGGTTCACCGCCGGGTCCGGGCTGACCGGCAGCTGGGCGAGCGCGATCCTCATCCGCATGTGCGCAGCGTAAACCAGAAGGACGCGGCGCAGCAGGGGCCGGCTGGCGCGGGCCGGCCGGCCCTGGCGTGTGATCTCATGGCGGTGTGGACCGACCATTGCTGAACCGCCGGCTTACCGGCATGGGCACGACCATCTTCGCCGAGATGTCGGCGCTGGCCCTGACAACCGGGTCGGTCAACCTGGGCCAGGGCTTCCCGGACACCGACGGCCCGGCCGAGATCGCCGAAGCGGCCGCGGCTGCGATCCTGGAAGGGCGGGGTAACCAGTACCCCCCCGGTCCGGGCATTCCCGAGCTCCGGCACGCGGTCGCCGCCCACCAGAAGCGGTTCTACGGCGTGGACGTCGACCCGGACCGTGAGGTCCTGGTCACCGCGGGCGCAACCGAGGCCATCGCCGCCGCGCTGATCGCGCTCCTGGAGCCGGGCGACGAGGCCATCGCGTTCGAGCCCTACTACGACTCCTACGCCGCCTGCGTGGCCATGGCGGGCGCCACCCGGATCCCGGTCACCCTGCGGCCGCCCGGGTTCCGCCCCGACCTGGAGGCGCTGCGGGCCGCCATCACCCCGCGCACCCGGCTCCTGCTGCTGAACACGCCGCACAACCCCACCGGCGCGGTGTTCACCCGGGCGGAGCTGGCCGGGATCGCCGCGCTGGCCTGCGAGCACGACCTCCTGGTGGTCTCCGACGAGGTGTACGAGCACCTCGTCTTCGAGGGCGAGCACATCCCGATCGCCACCCTGCCCGGGATGCGCGAGCGGACCGTGACGATCAGCTCGGCGGCCAAGACGTTCTCGTTCACCGGCTGGAAGATCGGCTGGGTGACGGGTACCCCGGAGCTGGTGACCGCGGTGCGCACCGTCAAGCAGTTCCTGACCTACGTCACCGGCGGCCCGTTCCAGTACGCGGTGGCCCAGGCGCTCGCTCTCCCTGATTCCTACTTCGCCTCGATCAGCGCGGACCTGCGGGACAAGCGCGACCTGCTCTGCGCGGGCCTGGCCGACGTGGGATTCGAGGTGTTCCGGCCGGCCGGCACCTACTTCGTGACCACGGACGTGCGGCCACTGGGGGAGCCGGACGGCATGCGGTTCTGCCGGGAACTGCCCGCCCGCGCGGGTGTGGTCGCCATCCCGAGCTCGGTGTTCTACGACAACGCCGAGGCGGGCAGGTCCCAGGTCAGATTCGCCTTCTGCAAGAAGCAGGAAGTGCTGCGCGAGGCGCTGGCCCGCCTGGCGCGCCGGGACCTTGCCTAGCGGCCCGCCGTCCGGCGGCGGTGCAACCGTGCCGTCCGGTGACGGCGCAGCTGCGGGCCCCGGCGACGGCGCGCCCGTGGCCTCTGGCGGCTCCGTGCCGGCCGGCGACGCCGCGTTCGGGGCCGATCTCTACGGCCGGCTACCGGACGCGGGCAACCTGGTCTTCTCCCCGGCCAGCATCGCGACCGCGCTGCGGCTAGTGCTGCTCGGAGCGCGTGGCGAGACGGCGGCCCAGGTCGCTACGGCCCTGCACCTGGCCGGCCCGGACGACGCCGGCCCGGGTCTGCAGGCCGTCTCGGCGCTGCTGCGTGACCTGGCCGCCGGCGACCTCACGCTCCGCGCGCCGAACACCATGTGGCTGGAGGCGGGCCTGCCGCTGCAGCCCGGCTTCACCGCGGCGCTGGCCGCTATCGCCGTCGCCGCGGTGCATGAGGCCGACTTCCGCCGGGCCGCCGAACAGGCCAGGCGGGAGATCAACCAGTTCATCGCGGACCAGACCGCGGGCAAGATCAGCGACCTGCTCGGCCCTGGCGTGATCGGCGCCGATACGAGCCTGGTGCTGGCGAGCGCGGTGTACCTCAGAGCCGCCTGGGCGCACCCGTTCCCGGCCGGCGCCACCCAGGACGCCCCCTTCCACCCGGACCCTGGCACCCAGGTCGCGGTGCCCACCATGCGGGTCCGGGCCACGCTGCGCTACCGGCGCGGCGACGGCTACCAGGCAGTCGAGCTGCCCTACGCGGGTGCCCGCCTCGGCATGGTGATCGTCCTCCCGGACGGCTCGCCCGGACAGGTCCCCGTCGAGCCGGCCCGGGACCTGGGGGGCCTGCTGGCCGGGCTCTCGCCCCGGAAGGTCAGCCTGACCCTGCCGCGCTTCCGGGTGACGAGCGGTTTCGCGCTGCGCCCAGTGCTGGCCGCGCTCGGCATGCCGCAGGCGTTCAGCCGGGAGGCGGACTTCAGCGGCATCACCATCGCGCAGCGGCTGCGCATCGACGAGGTGGTGCACAAGGCCTACATCGACGTGAACGAGGAGGGCACCGAGGCGGCCGCGGCCACGGCCGTGGTGATGACGGCGGCGGCCCGCATCCAGGGCGGCCAGCCGCCGGTGGAGGTGATCGTGGACCGCCCGTTCCTGTTCGCGATCACCGACTCCCGGAGCGGGCTGCCGCTGTTCCTCGGCCGGGTGACCGACCCCACCGCGGCCTGACCGGCCAGCGCCGGCCTGTGCCGGGCAGCGCCGGCCTGAGCAGCCAGGACCGTTCAGCCAGGACCGTTCAGCCAGGACCGTTCAGCCGGACTGGCGGCCAAGTCCGGCCCGGCAGGGCTGGCCGCTGGTGGCGCAGGCTGGGAGACTGGGGCCTATGCGACCAGACGGACTGCATCATGTCTCCCTCAACGTCCGTGATGTCCCGGCGGCGCTTGACTTCTACACCCGCGTGCTCGGCCTGACCGAGCGGGCCGACCGGCCCGACTTCAGCTTCGGCGGGGCCTGGCTCGATGCCGGGGGCCAGCAGATCCACCTCATCGAGGCGGATGCGCCGCCGGCGCTGGGCCAGCACTTCGCGCTGGCGGTGACCGACCTCGACGGGGCCGTAGCCGAACTGCGTGGCCTGGGGATCTCGGTCACCGACCCGGTCAAGGTCGGCACGGGACGCCAGTCGTTCCTCGAGGACCCGGCTGGGAATCGCGTCGAACTGCAGGAGCCGGGATACTGAGCCCCGGCTCGGGCGCCCCGGCTATGGTCCGGACACTGAGTCCACGACCAGCGAAAACCGGCGAATCCGGACTCCCGGCGCTAGCCTGAGCGCGTGGTCGCCCTCCTTCTCGTCGCGGCTTCGGTCGGCCTGTCCAACCTGGCCGCGGCGATCGGCATCGGCTTCGGCGGCGTGACCGCCCAGACCCGGATCCGGGTCGCGGTGATCTTCGGGGTCTTCGAGGCGGGCATGCCCATCGTTGGTCTCGTCGTCGGCGCTGGCGTGGCCAGCGGCATCGGTCACGCGGCCCGCTGGATCGGCGGCGGCGTGCTGATCGCCATCGGCCTCGTCACCGTGATCCAGGCCTGGCGCCAGCCCGCGGAGGTTGTCTGCGGCACGCGGCCGCCGGGCCGGCCGCACCACACGGACAACCTGGGCCGGCTGATCATCAGCGCGTTCGCGCTCAGCCTGGACAACC
>Ga0187879_10002252_pt1 | contig 13135 bp, 7 predicted proteins | sample June2016WEW_19_1_FD_132423 | JGI IMG/M metagenome (GOLD analysis project Ga0187879, IMG submission 132423) | Peatland microbial communities from SPRUCE experiment site at the Marcell Experimental Forest, Minnesota, USA - June2016WEW_19_10 | ecosystem: Environmental > Terrestrial > Soil >... | reverse complement strand
CCTTGTAACCCTGCTGCTCGAGAGTGCGCAGAATCTCTTCCCGCCCGTCGCGAGCCAGAATCGCAGGAAAGAAACCGCGATTGCCAACGATGACGCCTAAAGTTGTTGCCATGGGAAACCTCCTGAACACGGTCTTTTAGAGTCGAAATTCTAGCAGGAATCTGGAATGGTGAATAGTGAATGGTGAAAAGAACTGTGGGGCTCACTTGCTGGGTCGAGAGTCACGTCATTCCCGCGAAAGCGGGAATCCACCGGGGTGACAATGGACCCCCGCTTTCGCGAGGGCGGCGAAGCTGGCGCTTAATTGTGTTAATAAGCGCAATTATTCTGAGTCATGGAAGGGCGGGGCTTTAGCACCGCCGGTAGGCAGAGCACGGTTGAAGGGGCCTTTAGGCCCTGAAGAAAGCGGCTTCAGAGGCTAAAGAGTCTGTGTGAAAACCTCCCTTGGAGTGTCATTCCGAGCGGAGCGAGGAATCTCGCTCTGAGTATTTTCAAGGCACTGCGAGATTCCTCGTCGCTTCGGCTCCTCGGAATGACACGCTAAGGGAGTTCTCGCACAGGCTCAAAAGCCCCGCCCTTCCGAGGGCGACTCGGAATTGGGCTCGTTGCACCGACCGAGCACTGATCTCCTCACGATCCCGGCCGGAACCCGGACTCACCGAATTGCCAAAGCAGAAAACTCATCTCATCGGCCAGTTCGACTTGGCGCTGTGTCTTGGTCGAACCGAAGCCATGGCCAGCTTCGTAATCGACGCGCAGCAGAATCGGCTTGCCGCTCGAAGTGGCTGCCTCGAGGCGAGCCGCCATCTTCCCTGGCTCCCACGAAACGACACGGGGATCGCTAAAACCGGTAGTGAGCATGACGGCAGGATAAGCCGTACCATCCTTCACGTGATGGTAGGCGCTCATGGCATAGAGACCCTTGAAGCCGATTTCTGTCTTGACCGTACCGAATTCGGGGATGTTGGGTGGCCCGTTGGGAGTGAATTCAAAGCGCACTGCGTCTGACAAGGGCACGGCATCGATCATTGCCGCGAACAGGTCCGGGCGCTCCGTAAGGGAGCGGCCGATGGTGATGCCGCCCGCGCTTCCACCCAACCCGCCAAGGTGCGCCGAATCGGTATACTTGTGCTCGATCAAGTATTCCCCGCAAGCGATAAAATCCTTCCAAGTGTTAGGCTTGGTTAGTCCCTTGCCCGCAAGGTGCCAATCTTCGCCGTACTCGCCTCCGCCCCTCACATGGGCGACTGCAAAAACACCGCCCAAGTTGTACCACGCCAGAAACCTCGGGTCAAAGAAGGGATCCTCGGTGATGCCGTAGGCGCCGTATCCTTCGAGCAAAGTGGGACTCGAGCCGTCGAGCTTCAGGCCTTTCTTGTAAACGATGGAGAGCGGAATCAGGGTTCCGTCGTAGCTTTTGGCTTTGACCTCGACGGATTCCAGGTCCTTGGGATCGTCGTAGGGGCCGATGGGCTGAAGCTTCGTGTCCGTGACCTCGTGGGATTCGGGATCGTAGGCGTAGATCTTGTTCACCTTCGTCCACGAAGCCATTTCGAGAAGTGTCCCGGTCACCCGCTGGTCGGTAGCGGACAAGCTCACGGAGCCGTCGAACGGCAGGCGAACAGGCTCAGGCTTCGATCCGTACGGCACGCGCAGCAGGCGCCCGATGCCGCCGTCAAGTTCTTGCACGTAGAGGGCGTCGCGAGCCGCAGCGATATTGCGGATAACCGCTTCGCCAGCCGGCACGATCACTTCCGCTCCGGCCGCGTCGGGGTTCGACAGGCTTGTGTGGAGCACCTTGAATCGTGGCGCGCCTTTGTGCGACTGCAGATAGAGGTCGTCGCCATGAACATCGAACCCGGTCACATCGTCGTCAACGTCGCAGACCTTTTTCCAGGGAATGCCGGGCTTATCGAGCGAAGCCAGCGGCGCCGCATACGCCGTGATTTCATTCTGCACTCCGTGCGCGACTATCCCGAACGCGTAGGATGAACCGGGAATCGCGGCTATAAACGGGATGTCGGACGGGCTCACCTTTAGGGCGGACGAAAGTCCGATGCCGAACACCTCCGGGTCCTGGTCCGGATTGCGCCCCAGCACGTGCAGATAGGTGCGGCTGTTGAGGTAGCGGTCCGTCGGTGCGGCGTTCGGCTCCAACTTTTGCAGCCGGTTGTAGACGAAGGAGCGGCCGTCGGGCAGCCAACTTGGGCTGCCGAACTGGGCTCGATCAATAACGTCGCCTGTTTCTTTTCCGCTGCCGGTATCCAACACGTGAATCACAGCGTCCTCAGAGCCGGCGGGCGAGACGCCGAAGGCGATGTGGCGGCCATCGAAAGAAGGGCCGTAGTAATTGATCGAGTAATGGGGGCCGCCCGACTGCGCGAAGGTTGCGGGATCAACGAGCAACTTCTCTTCTCCACTAAGCCCATCACGCATGTAGATCTTCGGCACGTCTTCGGAAGCCAACCGTTTCTGGTAAAAATAGCGGCCGCCCGGCAGCCGCCGGATGTCTGACACGCGCGCCGGCGCGGACTCGTCGAATTTCTTGATCTCGGCGAGCAGCGCATCGCGTCCCGGAATTCGCGACAACACGCCGCGCGTATAGTCGTTCTGCGCTTTAAACCAGGCCTCGACTTCGGGATCCTTCATGTTTTCCATGTAGCGGTAGGGATCAGCCACTTTGACCCCGAAATACTCATCCGTTACGGGGCGCACAGGCGCCACCGGCGGAGCTTTGGGCGCAGTGTCGTCAAAAGCCCGTCCAACTATGATCGGAAGTGCTGAGAAGATAAGCGTTAGAGACGCAAGCCCGCTGAGAACGAGCAATCCGCCCCTCCGTACGCTTGAACTGGCTCCGCGCATGATCGATTCACCTCAAGTTTGAAGTACTAGCCCTCTAGACTCTTAATTCTTGCCAGTCCTCCGGGGAAAGTCAAGCGAGGGAACTGCGAATGGTGAATAGTGAATTGTGAATAGTGAAACGTAGATCGTCCCCAGAGAGTCTGCCCTGGGTGTTGATCTACGCCCAGTGTGCCGAGTCAGAAGTTCTTTGAAGAAATCAGCCCGGGGAGCGGGCGGCAGCGTGTAGCCCACGGCGCCAGCCGTGGGTCGTTGGGCCGCACCCTCACCCCCCCCGTCCCCTCTCCCGGCGGGCGGGAGAGGGGTGCCGAAGGCGGGGTGAGGGCCATCCAACCCAGGGCTTAGAACATGTGAAGAAATTCGGAATGGGTCATCCTGAGCGAAGCCAAGGATCTCTGCAGTTGTTCGTCAGTCGTTGAACGATCGGAAACTGCGGAGATCCTTCGCTTCGCTCAGGATGACAGGTGGCTGATTTTTTCACAGCTTCTTACGCCCTGGGCTACTCTTGCCGCCCCTGACGGGGCTCCGAAAAGCGGGCGCACATGAGAAAGAATTTTGATGACGAACTTCTGACTCAGGACACTACCTACGCCGCCGCTTCAAAATTCAACAGTCACCATTCAGAATTGCCCGGCTCGTCACTCGTTACTGCTTTACCGGAACCGATCGAGGATGGGGAAAAAGATCAAACTGAGGGCCACGTTGACCAGAACGGAACTGGCCCGATCGAGTGGCACGAAAGGCGGTGGGGAATCCAGCAAGGCGTGCTGAAGGGCCGTCATACAAAGATCGTGGATTGCGACAAGAGATGCGGTGGCGACACTGCGGGCAAAAAGCGTTTCAAAGTTGAACCGCATGGCAGCGGAGGCAGCCAGATATCCTACCACCGCCTTCGCCATACCGAACATGCCGAGATATCCATGCGACAGCGCGTCCTGCAGAAGTCCCAGAACCGACCCTAAAGCGATACCGAAAATCTGGTTCTGGCGAATCAGAGTGAAATACACCGTGACGAGCAAGGGAAAATCCATCAGTCCCGCCACCGGGATCACAACCGGCAAGACGGTCTGGAGCAACAGCGCAGCCAGCACGCTGACCGCGAGGGTAACGTAATGGACTCGAAAAGCTTCGACTTCTCGCTCGGGAACTACGGGCATGGTCCTTTCAGCCTACCAGATGGACGGAGGGTGTGGGAACTGTCTCCTGAAACTTCGCGACGGGGTCTAATTCTGAGCGGCCGCCGGCCTACCGGCCGTCCAAGGAAATGAAACCCACCTGCGACGTCACTCCCGCGAAAGCGGGGGTCCATTGTTGGTCCGGGACGCAATGGATTCCCGCTTTCGCGGGAATGACGTGAACCTCGAGGAATGACACCGTTAAATGAGGCCGATCACGGACGGCCGTTTGAGGCTTGCTGTTGTGTTGAATTGGGCTTCTGAACCACCAGCACGGTTTCGAGGCGGCTCAAATCCACCGCCGGCTTCACCTCGACGTTCTTATAGATACCGCCCGCGCTGGTTTGTACGACGATTCCTACGCGAAGGCCCTTGGGGTAAATCTGGTCGAGTCCTGAAGTCAGAACCGTCTCGCCAAAAGTGACGGGCTCTTCGTTCATGATATAGCGGATCAAACAGAGGTCCTGGCTATCGCCCTTCAGCACGCCCTGCACACGCGTTTTCTCGAGCATGACGCCTACTCCGCTCGAGGGATCGGAGAGCAGCAGCACCTGGGCAGAGCGTGGAAAGACGGCAATCGTCTTGCCGACGACGCCTTCCGGAGTAATCACGGCGAGATCCGACGTCAGGCCGGCATCGACGCCCTTGTCAATAAAAACGGCGTTCGAGTTCTCGCCCGGACTGGAAGCGATCACTTCTGCAGCCACGGTCTGAAAGGGAAGCTGGTTCTTGAATTCCAGCACGGTGCGCAGCCGGCCGGACTCCGCCGCCTGCTCGGAGAGTTGCAGGATTTGCGACTCCGCCGAGGCAAGCTGCACGCGAAGCTGCTGATTCTCCTGTTGAGCGTGCGAGAGGTTTCGATAGGTTCGCCATGCCCCCACGGAGAGATCCGTTATACCGTGCATCGAACGTTGGAACGGATCGACCGCGGCCACGGCCCAGACGCGAATGAGCCGCACGTCATGGTTGCGCGTGATTTGTATGGAAAGAAGCAGAAGTTGTGCAACCAGGACCCCGGCAAGCACCACCGTCGGACGGTGGCGCGCGATGAAAGCCTGCACGTTCGGGCCGTCCCGCGCGGCGGATTGGCCGGCCGCTACCGGTTCCGGGGTGTTGGGATCAAACGTCATTCTATTGCGACTCGCCGCAGAAGATTAAAATCCGTGAGCATTCTGCCCGTCCCCAAGACTACCGAAGCCAAGGGGTCTTCGGCAATGGAAACCGGCAAACCGGTTTCCTCACGAATTCTCTTGTCAAGGTTCTTGAGCAGAGCTCCGCCACCCGTCAGCACAATGCCGCGATCGGAAATATCCGCGGAGAGTTCCGGCGGCGTGCGCTCGAGAGCCACCCGGATGGCGTTCAGGATTGTCGCTACGCACTCGGAGAGTGAGTCTCGAATCTCCGAATCGTCGATGGTAATCGTCTTCGGGATGCCCTCCAGCAGATGGCGTCCCTTGATTTCCATGGTGAGGGGATTCTCGAGCGGATAAGCGGAGCCGACCTCAATCTTGATCTGCTCGGCCGTGCGCTCGCCGATCAACAAGTTATACTTGCGCTTGAGATAAGCTGTCACCGCCTCATCCATCTCGTTTCCAGCCACGCGCACCGAGCGCGCATAGACAATGCCTGAGAGTGAGATCACAGCGATGTCCGTGGTGCCGCCGCCAATATCCACAATCATGCTGCCGGAGGGTTCGGTGATGGGCAGGCCAGCGCCAATCGCCGCCATCATCGCCTGCTCGACCAGGAACACTTCGCTGGCGCGGGCGCGCATGGCGGAGTCCTGCACGGCGCGCTTCTCCACCTGAGTAATCTCCGAAGGCACACCGATGACAATCCGGGGATGCACGAACATCTTGCGGTTGTGCGCCTTCTGGATGAAGTAATTGAGCATCTTCTCAGTAACTTTGAAGTCCGCGATGACGCCGTCTTTGAGGGGGCGGATAGCCACAATGTTTCCAGGCGTGCGCCCCGGATTACCCTTGGCTTCGCTTCCCCCCGCCTCATTGTAACCGTGATTCTTGTTGAGAGCGACAATCGAGGGCTCGTTGACCACTATACCCTTGCCGCGCGCGAAGACCAGAGTGTTGGCGGTGCCAAGGTCAATCGCGAGATCGGAGGAGAAAACGCTGAACAACGAACGTACATTCATAGATCAATCTCAAACCGCCTCCTTAGTGTGGGCAATAACTGAAAACCCTAAGGAGATATGAAATGGAGAACAAGACGCAAAAGTGCACTACTCGAGGCCGCGCGCCGCCTTTCGTCTCCGGACTCGTGAATCTCGACTGTTGATCGCGCTCACCTCAGGCTGGACGAGATTCATGGCAGGATGCTCGGCAAGCCTGCCATGATAACGAGGCTGCCATCCCGCAGACTCGACGTCGCCATAAGTCATTTCTAGACAACTTGTTATCTCAACTCCGCGCGACGGAAAATATCCTCCCGCAATTTCGAGCCACCGCTTCCTGAAACGCATCACAGAGCGAAGTGTTTCACGCTGCGTGATTTCGCGCTCGCCAGGTTACAGCTTGCTTATTCTTGTCCAAACCTTACGTAGGGTCAAGGGAATTCAAGGTGAATCCCGGCTGAGAGGGCTACGGCAGCAAGTCCAGCGAGGACTGTGACCGCGCGGGGCAGGAGCAAAGACTAAATGTCCAAACTAGGTCCGAACGTCGGGACCACTCTCTGGAGATATCGGCCGCCTGTCATCCTGAGCGTAGCAAAGGATCTCGGCAGTTTGCTCTGCTTCAGCGACTTACGAAGAACTGCAGAGATCCTTCGCTGCCATGAAAATGACCCCCCTCCTCAGCGGGAGGAGGGGCAGGGGTGGTGGGTGGTATCATCGGCAACGCCCAACCACCCCTAACCCCTCCTTGCCCAGGAGGGGAATCATCTTCATGCCAAGTGGCGAGCCGATGAATCATGAAGTCTGCTCTCAGGATGGCACATTCTGAGTTTCTTTACACGGTCCCCCCGTTGAGAGCATACCGGCAGCCACTTAGCGACCTGGGGGCCACCGCTACTAGAAGCTGTTTCAAGACCGCCCGGCAGACGAAATATTAACGAATGCTACCAGGATCCCGGTCACCGCTTGAGCGCTTAGCCCCGCAGGGGCTCGACATGAGTGGCCGGGGGCAACGCCCCCGGAAACGCCGCCCCTCGCCCCCTGCCCCCTCTCCGCGCCTGCGGGGAGAGGGGTGCCGAAGGCGGGGCGTGGGGCCATCGTCCGGGGGTTTCACCCCCGGCTACTCAATTTGCTCCCCTCGGGGGAGCGCGGCTTCACGCGTGGTCGACGACCCCCGCTGCAACCCGGTATAAGGAGTTTTGAAACAGCCACTAGTAATTCGTGAAGTCGCGACCGCGGGTTGCCCCGATCAGGCACTCTCCACTATAATAGGAAGGTTTAAGCGGAGCACGAGGAGCTTTCATGTTTAGATTCTTGAAGAAAAACAAAGAAGCAGTGAAGAAATACCTGCTGGTCTTCTTTCTGAGCATCGTGTCCATCGGCATGGTTATTACGCTGGCGCCGATTCCTACCGGCGACACCAGCCGCACGGAGACAAACGTATTGGCGTCCATGGACGGGTCCAATATCACCACGACAGACTTGCAGCGAAACATCCAAAGCCGGTTTCGGAATTCCCAGCAGGCGGACCAGGCGAGAATAATCCCTGCTGTCGCGGGCACGCTTCTGGATCAGATGGTCGTGCAGCGGGCGCTGATTGTTCAGAGCAGGAAAATGGGGATCGAAGTGTCAGATAAAGAGCTGGGACAAACACTGCAATCCATCCCCTGGCTGATGCAGGACGGGCAGTTCATTGGCATGGCCAGCTACCAGGACAGGGTTCTCCAGCAGACAGGAATGTCGGTGGTGGATTTTGAAGCAGAGCTCCGCGACAGGCTGTTGGAGGACAAAATCCGCAGCGTGGTGACGGATGGGGCCCAGGTCTCTCCCCAAAACGTGCGCGAGGAATTCCTGCATCGCAACACCAAGGCGAAGATTCAATACGTCCTCTTTGATCCCAGCCAGTACATCAAGGCCGTTCAAGTTACACCGCAAGCCTTAGACGACTTCTTCAAGAAGAGCCAGCAAACCTATAAGTTGCCCGAGCAGCGGAAAGTCCGTTACGTGGTGATCAGTCCCGACGACGTGCGGGCGCGTGTTAAGATGACGGAGCAGGAGGCTCATCAGTACTACACGCAACACCTTTCCGATTACAGGGTCCCCGACCGCGTAAAAGTGGCGCACATTCTTTTCAAGACGACGGGCAAGAACCCCGCCGAAGTTGCGGCCATTCAGAAGAAGGCCGAGGACGTCCTCAAACAGGTTAAGGGTGGGGCGGATTTTGGGGAGTTGGCGAAGAAGGACTCCGACGACAGTTCGGCCGCGAAGGGAGGGGAGTTGGGCTGGATCGTGCGTGGTCAAACCGTAAAGGAATTCGAGGACAAGGCATTCACGATGAAGCCGGGAGAGGTGAGCGACCTTGTCAAGACGGTTTATGGAATCCATATTATCAAACTTGAGGATAAACAGATCGCACACCTGCAGTCCTTTGACGAAGTGAAGGGCACCATCGTCGCCGACCTCGAAAAAGACAGAATCGCCGACGCCCAGGAAAAGTCAGCGAACGGTTTAGTAGCTGAACTCAAGACCAAACCTGACCAATTTGAAGAGTTGGCGCGGAAAGCCGGCCTGCAGCCCCAGATTTCTCCGTTGTTCAAATATGGCCAGGCGGTTGCCGATTTGGGAAGCGGGGACTCGTTTGAGAACCTGGCCTTCCAACTTCACAAAGGCGAAGTCGGGACACCCATCGACGTCCCTAAGGGTCAGGCGTTAATCCAGTTGGCCGACATCGTTCCGGAGCATGTGCCGACTCTCGACGAAGTGCGCGCGCGTGTCGAGGAAGACTATCGCGCGCAGCAATCTAAAACGCTGTCCATAGAAAAAGCGAGGCAGTTTGCGGCCCAGGTGAAGACCGGCGACTTCGCCAAGATCGCGAAGGCTGATGGATTGACAGTTAAAGAGAGCAAAGACTTTACTCAGCAGGATACCATCGAGGGCGTGGGTCCGGGCTCGCAGCTTCCCACAGCCTTTACGCTGAACGAGGGTCAAACCAGCGACGTTGTACCCGCGGGTGGCAGAAGCATGGTGTTCCGCGTCGTTTCGCATAGCGCGCCCGATGAAGCCGACTTCGCCAAACAAAGGGATCAAATCACGGAAGAACTCCTCGACCGCAAGCGGAACCTGGCCTTCGAATTGTTCGAACAGAATCTGAAGGCTCAGCTCGTCCGCTCCGGCGAATTGAAGCTCAATAATCTGGCTCTCCAGCAGTTCATTGCGCAGTATAAGAACCAGTAGGTTTCAGGATTCAGGATTCGGGACTCAGGGCCTCTGAATCCTGAACCCTGGGTCGACGGTTAGCCCGTCTGGTCGACCGGGCCCTGTCCATCAACCCCATAGTGCCCTGTCCCCCATAATCCCTGACAATGTCCCTCGCCCCCTTGGGGGAGAGGGTGGGCCGCGCCCAGCGCTTTCTTCAGCTGGGGCGGGCCGGGTGAGGGGGTTCCTGCCAATCCGCTTACTGTCAACAGCAAACTGGGACAGGAGACCAGAGTCAAAGTCCCCTCTGGCTTGTTCGCGCCCTGACTCCTGAATCCCGAATCCTGAATCCTAGCTTTCCCCTTGCACTTCGACAGGAGGCCGTGTACACTCTTCCTGTAGAAGCAACAGGGGGAATCCATGACCAATAATCGGATCGCTCTTCCGCAAGGCACGCTCGATCTGTTGATCCTCAAGACCCTGGCTCTCGAAGCCCAGCACGGCTGGGCCATTTCCGAGCGCATTCAGCAGATATCCAGCGACGTCCTCCAGGTCCAGCAAGGCTCGCTCTATCCGGCTCTGCACCGGTTGGAGCGGAGCGGCTGGATCAAGGCAAAGTGGGGTGCCTCGGACAATAACCGGCGCGCCAAATACTACGAATTGACGAAGCATGGGCGAAGGCAGCTCGAAGCCGAAGAGAGCGCCTGGCGGAAACTCACCGCCGCCGTGGGCCAAGTGCTGGAAACCGCGTAGGGATTCTCGATCCGTGCGCTTCATCCAAGGTAGCGCTGACCTTTAGGTCAGCACACTGGGAGAGGGAAAGCGTGCCGACCTGAAGGTGGCGCTACATATCGAATGTAGGGGCGGTTCGCGAACAGCCCCTACGCCGGAATTGGAGGAAGCAGTGCTGAGCGACCTACTATTTCGATTGCGGTCTTTGTTCGGGCGCAAGTCAATGGAAACGGAATTGGACACTGAGCTGCGCGCGCACCTCGACCACCAAGTGGAAAAGTACGTCCAATCGGGCCTGCCGATCGAAGAGGCGAAAAGGCGAGCGCGGCTCGAATTCGGCGGCCTCGAACAGGTGAAGGAGGAGTGCCGCGACGCCCGGGGCGTGAACCTCGTCGAGACAACGCTTCAGGACATTCGCTACGGAGCGCGCAAGTTGGCCCGAAGCCCCGGCTTCACAACCGTAGTGGTGGCGACGCTCGCCCTCGGCATCGGCGCCAACGCTCTGATCTTCAGCGTGGTCAACGCGGCTGTTCTGCACCCACTGCCCTTCCGCGACGCCGGACATCTCGTGACCCAGTGGGCCACCAGCCCGACCGTTGGCTATTCAGGCCCCGGATCGCTCACCGATAAGGACTACATGGAGTGGCGGGGCCAGAATCGTGTTTTTAGTGATATTGCCGCCTTTCGGGGCCAGCCCACGAACCTTACTGGCGTGGGTGAGCCCGTTCGGCTTAACGGCGCGACCATCACCGCAAGCCTTCTGCACGTGCTCGACGTCAACCCCGCCCTGGGACGCGCGTTTGCCCCTGAAGAGGAAGCGGCCGGGCACAACCGTGTGGTGTTACTCGGGGACCGGTTGTGGCGCAGCCGCTTTGGGTCTGACCCGGCGGTGTTGGGCAAAGCGATCAGGCTGGACGGAGAGTTCTACGTCGTAATCGGCGTGATGCCGAAGGGCTTCGGTTTTCCCAATGAGGCCGACGTTTGGACTCCTCTCACGCTGAAGAGCGAAGAGCATAACTCCACCTTGCAGATTGTTGCACGGCTCAAACCCGGCGTATCGCTCGAGCGGGCGCGGAGTGACGCAGCGGTAATCGGGAAGCGCCGCCCCGCCCAGCCGGGTGACTGGGAATGGCACACCACGCTCGTCCCGCTTACCCAGGCAGCGGCCGCCGAGGTTCGCACTCCGCTCTTGGTATTGTTCGCTGCTGTGGGCTTGGTGCTGCTCATCGCCTGCGCCAACGTCGCCAACCTCTTCCTGGCCCGCGCCACAACTCGCCAGGGTGAAGTCTCCGTACGCAAAGCGCTGGGCGCAAGTCGAAGCCGCTTAATCCGCCAGATGCTGACCGAAAGCGTAATGGTGGCGGTGATCGGAGGAGGTCTTGGATTGCTCTTGGCCGCTTTAGGGCAGACCTTTGTGGCCAAGGCTGCCTCCCTGCTGCCCCGCAATTGGGGCACGCCCAGCGCCGCTTCCCACATCGCCTCGCCAGGGATCGACTTCTGGGTGCTGGGCTTCACACTCACCGTCTCATTGCTTACTGCAATTCTGTTCGGGCTCACGCCCACTCTCTGGGCGACGCGCGGTGAAATGAACTCGAGCTTGAAAGCCGAGGGCCGGCGTTCAACCACAGGCAGGGCGCATGGATACATGCGGGACGGCATCGTGGTGGCGGAAGTGGCGCTGGCGGTGATTCTGTTAGTCGGCGCCGGACTGCTGATACGCAGTTTCCTGAACTTGATGACCGTCGATCGGGGATTCGACCCTCAAAACGTGCTGACCCTGAATATCAGCCTGCCTGACACTCGTTACCAAAGCGCCCGCTCCATGATCGAATTTGAAGAACAAGCACTCGACCGTCTGAGGCTCGTGCCGGGAGTGAATTCCGCAGGCGGCGTGTTCGGACTTCCGCTTGGCAACGGCGCTATCGGAGGGGATTTCACGGTCGAGGGCGAGCCGCCTCCGGCACCGGGGTCGCAGCCATTCATTGCCACAAAGGCGGTGGTGGCCGGTGATTATTTTCGAGCCATCGGCATTCCACTGCTCCGCGGCCGCCGCTTCGACGCGCACGATTCGGAGGCTGCTCCGCATGTCGTCATTGTCAGCCAGAGCCTGGCGCGCCACTATTGGCCGCTCGATGAGGCACTCGGCAAGCGCTTAAAGCCAGGATTCTCCAATGATGCCTGGTGTACGGTCGTCGGGGTCGTGGGGGACACAAAACAATACAGCCTCGGCGAACCGTCCTCGCCCGCCATGTACCTTCCCTACGCGCAGGCGCCGGCCACCTTCCTTATGCAAGACATCACCTTGGTGCTTCGCGCCGGCTCGGGTCCCCTCGCCTTGGCTTCGGCCGCGCGGCGCGCGGTCCAGGCCGTGGATCCTGACCTGCCGGTGTTCGACATCGCTACCATGAACCAGCTCGTCTATCGCTCGGCTTCGGCGCCGCGCTTCAATACGGCACTGCTCGGCATTTTTGCGGCGCTGGCGCTGGTTCTGGCCGCGGTGGGAATCTATGGCGTGATGTCCTATGCCGTGGCGCAGCGGACTCACGAAATCGGCGTTCGAGTGGCGCTGGGGGCGAAAACGAGCAACATACTTCGCCAAGTGGTGAGGCAAGGAATGACGCCCGCAGTGATCGGCATTGCAGCCGGAACGGTAGGCGCCTGGGCCGTGACGAGATTCCTCTCCAGCTTGCTGTTTGGAGTGAGACCAACCGACCCCACGACCTTTGCGGTGGTGCCGTTGCTGCTGGCCGCTGTGGGTGTGCTGGCCTGCCTGCTGCCCGCCCGACGCGCAACGAAGGTTGACCCGGCGGAAGCGCTGCGGTATGAGTGATTGTCGATTGACGATGTCGGATTCAATCACTCCATAACGATGCGCAATGTAGGGGGACGGCTTGCCGCCCCCGGATGGTTACCAGGACGACGAGGGTAGGGCAAGCCCCATAAGCGTTTACTTAAGAACGTGCCTTTTTCGTTTTCTCTTTGAATCTGCCAGTTGCCGGGCGATCTCCTGCCAATGGCCGATGGTGTTGGCCAGTCCTTCCGTGGG
>Ga0187879_10002250_pt1 | contig 13137 bp, 19 predicted proteins | sample June2016WEW_19_1_FD_132423 | JGI IMG/M metagenome (GOLD analysis project Ga0187879, IMG submission 132423) | Peatland microbial communities from SPRUCE experiment site at the Marcell Experimental Forest, Minnesota, USA - June2016WEW_19_10 | ecosystem: Environmental > Terrestrial > Soil >... | reverse complement strand
TGGATGAAGCCCGATCCCCGGAACAGTGAGCGCCTATCGAAAAGGTACTCATCAAGGGGAATGGAATTATCATAGATCACCTGCGGCCGAACGTAGGTCGCTGTCGGCGTCACTACTCGACTGAGACAGCTCACAAGCGCCGGGGCCCGACCGGACGCGAAAGCGATCTGTCTTTCCAGCTTGTTCGGCAGCCACTCATCGTCATCGTCAAGAAACGCAATCCATTCACCCGTCGCATGATCGGCGCCGGCATTGCGTGCACCGGCGGCCGTCAAAGAGTAAGGATTGACGATAAGCTTTAGGCGAGGATCATCCACCGATTGAACGGCAGAGACGGTACCCTCGTCTGGTCTATCGACAACTACAATAACTTCGGTCTGCTGGTGGGTTTGACTGAGCACGCTGTCGATTGCGCGCAACAGCAATTTCGGCCGATTGAGAGTCGGTATTACGACAGAGACCAGCATCCTCAGTTCTCCAAAATCCCGGGCGCCCAAGGAACCCATTTCATCCGGACCATGATCTGCTTGATCTTGAGATAAGGCAAGGTACAGGATATCCAAGATCCCCCTGCACAACACCACCAACAGATGCTCAAGGACGTATATAACCAAAACTTGCGGCTTCACGGGTCCATCGTCCCGGCGACGGGACCTTGGAAAGCGGACTTACATGACTTACACGTCCACTCACGTCTTCCTTGTTTCCTCCAGTTTGGTTTGCAAGGCCCACAAGCTCCTCGGATCGGCTCTCAGTCTGTCAAGTTAAAATGCCAGGTCCCAATCCAAAGTGGTTCTGCGGCTTTTCCTACACCTTAAGAATCCGCTCGTACTGCTCATCTAACGCCACCCGGTAGCTTTCCGTCTCTCGTGCGATCTGACGCTTGATGCCCGTCGCATTCTCTTGGAGTCTGGCAACCTTTCCGATTAGCTCGTCGACATCGATGTGCTCGATGTCCTGGCAGAATCCTCCCAGCCTCACACCGTTCATCAGAGGCTGAAACTTTTCTTGGTACGAAAATGCGATGGCTGGTTTCCCGAGCATCAGGCCCAGCAGTAGGTTGTGAAACCGAACCGAAACCACAACATCGACTGACGCCAGTTGTGATAGCAGCTCATCCACGGAGGAGGCTGGCTCATCGATAATCCTTCCGTCTTCATATACAGTTAATTTCCGCGTTCGGCATATGCCTGCGAAGGTTATACAGCATCGCTTGAAGCGTTGCCTCGTTGCCCAGGTTGCCCGTACCAAAAGTTGCCAAACAGAGCAATCCTTTGTCGCGTCGCATCAGGCCTCATATGTGCGTATTCCCCGCTGGATCAGTACGCGCGGTAGCAGCCTGTTCACTGACGCGGCGAGGAAATCAGCCGCGTCTTTCAGGCGCCGCTTACGTGCCGCCATGCCCGGGGCGACCAGCTACTCGAAATATTTCGTTCCACCGATAACTTCTTGTGAAATTTCTCCAAGTAGGCATACAGACGCGCAGTGACGCGGATTGAGTAAAGGCCGCGGCGATCTTTCGGAACTTGCCAGGTTTCTTATCAAACTCCATCCACGCTCTCCTCTTCGAGGGGATAAAGATCCTTCAATTCCGGGGTGATCCAGGTAGAGCGACTTCTGGTCTGCTACGAACAGGAACGTCACGTAAAAAAAATGCTACTTTCCAACAAGCCCGTCTAGCCCAATTTTGCCGATCGGAGGGTACACGACGCTAAATGTTGGTGGAACGTGACGCAAATATGGACAGCTTGAGAGTAAAGATCGCAAAAGGGTGGGGCCTCCAGGACGCTGCAACGAACAAAATTAGCATCGCTATCATTAGCGCTAGGCGACAAAATCAGCTATGCCGTCAGGCGTCGGTGACAGAACCGATCCGAGAAGTTTGGATTCATGAGGAATGGTTTTCAGCAAGCCGCCCGAGCATGATGCGGATCATGGCGAGGCGGATCAACGCAGCAACGGTAGTTGCCTAGCGTTCGAAGTCGCGCGCTAGACGGCGGTTGCGACTGATCCATATCCAGCGTTTTGGCAGGACCGCAAATCCGGCAGCGTCCGATCGCTTGACAATTTGCAGTCTCCAAGCACCGGCATGCCATGCGGTCGTGCCATCGCTAGAGCAGTGCGGCTTTTAAATTCCGGGTGCGATGGAAGTTGGGAAAAAGCGGCGTGTACTCGCTCGTTGCTTCACAATTGACAAATACGGATATTCGATCGGACTGGAGGCCGGCGGGAAGCGACTGGCTGGCCACACGGCGCGTGACGCGACCTCGGACGAGGTCGAGGAACTCAAGGCTAGGGTCGGCGCCGTCAACTTCACGAACACGAACGGTAGCTTTGTGGCTTTGTGTCCGCGGCTAGCGTCTATTGGCTCTTGAAGGACCATGGTCTGATCACGAGCCCGGCCTTCATCCTAATGAGAAGGGGATGGAAATGAAGCCGAGCCGGTTTACGGAAGAGCAGATCATCGGGATTTTGCGGGAGCAGGAGGCCGGTGCGAAGACGGCGGGATGTATGCCGCAGCCACGGGATCAGCAGCGCGACGTTCTACAAATGGAAGGCCAAATACGGCGGTCTTGATGTGTCAGACGCGAAGCGTTTGATCAAGCTTCGCGCTACCAGTCCGAGCGAATAGATCAGCCATCCCGAGGGATTGATTATCGCCAAAATCGCCGTCGTCGGAGTTGGTAAGCGAATAATCGCGGCGGTGGACGCAGAAGAAAGAGAACAACATCATCCGCAAGAAGAGCGCAAGCAATCGTAGTGGGCATGGTCCCAGGACCAGAGAAAAGCCCTTCAGGAAGTAGCTCTTTAGCCGAATGGGATCGTCCTGGAGACGGGCCACGCCGAAAACGCTACTTCGCCGACTGCTGAAGTCATATTTTCCGTTGGAATGGTGACCAGCTGGAAAGCCCGTCCGTAGATCCCGATTTCGTCGACTCCCCAGAAACAGCGCCAGATGTTTTACAGTTCTGGCGGTGATAAAAGCGAATATACATAATTGTATAATCTTCATCTTCGCGAGGGCATCCGGTCATCTCGGATTGCTTGCCGCTTGTTCTGGAAACCTTGTCCCGCAAAACTACATGTAGTACGGTGCGCAAGGCATAGTATGGTGCGCAAGGCATCCCGATCAGAAAGACACGGCAATGCCGTTTTCTGAGATTTCCCTAGATGGGGTAATGGGCCTTCCTAAGTGCGAAGTCATGAAACCGCTGGTCTCGATTTTGATCCCGGCTTATAACGCTGAAGAATTTGTCGGCGATGCCATTCGATCGGCGATTGCCCAAACTTGGCAACGCAAGGAGATCATCGTCGTGGACGATGGGTCCAGCGATAGGACCGCGGAGGTGGCGCGGCGATTTGCCTCGAAGGAGGTCATCTTTGTCTCCAAGGAGAACGAAGGTGCAGCGGCAACCCGCAACCATGCGTTTCAGCTGAGTCAAGGGGAGTACATTCAATGGCTGGACGCGGATGATCTTCTGGCGCCGGACAAGATCGAGCGGCAGCTTGCAGCTCTTCGCGAAGGTGATAGCAAACGGATGCTTCTCTCCTCGTCGTGGGGCCTCTTTAGCTATCGGACCAAACATGCGCGCTTCGTCCCTACTTCCCTCTGGCAGGACCTTATGCCTGTCGAGTGGCTTCTGAGGAAAATGGGCGAAAACCAGCACATGCAAACGGCGACTTGGCTGACGAGCCGGGAACTCGCCGAAGCGGCAGGATCTTGGGATACGCGGCTCCTTGTTGATGACGACGGCGAGTATTTTTGCCGGGTGCTGCTGGCATCCGAAGGCACTCATTTCGTCCCCGAAGCCAGGGTGTATTACAGAGTTTCTTTGTCGAGCGGAGTGAGTCACATAGGCGCATCGGACAATAAGAAAGATGCCTTGGTCATTTCGATGAAGCTGCATATTCAGTACCTGCGATCACTTGAAGAAAGCGAACGGGTTCGAAAAGCTTGTTTAGCTTATCTGCAGAATTCCTACATCAATTTCTATCCGGAACGGCCGGACCTTATAGCCGAGCTACAGGCTCTCGCCGCAGAGCTAGAGGGCCGCCTGAAGGAACCCAAGTTGCTCTGGAAATATGCCTGGATGAGGCCGATCTTGGGGTTTAAGGTTGCGAAACGGGCTCAGATGACGCTTCCGCAGCTGAAGGCTTCGCTGCTCAGGAGATGGGACAAGGCAATGTATTTAACCGGGACGCACCTCGAATTTGTAGAGCGTCAGCACTTGTCGGACAGAATGGGGGAATTGAGTAAGAGAGGATTTCTGGCTCATCGTAGCCCATTGAGGAGCGACGATGAGACAAGCGAGCAAGCGCGTACCGGACAGCGCGGAGAAGATGGTCCGGGATATCCGTAGAGCCACCTGGCGGCATCATTCTGCTGAAGAGAAGATCCGCATTGTTCTGGAAGGTCTACGCGGCGAGGTCAGCATTGCCGAATTCTGCCGCAAGGAGGGGATCAACCAGAACCTTTATTATCGTTGGTCGAAAGAGTTCCTGGAGGCAGGCAAGAAGCGGCTCGCCGGCGACACGGCGCGCGAGGCGACCTCGGGCGAGGTCAAGGATCTCAGGGCTGAGGCCCGGCAGCTCAAAGAGACGCTGGCCGAGGTGCTGATTGAGAACCGCCTGCTTAAAAAAAGGGTTCTCGGGGATGGGGAGGACGCTTCATGAGGTACTCGGCGTCCGAGAAGCTGGAAATCATCCAATTGGTCGAACAGTCGTCGCTCTCGGTCCGCCGGACGCTGGCGCCGATCGGGATCCCAAGGTCGACGTTCTACGGCTGGTACAACCGATACCTGGAGGGCGCGATCGAGGCTCTGGAGGACGGCAAGCCTAGACCGCGGCGGGTCTGGAACAAGATCCCTGACGAGATCGCGACGGCGATCGTTAACCTGGCCCTTGAGGAGCCGGACCTGTCGCCCCGGGAGCTTGCCGTCAACTTCACGGACACGAAGGGCAGCTTTGTATCCATGGCCTGATTCTCGCCCGCCATCGTGCTCAGCCCGAGTGCGTCGTCGAGTTCACGGTATGCCAACAATCCGGCATCGGACGTGACCACGGAGCCGCGAAACTGCAGCATCAAACGGTGGTCGAATCGAGCTTGAGAACATCGTCGTTTGATTCACCCGCCGGGTTCGCCATCGCCGCGTCGCTTGATCCAGGATAAGGTGCTAATGCCTATATCTGAATCGGCGTGCGAACTGCTGCAACTCAATGCATCATCCGGCGAATGCGGGATGAAGAGACGTGATCGTCTAATCACTATAAGCCAAATAGAAACATTGCCCGTCCTGCAAACACGGCAATCACCTGCTGTCCTTCCAATGTGAACGAGATCGGCGGAGCGACAGTCATTCCTCCGAGACTCACTGACCAAAGCTCCTTCCCTGTTACCGCGTCTAGCGCGAACAGCGAGCCTCCGGAGGCCCCGAATACCAGCCCTCCCGCGGTCGCAAGCATGCCGCCGAAGTATGGTTCTTCCGTTGGCTGCGTGGAGTACTCCCATCGTTTGGCGCCAGTGGCTGCGTCCAGTGCCCGTACCACGGTGGTAACGGGACCGACTGGCGATCCGCCACTGCCCACGAAGTATCCATGTGGCCCGCGGGGGGGAATATGATCTGGTGCGGTTTTCGTAAAAATGGATGCCCCCTCCATGGCATCTATGAAAATTAATCCCAGCTTGGGATTGAAGGCAGCAGGCTGCCAAATTGTTGCGCCCCGGTATCCGGGTTTCGTAATTTCACCCCTGACCGTGTTTGCAGCTGCCGGAATGGGTCTCCCCAGCGACGTGAGACCGTGAGCCCAGTTTATTTCCACAAAAGGTGTACCTGTCAGAAACTGGCCAGTGACCCTGTCGAGCACATAATAGAATCCGTTTCTATTCGGCCAACAAATGACCTTTCGCTCTAAGCCATCAATGAGCAAATCAGCAAGTATTGGCGTTTGGGTTGAATCCCAGTCGTGTTCGTCGTGGGGTGTAAATTGGAAATACCAAGCAAGCTTCCCGGAACTCGCATGCAACGCAACCACGCTATCAGTGAAAAGGTTGTCACCGGGGCGTACATCACCGTCGAAAGGTGGGGCGGGGTTACCGACTCCCCAGTAAAGAAGATCAAGCGACGGATCATAACTTCCCGTAACCCAAGTTGAACCGCCGCCGGTTTTCCAAGCTTCGCTCTGCCACGTCTCATGGCCAGCTTCGCCCGGCCCGGGAATGGTGTCGAACTTCCATTTCTGCTGACCCGTCGTGACGTCGTATGCGGCAAGGAAGCCGCGAATGCCATACTCGCCGCCAGCTACGCCGACGACGGCAGAATGGTTCACGATAAGTGGAGCTGCAGAAAGCGAAAATCCATCGGATGGGCTCGCCACTCGAGTTTGCCAATTTACGTTCCCTGTGTTCGCATTAATGGCAATCAAATATCCATCCAGACTGGCAAAAAAGAGTGAATTATCCAGGATAGCAAGGCCCCTATTCTGAACACCGCAGCAGACCGGCAAACCCACGTTCGGGCGATCGTTCGATCCGGCGACAGCAATGGGTCGTTGGTATTCCCAGATCACTTTGCCCGTCTTTGCATCCAGAGCCAGCACGGTCGCAGGCGGTTCAGTGACGAAAATAGTGTCGCCGACTACAAGGGGGGTTAACTCGAACTTGCGCTCGCTCGAGCTGGATTGATGAACCCAACGAACGTGAAGTTGCGATACGTTTGCGGGGGTGATTTCCGATAACGAGGAGTACCGCCAGCCGCTAAGAGAGCCAGAATATGATAGCCACTCACCGGGATTCTCTTCAGCCTTCTTAATCTGCTCGCTACTAACATGGATATTTAGTGGACGTCGTTCATCATTATTAACAAGGAATTGCAAAGTTCTCAAATACTCGATCACTTGCCAACGTTCGACGAACGATAAATTCGTCGATACCATCGCGGTACCGGGGATGCCATCAGTCAAAACTCTGTAAATCGCCACGACGCTGTCACCATTTTTGTATCCAAATCGAGCCAGTGATGGCCCGAGATCACCCCTCCCATCTGGACCATGACATCTTGCGCAGTGCTCATTGAACATGCGACCGCCGGCTTCCCGATCCTCACGGCTGGTATATGGATTATCGACGGCTGCATTCACGGTTTGGGCAAAGACAATGACGTTTCCCAAATGAAAGCCCCCTTGAAGCATGGTCATTTTCAAAAGCTCGGTCCAGGATACCTCGGGAACCCGCCCCGTGACCTTCCTCAGATAGATTTGTGCTCGCCAGGAGATGGCAAACGAGATCTCTGAAATAGGTTTGTTGGGATTGATCTCTAAATGATAATAGGCGACTCCACCAACTCCGATGAGGGCGATAAAGGCGATAACGACGAAAGTCGTCGCCACTGCTTTCCAGACGGTTCGCTTCATCTTCTGAGACGCCTGCCTTCCTATTTCGACAGCAGTGACAGGGACATTCCGTGCCGGTCTGCTAATCGATTTATGATCATCACATTAATTTCAGGAGCGACTCTTGGGTTCTTAGAACCAGACTCACTCCAGTTAGCTTCCTCGAAACTTATCTCAAGTCTACTAAGTCCAGTGGCACTGTTACCGTATCGCGACAAAGAGGGAGATCACACGCATTTTTTTCGCCAACACAAATATTAATGCTAATACAAGAAAGATCTCGCTGCCAATTGCGCCTAATGCCGAGCCACGCAGTCCAAATGCGTTCGACAAAACTAACACGCCGCCCGCATTAACAAGCGCGGTACATGCGAATATCAATGTCACTATGCGATCCATACCAAGCGGCATCATTGTCTGCACGCCCAAAATATTCGACAGGGCGATAAAGACCGGTACCGCTGCTATTATTCTGACGATTGGCACAGATTCGCTAAAGGCAGGCCCTGCCAAAATCGAAACGATCAGCGGCGCAAACACAAATAAGAACACCGAAAGAATAATCGCGGTTATCAGAATCAGCAAAAAGGAGAGCCGTTTTATCCTGCTTTCTTCCTGTGTGATAGGCCGCGCTGAGACCCGGCAGACAAACGGGTACACTGCAGTCATAATTGGCCCAAGCATATTCGTCACAGCTGCGCGCAGACGGTCTGCGAGCGCAAAAATTCCAGCGGCTGTAGGCCCTAGAACTAAATTTACTAGAATAACATTAATCGTTGTGTAGAGACTGATTGAGACGGTCGTCAAAAACAGAGCAGCCGATTGTCGTACGGTCGAGCCAACGATACGATATGAAGGGATACACCAACGAATTCCACTCCGTTGTAAAATTGTAAACGAGCCACAGGCAACGACGACGGCCGCGCACGCATTGATGGTGACATATAACAGTGCGTCGGTTGGAGCGCGTATCAACACAAAAATAAAACCAGCAGCGATCGTTCGTACAATCACTTGCAGCAGCGCGAAATCGCGCATTCGATCGAGCCCGAGGAATACCCAATCCAGACTGAGGGAAGCGCTGCATACCCCCAAAAGGATGATGACGCTGATAAGCTTGTACTCCGTCGCATAAATCGCCATAATAAGAAGATATAGGGACGCTCCAATCGCGGCAAAAGAGAATTGCACGCAAATGGCTGCGGAAAGCGCTTCCATGAGTTTCGCTGGCTCGTCTCGCAGGGTCGCAATTAGCCTCGGACCGTTGTAGATAAATCCATACGAAACAAGCAGTCCGACATAACCTGCCACGGCGCCGATTGCCGACAACGTGCCGAACAGCGATGGCCCAAGGGCGCGGGTTACAACCGGTAACGTTACGATTGGCAGCAAATAATTCGACAGTTGAATTAATCCCAACCACGCAGTACTATTCACGATATTTCTAATCGTCATGGTTTAGGGGTCTTTCTTATTACTTTGGTATCGACAGGTGGGCAGCTATCGCAGAATCGTGCTGATGCGTGAACAGGCGGCAGCGGGACGCTGCTGCAAGGGATTTACGATAACCTCGCCGGCTGGTTGCGTCCATAGTGCAAGCTAGAGCAGATTCCGGTGGATTTCACTCGTAGCCTGCGTGCGGCGGCGCAGGCGCGGAATTGTCCGCTCGGCAGCCTTGCGCAGATCGGCCTTGAGCTTGCTGAAAGGCGGGTTCAGGTCGGGCGAATATTTGGGAGATATCGAAGCGTCGCGCCGCGCGCCTCTATCGCCTCGCGAACACCGACAGCCTTGTGTGCCGGCAGGTTGTCGATCATGACGATGTCCTTGCGGTTGAGCGTCGGGGCAAGACATTGTTCGACATAGGCAAGGAATCTTTCCTGTCATTGATCCGTCAATTGTCTGCGACGCTCTCATGCCATGTCGACGTAGCGCGGCCATGAAGGTGATCGTCTTCCAGTGCCCCTGCGGCACATGGCCTACCAGCCGCTCGCCGTGGGCGCAACGGCTATACAGCTGCACCATCTTGGTGTTGGCAGAAGTCTCATCAATGAACACTAGCCTCGCCGGATCAAACATGCCCTGTTCTCGCATCCAGCGCCGCCGGGCGCGAGCTACGTCCGCGCGCTCCTGCTCCGCCGCGCGCAGCGTTTTTCTAAACGTGATCTTGTGGCGCTGAAAGAACCGCCAAACCGCCGTGCGGCTTGCCGGGAACCTCGTGCTCGCGCATCGCACAAACCACCTCGTCCGGCGTCAGGTCGGGCTGTTCATCGATCAGAGCAAGCAAAAACTCTCCATGCTCCACCAGCGGTGAGACGCCCCCGCCCCGCGGCATTCACCGAATCAAATGCCGGTGCTTGAAATTCTCCAAACGCCAACATGCGCTCGATCAGCGCGACCTTGGCCCGCCGGACCTGCGCGAGGTCAAGCTCGGCTTGCGCGGCATCGCGAGCGCACTCGAGGATGACCACATCCGTGGCATTGCCGGCGATCTTGCGTGTCAATCTTTCAATGCGTTTGGTGCGTTCTGCGCTTGAAGTCACGCGCGTGCTAAAACCATGGCGGTAGGAATTTCGGCTCGTCCGTCTCTTGCCGGCGCTGGAGCGAGGACCGGTACTCTTGCGCGCGTTGCGACGGTTCGCCTCAATTTTCCGTTTGCTTGCCACGTCAGGCTACTGCCGACGGTTTTTTGCTAGAGGCATTTTCCAGCGCGAGGACTTTACCATCAATGATCCGATCGCTGCTCTCGCGCAGCTGTCGCGCGAAGCCGCCGCGATAGTCGGCGAGGCAACGGAGCGCCCTATATGCCCCAGCTGCAGCACAACATGTGGGTCACCAATGGCGCTGGCCAAGGCACAGGCCCAACTTGCCAACCCTGAGAAATCGCTGACGACGATGAGCCGGTCGCCGGTCCACGCGAGGGCGAACGAACTTTCCGCTACGCCCCGTTGTCGAGCGGGCTCGATATCGTGCGCAAGACGTTGGGCCAGCACGAAATCGCAACGTGCAGGCGACCGTGATCGACAACGAGGCCGGTTAATGCCCGCGCTCCAACCCTGTCCGTCACGGGAGCGGCAGCCGGAAGAGCCTGCACCCAGTGCCGACGGCATCGATTTGACCCATCCCGAGCCGCGCCGCTTTCGCGACAAGGACCACGTCAAGTTCGTGGCCAAACAGCCGTGTCTGATTAGCGGACGCCGGCCAGCAGATGCCCATCATCTGCGCTTCGCACAGCATCCCGCGCTCGGTCGAAAAGTAAGTGACGAGTTCACGGTACCGCTGTGCCGCGGCCGTCATCGCGAGGTGCACCGATCCGGTGATGAAGCCGTCTGGTGGAGCAAAGCCGGGATCGACCCCCTCGGCGCCGCCCGGACGCTTTGGATTGAGACACACCCGGTTCCGTCGGTTGCTGAACCTCCGAGCCCGGATTAGGCGACAGCCTCGCGAGCAGCCACCCCGGATTCAAGGTCCCGTTTGCGGGTGCCCAAGGGCAACCGAAATCGCAAAACTAAGCCGATTATTGCGGCGGGCGCGCAATGACCTCCTTCCGCCAGATCGAGGCCAACCGTCGCAACGCGTGAAAGCAACAGGTCCAATTACTGAGGAAAGTAAACAGCGCTCGCGTCCGCCACGGCCTGACCGCCAAGACGGTGAGCGGTGCGCTAGAGGATGCGGAAGACTACAAAGCCTTCGAGGCGACGATCATCGCTGACTGGCCGTGGCGAAGTAATGGCCACAAGATCCGCGGGGTTTAATTCCATTGACTAAAACAATGGCTTAGACAATAATACTAGTCACGGTGACTAGAAAGTGAATCGAGATGAAAATGAAAAAATCAAAGCAGTCGGACCACTCGCGACTTGGCAACCGCTGGCGCCTTCAGGACGCCAAGGCGCGCTTGAGCGAAGTGGTCCGTAGCGCCCAACAGCGAGGCCCGCAGCGTGTTACACTTCACGGCCGAGATGCTGTCGTGGTAGTGCGTGCGGACGAATTCGATCGCATGCGGCGGCCAATTTCCGGTCGCGACATCGTAGCCGCGTTGGCCAGGTCACCGCTCGCCGGTGTGAATTTCGGGCGGATGACAGTAAGGTCGCCGGTACGAGATGTAAGCCTATGAGGGGTTGGCTCCTTGATACCAACGTCGTATCGGAACTTCGCAGACCCAACCCAGCCGCTCTCGTTGCGCAGTTCGTCAGCACTCAGCCTGGCGAACTACTTTTCACCACCCATGTCACCTTCGGCGAAATCAGATTCGGAATCGAGCAGCTCGAAGATACGGGCCGCCGTGCTGATATTCATCTATGGCTCGACCGCGTGCTTCGGCCGTTATTCGCCAACCGCGTCTTCGCCATTACCGAGGAGGTTATTGTGCGCTGGAAAGCCATGGTGGTTGAAGGACAGAAGCGCGGTCACACCTTTGGACAACCAGATCTGTTCATTGCGGCGATTGCTGCTCTGGAAGATCTGGTTGTAGTCACCAGAGATATCGACGAATTCGTTGCTGCTGGGGTGCCGGCGTTCGATCCGTGGACGAGTACATTGCATGCTCATGGAAAAGAGACACCTATCGCAGCGCCGGCTTTGGCGGAAGCTGTGGCCGAAGTCTTACTCAGTATGAGACCTGGCTGACGGTCCCGGCCACCGCGTTTATTTCGTCCGCCGAGGCGAAGCGCTTGCCACCTTGTCGCCAGCGGGACAAGCGAACGCAAATCCATGATATCGCGATGGCGATCAAACTTGCGCGTGAACCTTTAGGAAATAAAAGTATGAGCAGAACCAAACCCAAGCGGAAAATTAAAACTCTACCCCGGAACTCTGAAGCCTATTTGCTTCTTGCCTGCCTCCAGGAACTCCTTCGACCAACGATAATAAAGGTTCTGGTTGATCCCCTCCTTGCGGCCTTGCGGCAGAATTCGGCAATGCTGACCTCGCCGCGTAGACCTTCCAGAACAATGCGGATCTTCTCTTCAGCGGAATGATGCCGCCGGGTGGCTCTACGGATATCCCGGACCATCTTCTCCGCGCTGTCCGGCACGCGCTTGCTTGCTTGTCTCATCGTCGTTCCCCAATGGACTACGATGAGCCAGAAATCCTCTCTTACGCAATTACCCCATTTTGTCCAACAAGTGCTGACCGTCTATATGATCACCTACGATTCGTGGTGCCAGGAACGCCTGCGCCGACGAGCTCTGCCCCGTTGGTTTATCGTCGATCACATCCCCCGTAACGCTGGGGCAAAGTCAATCGTGATGCACTCGCTCGAATGCTTGTTGGGGCGACCCGCGACAGTGCTGTCGACAATCCGGTGACAGTTCTTGGCAGTCCCCAGCTGTCCTGATAGCGTGTCTGCTCCGGTTCGGGAGGCACCTTTCGAAAATTGGGGATACGAGTGAGTCTTGCGGCGCTACGAACTGAGCGATTCTCGGTGCTATGCGGCATTGTCACGCTCTGGCGCGGTGTATTCCTACTAGAGTTGATGGTGCTGTGTGCGCCACTGTTTCTCATAGATTACCCACCTCTTGGCGATCTGCCCAATCATCTGGCTCGGCTCTATATTCTGTCCACGCACGGCAGTGACCCGGTCCTGTCGCTCATGTGGCGCGGAGATTGGCATATTGTCCCCGATCTCGCTATCGACATTGTGGGACCACCGCTGATCAACCTGACCTCCGTTGAAAACGCTTGCCGGCTCATTCTTATTGCTATTGTGACAGCGCAATTAAGCGGCGCCGTTCTGCTGCATCGCGCGAT
>Ga0187879_10002247_pt1 | contig 13146 bp, 12 predicted proteins | sample June2016WEW_19_1_FD_132423 | JGI IMG/M metagenome (GOLD analysis project Ga0187879, IMG submission 132423) | Peatland microbial communities from SPRUCE experiment site at the Marcell Experimental Forest, Minnesota, USA - June2016WEW_19_10 | ecosystem: Environmental > Terrestrial > Soil >... | reverse complement strand
GCGCGTTCTTGAGCGTCGTGAAGGAGTTGGTCCCGCCCACCCCGCCCGGGATCTCGACGTCGTCGGGCCCGTCGTGGATCAGCTGCAGGAAGCGCCCGGTCCTGGGGCCGCCCTTGTGGAACTGGCCGGTCGAGTGCAGGAAGCGCGGGCCGTAGCCGAACGTGGTCGTCGCCTTGGTGCGCTCGCGGATCGCCGCGCGCAACTCGCTGGCGGCCGCGTCGAACTCGGGCGAGGGCTCGCTGTAGGCCATGATCGCGACGTACTGCGGCGGCTCGGCGTCGAGCAGCAGCGAGCGCAGCGCGGCCTCGTCTGCGTCGGCCACCGCCGGGAGCTCGCGCTTGGCTTCGTAGTCGGCGAGCACGGCATTGGTCGCGTCCTTGGCCTGCTGCACGTTCGGCTGGTCGAACGGGTTGATCTGAAGGCCCCAGCCGGCGACCGCGACGGCCAGCTCCCACAGCAGGAATACGCGCCCGAGGTCGGGTGGGCCGTGCGTGGGCATCGTGATCAGCGGATGCCCGGCGTCCGCGAGCGCCCGCACGCGGGCGTCCAGGTCGGCGTCCGGCGCGCGCAGATCAGGCAGGTAGGCGAACACACGGTCCTCGCCGTAGGACCCCGGCTCGCCGAGCGGCTCGTCGGCCACGGGCAGGATGCCGGTGCCGTGCTTGCCCGTCGACTCGGCGATCAGCTGCTCGAGCCACAGCCCCAGGCCGGGCAGCGTCTCGGAGATCACGAACGTGAGCTTGTCGCGCCCCGCGCGCGCGAGCCCGCTGAGCGCGGCGCCCAGCCACACGCCCGCGTCCTCGCTCGCGTCGCCGTCCTGGTCGCGCAGCGGGGTCTGCCAGGCGCCCGCCGCGCCCTCGAGCAGCGCGCGCACGCCGATCCCCATCAGCGCGGCCGGGACGATGCCGAAGGCGGACAGCGCGCTGTAGCGCCCGCCGATGTCCGGGTCCCCGGCGAACGTCCTCAGGAAGCCGTGCTGGTGCGCGAGCGCCTCCAGGCCCGAGCCGGGGTCGGTGATGGCGATGAAGTCGTTGCCGTTCTCGAACAGCGAGAAGAAATGCGCGAACAGCGACAGCGGCTCGATCGTGCCGCCGGACTTGGAGGAGACGATGAACAGGGTGTGCCGCTGGCCGACCGCCTCTCGGTCGAGCGCGGCCTGCACCGTGCGGATCCTCGCCGCGTCGGTCGAGTCCAGCACGTGCAGCCGCGGGGAGGGTGGGGACTGGGAGGGTGGGGACTCAATCCCCTCGAACGCGCGGCGCAGGACCTCCGGCGCGAGCGAGGAGCCGCCCATCCCCAGCAGCACGATGTCCTCCAGCGCGTCGTCGTGCACCTCGGCCGCGAACAGCTCGAGCGCGCCCAGCCCCGCGAGCTCGCGCTCGGCGATCGTCAGCCAGCCGAGGCGGTTGGCGACCTCGGGCGTTCCCGCCGGTGCCCACAGCGTCGCGTCGCCCGCGCGCAGCCGCTCCGCCACCCGGTCGTGCGCGGCGGCCGCCAGCCTGTCCTGCACCGAGGCTCTCAGCAACGCGGGGATGCGGGCCTCGACGGTCAGGGTGGGGTCGCTCACGCCACGATCGTAGTGGCAGCGGCCCTGGTATAGGTTTCCGACGGTCCCTTGAGCTCAGAGCACTCACATCGACTGCCCGATCGCAACCTCGCGCTGGAGCTCGTGCGCGTCACCGAGGCCGCCGCGCTGGCGGCGGCGCCGCTGGTCGGCAGGGGCGACAAGGAGGCCGCCGACCAGGCCGCCGTCGACGGCATGCGCTACATGCTGCATTCGATTCAGATGGACGGCGTGGTCGTGATCGGCGAGGGCGAGAAGGACGAGGCGCCGATGCTCTACAACGGCGAGCAGATCGGCGACGGCTCCCCGCCGCAGGTGGACATCGCGGTGGACCCGCTCGAGGGAACGACGCTGGCCGCGCACGGGATGCCCAGCGCGCTCGCCGTGATCGCGCTGTCGGCTCGCGGCACGATGTTCGACCCGGGGCCGTGCGTGTACATGGAGAAGATGGCCGGCGCCACCGACATCGCCGATCTGCTCGACCTCGACCGGCCGCTCGGCGAGACCGTCGCGCTGGTCGCGGCGCGCAGGGGCTGCCCCGTGGGCGACGTGATGGTCGTCGTGCTCGACCGTCCGCGCCACGAGGAGGGCATCGCCGCGATCCGCGCGGCGGGCGCCCGCGTGCGCCTGATCGCCCACGGCGACGTCTCCGCCGCGCTGCTCGCAGTCACCGAGCGCTCCCCCGTCGATCTGCTGTGGGGGATCGGCGGCACGCCCGAGGGGGTGATCTCGGCCGCCGCGGTGAAGTGCCTCGGCGGGCAGCTGCTCGGGCGGCTGTGGCCGCGCGACGAGATCGAGCGCGCGGCGGCGCTGGCGGCCGGCTACGAGCTGGAGCGGGTGCTCGACCGCGACGACCTCGTCGCCGGCGAGGACGTGTTCTTCTCGGCCACCGGCATCACCGACGGCGACGTGCTGCAGGGCGTGCGCTACCCGAGCGCCGGCGGCGCCACCACCGAATCGCTCGTCACCCGTGCGCGCACGGGAACGATCCGGCGAATCAGGGCCACCCACGACCGCGCCAAGCTGCGCGCGGTCGGCGGCGAGCGCTATTCGACCGGAGGCGCGCCGGCGTGAGCCGCGAGCCACGACGACGCGCTCGCCCGGCCTTCTAGAGCGTCAGGGCTCGAACCGGCCGACCCGCGACTCGGCGAGGTCCAGGCGCGCCAGCGAGCGCAGGAACGCATGGGTCACGATCACGTGGATGCGCGACTGGGTCGCGTTGTACAGGCGGCGGCCGAGCCTCGAGGCGATCGACGGATAGAAGTTCGCGACCGCGACCTCCACGTGCAGGCGCGCGTGCTCGGGGTCCTCGCCCGGGCTCCTGCGGACTTCGATCTGCAGGTAGCCGCGCGCGTCGTGCCCCCGTCGCGACACGAGCAGACCGCGCGCGATGCGCCAGCGCACGAGCCCGCGCGTGGGGTCCATCTCGTATTCGGGCGCCTGGAAGGTCAGCAGCTTCAGCGGCCGGCCCAGCAGCACCACCGAGCGCTCCCGCTCGGAGTAGCGCACGCGGATCAGCCCGAGCGTCACGCGGGTGAGGAAGCGCCAGTAGGTGCGCGCGAGCCGCTCCAGGTGCGCCGGCGTCCACATCTCCTGCAGGGCCGACTCCTCGATCACCAGATCGGCCTTCTGCACCGAGCGCACGGCGCCGGTGTCGCAGTCGAGCGAGGTCGAGTCCCCGAGATCGGCGATCACCGCCCGCTCGCGGCGGGCTCCGGTAGATTTCAGGTTTCGCACGGACTTTGCAGGCTATCCGTGAGCGCGGCGCGGGCACGAGACGATCACATCCCCGGCTGCTGATATGCAACACATGTGACCGACCGTCCGAGCACGCATCGACCTCCCCGCGCACGCGCGGTCGCCGACCTGCGCTGCGATGCGGTGCTCGCCCGCGCCGACGAGCTCGCCCGGCGCTGGGCGATCGCGCTGATCCTCGCCCGCCCGCTCGACGGGATCGGCGAGGTCCCGCTCGGGGAGCTCGCGCGCGAGGCGCCGCTGCTGTGCGCGCAGGCGCTGCGCGCGGTGCAGTCGGACGTCGAGCTCGAGCGCCTGACCGGACGGGGAGCGCCGACCGGCCGCGAGGACTCCGCCGCGGCGCGGCGGCTGGCGGCGATCTGCGGCGCGCGCGACCCGGCTGCGATCGTGGACGCGGTCGAGGCGCTGCGCGGCGTGCTGTGGGAGGCGCTGCTCGGCCAGCTGAACGAGCCGCCGGCGCGCCTGGTCGGAGACATCGCCGATCGTCTCTCCTACGTCTGCGCGGCCGTGCTCGCGATCGGCATCGAGACGGCGCGCCCGCCCGCCCGCGAGCGCGGGGGCGACGCGCAGGGCGGGGGCGACGTCCCCGCGCCGGCGACGCGCGTGGCTGCGCGCGAGCCGTCGCTCGCGTCCGCCACGGGGAGCGAGGCGGTCATCGTCGACGAGCGTCCACCCGCTAGCGCCGCATCCTCCGCACATGAGCGTCCGCCGTCGCGGGTCGAGCCGCAGCGGCGGCCGCAGGCGCAGCCGGAGCCGCCGTCGCAGTCCGCGCCGGAGCTGGAGCCGCGGGCATCGCGCGGACAGGAGCGTCCGCTGTCGTGGGACGAGTCTCCGCCCGTCCCGCCGCGCGCGACGCGCGCGCGAGCGGGCTTGCCGTCGTGGGATCGGCCCCAACCGGTCCTCCCCGGGGCACCGGAGGCGGAGATCGAGATTCGCGACGAACGCGGCGAGGAAGGGCCGGCGGCGTGGATCGGCTCCATCGGGGCTCAACTCGAGCGCTTCGAGCGGGACTCGCTGCCGTTCGCGGTGCTGCTGGTCGAGCTCGTGGACATCGAGCGTCTGCACAGGCGCGAGTCTCCGGAGGAGCTCTCGCGGCTGGCGGGGCAGATGGAGCGCGCGCTCGCTGCGGAGATCGGCGCGCCGTCGTCTGGGTCGCTCACGCGTGAGCGACCGGGCAGGTGCTGGCTGCTGGCGCCCGGGACCGATCGGGCCGGCGCCGAGCGACTGGCGGAGCGCCTCGCGCACGCGGTCGCGTCGGGCGCGAGCCATCGCGGGGAGCCGCTCGCGGTGGCGATCGGGACGGCCGTGTGTCCCGAGGACGGACGGGAGACGGCCGCGCTGGCCGCACACGCGGACGTGGGGCTCTGCGCAGCCCGTTCGACGGTGCGTTCGCCGGCGGCGCGACGGGCCGCGCCGGTGGACGAGTCGGCCTAGCGCCGGCCCGGTCGACCTACGGTTCGGCGGCGAGCGCTCCGCCGGCGACGGTGGCGCTCGAGGAGCCGGGCGGCAGCCCGAGCGTGGGGGTGTTGGCGGTCTTGCCGACGATGTGGGTGCCGATGCGGACCGTCTCGGTGATGCCGAGCGCTTCCGCCGCGCCGGCGGTCAGGTCCCAGTTCGCGCCGTGGCTGTACGGGCCGCGGTCGAGCACCGGCACGGTCAGGCTGTGGCCCTTGTAGGTCACCTTCACGAGCGTGCCGCACGCGAGCGTCCGGTTGGCGACTCCCACGACCCCGGGGGTGAGCGTCTGGCCGCACGCGGTCTGTTTGCCGTAGAAGCCCGGGCCGAACCACGTGGCGATCCCGGTCGTGTGGATGCTCGGCGCCGGCGCCGGCGTCGAGCCCGCGGGCGCGGCCGAGCCGCCGGTGGCGGCGAGCGCGGTCGCCGCGCTGGTCGCGCAGGCGATGCTCGCGAGCAGCACGAGCACGAGCGTGTATGTCTTGGGCGCGAATCGCATTCTCATCGACGCCTACGGGGTGAGCTGACGGGCTCGCGCGACACCTTGCGTGCGGCGCTACGGCCCTGCCGGGCCGATTCGCCCCAGCGGATCGACTTCGATCCGCATTGGGTCCCCCGTCCGCCCCGAGCTGAGTCGCGGCGATTCGGCGTTGCGCGACAGTATACAGCGCGTCTCCGAGCGCGCTCGCGGTCCGCTCAGGAGAGCGGCAGGCGCGACAGGAAGTCCTTGAGCAGGCGCTCGCCCGTCGACACGCCCGCCTTCGCCAGCTCGCCGACGATCTCCGCGGCCGACGCGACGAGCTCGGCGCCGCCCGGCGGATGCACCGTCCCGCCGGCGCGCTCCGGCTCGCACTCGAACCCCTGCCTGGGCGCCCGCTCGACGGTCGCCGCGCCGGCGGATCCCGCTGTGGGGCGGGCGCGGGCGCCGCGCACGCGCTGGCGGCCGGCCGAGGCGGGTCGTTTGGGGGCGCGCGCGGCGGCGCTCTTGGCACGCGCGGCCGGGCGGCCGTTGGAGCGAGCGGGCGCCGCCGTCGTCGTTGCCGTCGCCGCCTCCGCCGCCGCGCTCGCCGCGCGTGCCGCCGCGCGCCGCGGAGTCGCGCGTTGCGGGCGGGTACGGGGTAGCTTGGAGAGGACGCCCTGGCCGTCCGTGGAGATGTCCCCGTTTCCGTCCGGCGCCACGTGCGCTCGCCGCTCGCTGTCTTTCGGGGGGCTCATCCGCACATCATTGCTTAACGCGACCCGCGAGCAGGCACGCGCTCGAAACATCGCCGCAACGCGTTAGCATGAGCCCCTGGAGAACCGAGTGGATATGTAACGTCGGCACGGTTGCGACCGTATGTCCGACGGTGTAGCCGCTCTCAGCCATAATCTCGAACGGGCCCCTCGCCTTCGGTTGTCGATCGCGGAAGAATGGAAACACGAATGTCAGTAGTCGAGCTGCAGGAGCTGGATGAGGTCAAGGGCCTGCTGGCCAAGGGACAGCAGGTGGGCGTCCTCTCCTACGCGGAGATAACCAGGGCGATGTCAGAGCTGGACCTGGACGAGGCCGACGTCGAAGAGCTGCACGGCTTCCTCGAGCGCTCGGAGATCGAGCTCGTCGAGGACATCGACCCCGCGATCGCCGCCTCGGCGCAGCTCGAGCGCGCACCCGACAAGCGCGGCCGGCGCAAAGCCAAAGCGGCGCTCGACCTCAAGCCGGACATGACCACCGACTCGCTGCAGCTGTTCCTCAAGGACATCGGCAAGGTCCGGCTGCTCACCGCCCAGGAGGAGGTCGATCTGGCCAAGCGGATCGAGCGCGGGGACCTCGACGCCAAGCAGAAGATGGTCGAGTCCAACCTGCGCCTCGTGGTGTCGATCGCCAAGAACTACCGCAACCAGGGGCTTCCGTTCCTCGATTTGATCCAGGAGGGCACGCTCGGCCTGGTCAGGGCGGCCGAGAAGTTCGACTACCGCAAGGGCTTCAAGTTCTCCACGTACGCGACCTGGTGGATCCGCCAGGCGATAGCGCGCGCGCTGGCGGACAAGGCGCGCACGATCCGCATCCCCGTGCACGTGGTCGAGAAGCTCAACAAGATCGGGCGCGCCGAGCGCAAGCTGGTGACCGAGCTCGGCCGCGAGCCGACCGCGCAGGAGATCGCCGACGTCACCGGCATCGACCCCGAGGAGGTCGACTCGATCAAGCGCTCCGCGCAGGCGCCCGTCTCGCTGGAGAAGCCCGTGGGCGACGAGGAGGAGTCGGAGTTCGGCCAGTTCATCGCCGACGAGCGCGCCGAGTCGCCGTACGAGCGCGCCGCCGAGATCCTCACCAAGGAGGCGCTGCGCGAGGCGCTCGAGAACCTCTCCTACCGCGAACGCCGCGTGCTCGAGCTGCGCTACGGGCTCGGCGGCGAGCACCCCCGCACGCTCGACGAGGTCGGACGCACGTTCAACGTCACCCGCGAGCGCATCCGCCAGATCGAGAACCAGTCGCTGAAGAAGCTGCAATCGCTAGCGGAGGCACAGAAGCTCCGCGACGTAGCCTGAGAGCGCTTCGAGGCAACGCAGGCTCGGTCCGTCCATCGGCCCCGCCGGCACTCAAGCCCCACGGACGGGCTGCCGATCAGAAGGCATGTTCGACGTCAAGGCTGCGCTGCGTGAGCTCGTCGACAAGGGCGGCTCCGATCTGCACCTGAAGGTCGGCTCCGCGCCGCTGTATCGCGTGAACGGCGAGCTGGGGCTCGACGAGAGCGTGCAGCCGCTGAGCGCCGAGGACACCGAGGGCGCGCTCGGGGCGCTGCTCAGCGACGACGTCAAGCTCGCGGAGTTCTCGCAGGAGCACGAGGTCGACTTCTCCTTCGAAATCCCCGATGTCGCGCGCTACAGGATCAACGCATTCCAGCAGCGCGGGGTGATCTCGATGGCGTGTCGCGCGATCCCCCATCGCATCAGCACGATCGAAGAGCTCTCGCTGCCGCCGGTCGTGCGCGAACTGGCCGAGGAGGAGCGCGGGATCGTGCTGCTCACCGGGACCACCGGCTCGGGGAAGTCGACCACGCTCGCGGCGATGATCGACCACATGAACCACACGATGAGCAAGCACATCGTCACGATCGAGGACCCGATCGAGTTCGTGCACGCCGACAAGCGCTCCGCGATCAACCAGCGCGAGGTCGGCATGGACACCGCGTCCTTCAAGCGCGCGCTGCGCAGGGTGCTGCGCCAGGACCCCGACGTGATCCTCGTCGGCGAGATGCGCGACGAGGAGACCGTCCAGACCGCGCTGTCGGCGGCCGAGACCGGGCACCTGGTGCTGTCCACCATCCACACCGTCGACGCGACCGAGTCGATCAACCGCATGCTCGACTTCTTCCCCCCGCACCAGCACGGCCAGGCGCGCAGCATGATCGCCGGCACCGTCAAGGGCGTCATCTCGCAGCGACTGGTGCCCGGCGCCGACGGCGGACGCGTCGCCGTCTGCGAGATCCTGCGCATGACCGGGCGCGTGCGCGACATGATCGTCGACCCCGAGCAGACGGGCAAGCTCGTCGAGGTGATCACCTCCGGCGGCTACTACGGGATGCAGACCTTCGACCAGGCCCTGTTCGGCCACGTCAAGGCCGGGCGCGTGACCTTCGAGGACGCCATGCGCGTCGCGTCCAGCCCGCACGACTTCAAGCTGCTGATGCAGGCCGACGGCCGCAGGGGAACGACCATGGAGGACGTCGCCGCCGCCGAGGCCAACCGCGACGCGGAAGTCAAGCCGCCCAAGCCGTCGCTCACCACCGCCTGATCGGCCGGCGGCACGGCCGCAACACTTCAGTTGGTAAAGTAAGGGTGCAGATGGCCGTTGACGAGACTTGCCCGGTGTGCATGACCGCAGAAATCGTGTGCGGCAAGTGGACGCTGTTGCTGGTACGCGATCTGGCCGAGGGTCATTCGCGCTTCTGCGAGCTCGAACGCTCGCTCGCGGGGATCAGCCCGCGTACGCTGTCGCTGCGCCTGCGCGCGCTGGAGGAGGAGGGGATAGTGGAACGCCAGACCTTCCCCGAGGTGCCTCCGCGCGTCGAGTACGCGCTGACGGAGAAGGGGCGCGCGCTGCTGCCGATCATCGACGACATGCGCGCCTACGGCGAAGACTGGCTGGGCGCGGAGTGCGCCGAGCGCGTCGATCCCCAGGTTCTCACAGCCGCGTAGAGACGCGGCCTGCTCGATCACGGAAGGGGACGCGGTGGCAGATCAAATGTCGCTTCCCAGGCGTCGGCTGCGCCGCATGGCCAGCCTTGCTGTGCACCCCACACGCATACCGCGCAGGATGCGCGTGCGCCGGCGCAGGTCGCAGCGGCGGCGGCTGCTGGAGCTTCTGCCCAAGGAGGCCGTATGCGCCGAGATCGGCACCTGGAGAGGAGACTTCGCGGCCACGATCCTCAGCGGCAGCCGCCCCAGGCGGCTTCATCTCGTCGATCCCTGGGAGTACCGCACCGATGAAGCGTATGAGCGCGCGGGCTATGGAGGCCACAGCCGGGATGGCCAGCAGATGATGGATGCGGTGTATGAGCGCGTCGTTGCTCGCTTCCGCTCCGAGATCGAGGGCGGACAGGTCCTCGTTCAGCGGGCGCGATCCGTCGATGCGGCTGCATCCTTTCCCGACGAAAGCCTGGATTGGGTGTACCTAGACGGCGACCACTCCTACGAGGGGGTCAAGCACGATCTCGACGCGTACTTCCGCACCGTGAAGGCCGGCGGCTTCATCGCCGGCGATGACTACGGGCAGGTCGGCTCATGGTTCGAGGATGGAGTCACGCGGGCGGTTGACGAGTTTGCCGGCCGCTGCGCCGGGCTGAGGGTCATCGGCACGCAGTTCCTGCTGAAAAAGCCGTAGGGCCGCGGCCGCCCGACTGCAAGACGCGGTGCGCCGGGCAGGAGCGCGCCGGGCGAGCGCGAAGTCAGCGCACCATGCGTTCACTCCAGCTCCAGGCGGCGCTGACCGAGCTCGTCGAGGCGGCCGCGGGCCAGCTGGGCGCGGCGCTCGCGTCCGGCGCGGAGGTGCCGTTCGAGCTCGAGCCGCAGAGAACGGGCAGGGGTTCGGGCGCCCCGCCGCTGTACTGCTACCGCGCGTTGACCGGCGAGTTCATCGCCGAACGCCGCTCCGAGCTGGAGCGCCTGCCGAGCTACGGCGACACCGCGAGGCTGCTCGAGGGCTTCGACGGCCTCGACCGGTATCTCGCGAACGTCGACGCGGAGCCGGCGCGAGCGGACGCGCGCACGCGCGTCCGTGCGGCGATCCTCGCGCTGCTGTCGGAGGTGTTCGACGAACAGACCGACTTCGAGCTGCGTCCCGAGCGGCTGAGCGCCGCGCTCGCGCGCCTGGAGCGCTCGGCGCTCGCCGGCGCCGGACAGACGACGCTCGTCGCCACCCTGCACGGGCTCACGATCGGCTCGAGCGAGCTCGCGCTCACGACCGGCCTGACGATCGCCCAGCCGCACGTCCTCGAGGGTCTGCCCGAGGGAGCGCTCGCCCGCGGACAGGCCGGCAGCCCCGAGCACCTGATCGTCGCGCTCGCCGCCGGAGAAGACGACCCGCGAGAGGCGATCGCCCGCGGCCGCGAGATCCTGAAGGACCTGCTGCGCGCGCTGAGGCTGTTCGGCGACGGCCGCGTGACGCTCGGCGCGCTCGCGTGGGCTCGGGTCGGCGGGGGCAAATGGACTGCGCTGGCGCTCGGCGCGGGGGGCCGCCCGCACGGGATGCTGGTCGTGACCGCCGAGCAGGAGGACGAGCTGCGCGCCTTCTGCAACCTCGTCTCGCGCCGCGCGCCCCACGGCAACGAGCTCGCGTGGGCGCTCACGCGCTTCGAGCTCGGCTGCGAGCGCGAGAGCGCGTTCGAGGCGCTCACCGATCACCTGCTCGCGCTGCGCCTGCTGCTCGAGCCCGAGGGCCCCGCGAGCGGCCTGCTGCCGGGGCGCCTGGCGGCGCTGTGCGCCACGCCCGAGCGCCGCGTCGAGCTGACCGAGCGAGCCGTCGCCGCGCTCGCGCTGGAGCGTGACGTGATGATCGGCACCGCGGCCGCGCACACCGGTCTGCAGGGGCTCGCCAGGGACATGGCCGACCATCTGCGCGCGCTGCTGCGGGACGTCGTCTGCGGCCATCTCGATCCGAACCTCGTCGGCCTCGCCGACCAGCTTCTGCTGGAGACCGCGCTCGAGCCGGAGGTGCCCGCGCACGAGCCGGCGGAGATCGCGCTCGAGCCGGGCGAGGCGGTCACCGTGCTGAGCTCAGTCGAACAGATGCTCGGCGATCCGGGCCAGTCCCAGGAGATCCTGGACGTCTTCATCTAGGTGCGGGACCACGATCGGCCGCTGAGCGTCCCACGCCTCGGACAGCCGCTCGATCGTGTCTCGGTCGCGAGCGGCGAGCACGTCGAAATCGGCGAGGTTCCCGGCCACTCGACCCGCCAGCGACTCGCCGAGCGCGGGTGCGAGCAGCTCGGCGACCTCCCGGACCGACAGGCCGTGCAGCCCGTGCGTGTGCACGCGGTTGACGATCAGCTCGCCGACGGGCATGCCCGTCGCCGCCAGCCTCTCCATCAGGAACTCCGCCTCCCGTGCCGGCTCCAGCTCCGGTGAGGTGACGATCACGAACGTCGTGTGCGGGGCGCGCAGCAGCGCGGCCACGTCGCGCGTGCGCTGGCCGAAGCCCTCGGTCACGCCGGACAGCGAGCGGAAGAAGCTCGACAGCTCGCCGAGCATGTCCACGCCGGTGACGCGCGCGAAGATCGCGAACACCAGCGCGGTGCCCCGCCCGAACAGGCGCGCGGTCAGTCCGCTGGGCCCGAGGAACACCTGCAGCGCCCGGCCTTCCAGGAAGCCGAGCATGCGGCCGGGCGCGTCGAGGAAGTCCAGCGCGTTGCGCGACGGAGGCGTGTCGAGCACGATCGCGTCGAAGTCGTGCTCCTCGTACAGCTCGTACAGCTTGGCGATCGCGCTGAGCTCGTGCGAGCCGGCGACCGCCGTCGACAGCTCCCCGTACACGTGGTTGGCGAGGATCTCCTCGCGCGCGCGGTCGTCTGGCGCCAGGCGCGCGATCAGCTCGTCGAACGTCCGCTTCGCGTCGAGCATCATCGCCCACAGCTCGCCCTCGATCGCGACGCCCTGCGCGGCGAACAGCGCCGGCTCGATCCGCTGCGGCTCGGATGGCAGCTCCGCCAGGCCGAGCGCCGACGCCAGGCGCCTGGCCGGGTCGATCGTGACCACGGCGACCTTCTGTCCGCGTTGGGCGAGCCCCAGCGCGAGCGCCGCCGAGGTCGTCGTCTTGCCGACCCCGCCCGCGCCGACGCACACGACGACTCGCATCTCGCTCAGGCGCGCGCCCAGCGTGGCGGCGCTCCTCGAGGCGGCGGCGCTCCTCGCGGTGGGCGGGCGGGTGGCTGGGCTTCCAGTCTTTGCCATCTCCCGATCGTAGTTCCCGTGCAGGAATCGCCCCGCGCTATGCGAATACCCACCGGACGGCTTTCCAGCAATCGAGCATCAAGTATCGGAGCCACCGTGGAAGGCAAGGCCAAGGTCATCGCGTTCGCCAATCAGAAGGGCGGCGTGGCCAAGACGACGACGACGCTCAACCTGGCCGCCGCGTTCGCGGAGGAGGGTCATCGCGTGCTGTGCGTGGACATGGACCCGCAGGGCAACCTCACGATGTCGCAGGGGATCGACCCCGACACGCTCGAGAAATCGATGTACGACGTGCTCGTCCACAAGGTCTCGATTCGCGAGGTCATCCGCAAGCGCGAGATCGACATCGCCTGCGCGTCGATCGACCTCGCCGGCGCGGAGATCGCGATGTCGACGATGATCGGCCGCGAGCGCTCGCTGCAGAAGGCCTTCGAGCCGATCCTCGAGGACTACGACTTCATCTGCATCGACACCCCGCCGAGCCTCGGGCTGCTGACGATCAACGCGCTCACCGCGTCCGACAAGGTGATCGTCCCCGTACAGTGCGAGTATCTGTCCATGCGTGGGCTCATCCAGCTTCAGAACACGCTCGCGATGATCCGCGAGAACCTCAATCCGGGCGTCGACATCGAGGGTATCCTCCCGACGTTGGTGGATTCGCGCACGATCCACGCGAAGGAGGCGATCGAGATCCTCGAGGAAAACTTCGGCGACCGCGTATTCGCCTCGCGCATCCGTAAGACTGTCCGCTTCGCCGAGGCTCCGGTGAAGGGCATGTCGGTCCTCAAGTACGAGCCCGACGGCGTCGCCGCCCAGTCATACCGCCAACTCGCGCAGGAGGTTCTAACCAATGGCCAACGCTAAACGCGCGAGCATGCGTGAAGGGCCCCTGGCGGCCCTCTTCCGCAAGACCGAGGACGCGGATCCGCCCCGAGAGGGCTCATCAG
>Ga0187879_10002240_pt1 | contig 13156 bp, 13 predicted proteins | sample June2016WEW_19_1_FD_132423 | JGI IMG/M metagenome (GOLD analysis project Ga0187879, IMG submission 132423) | Peatland microbial communities from SPRUCE experiment site at the Marcell Experimental Forest, Minnesota, USA - June2016WEW_19_10 | ecosystem: Environmental > Terrestrial > Soil >... | reverse complement strand
CGCTGGGATGGCTGTCGGAGCCGCGCGAGGACGACGTCGTGCTCGATCCGTTTTGCGGCGCGGGAACGATTCTGATCGAGCGGGCGCATCTGGGGCGCTACGCGATGCTGCTGGGCAGCGATCTCGATCACGGGGCGATCGCGGCGGCGCGGATCAATGTCGGCGCACGTTACAAGCCAATCCAGCTCGAGAACTGGGACGCGGGCGCGATCCCGCTCGGCGACGCGAGCGTAAATAAAATCGTCACCAACCTGCCGTGGGGATTGCGCTACGGATCGCACGGCGAGAATCGCAAACTCTATCCGCTGTGGTTCAAGGAGTTCACGCGCGTGCTCAAGAGCGGCGGCGTGATGGTGATGCTGACGGCGGAGTGGCGGCTGATGCGCGAGCTCGAGCGTATCCGCAAGCTCGCACCGAGCAAGATTTTCCGCGTGTCGGTGCTGGGCCGGCCGGCGGCAATCTACGTGTGCCGCAAGGAATAGACGCGCTACCTGGCCGGGGAAAAGAAGGCGAGCACCGCGTTTGAGATCGCGTGGGGCTCGCTGCCGTCGATGGGCACAATATACGCGCTCGGCGGCGGCGCAATTCCCAGCGCCTGCCCCGGCGATCCCGCCAATCGCACGCCCGCATAAATAAACGACGATGAATCGGGCGACCAGATGCTGTGCGATACGGCGAGTTGGTCGAAGTAGTTGTAGGCGATCGATTCCTCTTGCGTTGCGAGAAAGTTGCCGAGCACTTTTTCCGCGCCGGTCTTGATGTCGATGACCGACCAGGTGCAGTAGGGTTTGTCTTCGGGGACGCCGATGTAGGCGAGATGGCGCGAGTCGGGCGCGAAGAAAAATGCGGCGACGTCGTTGTGGGTCAGCCATTTCGAATTCGCGCTGGCGACGTCAACCAGCTTGATGCCGTGATAGGTGGGATCGCGCGGCGTGAGCGCCGTCGAGTAGGCCAGATGCGCCGAGTCGGGCGCCCACACGAAACTGTTCTCGCCAACCGGCAAACTCACGACGGAGCGCGGATGGCTGGCGTCGGCGTCGGCCACCACGATGTTCGATTCGGCGTGGTAGTTCGCGATGTAGGCGAGATGCTTGCCGTCAGGCGACCAGGCGGGAGTCTTGAACGGCGTGCGTCCGCGCGAGAGCACCTTGACGATGCTCTGGCTGGTGGGCGTCAGGCTCATCAGCGAAACCTGTTCGGTGCGATCCGAGTCGAGGGCGAGCGTATGCAACGCAACCTCGCCGGGCTGCGCGCTCCAATCGAAGTACAGAGGCATCCCGGTGGCGACGATTCTGACCGGCCTCGATTCCTTGACCTCGGCCAGCATCAGGCTGAGTCCGCGCGGCTCAGCGAGCAGGAATGAAAGATGCTGTGCGTCGGGCAGCCAGTCCAGGTACACGATGCGCTCGGTGCGGCTTTCAAAGATTTGCGCCGGCTGGCTGCGCGCGAGATCGGAAACCCATACCGCGAACGAGTTTTCAGCGTCCTTGTGAGTCTCGGACGAATACGCCAGGCGCTTGCCGTCGGGCGAGAACGTCGGCAATCCGTACACGGTAGCGCCGGCGTGGCCCGCGTCGGGAGCCGAGTCGGCGACCGGCACGATCGCGTCGTCGCGCCGGACGTTAATCGCGGCTGCCTTGCACGTGATGCATTTTGGCTCGGAACATTTGGTATCGCAGTAGTAGATGTTGGAATCGGTGCCTACGAAAGTGATCGCACCCGGCGGCGGCGCGCCATGGGCAATCGTCGCGAGGGCGAATTGAAACAGGACGGCCGCGGTCGCGGGATTTCGCAGGCATGCACGAACGGAGCGCATCACTGATGTCCTCATCGCGTTTAGAATTGCGCCGGCAGGGGCGCCAAGGCAAGAACGATCCAGCGCGGGAATCCACCCGCAGCCGGGCGCGGCGGCCAGCGATCGCGAAGTGTTGACACGACGGCGGCCAATCGCGCAAAGTTGACCACATGCGCCGAATTGCAATTATTTTCTGCGCCGCGCTTTGGATCGCGCTGCCCACAATTTCGCACGCGCAATACAACGACACCGACCTACAGAATCCCAAGGAATATCACGACGAGGATTCGCAGCCGCTCGCGCTGTTCGCCGACGTGGTCTATCCCATTGGGTTCGCGCTCGAATGGGTCGTGGCGCGTCCGATGCATTACATCGCCAACGACAGTCCGGTAGCGCCGGTTTTCCGGCCGGTGGGCGGCAATGACAGCGCGCCACCGCCGAGGGTTCCCATTATTCCGGACAACACGATGGAGTCGGCGTCGGCGTCCACGGCACCGCAGGATTGGTCTCCAACCAGGTCGCCGGTCACGACGAATGCAACCGTGATCAGGCAGGCGGCACCGTCATTCGCGGCGCCCTCGAGCGCGGCGCCACCTTCGAGCAGTCAGCCGGTCCTGCACTGAATTTTCGCGTTTTGCTGTGAAACATCGTCATTGGCGCAATCCTGCGAAGCGCTCGTGGTTATCGCCGTCCTTGAACGTTGCGTATCTTTGGTAAGTAGAATTTTTGCCAAGAAGTAGAATTTTTGCTAATCGGATCCGTCCAATCCGGTGTGGCTGAGTTAACAACAGGGTTGTTACAAGCTGGGAGGTAGCGTCACTTAGATGGCGGTCGCAATCAAAGAGAAGGCTCCGACGGATCCTGCCGAACTCAAGAAGTGGCGTGAGGACGAGCAGGCGAAAGAACGGGCGAAGCGGGACAAGGAAAAGTCCGAGCCCGGCACATTGTGGAGTCGGCGCGATTTTCTGGGTGTCCTCGGATGGGCGGGGTTCGGTGCATTCTCGCTGATCGGCCTGCTCGCGGCGATTCGCTCGGCGTTTCCGCGCGTGCTGTTTCTGCCGCCATCGAAATTCAAGGCCGGCTTTCCGGACGATTACGTGGTTGGCGAGGTGAGCGAGAAGTTCAAGCAGGATTTCCGCACCTGGATCATCCGCACCAAGGCGGGTTTCTACGCGATCTTCGCCAAATGCACCCATCTGGGATGCACGCCGCGATGGTTGAAGACCGAGCAGAAGTTCAAATGTCCGTGCCACGGCTCGGGTTATTACATCAGCGGACTCAATTTCGAAGGGCCGGCGCCGCGCCCGATGGATCGATTCAAGATTTACGTAGGCGACGACGGACAGTTGGTGGTCGATAAGTCGATCGTGTATACGATGGAACCAGGCGTCGATCCGAATGAACAGTATCCCGATAGCATCTTGAAGCTCGTCTGATAGAGACTTGGGTTTGCGCGCGGCGGATGCAGCTAGGTAAAGAGCCGCATCCGCCTTTTTGAATTTTTCACGGGGAGTAAATTTTTCGCGATGCCAACAATCAAAGCCGGTAACATCAACCTCAACTACGAAACGTACGGCGACGGCGAGCCGTTGCTGCTGATCATGGGATTCGGGATGTCGGGCGCCGCGTGGATTCCGTCGTTGCCGTTCTTCAGCGGTTTCAAGTGCATCTATTTTGACAATCGCGGAACGGGACTCAGCGACAAGCCCGAGGAGACCTACACCGTCGAGGGCATGGCCGATGACGGCAGCAATCTGCTCCGGGCGCTCGGAATCCCGAAAGCAAAAGTGTTTGGAGTATCGATGGGCGGGATGATCGCGCAAGAGCTCACCCTCAGGCATCCCGAGCAGGTCGCCAAAGTCGTGCTTGGATGCACGATGGCGGGCGGGCCGACCACGAAGATGGCGGCGCCGGAGATCCTCGATAAGCTAATGACGGCTAGCAGGATCATGGCGACCGATCCGGAGAAGGGCTTCGACATCCTGCTGCCGGCAATCATGCCGATGGAATTCGCCGCCGAGCATCCCGAGATCAAAGCAATGCTAGTTGCGGGCGCGAAGATGATGCCCCCCACGCCGGCCGCGACCGCGGACCGCGCGCTGGCGGGAATATTGCAGTTCAACGCGTACGATCGGCTGCCGCAGATCAAGTGCCCGGTGCTGATCGTGCACGGCGACAAGGACGTGCTCGTGCTGCCGGAGAACGCCAACCTCATCAAGAGCAGAATCCCGCAGGCCGAGTTGTACATCATTCCAGGCGCGGGACACGCATTTCAGGTGGCGGATCCGATCGGGATTCACCAGAAAATCGTCACCTGGCTGAAGAACTGAGGCTGATCGATCAGATCGCAGTCAGGCTCGTTGCCCCCGCAATCGTGCACCACGATATCCGAGGCTCCTAAACCTGGATCAGCACACCATTGTGGATCAAAAAACTCAGCACATTGGCGCCCATGCGTTGTGACTCCTGGTCCGGGTTGTGTTCGCGAAACTCACGAACCTTTGCGGCGTAATGGGCGCGCCATTTTGCGCTGATTACCCGCTCGCCATCTGACTTCCGAACCCGAAAGCAGCGCCCGATGATCGCATCGGGATCCTCGCCCACGAATTCGCAGAATCGCGCGAGTGCTTGCAGCTTCTCGGGCTCTTCGGCAATCGGGTCGCCGCCCCATTGATCGCTTAGATCGCGCCGCCAGGTCCTGACTGACTCGTACCCTTCGATCGTCTGTTCGGTCATCATCTCTCTTCCGAAAAGTTATTCCTGCTCCACGGGCGCTTGGGATCGAAGGATCGGCCGCCGTCAACCAATCGACGCCTGGTACTCCATCGCGCCTCTGCTACCGCGAGAAAATGTGAACCGACATCGCCGCGGCATCGCGTCCCAGAAAGCCGCCACCGTTTTCGGTGAGTCCTACGCGCGCGCCATTGACCTGGCGCGCACCGCATCGGCCGCGCAGCTGATCGACGATTTCCACGATTTGCGCGATTCCGGTGGCGCCAATCGGATGGCCCTTCGAGAGCAGTCCGCCGCTGGGATTGACGACGTGGGCTCCGCCGAGATTCATGGCTCCGCTCGCTAGGAACTTGGGGCCCTCGCCCCGGGCGCAGATTCCGAGTTCCTCAACCGAGATGAGTTCCGCGGGCGCAGCGGCGTCGTGGACCTCGAGCACGTCGATGTCCGACGGCCCGACGCCGGCGACTTCGTAGGCGCGCTTGGCCACCCGCTCGAGCGCGGTGGGCTCGTCGGCTGCGCGATCGCGCCCTGAAAAGATTACCGATGAGCGAACCTCGACCGGCGTCGCGATACCCATCCGGCGCGCATACTTTTCCGACATGAGCACTGCCGCGGCCGAACCGTCTCCGATCGGCGAACACATCATTACGGTCAACGGCGCCGAGACTTCGCGCGAGGCCAGGACCTGCTCGCGCGTGACGCGATCGTTGAACTGCGCCTTGGGATTCAGCGCGCCAAAGGCGTGGCTCTTCACCGCGACATCGGCAAAGGTCTCCGCGGTCGCACCGCTTACCTTCATGTATTCGCGGGTGGAGGCCGCGTAGATATCCATGAAGAACGATTTCTTCTCGCCGCCACCCTCGATTTCCGGCTTCTTGTCGCCGGCGCTCATCCGAGCCTTGAGTTCGCGAATTTGATCCAAATCCACGGCGGTGCCGATCGCCCTGAAGGTGACGCTCTTATCGGGATGGGTCATCTTCTCCGCGCCAACGGCGAGCGTGACTTCGTAGAGTCCCGATTGAATCGCCATCCACGCGAGGTGGAATGCCGACGACGCGGACGCACACGCGTTTTCCACGTTGAACAGCGGGACGCCAAGGATGCCGGTGTTCCGCAGCGCGACTTGTCCGCGGATCATTTCCTGGCCGGTGATCAATCCGGCAATCGCATTCGAAAAGAAAACCGCCTCGATATCCTTCGGCCCGACGCCGGCGTCCTTGAGCGCATCGCCCACCGCTTCTTCGGCCAGCGAGCGGACGCCGCGATCCGAATACTTGCCGAAGCGCGTCATCCCGACGCCGGCTACTGTCACACGTTCCCGGTTTGGCATTTTCGATTCTCCTTGTCAGGCGCGGGCGATGTTGATTCCCGCTTTCTTTCGATCGATCGGTCCCCGAAGATGCGCCATGTTGATTGTTTTGCGATCCCGGCGCGGCGCTACTGCGTTATAGCAGGTGCCGTCACGCCGCTGCGACTGAGAATGTGGCGTGCACCCGCCAGGCTCAGGACATCGTTGGTGCCGTCCTCAATCAACGAGGCGCGTGCGTCGCGGAAGATTTTTTCGATTCCGTACTCCTTGCTGAGGCCATTGCCACCGAATACCTGGAGCGCGTCGCTCGCGACCTCGAACGATGTCTGTGTGCAGAACGTCTTGGCCGCGATCGCGTGCTCCAGCGACGGAGCCGTCGAGGTTTGGTTGTAGATCATCACGGCCCGTGACAGCGCCCGGCATACCTCAACCTTGGTGAACATCTCGAACAGATGCTTCTGGACGAGCTGATGCTCGCAGATCGGCTGTCCGCCCTGGACGCGCTGCCGGGAGTAGTCGAGCGCTTCTTCGAAAGCGGCGCGCGCGACGCCGGTGAACGCAGCCGCCATCGCAGAGTTGGCAAAGGTGAGAGTCCGCTGGACTTCGAGCTCGTAACCCTCGCTGCCGGTCAGCATCCACTTGCGCGGAATCCTCACATTGTCGAAATAAATTTCACCCTGATTGAGCGCGCGTTGGCCGAGCTTGTTGAGCGGCTTACCCTTGGTTACGCCGGGCAGGTTGAGCGGGACGAAAGCGATACCCCCGCCGGCCATGCCGGCCTTGGGCTCGGTCGTCAGATAGAGCGCCGCGTGGGTTGCGATTGTCCCGTTGGAGACCCATGCCGCCTTCTGTCCATTGATCACATATGAGTCGCCGTCGGCGCGCGCGACGACCTGACCAGTCACGCGGGGATTGTGGAACTCGGGCGTACCCGGCACCAGTTCATCGGAGCCGTGCTGAGGCTCAGTGATCGCCCAGCATCCGATGAGACTGCCGTCGCGATCGGCGATATAGGGCTTAACGAACTTTTCGAAAAGTTCCGGATTGCCGCTTGCGGCGGCTGCCGAAAACGGGAAACCCGTGGCCAGGAGGCTGATCGCCAGATCGCTCGAGCCCCAAGCCAGCTCCTCGATCAGCACATGCATTCCGAGCCCACGCAGTCCCATCCCGCCCAGTTCCGTGGGAAGGCCGGCGACGTGGTATCCCAACTGGTATGCCTGTTTGTAAACTTTTCTCAGCGGCGAATCGAGCGCGATCACGTCGCGCGGATCGCTCATCCGGTCCAGCGCCGCCGCAGCCGGGCGAAGCACCTCCTTGGCGAAGCGATGAACACTCTCCTTGATGGGCACGAGGTCTTTAGGGAATTCGACGTTTAGCTCGCGGTAGATGTCCATTCCTCGCTCCTCGACCCTTGTACCGAACGGGATAGGCTAGGCGTAGCATAGGTTGTGCCCGAAATGAACGATCGTTTAATGAAGAGTTTTCAATCGTCGGGATGTATCCAATCGCCGCAATGATTCTTTTCGGGACAACGCCAATGGCGCGGCGCGGCAATGCCGTTGCCCGGCGGGCCGCCCGTGCCTTGGCTGCTGGTCTGACCGGTCTCCGACGGCGAGCGCACAAGCTGAGCACTATAGAACTGGCCACCGCCGGTATAATAGTACGGTCCCGGATCGGTGAATTCCTTCTCCATCCCCTGATACTGGAACGGCCAATCGTTCGCCGTGCCGCTCACCGTCGGATTCCCTGATGGATCATAGGTGTACGTCGTCGCCGGCGGAGATCCGGTCGAGGCCGCATTCACCAGCGCAATGGTCGAGCCCGACGCATCGATCAACGGCACCCAAGTAGTCTGATTTCCACCCTCGCCTCCCACACCCACAAACTCGCCCGAAGACGGTCAAAGAAGAAAGATCACGACGAGATTACCAAACAGGTGAGTGAGCACTGCCGCTTCGATGCCGAAGCGCCAATACAAGAATCCCAACACCACCCCGCCCCACGTAGGCGGCGCCGCAAGAACCGTCAGAATGCTCGACCCCCGTCCGCGCACAAGCGCATGGACTGCACCGAAGATGTACGCCTGAATCAGGTTGGCTGCCCAGAATGCCGGGTCTCGCCAGATTCTGACGCCTGAGCGAGCCCCTGCCCTGTCCTCAACTGCCATGTGAGCAGGCAACTCCATCGCGCAGGCGCGACCCGCTAAGAGTGATATGCGCAGTGTATAAACCAAAGACGTAAGCAGCCCAAGCCTGTAGATTGCCTCCTCCGAAAGCGAAGTCCACAGGAGGAACGCGGTCACGAAAGGAAGGCGATCTAGCCCAAAGAAGAGGGTTCTTTGGCCAGCGCCGTACTTGGCACCGCGGAAATACTCACTTAGGCGAAGAGTCGTTAGGGAGACACCGAGATCAGCGGGCGTAGCAACTGCGGCGACCGCGAGGCAGGCGAGAACAGCCCGCCACACCGAGCGATGGCTCCGCGCGGCTCCGACTACTGCCAGAGGCTCCGCCCCGAGCCGGATTCTCAGCCAGCAACCAACGAAGGTCGGCACCGCCATCTGGGCAAATTGTGGCAGCAAGTCGCCCGCGACGTGGCCTACACCTCGCCCAAACAACCAGACGGCCGCGATAAGCCAAGCTCCGGCATACACCGCAGCCGGGTACCAGGCTGATGACGCGGCCGACATAGCAGCGGCAGATTCTGGCCGGATCCGGTCACTGCGCGTCTGCGCGAATGATTCCATTATCCCACTTTGGCAGCAGAGTAGAGCCGCTCAAAGAAGCGCCGATGCGAGCTCGCCTGGCGCCGGAGTAGGAGTCGGCGTCGCCGCGGGCCCCCCCCTCATGAGGAGAAAGAATTCAAACTCTTGTTCGGTCAGCTTTCCTTGTAGATACAACTCATATGCTTGATTGACCGTCGTTCCTTCAGCAGCTAATTTGAGCATGTCGTTGATTTCTTCATCGGAGAGCCCTGCGCCGGGTACCGGCGTGGGCCGGTACTGGGCCTCCAGTAGTAGCGGGGCCGTGCCACACGGCAGTGGGCCTACGCAGAATTCTGGCTTTGCCGCAGACACTTGGTCCGGAATCAGACCGTGCGGGAAACCCAAGATGACAGGATACAGCGGGTGGCGGTCGTGGAGCAACTGGCGCGGCGTCGGCGGCTCGCTGCCGCCGCCCCCGAACAGCTCGTCGAATAGTTCGAAGAGGCCGGTACCAACCGCCGCGATCCATCCCACGACGGGGATAACAACCTCGCCCGCGGTGAGCGCAGCGACTACCGAGCTGATTCCCCAATTCGCTCCAAGCGCCGCCAAACCTGCCCCTGCGGCTTCAGCCCCGTTTTGGAGATTACCGGCAATTTGCGAACCTGAGGTGGGAATGGGGTTGAACGCAGGCAGGAACGGATTCGAACCTCCTCCGCCACCACTACCGCCTCCCCCGCCACTGCCTCCCGGGCCACCCCCGGCGCCTTGGCTGCTGGTTTCACCGGTCTCCGACGGCGAGCGCATGATCTGAGCACTGTAGAACTGGCCGCCGCCGGTATAGTAGTACGGTCCCGGATCGGTGAATTCCTTCTCCATGCCTTGATACTGGAACGGCCAATCGTTCGCCGTCCCGCTCATCCCGTCATCGCGTTGTCCGCGTTGCAGGCGTTGGAGCCGACTGGCCGCCGGACTTGGTAGCTCTCCCGAACCAGCTGAGTAAATTAATTTGTGAAATCGCGAGCAGCAATATAAGAAGCAGGAAGATCGAAATCTCCAAGCCGAGGGCACGTATGCGGTCCAGGCGCGCGGTGCCCCTCGCATCAAGAAACACCAACCGCACGTCGCCAAACTGAACCTCGTCTCCGCTTCGTAGCTTTGCGGACTTCTTGACCCGCGCTCCATTGATCAAAGTGTTTGTGCCAGAACCGAGATCCACGATGACGAAGCGCCCGACGCCGAGCTGAATAATTCGCGCGTGGTGGGGTGCTATTGTGCTGTCAGCGATGGTAATGTCGTTGTCAGGACTGGTGCCGAGGGACGTGGCGTTATTCAGGAGTTCGTATTCATAGGGCGAAGCCACGCCAAGCCCGACCAAGCGCGGGAGCTTGACGTCCCGGATCTCAGGCTCTGGAAAGCGCCCGATGGGCCATGGCTTCTTGTTGATCAGCGGCACAGCAGCATCAAGCCTTTTCCTATTCTGCGGCTAAGCTCGATCGGAGCCACGCGCGCAATACCTCGTTAAGGCCCTGCGGAGCCTCGTGGGAGAGATTTCGCGGCCAAGATAGGCGACCGAGGACGTGATCAAACGTTTCATCGCCCACTCCGGGTATTTTCATTCTCCCTGGCAGGCAGCCATCGCCACATATCCGAGGACCCCAAGCGTGGCTCCTACGGCTCCTGCTGGAGCTGCCAATTGTGGCATCTCTGTGAGGCGCAAGCTAATACCGAGCAGCAGTCCCCCTGCCGCGCCCACCTTTCCGGCAAAGTAAGGAACATAAGGGTTGCACGGCGGCCGTGCTTCTGTGCAGACCGGGCCTTGGTTGGGGTTGAAAGGAGAAAGGCCCGAAAGGTCCGAGGATCCCATGTACTCAGGGCTCTCCAGCGGGCGCGCATTGGGGCGGGGCTGAGGGTCTCCGCAGAATTCTGCCTTGCCCTTGGACGCTTCGTCCGGGATCAGCCCGTCGGGGAAACCCAGTATCACGGGATACAGCGGGTGGCGTTTGTGGCGCAGCTGGCGCGGAATTTCAGGCGTGCTGCCGCCGCCAAAGAGATCCTCGAAAAATTTCACCAGAAAATCGATTGCGCCACCGATGATCGCCAGCGGCACCGCGAGGGGAATCGTCCACTCCGGACTGAAAAGGGCGAGCCCGAGCGCGTTGGCGCCTACATATATGTCCGTACCCACTTGAAGCGCCTGCTGTGAGTCATTCAGGACGCTCTGCCCCGATAACCCGCCAGTCGAAACCGACGGAGGGGCGATCGCCATCCCCGACGGCGAAAAACCTCCGCTGCCACCGCTGCCTTGGCTGCTGGTCTGGCCTACCTCCGACAACGAGCGCACTAACTGAGCACTGTAGAACTGGCCTCCGCCAGTGTAGTAGTACGGCCCCGGATCGGTGAATTCCTTCTCCATGCCTTGATACTGGAACGGCCAATCGTTCGCCGTGCCGCTCACCGTCGGATTCCCCGCCGGATCATAGGTGTACGTCGTCGCCGGCCCCGCGTCCACATTGGCCGCATTCACCAGTCCGACCGTTGAGCCCTCCCCATCGATCAGCGGCACCGAGGTCGTGGTTTGTCCCTGCGCCACCCGAGCCTTGGCTCACGCACGCACGCGCGGGTGCGGCGTCCGCTGGTCGTTCGGTACTCGGCGAACCTCCCGCCTCCTACGGCCTAGCGATGCGAACTGGTGCGTCGGAAGTTCGCCGGCGAGCGGTTTCACTCGACTAATCTCCAAAGCTCTCTCTGTTTGATGAAGCGGGATCATTCAGGATGGTAGCGGGACGGCCTATTTTTTTCTGAGGCGCGGATCGTCGGACGCAATGCATCTCGCTTGCTCGAAGACGTCAATAAAGGAGTCCCCGAAGCGCCGCAAAAAGTCTGGAGGAGGGTCTTGCAGCAGTCCGGCAGCTATGTTCAGGCGAAACTGCTCACAATCATCAGCTGAGTCGTACTTTTTGTAAACAGACCATTCCGAAAGAGGCGGGTACCCCTCGAATGAATTTGATCCGCTTGAATTCGGTGGAGGCACCATCAGATACCAACTCACGAGAGCGAGTGCGGCGGCCTTGCAAAGTTGGGAACTAGAATTAGACAAAAGCTATCTCTTCGGGATTCAGTTAATCTCATTCGCGGACTGGCAGCAATAATCTTCTATATCTCAACGTTATTGTTAGTTGCCATTTGATGTTCTTGCGCCAGCGAAAAATCGGTCGAAAGCGCTCGGGTGTGCGACTTGCGAATATGTGCAGAGGCAGAGAGCGTCTCCGACGACGAAAAGTGCTAAATCCTGCAGCCTATCCGTGCAGGATTTAGTCAGATCCATCTGCAACACTCTCTCTGCGTTGATGAAATCACAGTCCGAATCTTGAAAGCGCGGCGACGCCTTGCGTAGACAACGCCGGGCGGATGGCCGTCGGATAGACGTCGCTAATGAGGTGCGTGACCACGCAAGTCGGTAGACTCCTTCGGCCTACGTACAAGAGGACGAATACTAGCTGCGCCGGCGCAAGCACTAACGCACCGCGGAAACCCCAATACGGCACATGAGTCGAAACGCTTGCTATTAGCGAAAATATCGACGCCGTGGTGACACTCCCCGAAATCTTCTCGACTCGCTCAATTGCGAACGCGCGCCACATCTCCTCGTACACGCTATTGACCGTCGCCCCCACGAGGAGAAGGTATAACGGAAGCTCAAGGAAGTCCTGAGCGAGATTGGGCGCTGGCACTGTCGCCCTGAGCGCCTGAGAGTTCAAAAGGGCGCCTATGAAATCTTGCGACAGTTCCAACAAGAGGTAGGCCGCAACTGCCAAACCCAGATCCGAGGTGCGAAGGCTCTGCACGCCTATCGAGGCTAGCGGCTTCCCCTCCCAGAAGAGCACGGTAGAAAGTATTCCCAGCACGATGAGGATCTCGCGAAGAGTTGCCTGCACCATCCCAGCAGACGCCCACGACAGGCCGAGCTGGACTTGCGCTATCTCGTACGGCCATTCCCAATTCGGCGTGAAAGCCAATACCAGCGACAAAACGAGTACGACGATGGTCGGCACGGACGATGTTTGCGAGGGTTCGAACATCGGAGGTGCCGTAGAAGCGGATCGCATCTCGCTTATTCTCATACCTATCTACCGACTCCTATTGGCAACTCGCCGGCAGATACTGCGGCCCCAAATCGGGCTTCCAGCAGTTGCCATTGTCACAACCCCCCGGCCTCCATGGTACCAAAGACGGCGGGGGCGGTAACGGCTGACGGGGATAGTACCATCTTGGAGAAGGCCATGTTGGAATAGGCTCGGGAGTGGGCGACGGGCTCGGAGTCGGGCCGGGGGCTGGGGTTTGCTTCTGCAGCACGGGCGTTGAGGAGACCCCCGGGTCTGAGCACACCGTTGGCCCCGCGGACGCTTCGGTCGGAATCTCATCGTCGGGTAAACCCAAGATGACAGGATACAGCGGGTGGCGATGGTGTAGCAACTGGCGCGGCGTCGGAGGGTTGTCGCTTCCGCCCCCGAACAGCTCGTCGAATAGTTCGAAGAGGCCGGTACCAACCGCCGCGATCCATCCCACGACGGGGATAACAACCTCGCCCGCGGTGAGCGCAGCGACTACCGAGCTG
>Ga0187879_10002239_pt1 | contig 13167 bp, 9 predicted proteins | sample June2016WEW_19_1_FD_132423 | JGI IMG/M metagenome (GOLD analysis project Ga0187879, IMG submission 132423) | Peatland microbial communities from SPRUCE experiment site at the Marcell Experimental Forest, Minnesota, USA - June2016WEW_19_10 | ecosystem: Environmental > Terrestrial > Soil >... | reverse complement strand
TGACGCCTGTTTTGTTCTGAATGAGAGCATCAGACTCCGGGTGCGCCTGACGCCACATTCCCACGACGCGTTCGCTGTTACCGCCGGCGTAGATGTCAGAAGTGTCGATGATCTTTGCGCCCTCGGCTAGAGCGCGGTCGATGAGGTTGAGGCCCTCCTGGTCGGACAGGCCAATGCCTCGGCCGGTCGTCGCGGCGAGTCCTCCGATGTTGCCTGTGCCGAGCAGGAAACGTCCAAACTGCTCTCGACGGGCGTCGGGTGAGGATGCGATCCAGGTCACTGTGGTTCCGTTTCTCGGGGAAGCTCCGGTGCGCTCCGCAAATCGCTGTCAAGTCAGTAGCGGACTACAGAGGTGAGAGACGGTCGCGAGAGATGCCAGATGCGGTGCGATGCGGCTCACGCCAGCCACGAGCATCAACTCGCCTGAACAGAGTGCCTCGCACTCGCCATCCTTCCCGTTCGGGTGCCGTGGCGCACGACCGACCGCTCGACTGACATAACCATATGCAGTTTGATTATGTCAGTCAAACTGTCCCGGGCCTGCGGGAGATGCGGGCGAGCAGGCCGGAGGAACGCCGCCGCAGCCCCAGCGGCACCGCCGCCGTCGAGCGGCACCGCGACGAGGTCCGCCGAACGCTTCAGGCCGACCGTTCTCTTGCCTCCGCGAATGCGCCTTCAGCATGGCGTAAAGCGTCTTGTCCAGAAGCACTGCGGACGTAGTTGAGCGCCCGCCGGCTTGCACGCCAAGGGTGCTGGCACGCATACGGACGATGACCTACTCAGTCCGGTGGAGGCTCTCGAGAGTGAGCCAGACCCTGGTGGCCAGGTGAAGGTTCAGCCGGGTCGGCCCGTCGTTCAGGTCGCGGCCGAGTAGCTCGCGGATTCGCTTCAGTCGGTACTTCAGTGTGCTGCGGTGTAGTGCACGTGGCGGCGATGAGCTTTTCGGCCAGGACGGCGGACTCGCGGGTGGCGACCATCCAGCCCACGGCATACCGGGAGTAGATATCCAAGATCACATACAGGTGGTAGTAGGTCCATTTCGCCGGCCCGTGCAGTTTGGTGATGTCCCAGGACCAGACCTGGTTCGGGCCGGCAGCCGCAAGTTCGGGCTTGACGACAGCGGGATGGGTGGCCTGGCGGCGCCGCTCGCGGGTCTCGCCAGCCGCGCGCAGCAGCCGGTAGAAGGTGGATTGGGACCCCAGGTAGGTGCCCTCGTCCAGCAGGATCGCCCAGACCTCGGCCGGAGCCAGGTCAGCGAACCGCGCCGAGTGCAGCGCCTCCAGGATCGCCTGGCGCTCGGCCGCCGCCAGGGCACGGGGCTGGGCCCGGTCCCGGTGCGGCACCGGTGCGCGCCGGGCTGGGGCCGGGCTGGCCCGGTGGCAGCGTTACCAGCTGGCCTGCGCTACCCCGGCGGCCCGGCATGCGGCGCGGGTGCCGATCCGCGGCGCCAGCGCGGTGATCGCCGCGCTGGTCAAGCGGTCGGCCCCGGCTTGGTGTCCGCGCCCTCGGAGAGCTTCTCCAAGAGCGCCTGAAGTGCCCGCACAGACCACCCAGATCTACGCGCCAGGATCAGCTGCGCCGACTGACGTCGTCCTACGCCAGATCGGCGGATATGGTGCGGCTCGGGACGTACTCCCGTGCTGCGATTCCTCGTACATGGGCCAGCAGTTGACGGTCGGCACTCGCCACAGCCTCGCCGATGTGAAGCCCGAACGCACCTGCGACCTCTGTCAGCCCCGCCGCGGCGTTCGGCGCCGATTTCGCCCTGACGATCCCCGGGCACCAGCCGCACCGACACGGGCCGCGCACAAGCACCGCTAGCCGGACGCCCGTAACGGCACGGGCAGAGGCCACTGGCGCGGGCCGCCGCCTGACGGTATTGCTCGATGGGGCTACTCCGCCAGCGTCGAGCCATGGCGTTCAGCGGTCTGGCCGATCCCCCGGGTACCCTCTGAAATATGGACGCTCCGTTCCGTCCCCTCCGCGGACGTGAGCAGGAGCTCGCGGTCATACGTCGGCGGCTGAACCAGGTCCGGGCCGGTACCGGTTGCGTGGTCGTGGTGGAGGGAAGCGCCGGGCTCGGCAAGACGAGGTTGCTCGACGAGTGCGTATCGCTGGCTGGGGCGCTCTCGTTTCGGGTCGGGCGAGGAGCGGCCGAGCCGGGGCGTGCAATCGAGCTGGGTGCCCTCTTCGACGCGTTGTTTGAGGGGGATCCACCGCTCGCGGATAGGCGCGCGCTTAATGACGTCCACGCTTCTCCGGAGTTCTTGTTCTGGCTCCTCCAGGACGTGCAGTCCCTTATTGAGGCGGCTGCTCTCAAGAATCCCGTGCTTATCTGTCTCGATGATCTGCACTGGGGCGGGACCAGTCTGTCGGTCGCAATGCGGCAGCTCCCTTTGCGCCTCTCGTCGCTTCCTGTGGCGTGGGTCATGGCATCTCGGCCCGGCCAGGGCCTGCATCAGATGCAGCAGGCGAAAGCCGAGCTCATCGAGTCCGGAGCGAAACTGATTCGGTTGGCGCCGCTCAACCGCGAAGCGGTCGCGCAGGTCGCGACCGACGTGCTCGGAGTCGAGGCGGACGAGGAACTCCTCCAGAAGGCGGACCGGGTCCAGGGCAATCCGTTCCTGCTTGTTGAGTTCTTCCGCGGACTCCAGGACGACCTCCTCGTTTCGCTTGATTCAGGGCGCGCGACGCTCGCTGAGGACCGACTGCCCCATCGCGTGAGTGACAGCATGCGTGGGCGACTTGCGCGCATGTCACCGGCAGCGGAACGCGCTGCGACGTTCGCGTCGGGCCTCGGACGCAGGTTCAGCATTCACGACCTGGCTGCGATGACCGCTATGCCGCTCACGGAGCTGATAGACCCGGTCAACGAGCTCGTTCAGGCCGATATTTTCGCTGACGACGGCGGTCGGCTGGCGTTCCGGCACGACATCATCCGGGAGGCCGTTCGCGGCAGCTTGCTGTCGCCGGTCCGGCGTGCAGTCGACCGGCAGGCCGCGGACGTGCTGCTCGCACGCGGCGCGCTCCCGGTAGAGGTGGCCACCCAGCTCGTTGAAAGCGCAGAACCAGGCGATGACGTCGCGATCGAGACGGCGCTCAAGGCAACCCAGGTCCTCGGTGCTTCCGATCCCGCCGCGGCAGCTGAGCTAGCCGCGAACGCGCTCGACCTCACCCCACTCCACCACCCTCTCCGGGGTCCGTTGGTCGCCCAGCGGACCGTGTCACTTTTCGCAGCCGGTCTTGCGGAGGAGGGTAAGCGGTTCGCTGATTCTGCACTCCGGCAGGCGATGCCCACCGAGGAAGAGGCGAGGGTACGTGTCAGCCTCGCCAGCATGTTCGATCTCTCTCCCGAGGTCCGGTCGGAAAACGCCCGCGCGGGCCTCGCTCTTCCGTCTTTGCCCACGGATCTACGTGCCGAACTCTGGGCTGCGCTGTACCACAGCCTGAGCGTGGCCGGACGGAAGGAGGAGGCGCTCGACATCGAGCCGAGTGCCCGCGAGGCTGCATACGCGAGCACGAGCGAGGTGTGCCGGTTCGCGTTTGAGGTCCCGGAGTCGGGACTGGCGTACCAGCTACTCGACTTCGGGCGCTCGCTCGAGATTCTCTTGACCGCAGAACGCCGTCAGCTCAATGGCCAAGGCGACGCGCGAGCTCGTCTCGCGCACATGCTCCGATCATGGATTCTCGCCGCAACAGATCGGTACGAGGACGCCCTTCAAGCTATCGACGCCGGGGTGATCGCCGCCCAGCGCGACCGGCAGAACTGGGCGCTGCGCGTCTTCGAGACCACACGTGGCCGGCAGATGCTGCAGATGGGGAACCTCACCGAGGCGGCGCTCGCGCTTGAAGGCCGCTTTAGTACTGAGGAGGCCCATCTCATTGCCGGAGCCCTCCATGCGCCCTCGGTCGTCGCGCTCGGCACACTCAAGATCCACACTGGAGACGAGTCCGGCGCGCTGGAGGCTGCCGAGATCGCGAAGATCATGCTGCAGGCGAAGGCACCTTGCGTCCGACATCATGCGATGTGGTATCTCGCGCTGCTCGCCCTGTCCCAGGGCGACCCGATGCAGGCGCACGAGTGGCTCTGCTCCTACGGACATGAGCAGCGGCTCTCGATGTTCCCGCTTTACCCACACGAGGTCGCATACGACGCTGAACGCGTGCGCATCGCTGCGGCGGTGGGTGACGAGGAACTCGCAGAACACGGAATCTCGATCGCTGAACGCCGCGCGAGCCTCAATCCAGATGTCCCTTCGTGCGCTGCGGCAGCAGCGCACGCCCGAGGCATCTGGAGCGACTCCGCGCAGGATCTTGAGCGCGCGGTTTCGCTCTATCGAGGCGGACCTCGCCCTCTTGCCCACGCGTCCGCGCTCGAAGACCTCGGCCGGGTGCTGGCGCAACACGGCGACAACGCGCCGGCAATCGCCGCGCTCGACAAGGCGCTGACGATTTCGGCGCGCGTCGGGGCGAGCTGGGACGGTGCACGCGTCCGGGGCCGGCTTCGCCGTCTCGGCGTGCGACGGCGTCCCGCCAGAATCGACCGGCCGAAGACCGGGTGGGAGGCACTGACCGAAGCCGAGTCCGTGGTCGCCAATCTTGCCGCGCATGGATGCACCAACCGGGAGGTCGCCGACAAGCTCTTCATCTCCCCGCACACCGTCCACTCTCATCTTCGCCACGTCTTCGAAAAGCTCGGAGTCAATTCCCGTGTGCACCTCACGAGGCTTATCGCGGGCCGATCGCTCCAATCGCCAGGAGATCCGGACGCCGAGCGTGGGTGATGAGCCCGCAAGGTCGTGGAGATAAGTTCGGCCGTCGCACCGAGTCGACGGGCGCCTCGCTGGTGTAACTCGCCAAGCGGTTAGCCAGCTGCACGCGTGATTGCACACCGAGTTTCGCGAACACCGCGCGGAGGTGGGTGCCCACGGTGTTAATGGAGACGCCCAGGGCGGATGCGGCGGACTTGTTGGTGTGTCCCTCGCTGATGAGGGTGGCGACGCGCCGCTCTGCCTCGGTGAGGGAAGCCCATCCGGCCGCCTGCGCGGCGGCCGCGGTAGACCATTTGGTGCGGCGGGCGCCGGCCTGGCGCATAGCGCGCTGCACGTCGCTGCGGAAGGCCCGGGCTCCCATATGGTGGTATTCGTCCCAGGCCCGGTCGAGTTGCGCGAGTGCCTCGGAGCGGCGCCCGGCGGCGAGCAGGGCGTGTCCGTAGGATTCGGCGCCGACGGCACGCAGGACCGGCCGTGGGCTGCGGTCGAGGACGTGTACGGCCTGGGCGAGGATGTCGAGGTCCTGTTTGCCCAGTCCGCGCAGGTTGAGGGCGACGCCTTCGAAGCTGGCCACGCTGGGGTTGCCGGCCGCGTTCGCTTCGGCGACGTCGAGGCAGGAGGCGGTGAAGGTGTCATCGCCGACGCCGACGCCGACCTGGAAGAACAGCCCGTTCCAGCACGGCCACAGCGGCCAGTAGCTGCGGCCTTGTTCGGCACCCTGCAGGACCGGTCGCAGCGTGTCCCGCGCTGCGGGCAGATCGCCGCGGCTCGCGGCGAGCCAGCCGCGCATAACGGTGATGCCCGGCTTACGGACGGCCTCGTCGGCGTCGGTGAGCGTGTCGGCAAGCCGCAGCTGGGCTGCGGCGATCTCAGTCTCGCCCCGCAACAGCGCGACCGCTGTACGGACAGTGATCGCGTCGAGAAGGTGCAGGCTGGTACCGAGCTGGCGGGCCAGCTCGATCAGCGTGCGAGCGCCGGCGTCGGCGTCGTCGAGGCGCCCGAGATTGAAGTCCTGCCACATCTGCGCGCACGCGATGCCGGGCAGCACAGCCTGGCTGGTGGTGGCGCAGCTGGCGCGAGCTTGATCGAGCAGGGCCTGGGCATGGTTGTAGCGGTCCACGAACTGCAGCGCGGTGATCTCCTCGGCCACGTAGGACGTGCCGGTGAGAGTGCGCAGCTCACGGAAGTGCCGCAAGGCCACCTGGTGGCGCCCTTGGTTGCGGGCTGCCTCGCCGGAGGCCTGTACCGCCAGGGTGAGCGCCTGCCGGTCGCCACTGTCGCGGGCCTGCTCCACCGCGCTGGCCGCTTCCCTGGCAGCCGGCTCGCCGGGCAGGGTCCGGGTACGGGCCAGCGCGTACGCCGCGCGCAGCCGGACCGTGACCAGTGCGTCCAGGTCGCTGCTGCATAGGGTCTTCTCGATCCTGGAGACCAGGTCGTGGACCTGTCCACTCAGCCACAGGGCCCGGGCGGCTTCGGTCTCGACCTGTGCGGCCAGGTTAGCGTCGTCGACGCGGGCCAGGATCTGGCCGGCAACGGTGATCGCCTGGGCGGCGTGCTGGGCCCGGCACAATACGGACAGGCACCGGCGGCCCAGCTCCAGCCACTCCGGCTGAGCAGGGAGCACCGTGGCGAAGGCGAGCGCGGCGAGTTCCCCCGCGTCCTCGGCACTGGTGCTGGCGAGGGTTTCCGCCGCCGAGACCATGATCAGGGCACTGGCCAGGTCGCCGGGCGCCGCCGCCGCCCGGGCGTGGAAGGCGGCGACCAGTGGCTCACCGAGCACGCTCAGGTGATACTCAGCCAGGCGTGCGTGCAGCTGACGAGCATGATGGCCAGCCAGGAGGGCGTAGACCGTCTCCCGGACCAGGTCGTGGCGGAAGGCCAGGGCATCCGCGGACACGGTGATCAGCCCGGACCCGACGGCACCGGCGAGACCGTCCTCACCGTCACAACTGCACAGGCCGGGCATCAGCGCGAACGCGTCGCGTACCGGCAACCGCCGGCCGGCGGCCGCGACCAGCTCCACCAGCTCGCGCGCCGAACCGGGAAGATCGGCGAGTTGGCGCGCCATCGCCGTGGTGAACTCACCGGCGGCGGTGCCGGGCTCCCCGCCTGCGGCCGAGCGCGCCAGGCTGTCGATGACCTGAGTGGCCAGGAAGGGGTTGCCGCCGGTGGCATCCAGGTAGCGGCGGGTCCGCTCGTCCGGGACCCGCCCGAGCCGGTCCCGGGCCATCGCCGCCAGGTCCTGCGTGGTCAATGGCGCAAGCTGAAGATACTCGCGTCGGATGATGTCGTGACCGGCCAGATCGATCCCGACGTGGTGGTCGCGGCTGGCGAACATCCACACCACGGGCAGGCCGGCCAGCCGCGACAGCAGACTGCGCAGGAGGAACCGGCTGACCCGGTCGGCCCACTGGAGATCATCAATCGCAACAAGCAACGGATGCACGGCGGCGAGGTCTTCCAGACGGCACGCGATGCGGTCGGCGAGCAGCAGCGGTTCGCTGATCACGCGGGCGATCTGCTCGTACTGTTCCGCCGTGGTCAGCGGGTCCTGCCCTGAGCGCAGCGCCGCGATCACCGGGGCCCCAGGGCAGACCTGCTCGATCGGATCGCACTTGCTGCGGCCGACCCGGATCTTCATGCGGGTCGCGTGCTCACAGATCTCCGCGAGGAGCGCGGTCTTGCCGATACCGGCAGGCCCGGAGATCACCACGCTGGAACTGGTTCCGTGCTGGCTTGCACCACGCAGCGCCGACAGCGCACTGGCCATCGGCTCGCTACGGCCTCGCAAGGGTCCTGACCGCACGGCACCACCTGAGGGAAATGACATATCTGCTGGCCAGGATGACAGGGACCAGGCCCCCGCGCATCGCCCGTTTGGGCGATGTCCAATCGGCGATCGGCGGCCACGCTGGTCAGCTGGCCCGAGACTCGACTCTCGAACTCTCGAAACTGTGGCGAACGTGGGCGCTTACGGTGCGCGGTGATACGAACAGGTATGTGGTGATCTCCCGGTTGGTCTTGCCGTTGTGGCATTCGCGCTGTCGGACAACTACATCGCAATCTCGACGGACAGGGCTTTGCGGGCGAGCAGCTCCTTGGCGCCCGTGGCGGTGGCCCGGCCGGATTCGGTCACGACTATGCCCTCTTCCTAGAGGCCATGGGAGAACTCGACGAATGGGGAACGGGTTGCCGTGAGCCTGCTCGATTGTGTGCTGCCCGCGCGGACCTCGATGTTCTCACCTGAATGGGTGAGCGCGCCCGGCGCCGCGGCCTGGCTAGAGTCAGCAACGTGGTCAGCGATCACGGCCGGAGCGGCTCCGGATGGGACGATGTCGACCGTCGGCAGGCGTCAGCCCGGCGGCTCGGCTTGGTAGAGCACGGCAGCGGGACGATCCCGCTGGTCCTGCTGCACGGGTGGCCGCAGACCTCGTACGCGTGGCGGCACGTGACACCACTGCTCACCTCGGACTGCCACGCGCTTGCCTACGACCTGTCCGGCATCGGCTCCTCTGAGCCAGCGACCGACCGGTTTGATAAGTGGTCGATCTGCGGGGATCTTCACGCTAGCCTCGACCAGCGTGGCATCCAGCGCCCGCTGGTCGTGGGCCATGGCATGGGGGCTCAAGTCGCATACGCCTACCTGCGCCGCTACCCTGCGCAGGTTCGCGGTCTGATGCTGCTGGATACCCCGATCGCAGGAGTCGGCGGTTGCGAGGACCTGTTCACATCATCGGCGTTCTGGCACATCGGATTCCACCAGACCATGTCGGGCGAGACCGGCCTGGCGGAACTGCTGATCGCCGGCCGGGAGCACCGCTACTTCCGCAGCCACATCGACCGGTTCGCCGCGCACCCGGACGCGATCACCGATGCCGACGTGGCCATTTATGCACATGGATACCAAGGGCCGCAGCGCCTGGCCGCGGGCTTCGCTTTGTACCGGGCAATCCCGCTCGACATCGCCAGCAACGAGCGCCACACCGAAACCGTGGACCCCCCGATCCAGCTCGTGTTCGCCGAGTACTGTCACGCCACCGTGCTGCCCGAGGTGGCAGCCGGCCTAGGCGAAGCCGGCGCGCACTACGTGGCCACCACCATCATCGCCGACAGCGGACACTGGGTTGCCGAAGAGCAACCAGCCAAGGTCGCGGCGGTTATTGACAGGTTCATCGCCTCCACCTGACGCCCGCCCTGTTGTCGGGGCCGCTGCCGGAACCCAATGGAAGGCCGAGCGCAGATCCGGTCAGATAGGGCCAACCCCACTCAGCCGAGGACGCGAGACCTGCGGGCCAGCATGCGGTAACGAATCGCCGCGAACCAGATCCTGCTGGCTGGACCGGCCGGTAAGCGTGAGGACCATGATCTGTCGCCGTCATGCCCAGCGCGATGACGGTCCATTCAGAGAGACGCGGTCGCCGCGCTGGCGCCTGGCGAGCGAAGGCCGACCCCTCATACACGTCGTCGGCGGCGATCAAGGCGCGCCCGGCCCGGCCAAGGCCGACGATTCGGTTCGGCGAAGACGCTGCCCTCTCGGGACGCAGCTGTACCCCACCCGAACGGGTCAGAACCCGAGCTGCTGCCGGCGAGTGCGTGTCGCCTCACCTGAACGCATGAGGGATCGCTGTTACCCGTCCGGTCAGGCTGGTGTCTGTGCGGCTCCCCCGAATGGAGCCGTCGCCAACACCGTTCAGGAGGAAGCCATGTCCACGCCAACCAAGCCGAGCATCGTGTTCGCCCACGGGATCTGGGCTGACGGCTCATGCTTCAACAAGCTGATCACGCCGCTTCAGGCCGAGGGCTACGAGGTGATCTCCGCCCAGTACGGCCTCAACTCCAACGTCGAAGATGTCGCCGCGACGGTCCGCTACTTCGGGCGGGTCCACAGCCCGATCGTCCTGGTCGGCCACTCCTACGGCGGAGCGGTCATCACCGCCGCGGGCACCGATGATCGCGTGGCCGGGCTGGTGTACATCGCGGCGCTGGGCCCGGACGAGACCGAAACCTCCGAGGGCGAGCAGGCCAAGTTCCCCGTCACGCCGGCCTTCGGCCAGATCGAGGTCGCCGACGGGCGCGTGTGGCTGAAGCCGTCGGGCATCGGGTGTTTCTGCGGAGACCTTCCGGAGGAAGAGCAGAAAGTGGTCTGGGCGACGGCCAACCCCCCGGCGGCGACCTTGTTCTCCCACAACGCCCCGGGCGTGGCTTGGAAGACCAAGCCGTCCTGGTACATCGTGGCCAACAACGACCAGGCCGTCCACCCCGAGCTGGAGCGGGCCGCGGCCAAGCGGATGGGTGCCACCACCTACGACATCGACAGCAGCCACGTCCCCATGCTGTCCCACCCCGACTACGTCCTCGACGTCATCCGCGCCGCCGCAGCAGGCGTTTGAGCCCGCGCGCTTTCTGAGCCCCTTGCTCCCCGGCCGGGCGAGCAGGGCTCAGAAACAGCGGCCTCACAAAGGGAGAAACCGGTGGCATCCGAACAAGTCCTCGACATACCCGTGCGCCACCACGTGCTCACCAGCGAACGGCCGTTTCAGGTAGTCCTGGACGGCATCTACGCCGGTATCAGCCAGCCGGACATCGGGGCGCTGTTCGCCAAGCTGGCGGCTAGTACCTCGTATGAGGAGTTCACCGCGCTGGTCCGGCAAGCGCAGGGCAGCGCCGGCCTGTTCCGGTTCTGGCACCTTGACGACGACGACGTGCTGGCCCTGGACCCGCAGGCGGACCAGGCGGGACGCCGCCTGGTCCGCCTGATCGCCGGCAACCCGGTCACCATGGGGCAGATGACCCGCCACCTGCCCGCGGCCGGCTCCTACGCGCCGGTCACCATCCTCATCCAGGAACTGCCGGACGGCGGAACCCGGGTGGCCTACGACACCGTCGCCAGCGCGATCGCGCCCTACGCCGATGCCGCCGCCTCCCAGGTCGCCCAGCGGCTGGACACCGAAGTCCTGCGCCTCCTCCGCCACGCGACTGACATACCCGCAACCGCACCCCCCTGAGCCACCGCGCCAAGCCCGTCAGCCGGACGAACACCGCGACTGCCCAGGATCACCAAACCCCGGCCTGGTCACGACCGTCATCTTCAAAGGCGGTACGGGGCGCCACCTGACCGGCACGACCTCCAAATCGCCGACCAGAACGGCGGGTACGCGTGTGCGCCGGCGGTGTCGACGGCCAGGAACTGGGTGGAATCGGTCGCAGGGATCAAAGTGATCATGCCGTGTTTGCTTCTCGGGTCCGGGTCGCTGGCCGCCGAGCACGGTCAGGTGGTGGCTTGGATGGCCTGCAGAATGACGCTGGTCACGACACCGGGGTCGGAGATCATGGACAAGTGCGGGGCGTTCACTTCGGTGATGTGGGCGTGCGCGTTCTCGGCCATGGCCAGCTGCAGTGCCGGCGGGATGGCGTGGTCCGCGGTGCCGACCACGGCCCAAGACGGGATGGTCTGCCAGGCTGGGACACCAGATGGGTCGGTGAGGGCGCTCGTCGCTATTGGCAGCTGCGTGACGGCGAGCACATGTGCCTCCCTGGCGGGCAGGCCATTGGCCATGCACGACGGGAACGCGCTCTGGGTGATGTAAGCGTCCCCAACGCCTGAAGGAGCACCAGGGAACGGGACCACATTCAGGTTCGCGGGCACGGCGCACGACCCGGGCAAGGAGGCTAGGAGCTGGGCGAGGGTCTGGCCCTGCGCGGGCGCGAAGGCGTCTACGTAAACGAGGGCTTTGACCTGCGGGTCGCCGGTCGCGGCGTTGGTGATGACGGCCCCGCCGTAGGAGTGGCCGACCAGCACGATCGGGCCGGAGATGCTGTGCAGGAAATCGGCCAGGAACGCGGAGTCATAGGTAAGCCCCTGCAGTGGATCCGGCGGCGCATAGACGGTGTAGCCGTCGGCTTGCAGCCGCTTGATGACGCCGTTCCAACTGCTGGTGTCCGCCCAGGCCCCGTGCTCAAGCACGATGGTGGGCTTGGGCCCGGCGCTGGCGGCAGCGCGAGTCGTTGCATGAGCGGAGGCGGTCTGGCTGAGCGGGATGATCAGGGCGGCGATGGCCATGACCAGGCCTGAGATTATGAGGCGCAGCCTTGCCCGCCGGGCGGTTCGGGCGATGTTCACTGTGATCTCCTTTTCCGGGGGATACCCAGCGTCCGTTCGGTCGCATTGGAAAGGCGTTAAAGAAAGTCCCGTGTTCCGACTGTGCGGCAGGAAACTGGCAGCCGGGTATCAGGAGCGTTACTGCACTTCTGCCAATGACCATCAAAACTAAATTCGTCAGGACTTAGCGAGCTGGCTGATCGGCCGCTGGCGTCTGGTGGACCGGATTGGCCCGGGCCGTGCGCTCTGCCAGGACTATTCCAGTGGTGCACTAATGGCCAGCTGTCGGGTTGCTACTGGTGTGGAAGCTGGCCCATGTCAGCGGGTTCTCGCTGCTCGCCGCCTCAGCCGACGAGCAGGCAGAGACGTACGCCACGGTCCCGCCACTGTGGCAGTCGCCTTCGCCTGAGCGCCGTCTGTTGGCATTCGCGGCGCGGTCCCAGGCGCTGGAATCCGCCCGGCGCAGGTAGCTGCCATCCACGAGCAGCGGTCGGCGGGTCCTGCTGGAAAGCCGTCTAGCCATGCAACCTCCCCGGAAGGTGCAGTGACGATGCGGATACCCCGCAGCCAGCGTCCCGGGCACAGTCGAGTTAAAGGGCTGCCCGTAGCGGAGCCCGCGCCGTACGCAACCGTGGCGACTGATGGCCAAGGTTCTGACCGACGGCATAGGAGGCGGAAGGATGACGGTACGTAGTAGCCAGGGCGTCCCGCAAAGTAGTTTCCCCATGTCAGTGGTTGCCTGACCGGTAACGAGGGGCTCGGGGTACGTGCCCGGCGGCTGGTTCCCGGCTGGCTGCTGCGACCGGTTCTGGTTACCTTCCGTAGCGTTCAGGGGCGGGCGCGAGTGCTGGCCACTGCCGCAGGCGGGCACGGAATGTGACGGCCGGTGCGGAGGGTTTGTCCCGGTTGCCTCACGCTGCTGCTGTTGCGCGTGTCGCTGCGCGCGGGCAGCGGGGACCCGGCTAGGACAGGGATTGCTGATGTCACCGTCCCTGCCGGGAGTCCCCGTTGCCCGTTCAGTTTCGCATGCCCGTGCCCGCAGCCGCCGCCGGAGGCCTGGGCGAGCTGGCCTCCCGCGCCGCCGCGCTGGCCGCAGCGTCCGGCGGGAACCTGCTGGAATGCTTCGCCGCGGTCCCGGACCCGCGGGACCCGCGCGGGATCCGGCATTCCCTTCCCTGCGTGCTGGCGCTGTGCACGGCGGCGGTGCTGTGCGGGCACACCGCGATCGAGGACGTGACCGCGTGGGTGCACGCCGCCCCGCAGGAGGTCCTGACAGCGGCCGGGGCGAGGCGGAAC
>Ga0187879_10002238_pt1 | contig 13169 bp, 4 predicted proteins | sample June2016WEW_19_1_FD_132423 | JGI IMG/M metagenome (GOLD analysis project Ga0187879, IMG submission 132423) | Peatland microbial communities from SPRUCE experiment site at the Marcell Experimental Forest, Minnesota, USA - June2016WEW_19_10 | ecosystem: Environmental > Terrestrial > Soil >... | reverse complement strand
CCCGTCACCGCAGGGTTGCAATTCGTAATTGTTGCCGGGCACCACGTCCCAGCCCAGAATGCGCCCGAGCCTCAGCCTGCTCGCTTCTGAGTGGCTTGCGAGCCCTGCGGCCTCCTCGGCGTCGAGTCGCACCTGCCAACGTGTTGAATGCTGCAAACAGTAATTGCAGAGCACGGGGAAATAGGGATACGCGGCAGGATCGAGGCCGACCTCTCGAAGACTCCGGGTCCTGCCGCCGCAACTGCCGGTGAATAGCGCCGGGAAAGGCGCGCCATCGTAAATGAGAACCAGGCCCTCAGTGGCCGCGGCGGCCTGGGCAGCGAGAGATTGCGGGGACGGCGCTTCGCGAAGGAATTGGCAGTGAGTTGTGTCGCAGAAATCAATCTGCCCGTGGCGCGCTCGCGAAGCCAGATAGTATGAACGCGTGGCGACCGCTTGGGCTTTTAACGCCTCAAGGGAAGCACCGGGCACGCTTTCTGCGGCCACCGCCGAAGCTACGGCCGTTTCCAGGTCCATTTCCACCACGGCCATCAATTCCTCGCTCCTGCACGCGACGTCGAGTTTACCTCGAAACTGTCGCGTAAGTTTTCCGGGAACGGAGAGCAGGAAGTCCGAACCTCTTGCGGTTGCGCCCGTCACGCGAACTTCAGTGGCCGCGAAGTTTTGATCGCTGTTTCGCACGCGGACGCGGTCCCCTTCCAAGAATAACAAGGCCGAAGCGCCGCCGGAGAGGGCGACTTGGTGTAAGCCCGCGGTCAGCATCAGCATTTGCCCGGGCGGGCAGGTAATCGTCAATTGCTGGGGATGAAGGAGGCCGAAGACGCCGATCCGCAGATCTCGAGCGGCTGCGCAAGACGCCATAAGAACGAACGCAAGTGCGGATAAGGCAAGCTGTTTGCTGATTAAACCCTCTCCGAAGCGCGTCGAAGCGCTTGTCCGAAGCTTGTCATCCCGAGCGCAGCGAGAATTCTCGCGCTGATCCTTGCTTTGCGACCTGTCACAGGCAGAGCAGGATTCCTCGCTGCCATGAAAATGCGCTGTCATTCTGAGCGAAGCGAAGAATCTCGCCCTGGTCTTTGCTCCTCGGTACGATCCGAAGCAGAGCGAGATTCTTCGCTTCGCTCAGAATGACACGGTCTTCATGCACGGTAGTGAGGCGAAGAACCGTGACATCTGCGCGCGAAATGACAAGCATAGTTTCTATTCCAGACGAATCACAGTGTTCAGCATGCGGCCTCCGAGTCGGGCTGCCTGCGCGCCGGGAGCACCGTGCACGCGAACCAGCAGCGCCAGGCGAGGCTGGTCCGCAGGGTAGAGCATGAGTACGTATCCGTCACCAGGCGCGCGAGGCTGGTGGATGCACGGCGCGGTGCCTGTCTTCGCGAGGGCGGCAACTCCGTGCAGATGAAGGCCCACACCCTCGGCGGTCCCGATTTTGGCCGAGAGCGCCATGCCGCGGAGCAATTCGGCGGCCCCGCCCGCTCGCGGCGCGGCGGCGAGAAGGATGTATGCATACAGGAGTTCTTCGGGGTCAATGCGCCAGGAGCCTCCCAGGCCGATCATCTCCGCCGCGCCGAAGGGCGCTTGCCCTATTGAAAAGCCGGAGCGTCGGGCCATAGACTCCACGTCTTCAGGCTTTAAGGTCGAAACCATGTTCATAAAGTAGGCATTACAAGAATATGCTATAGCCGAGCTAATATCCACCTGCCCATGGCCGCGCGGCAGCCAGCAACCGTCCCGCACCCCACGGCAAAAATAAGTGGGGTACCGAAAACCGTGTTTTTGCGCGTAGGCCAAGGCAAGGAACGGCTTCACGAGCGAGCCCACCGGGACAGGTTCTGCGATCGAGTCCCAACGGGAGGCAATCAGGCGGCGAGTGGCAGCGTCGACCAGGATGTACGACAAGTCGCCGGAAGTGTAGCGCTCTCGGAGCAGCCGGGACACCGATTGGTCGTAAAGCGAAGCCGCAGGCAAGGGAGACGCTGCGAAAAGGCAAGCCAGGAGCATCACGGCAAATAACCTCTCACCCGTCACGCTCCGGCTGATGAAGTGGCGCAGGCACTCTTGCCTGCGAGGAGGCGCTCCATACTCCAGCCTTAGAGACAGGCAAGAGTGCCTGTCCCACCCTCTCGCCAAGGGAGAGGGCTTTTCCGTTATCTGCCGGCCCGTCTCTTTTCCCCACATACGACCTACACCTACTTTGTCTTAAGCCTGTACGTTGCCGTCTGTACCAAGAGAGGACCGCGGTCTTCGACGACAAGCGACTCGGATTCGATGCTCTCAAGCGAATGGCTGAAGCTTGCCAGATTCTCGGAAAAGAACGCGGGTTCGCGCCCCTCTTCGTCCGCCAAGCCGACATTCGCTCTTGGCAGCGGCATTTCAATCAGCCGCATCATCGTTACGATGTTTTCACGCTCGGCGGCATGGTGAAACCCCGCGGCGTAGACCACGTTCTGACCCTGCGCCGCGCCGGCAAGATTCGCTGCGGGGCCGGACGCCGCTCGCACCAGCAGCGACCTCAGCATTTCTTCAGAGTTCGCCAGCAGAAGGACTGGTCCCCGCACCGCGACGGCAAGCGGAACTAATCCATCAAGGTGATAGTAGCCGGCATTTTCTTCACGATTTTCTACCCAATTCACGCCGATTTGTGAAGTGGTCCAAAGTTCCCGGATGGCCGCGCGCAGGGTGTCGCGGACCGCCTGTGAATCCCAATCCGCCGAACTGCGAATGAGGATGGCCGTGTGCGGCTCGACAAAAGAGGGTGACCCGGCATGACGAAGCGAGTGAAACTCCAGAACGGCCTGGAGCGGAGCTCGTTCGAGAAGCTTCTTGAGAGCTTCGACACCAAGGGCACCCGCTGTCCCCTGAAGCGGGGCGACGTCTATCCGCGTCTCGAGGTCGCTCTCGCTGCCCGCCTGTCCTGGAGTCAAAGAGACCGCAGGCGCGATTTGGGAAGCCACGCCCGGACCTGCGCGGGGCATCAGAACCTTCTCCTCGACCAAGCCGAGCACCATTTCTGAGGCGGGATTTCTCCAGGCTCGGTAAAGGCCTTCCTGCGAAGGGAGCAGGCTCAGCAACTCGCCCACGGCGGCGCCGCGAGGCTCCGCCTCTGCGGGTGGACTGGTTTTGAGCAGGACGCGGTCTTCACGAATTTCCGTTGCCGAGCGGCGCACATCCGCGACTTCAGCCGAATACTGCTTCAACTCGGTGGTGTTGCGTTCGATCCAGTAGCTGCGGAAGTGCGGCGACTTCTCGAGCAGCGGAAGATTTAACACCATCCGAAGATCCCCGGCCGGCCCTGCCGCACCAACCGCGCTCTTATACCAAATCTCGTCGGGGAGCCTGGGCAGCGATTTGCCGGAAAGCAAGCCTAGCGCGCCGGCCATCAGGTCCTCGCGGGTCGCGAGCACGAGATAGTCACCTGAAGTGGCAAACGCCACCAGGCGATTCTTCTCCGGCTCCGTCCGAACGTAGTAGGGAACGTCCGCGGCCTTGCGCGGCTCAAACTGCCCACGGTTCGTCCACAGTGCGTTTCGCATGGCGCGGGCGGAAGGCATGTGCGTGATGTACAGGATTTCCAGGTTGCCGATGTCGTAAATCGCGAGCGCCGATTGCCCGCCCGCGACCGAATCCAAGAGCGCCATGTCCGGCGGAGCACCCGCCGCCACGGCGAATTGCTGCTGCGCTTCCCGGAGGCGCAGAAAAAGTCGTGAGCGCGAGAAGACCTGGTAATTGTCGCTCGCAAGCCACTTCTGTTTCTCTTTGGAGCTGTTCCAGTCACGGACCAGCGCGGCGAAGTCGGGCGACTCCAGGTAAACCAGCGACCCCGTAGGCATGAAGGCTGCGAGGCTAGATGGGGCCGCAGCAGGCGCCTGGCCGGGCGGAGCCATGGCGAGAGAGACACCAAGCAGGCAGAGTACCAAAACCGCGAGTTTCCTCATAGATCTCGACCTCCGAGATCACAAACCGTGAAGCTCATGTAGCCCCACCGAAAGTCGCGGTCACCCGCGCATCGCGGCCCGGAAGCTTCGGTTCGTTTTGCGCAATAAGAGCCATTTTTGCTCATTTTGAGGTCCGATTTGGCGTCATTTGCGCGCAAAATGCGCGCAATTTGCATCGCTAAAAAAGCGATTTTCCTTTGTTTTCAAGTACTTCTTAGCTTCGTTCCCACTATTCTTCATTTTTTGTATTTGCCGCTTCCCCTCTTGCGCCAGGACGTCTCCGCGTTCCCCGACGGCCGGGGTGCGATAACTGCTGCCAGCGATGAATTGTCCATCGTCTGACCACCATAATAGGCTACTATAAGCACGTCGGTCTGTCAAGCGAAATCTGCGACCACCCAATCCTCGGGTGGCGCAGACGTGCCGTTTTTTGGCATGTCTGCGTCACGGCGTCGCACAAGGGCACCTACATGCCGACAGAAATCGTCGGCACGTATGCGCCACCCGCGAAGGTGGCACGACCCAAAAATTGGCGTCACCGCTCGAAGACGTAGCGCGGGCGTCTCGCCCGCTGTGGCGGGAGCGTCCCGCTCCCGCACGCGGGCAGGATGCCCGCGCTACCTGCCTCCTTCAGGCTGCGGCCTGCTCTGACCGAGCAAGCGGGGCCTGACTAGAACACTCTGCCCGAGGTTATTCGTGATCACCGGACGGCGCTCCTGGTCGGCTCGCTCCAGCTTGAGTTGTGCCTGCACGCGCTCGAGTTCGCTGCTCGCCCTCGACCGAACGGAGTCGTCGGTGGCGAGCATGGAAGATATTTCCCAAAGCCGGTTCGCTTCCTCGAGCCGATCGAGCTTCACTAACGCGCCGGCCAGTTGCGTGGCTAGAAGCGATTTCCGCTGATCGCTCAACTTCTGGTCACGCAGAAACCACTTCCACAGGATGTCCGGATAATCGGGCTGCCCGGATCCCTCGTCCGCAGCTTCGCCTTCCTGATTGTCGGGTTGCACGGTGAGCGTAGAACCCTGTTCCAGCAATGGTGCTATAGCTGACATCGCGAGTTCGTTCTGGTTTGCCGCGGCGGCCGCTTCAGCAAGATAGACGCGCGGCGAAACGCTTTCAGGCTCAGGCCCCGAGCGCGGAGTTTGAGCGGTACGCTGCGAGAAGTCCTCGGGGCGGATGGCAATCGCATCCAGCAGGAGGCGGATTTTGGCGGCGGGGTCGGCGGTTTCCCGCGCCGCTCGCAGGCGCGCGTAGTAAAAGCCAGGCGACTCGACGGCGGCCATGGGCCCGCCCCGAATCAACCATTCGAGTTCGGCGCTGACCTGGCTTGGCACAGGAGCCTTGAACGCGGCGAGCGATTCGGCTGCGGCGGCACGCTCGGCATAAGCGGCGTTCGGAGAGGACACCAGCGGAGTCAACAGTTGGATGGCTTCGTTCCGGCGCGTGTTCACAGCCGCTTCCGCCTGAGCCAGTTTCAGCCGTGCGTCCGCATCCCAGGGAACGGCTTTCACGCGCATGCTGTAAAACTGTGCGGCCCCCGCCGGCTGACCCATCTTCACAAGCAGATCGCCGGCCGCGGTCAGGTTTTCGAAAGGCTGGCCCGACACGAGGTTCATGCGCTCGAGCAGTGCCACCGCTTGCGCGAGATTGCCCTGTTGCAAGCGAACTTCGGCAAGCCCCAGGAAATTCGCCGCCGCGAAATCGCGTTCGTCAATTTGGCGAGTATAGACGTACTCAAGAACGCGGCGGGCGTTTGCCGGGTCCTTATCCTCGAAACCGATCGCGGCACTGCGCAGGACATCGAAAGGGGGAGCCTTGTCAGGGGCCTCTTGAAACCGCCGGAGCAGCTCCGCCAGCGTGTTGGACTGGGCCGCGAGGCGAACCATGAGAGATGCGATCTCAAGCCGGCGCGGGTCACGAAAATCCTCTGAAAGATTATTGAACGCGCTTTGGGCTTCCGCGACACGGTGATTGTCCAGCAGGAAATCGATCCAGCGGAGCTGCCAATCGTGCAGAGTTTCGAGCGCTGTCGAGTGCTCCGCGCCGAAGGTCTTGTCGGCGTGGTCCTGAGCCAAGGCAAGAATCTTCTGATAGACAGGCTCCTTCTGGCCGTCGGGGAACCACTTCGCTCCGACAAGCTCTGAAAGGAAAACAATGGGGGATTGCGCGGAGCGAGAAAGGTCCAGGAGCCAATTCGCGCCCTCCACGGGACCGCCCGCCGCAGCCAATGCGCCCCGCAAGACCGGCCCGGCACGGTAACTGCCGTTGCGCCGAACGTAGGTGCGCACCACGCGCTCGGCATCGTCGCGCAAGCGCGGGAAAAGTTTCCTTTCGCCGATGTGTTGGAGCGTGGCTTCAAGGTCCCTCCAGAAAGCAAGCGGAACGATGCCGCCGTCCTCCTGGGCGCGCAAGGCAACGAATGCCGCCGACCATTCCTTGACGGCATCCTCCTGCTTGCCCTGCTGCCAGAGGATTTGCGCCCTGCGATCGTGCGCGTCGGCGCGCTTCGAATTCAGTTCCAGCGTATGGGCGAAATCATCGAGAGCAGCGTCCGCTTGACCCGCCTCGCGGTAGTAATCAGCGAGCGCGAAATAGGCCTCCGAACTTGCCGGAGTCCCTTCCAGACTGGACGGCAAGTAGTCTTCGGGGTTGCCCTGGTGCGCGATGGAACGATATTCTCCATACCGCCCGCCGTAGTAGAACCAAACATCGCCCGCCAACGTTTCATCCCGATTCGGAGGCTTGGCCACGCGCTCGCCAATCGTGCGCGTATCGAGCGCCTGCTGGAAGGCAGAGTTAACGAGCGGTGAACTGTCGGAATAATAGAGGCCCACTACGCCGGTGTAAGCGTTTGTCCAGACGGGGGGCAGGCGATGCCCTCGGGCGGCGATGGCCCGTAAGGTCAGGTCGACTTTTCCGGTTGTGAGCGCCGAAGTTGCTGCAGCGTCGCGCACTTTATCGGCCTCTGTTCCTCCCGCAATTGCGACAAATTGCTCCGGCGAGGTCTTAGACAAGAGATCGAAGTAGCGTCGCAGAGGCTGGCCATTCAGGCCACGACCCTCGAAGGCCTCCTGAAGGACTCGCAATTCCGCGGCGGTGTTCCCCGCCGCCCGATAGCTCTCCGCAGCCTTTTCGAGGATGAAATTCTTCGCAGGCTTGTTGGGGAAAACTTTCCAATAAGCTTCGAGCTGCGCCCCGTATTCGTTGAAGCGCATGCGCTGCTTTTCGAGCAAGCCCAACCGTGCATCCATAGCCTCGGCCTCGGGCGACCCGGCGTCGGCCATCATCACCTCGAGCCGCCAGCCTGCCTCGAGGTCAGTGAGACCCGCGTGTTGCGCCAAAGGAAGCAGATCATCCTTGAATTCGCGCGCCTCCATTCCTTCCTTCTGCTTGGTAAGGAAATTGGCGAAGGCGGTGGTTTCTTCGGGCGTGTAGTAACTTTTCACTACGCTGCCCATAGCGGAGAGACAGGGAGTGAGGTTGGGTTCGATTTTCTGATCCCGTGCCGCTCGCGCCGCCTCACGTAGGCGCGCGTACGCCGTGCTGTAATCGCGCAGGCGTGTGAGGATCGTAACGTAGGCGGTCATACCAGGCAGTAGGGGCGGTTCGAGAACCGCACCGGCTCCCGCGAGCGCTACGCCGCGCCCCGCGAATTGGCGCGCCTGGTCGAGCATGTTCCAGCTCGCCAGACGTTCGGCAACGGCGAAGTAGAGCTCGGGGGTCTCCGGCCGGCCTTCAATCAACGCCTTCCTCAGGGCTGCGACGGCCGCATCGGTGCGGCCTTGACGCGCCTGGAGTTCCGCCACCTTCTCCATCCAGGCAGGATTCTGGTAGGCGAGTTCGTAGAGCCGCGAATAGCTCTTGACGGCGTCGTCAAAGCGCATCAAACGTTCCTCGAGGCCGGCCTGGGCCGCCAAGAGGTCTGTGCTGTCAGGGCGAATGGTGCGGGCGCGCGCGTAGGAGGCGATGGCGGCGGGATAGTCTTCGAAGAAAGCGGCGATTCGCGCCACCACCATGGGCCAGCGAAAGTCCTTGGGTGAATAGGCTGCGGTCTTGGTGTAGTAGTCAAGCAGTTGCTTGCGCCGGCCATTGCGCCCGGCGAAGCCCGCGGCCTCCTGAACCAGTCCTTCGTCTCCCGGATACTTGTTGATGATTTCGATGTACTGGTCGACGGCTCCGGCAAAATCCTTCAAGCGGGCGAGCGCCGGAACGAGGCCGCGACGAAGCGCTGCGATGCGAGCCGTCTTTTCATCGGCAGGCAGGTTCGAGTCGCGGAAGGCCTGGATTTTGGACAAGTAAAAGTCGCGCAGAGATTTGTCGTCGCCTTCCCGCGCGTAGGTATCCGCCATGGCCGTCAGATACTCGGCGTTGTAGGGCTGATCCTGGAGCAGCGCGGTGAGCAATTCGCGGGCGCGCGCGTATTCCTTGACTTCCGCAGCTTTGGCTGCCGCCTCGAAGCTGAGCTGCCTGCCGAGATCGGGGTAAGCCGCTTTGGCCGCTTTCACCAGCGTGTCGATGCCGGGGTCCCACATCTTGTTACGCCAGTAGAAATCGACCGTGGAGCGGACCACGCCGAGCAGCAGCGGATTCTCGCTATAGACACTCTCCATCAACGCGCGAGCCGGCTCGACCTGGTTCTTCGATTCGTAGAAGCGGGCCAGTTCGAGGCGTAGCTGGAGCTTTTCGACCGGGTCCGCCAGCAGAGCAATTTCGCGCTCGAGGATGAGGATGCGATCGTTGTCGAAACCGTAGCGTTCCGCCACCGGTTGAATCTGCGCGAGAAGCTCGAGCGACGAAGTCTCCTGCGCGAGATGCGTCAGCAAGGCTTCGAGATCGGCGCGGCGGTTGAGCGCCTCGAGCACGTCAATCCGCAACGAGACTGCATTCCAATCGGGGTTCGGGCCGGCGGCGGCCTTTTCGGTCGCCTGCTCGATGGTCGCGCGCAGGTTCGAGCGCTTCACCAGACGCAACAGCCGCGCGCGCGCCGGAGAGTCAGCCGCCGAAACGAGCGCGCCACTCAAGTATTCGCCGACCGCACGCCTATAGTCCCGCTCACCTTCGTAAACTGCCCCTGCCTCGTACGCGAAGAGGGCGGAGTTTGAGAATTTCTTGCGCGCGTCACGGATTATTCGCAGCGTGTCGCCGTAGAGAAAGTAGTCCCAGAAAACGGTCGCGGACTCGAGGAAGGCGTCGGGATTGCCGGGCTCAAGCCCGGGCACACGATTCCAAAAGGGACGCGCCTTGGCAAACATCTCGCGGTCCGCGTAAATGTCGCCGACGCGAATCAGAACGTCGCGATCGCCGGGGCTCGCCTTCGCGAGGGTTTCTTCAATTGATGCGGCGACCGCCGTGTACTGAGGGTTAAAGGGGGCAAGCGACCGGAAGAGGGAAGAGGCGCGCCGGCCGCTTGCGGAGTCGGCCGGATAAGCGTCCGCAATCGCCTTGTTCAGAGGCGCCACGGCTTCAAAGTGCGAACGCCAAATCTCTGCCTCGGCGACGAACTGCGCGGCGGCAGGATTCGCTTGAGTCAGCGCGCCCCATTGCCCGGAGGCGGCCTGGGGATTCGAGGCGCGCACCGCTTGCAGCTCAGAATCGAGCCGGCCGCCGCTCGCGAGATAAGCGAAAAAAACCGAGCGCATGGTGTCGTCATAGAACCAATACTGGCGAATCAGCGCGTCCCAGGCTTGCCGGTTGTAGGTCTGCTTTGAGCGGAAGGCCTCCAGCAGGTTCCGCACAAACGTAAGATTGTGAGGAAACCGCTGGTGGGCATAAAGGTTCAGCTGCACGTACATCTGGGGGACCACCGGGCCGCTAAACACCACGGACCGGAAGTAATCCTCAAGCTCCGTGCCGGAAAAAGTCTGGGTGACCTGGCGAGTGAGTTCTTCGAATTGCTGCCGCTCGTGCTGGCGCAGGTACCAGCGGGCCAGCTTCTGGTACCAGGAGCGATCGGGAAATTGCTGGAGGGCCTTTTTGTAAACGGCCTCGATGCGCTCGTCCATGCGGTTCTGCTCGAGGAAAGTGGCCAGCCGCTCGTAGAGCCCCGGGTCGTTGGGATTGTGATCCATTTCGCGCCGGAGAAGGTCCAGCACAGCAAGCGGCCGTCCCAGGGCGACCAAACGTGAAATGTAGCGTTCCAGGACTTGCGAGTATTCCGGCGATCGTGCTTCACCCGAACGAGCAGGTGGAGTAAGCGTCGCCCGCAGGCGGGACTGGAAGGGCGGGCGACGACGAGGCTGGACCACTTGCGGGACCGCCGTAGCTGGGCCGCCCGCGGGGGCAAAAGACGGGGTCGTGCCTTCGGAGTTTTCTTCGGGCGCAGCTTCTTCGCCCGCGGGCTCTTCGGTTTGTCCCGGCTGTTGCGCTATCGAAGCATTCGCGCGGGCGCCCTCGCCGAGCGGCACGTGCTCGGCACGCGCGGCCAGTTCGCTCAGTAGTTGGTCGTAGAGCGCGAGTTCTTCCTTCTCTCTGTCCTTCCGCGCATAGGAATCAGCCATCAGCATGGAGACGTGCACGCGCTGCGGCGCCCTGGGGAAGGCGCTCAGAAACTGGCGGCCCTCGCGCAAGATGGCATCGTCCATCCCGTAGACGGCATACGCATCCAGCAGACTGGCGTGGAGTCCGCTGCGTTCGGCCCCCTGCGGAAAGCGATTATCGAACAAGGCGATGAGTTCTGCGGCGCGCGCGCGATGAAAATACGCCACGGCCGTCCCCCCGGCTTGCGAGTATTGGAACGCAGGCGACTGGGAGTTCAGCAGCAGGGAGAGGATACCGTTCAAAAAACCGGGGTACGGATCCATCGCGCCGATGTCACGGAGGAAAGCAATCGAGTTGTTCCCGAATTCGATAGGCTGCTCGGGGGCGGTGAGAAGAAGGTTGGCAATTCCGGCGAGAGCTTTTTCCTGAAGCGCGGGCTCCGCGCCCGGCAAGCTGTAAAGCGCGTAATAACACCGTGCGGCTTCGTTATACGCGTGGATGCCGTCCAGGAGGCGCGCGAGGGTCCAGAGTTGGCCGCTCTTCCAGGCAGCATTGGTTCTCTCCATGCGTAGCCGGTACTCGACGAGCGCGCGCTGCGCTTCGGCCGCATTGCCTTGCTGCTGGTAGTAATAGAAGAGGCGCGCCGCAGCCGCCACGTCCCTCGGATCGGCGGTAGCGGCGGCGCGGGCGCGGCTGAGGAATTCACGCAAGCGATGCGTATCCTTCAGCAGAGTAAAGTAGTCCTGGACGAGTTCGGGCGGCCAGAGCGGCTGAAAACTGCGGTCATAGATTGCCAGCGCTTCATCCGTTGAGCCGCGCTTGTAGGCCAGCGTCGCGCGCGCTTCGATGGGAAACACTTGGTCGTTTGGGAAGGCTTGCTCGTACCGGCGAATGAGCCGCTCAGCCTCTACAGAAAGCCGAGGAGTCGAGGGTCGAGAAGTTGAAGAGTCGGAAGCTGCACGAACCTCGGCTCCGCCATCCCGCGCGTTCTCGGCTAGATTTTTCCCGCCCGTGAGAAAATCAAAAAAGCGGGAATAAACTGCCGCCTCGTGGGGGTAGCGCGCCAGCCACGCGTCATACTGCTGGAGCGAAAGCGTGTCGGGCAAAGCCTGAAGGCGGATGACTTCGAAGATGCGTTCGAACGCCTGCCAGGATCGCTGTTGATTGTCAGGCCGCAGTTTGTCCGCAGGCGAGGCAGGCGCCTGCGCAGCGGCGGAGAGCGCCTTGACCTCGTCCAGCGGGCGCGCGCGGCGATGGTAGAAGTCGGCAAGCTGCAATTGGCCGTCAGCCTTATCCGGGGCGAGTTGGGCAAACTTCTGCCAGTCTGCCTCCTCGGCGCTCGAATCCAACTGCGCTTCGTCGGCGCGAGCGCGCATCCGGTAGACCTCAGGATCGTTGGGAGATTTCGAGACGAGGTCGTTTAAGGCGTTGCGAGCCTCGAGCGGTGAGCGGCGAACGCTTACCGGGCTTCCTAGCAACGTCACGGTGCGGAAGAAGGCTGCTTCAAAGCGGCCGTTGCTTTCCAGGTTTTGTAACCATTCGACGAGGTCGCCGCGCGCAGCAATCCCGGCGAGGAACAAAAGGGCAACCGGAACGGCCAGAAGAATTCGGGAGCGCGCGCTACGGGAGGATTTCAATGTTCACCTCCTGGCTGCCCACGTTGTGGGCAATATCTTCTGCCGTAACTATAAGCGAGTAAACGCCCGCCGGAAGGTCCGCCGGGATGGGCAGGTTACCGGTGTTGGCCCCTGCGTCCTGGTTCCAGGTGAGATAAGCGGGTTCGACGCCATAGAGGCGAGCCACCACGGTGCGCGTCCGCTCCGATGCACTGACACGCAATGGGATTGACTCGCCGCGCCGGAATTGCTTCTTTTGAAGGTGAACTCGCACGACCGGCGCCTCGGTCACGATAACGAAGCTCTTCGACTCGCGATAAACGTGGCCATCGCGGTCGCGCAGGATGAGGCGAACTATGTAGGTCCCATCGGTCATGTCTTCAGGCGCCAGGAAGCGGGTTTGCCATATATCTTCGCCCGCCAGGTAGCGCAGCGCTTTGATCAATCCAAAGGGGAAGAGCGCCACCACGGAACTTATGGAGGGATCGGTCTTCACGCGAATCACCGGATCGCCGGGCCGGATCACCCGCGGGCGCAACAAAGCGCGGGGCGCCGCCAGGAACGAGGTGTAAGGCGTAACGAATTTGTACTTGCGAGCCAGGCGGATGATTTCGTCCACGGAGGCGCGATCCTCGCCGTCACGTTCGATCTTGGCGAGCAGCGCATCGACGCGCGCTTTCGCCCAGGTGCGCGGCAGGTCCGGGTGCTCAAGATTCTCCTGCGGCAGAGGCACGCTGGCGCGCATCCTGGTGGCAGCGCCTTCCCGAATGGCCTGGACATCGAACTGCGCGGCGGGCAATGGCTTTTTGTATTGGCCCACCCAGGCGGCGGCAGAGCCGGGGAAGACCGTGTCCTCGAGCGGATAAACAAGATCGAAGTTCGCCGCCGGCGTGGGGCTGAGTTTGAGTTGCGCCAGCGAATCTCGCCCAATCTTGCCGAGGAAGGCATTCAGCTTGAAGTCCATCGGTTCCGTCGATCGGACCCATTCCGTCAGACCGCGATTAGCACTGAGCAGGTGGAGCAGCGCTTGGTTGGCGTCATCGCCGACACCGAAAGTATAGGTGCGAGGACGCGAGACCTCGGCCAAGACCTTCCACTGCTCGGAGTACCACGCCGCCAACCGCCCCGTGCCAAT
>Ga0187879_10002235_pt1 | contig 13188 bp, 8 predicted proteins | sample June2016WEW_19_1_FD_132423 | JGI IMG/M metagenome (GOLD analysis project Ga0187879, IMG submission 132423) | Peatland microbial communities from SPRUCE experiment site at the Marcell Experimental Forest, Minnesota, USA - June2016WEW_19_10 | ecosystem: Environmental > Terrestrial > Soil >... | reverse complement strand
GCTGGCGCGCAACCTGTGGTGGAGTTGGGATCACGATTCCGCCGGCTTGTTCCACGATCTCGATCCGCTGCGCTGGAGTCAGCTCAATCACAGTCCGGTGTCGCTGCTGAACGAGTATCCTCTGGAGAAACTCGAAGCGCGCGCCACCGAACTCGCGCTGCACAGCCGGATCAACTACGCCTATCGCCGCTTGCGCGAGTACGAGAGTACGGAGCGCACCTGGGGCGCGCGCCACGCCGGCGTGCTGCGGCCCCGTCCCGTGGCTTACTTCTCCGCCGAGTTTGGGGTGCACGAATCTCTCCCGGTCTATTCCGGTGGACTTGGAGTTCTGGCGGGCGACCACATCAAGAGCGCCTCCGATCTTGGGATTCCGCTGGTCGGCGTGGGCTTGTTTTATGGTCAGGGATATTTCCGCCAGCGCCTCGACCACGACGGCTGGCAGCGCGAGGAGTATCTCGAGACCGATGTCAACCAACTTCCCATGGAAGCGGCCATCGGGAAAAACGGCAGACCGGTGGTGGTGCAGGTCGATACCCGCCACGGCTCGATCCGCGCAAAAGTGTGGCGCGTGAAAGTGGGCCGTTGCGATTTGTTGCTCCTCGACTCGGACGTGGAAGGCAATACCGCCGAGGACCGGCACATGACCTCGCGTTTGTATGGCGGCGACGGCCGGGTTCGGGTGCATCAGGAACTGCTTCTGGGCGTGGGCGGCCTGCGCGCTTTGAAAGCGCTCGGCATCACCCCCGGAGTTCTTCACCTGAACGAAGGACATAGCGGATTCGCGGTGCTGGAAGCGATTCGCCAGCGCATGGAAGAAGAGGGCATCAGCTTCGAGAAGGCTGTGCCCCGCGTTGCCCGTGAAGTGGTCTTCACCAGCCATACCCCCGTGCCCGCCGGCCACGATCGCTTCGACGCCGATCTGGTCGAAGAGCACCTCGGACCTCTGCGTGAGGCCCTCGGTCTTTCCCGGGAAGGTTTCATGGCGCTGGGACGCGAGAACCCGGAAAGCGACGAACGCTTCTGCATGACCGTGCTCGGCCTGCGGCTCTCGCGGCGCGCCAATGCGGTTTCCTCCCTGCACGCTGAAGTCTCGCGCGCCATGTGGACCGGACTCTATCCCGGCAAACAGGAAGATGCGGTCCCCATTGGACACATTACGAACGGCGTTCATGTCCCCTCCTGGCTGGCGCCGCAGATGTTTCGCCTTTACGATCGCCATCTGGGCACGGGATGGCATCTGCGCAGCAGCGAAGCCAAAATCTGGGATGGCATTGACAACGTTGACGACGGCGAGCTGTGGGAGACTCATTTCAACCTGAAGTCGCGCTTGATCGAATTTGTGCGCCGCCGCGCCGTCAAGCAGGCGGCGCGGCGCGAGGAGCCGCGCGGCGTGCTGCAGCAACTGGAACGGGTGCTCAGTCCGGACGCGCTCACCATCGGTTTTGCGCGCCGCTTTGCCACCTACAAGCGCGCCAATCTGCTGTTGACCGACATCGAAAAACTTTCCAGCATGGTCAATGACCCAAAGCGCCCGGTGCAGTTCGTGTTTGCCGGAAAGGCGCACCCTCTCGACGAACCCGGCAAGCGCGTCCTGCAGCAGATTGCCCAGTTGATGCGCGACCCGCAGTTTTCCGACAAATTCGTCTTCGTCGAAGACTACGACATCAACGTCGGCCGCCGTTTCGTGCAGGGCGTCGATGTCTGGCTTAACAATCCGCGGCGTCCACTGGAAGCCTCCGGAACCAGTGGCCAGAAAGTCGTTTTGAACGGCGGCTTGAACCTTTCGGTTCTGGACGGATGGTGGGCGGAAGCTTACGACGGCATGAACGGCTTCGCCATCGGAAACGGCAAAACTCACTCCGACATGAATGTTCACGATACCCGCGACGGGGAAGACCTGCTGCGAGTGCTGCGCGAAGAAGTGATCCCGCTGTACTACCAGCGCGATCGCGACGGCCTTCCACGCGGCTGGATCCAACGCATGAAGCGCACCATCCGCACGCTCGGCTGGCGCTTCAATGCCGATCGCATGGTGATGGATTACACGCTCAAGTGCTACGTTCCAGCGGCCGGCGGCACCTCGAGCGACCTCCGGCCAAAACTGTAAGAGCGGGGCTTATGGATTCGCTAGTGTGGCGTCCGGCAGGTGCGATGATGCGCGTATAACGATGCGCGTATAACCAGGCGTTCGTTATCCTTAGCCCCGCTCGCTCGATACCGTGGATTGTTTAAGCGCAAGCTGGTGGCAGGTGGCTCGAATGGCTTCGTTCACGGCGTTTGACTCAAGGAACTGAAACCCGTAGCGAAAAGCGCTTCTTTGGCGCACCACCGCATGAACCGACACTGGACCGAACGGAAGCTCAAAGTCCAACCTCACGACCTCGCCCAGGGGAACTTCAAGTCTAAGCATGGCTGAGATTCCGGATTCGCTGATATCCACGGTACGGCCTTGCAGCATACCGCACGTCCGGGAATAGACCCCGATATTGACCTCAAGCTTGAAGCGGGCGTGCCGCCGGGCGTCGAGAGTGTCTCGAACGCGGTTGGCTGCGGGCTGCTTCTCAGCTTTCAATTCGTACTCTCCGCCTCGACTGCTTAGACGGGCTTTACCGCGCTGGGGTTAACTTAATTTGGTTAACTTTTTATACAGAGAACGCCCGCGATCCCTCCCGCAGGAGAAACAAGGTGCTTCTCTACCATGGAGGTCGTCAGAGCAACGGTGATCAAGATGCTCCTGAACATACTCCTGAACCGCGCTTTCGACTTGACAGTTGGACGGGACCATTTAGAATATATGAATATTTATGCATCATAATGGATAAATATGCTTCAACGAAGAAAATGAGGCGACGAGGGATCCGGCAGATTTGAAACAAATCTGATGGTGGCCAAACTTAAAACCGCGGTTCTCGGCGCGACCGGCTATTCCGGCCTTGAACTCGCTCGCCTGCTCGGCCGGCATCCGCGGACCGCCGCGCCCTTGCTTTTGCGGCGCACGGCAGAGACGGTGACAGAGACAAAGACCGGCGATTCCGAGGGGCACGCGGCCGGATTGCCGCACATTTCCGGCAACGGCAATTTGCCCGTCCAGCCGCCGATTCAGCCGTTTTCATGGTCCGCGCTGGAGCAGCATGGGGTGGGACTGTTGTTCCTGGCTACACCGCACTCCGTTTCTCGCGAACTTGTTACGGAGGCGATGACCTGCGGGCTGATGACCCGCGGGCTGAGGATCGTCGATCTGAGCGGCGCGTGGCGGCTGAAACAGGAACAGCATCGCGCCGTCTATGGCTTCAAGGATGCCAACGCGCAGGCCGCGACGGACCTTACGGAGCGCGCCGTGTACGGTCTCCCCGAATTGAAGCCGAATGCGGACCAGATCCCATCGGCCGCTTTGGTGGCGAATCCAGGCTGCTATGCGACCTCCGTCATTCTTGCGCTGGCGCCCTTGCTCGCGGCCGGCATGGTGGATTTGGCTCGCGGCATCATCTCCGATTCGAAGTCCGGCGTATCCGGCGCCGGCAAGGAACCCACGGCGCGTACCCACTTCGTATCGGTGGCCGACAATTTTTCCGCCTACTCGGTCTTCGGACACCGGCACACCGGCGAGATCCTTGAGCAACTGGCGCTCAATTCCCACCAGTTGATTTTCACCCCTCATCTTTTGCCGATTCCACGCGGGATTCTGTCCACGATTTATGTCTACCTGAAGCGCGAAATGACGGCGGACGAGATTCAAAGTTGTTTTCAGGATTCTTACAAAGGTAAACGGTGGGTTCGTATCTTTCCGGCATCGCATTTGCCGCAAATCCAATTTTCGGTGCACACCAACTACTGTGACCTCGGTTTTTGCCTCGCGCGCGATGGCCGGCGGCTCGTGATTGTTTCCTGTCTCGACAACCTGCTGAAAGGCGCAGCCGGACAAGCCGTGCAGAACATGAACCTAATGTACGGCTGGGACGAGACGGAGGGCCTGCAGTGAAAATTGTCGTCAAGATTGGCGGCGCGGCGTTGGAGGATAAACCGATTCTTCAGAAATGCGCGAGAGCGGTGGTGCAACTCGCCGAGGACGGACACCAAGTCGCCGTCGTGCATGGCGGCGGCAGCGCGCTGACGCGCACCCTGAAACTTCTCGGAAAGAAAAGCGACTTCGTCCACGGACTGCGCGTTACCGACGCCGAGACGCGCGATGTTGCCCTGATGGTGCTCGCCGGCATCGTGAACAAAAGCCTGGTGGCGGCGATCGCTGCCGCGGGGTATCCGGCCATCGGTCTTTGCGGTGGAGACGGCGGCGTCTTTCGTGCCCGCAAGAAACAGGACGCGGAACACGACTTGGGATTTGTCGGCGAAATCTGTTTTTCCGAACCGCGCTGGCTCAGAGCCATCTGGGCCGAAGGCGGCATTCCTGTGCTCTCTTCGCTTGCACTCGGAGGCGACGGGCAATATTACAACGTCAACGCGGACCAGATGGCAGCCGCGTGCGCGATAGCATGCGAGGCCGACGCGCTGATTTTTCTGACCGACGTGCCCGGCGTAAAGCAAGCCGACGGTTCGGTGATTGCTCGTTTGGACACTAACCAGGTTGCCGGACTCATCGACGAATCCGTCGTAAGCGGCGGCATGATGCCCAAGCTCGAGGCCTGTACGCAGGCTCTCAAATCGGGCGTGGGACGCGTGCGCATTCTGCCCGCGGCGCAGGTCGAAATACTGCCCCTGTTTTATTTCACCAAGCTCGAATGCGGCACCGAGGTACTAAGAGCATGAGCCTTGCTTCGGTCTCGCGCATGGAAGCGAAGCTTTTGCTTCCCACCTACGAGCGTCAGCCCATCCTTTTTGTACGCGGGCGCGGCGTGTATCTCTGGGATTCACGTGGCAAGCGGTATCTGGATTTCCTGAGTGGAATCGGAGTTACTGCGCTCGGCCACAACCACCCCGCGATCCAGGCGGCGATCAAGCGCCAGGCTGGGCGGTTGATTCATGTTTCGAATCTTTTTTTCCACGAGTATCAAGCGGAACTCGCGCGGCTGCTGACCAAGATCTCCGGGCTTGACCGCGCTTTCTTTTGCAACAGCGGCACTGAGGCCTGGGAAGGAGCGCTCAAGCTCGCCCGCGCTTTTGCGCAAATGAACAACACGAGCGGGGCCAAGCGCAAGTCCAAGCCCAATTCAAAGACGCGTATTCTTGCCATGGAAAACTCTTTCCATGGGCGCACCTTTGGTGCGCTGGCCACCACCGGTCAGCCGAAATATCGAGCCCCGTTCGCTCCTCTCGTGCCGGGTGTGACTTTCGTCAAATTCAATGACCTGGGCGACCTGCAACGAAAATTCGATGCCGACGTCTGTGCCGTGTGCATCGAGACCATTCAAGGCGAGGGCGGGATATGCCTTGTCAACGAAGAGTTTCTCGAACTCGCCCGGCGCTTGACTAAGAAAAGCGGCGCGCTGCTCGTGCTCGACGAGATTCAGTGCGGCCTCGGCCGCACCGGACGCCACTTTGCCTACCAGCACTACGGTGTGCTGCCGGATGTGGTTACCGTCGCCAAGCCGCTGGCTGGCGGCTTGCCGCTCGGCGCCATTCTCACCACCGAACGGGTTGCGAAGTGCATGCATCCGGGTCTGCACGGGACCACGTTCGGCGGAGGTCCGCTGGCTTGCGCTGTTGCTATCGAGTTCCTGCGCGAGGAGAAGAAGCTGTTAAAGCACGTGCGCGCGTTGGGCGAATATTTTCACGCGGAGCTCGAGGCGCTGAAAAAAGACAAAAAGCATAAATCAATTCAGGAAGTTCGCGGAGCTGGCCTGATGCAGGCCGTGGAGTTGGACTCGCCCGAACTGGCGAAGGCGGTAGCCCGGCAACTGCTGCAGGAAGGGATTATCATCAATCGCACGCACGAGACCGTGCTGCGCTTTCTGCCGCCCTACGTGATTAAGAAGAAGCACGTGGATCAGGTGGTCAAGGCTCTGGACGCCGCGTTGCACAAAAATGCAGAGTTCCCGCAAAAGCGTCCGCGCGAGAAAAGGAGCGCTCCGTCGCGGGGCAAAGGCGTCCATGCGCACGCGTGAAGCGGTCCTTCCCGATGCCGAGCAGATCCACGCTCTTATCTCCGCCTACTCCGGCGACGGCACTCTTCTGCCGCGCTCGCTGGCGGAGATTTGCGAGAACGTCCGCGACTTTGTCGTCCTCGAACAGGACGGACGCATCATCGGATGCGGCGCGCTCCACCTCTACGGCGTGCACCTGGCCGAGATTCGTTCGATCACCGTCGATCCCTCGAGCCAAAGCCGCGGCGGCGGCAGACGCCTGGTCAAGGCTCTGCTGGCGCAAGCGGAAAAGCACAAAGTCACCTGCGTGTGCCTGTTCACCCGCATTCCCGACTTTTTCTCGCGCATGGGATTCACCTTGGCTAATCACGAGGATCTTCCCGACAAGATCCACAAGGACTGTTATCAGTGCCCCAGGCTCTATCGCTGCGACGAAGTAGCGATGGTCCGCGGCAAGGCGCCCACGTTTGCAATTTTGCCGCCGCCGAAGAACTGGTTGAAGATACAGGCATGATCTCGCTGCGCCGTTCTCCCGAAAAAATTCGCGTGCCCCTGAGGTTCTCTTTTTCAGCGGTGGCTGCCGGCATCAAAGTCAGCGGCCGGCCGGATCTCGCTCTGGCGGAAGCCGCCGGGGGCGCGACCGCTGCCGCGTTGTTCACGAAGAACCGGGTCGTCGCCGCTCCCGTGGATGTTGGGCGCGCGGCGCTCGCTTCGACGGGTGGCCGCGTTCGCGCCGTCGTCGTGAATTCCGGAAACGCCAACTGCGCCACTGGACGCGACGGCATTCAAGCCTGCGAACGGGTTTGCCGTGAAGCCGGAAAGCTGCTCGGCGTGCCCGCCGACGAAATCTTTCCTTCTTCGACCGGCATCATCGGAGTTCGACTTCCGGCGGGAAAAATCCGCGCCAAGTTGCCGGAGCTGATTGCGGCGCGATCCGCGAGCCAGCGCGGCGTCCTCGCCTTCGCCCACGCCATCATGACCACCGATACGCGGCCCAAGATTGCGTCCGTGCGTTTCCGAGCTTCGTCGACAGAAGGCTCAAAAGAAATCACCGTGTTGGGCATCGCGAAGGGCGCCGGCATGATTCATCCGCAGCTTGCGACCATGCTTGTGTACTTGTTCACCGATGCCGGTGCGAGTGCGCGGGAGCTGCAGGCTCTTCTGCGCGAGGCGTGCGCCCAGTCGCTAAATTGCATGTCCATTGACGGCGATACCTCCACCAATGACACCGTGTTGCTGCTCGCCAGCGGCGCCCGGATGAGGGATATTCGCATCCGGAAGAAGTTGTCCGTGGCTCTGACAGAAGTGTGCCAGTCCCTTGCCGAGCAGATTGTCAGTGACGGTGAAGGCGTGCAGCACGTGATCCGTCTGTTCGTCGAACAGGCGCGCAGCAGGGAAGAGGCGTTGCTGGTGGCGCGGACGATTGCTCACTCGATGCTCGTCAAGACCTCGTGGGCTGGGGCTGATCCGAATTGGGGACGCATTCTTGCGGCAGTGGGCAGGTGCGGCCTGGCCATTGATCCATCTCGTGTGCAGATTTTGATTGGCAGTCAGAAGGTATGCCGTAACGGAACCGCCTGCACGTTCAACGAGCGGCAGGCGCACCGCAGTCTCGCGCAGCCGGCCTGCGACATTCGCGTGCAGCTTGGGCGCGGCCAGCACTCGGTGCGATTTCTTACCACCGACCTGACCGCCGAGTATGTGCGGATCAACGCCGATTATTCGACTTAGCGCGTGCGCTAGAAGCTGAATAGCGCCTGCAATTCAATTTTGCGATTTGCCGCCGGGCTTGAGAACGCGCCCCCTGCCAGAGCGACCGACCTTCCGAAGTCTGGTGAAGTCACTACCCCGATCGGCGGCGCCGGGTTCACGCGGTTCAAAACGTTCCGCGCATTCACGCTGAATGTCAAGTTGTAACGTCGATTGGATCCCGGTCCCAGGTTAAATGGGCCGCCACCACCTCCTGGGCGTCCGAAGCCTCCGCCACCACCCCCGCCACCACCACGCGGACTGCCTCCTCCCCCACCGCCGCCGCCTGCTGGCGTTGCGCTCTTGCCGCCCACCTCCGGACCGAAGCCGAACGTCTTTGCCAGCCGCAGGTTCAGCGTGAACAGCGACGGGCCAGTCAGATAGTTGATGGGAATCGGAGTGTAGGGGACTGTCGGAATCATGAATTGGCAAGCGGCTCTCGTCGGAAACAGGCACGGGCCTGAAGGGTTGGTGTTGAATGCGGGTCGGTCATTGAAAAGCGAATTGTTACTCAAGTCCTGGGCCCCCACGGTGACGTTGTAGGGCGAGCCGGAATTGAAAACCATAAACGGACTTAGGCGAAACCCACGCGGCAGCCCGATCGTACCCCCCACGAACACCCGATCGTGGATCGCAAAGGAAGCTCGCCCGTAGTCCACCTTCAAACCGTACTGGTTTGATGGAAAGCTCGTGGTAAACGCTGCCGCGTTCGTTGCTCCTGAGCCGAAGCTGCCGATGGGATCGCTGTTGGCGTAATTCAGCGAGTAGTAACCGAACAGAGATAGTTTCGCGCCGGCCCGGATGTTGAAATTTGCTATCAACTGGTTCTGCCAGAAAACGCCATCGGAGGCGTATTGGTAAATTGGGCCCACCGCAGGATTTGGAATGTTCGATGTCGGCGAGTAGGGCGTGCCCGGCAGCGGGGCGTTGACGTTCAGCGACAGCAACTGGTGGACGCCGCGTGAATTCAAGTAGGTAAGCGTAGCGTTGGCGATCTTTGTGACCTGTCGCTCCATGCTAAACGCACTCTGGATGATGTAGGGCGTGTGCAGAGTCGGATTGATCTGGTAGGTCGTCTGTGTATTCGTCGGCAACGTGCCCGGCGACGGAAGCACCGGGTAGCCAGCGGGATCGTCGACAATGTACTGCTGCTGCGTCACGCCGTTCAAACGCTCGGAATTGAGCACTATATCCTGGGTAACGCGATTGTAAAACAGGCCAAAACCACCGCGCAGCACGGTTTTCGGCGCGCTCTTTCCCCCGCCGCCAAGGCCCCACGCAAAACTCAGGCGAGGCGCCCAGTCCGCATGATCGTGGATTGCGTTCTGCGTTTCAAAGCGCAGCCCGCCACTCAGCGTGATGTTAGGACGCACCTTCCAGTCATCCTGTACGTACAATCCGGCATCCACTACGGTGGCCACCACGCTAGGCACCACGCCGCTATGGGTTGCATCGAAGGAAAGCTGGCTGGGGTTGCAACCGCTGCTGCCGGGCAGGCACGGAAAGGTGTAGGTGCCGTTGAAACCAGCGCCGGACGTATTGTCTTCGTGCACAGCCCGCAACCGGCCGCCAAATTTTATGAAGTGATTGCCCTGCGATATGGATGTGTAATTCTGCAGCTCGTAATGATCCTGGTAATCGGTCAGCGATCCGGAGGCGGCGCCTCCGCCCGTGTAGGCGCCGATCACATTGAGAGATGGATCCGTGCTCACCGGGGTCTGATTGCTGCTGTCGCGCAAATACTGAAAGCGCGTCTCATTGATGGCCTTCGTACTGAGCACTTGCGTATCGGTAATCTGCACCGTGTGCTCCGTGGACAAGGTGTTGTAGCCAGCCTCCGGCAGCACTAATCCGCCGACACCGTTGTTCTCCCAGGTATCACGGTAATACTGGTAGCGCACGGTGAGTGTATTGCTGGGGGTGATTTGGTAGTCGATACGCGGGCCGATGTTGGTGCGGGTGCGCGGGTTAGGGACGCTCTCGGGTGGTCCAAACTGGGGCGCATCCACGATTGCAATTTCGTCGATGTCACGCCGCTGCACGTCGAGGAAGAATGACGCCTTCTTGTTGATCGGGCCACCGATGTTTCCCATGTAGATTACGGAGTGATACGGCGACTGCTCAGCGTCGCCAAGAAAGGGATTGCGCGTGTTTAATCCCGCGTCGTTCCCAATGACCTGGAACTGTCCATGCAACTTGTCCGTACCCGGCTTGGTGAAGATTTCGATTCGTCCGTAGCCGAGCTTGTCGTATTCGGCTGAAAAGGGATTCTGATTGATGCGAATCTCGCGAATCGATGATTTCGGCGGGAGCTGTCCGGCAGTGAACCCATCGATGTATAGCTGCCCGCCGTTGGGGCCGGCCGAAGGTCCGGCCAGCGCTTCCAGGTCAGACTGCAATTCATCGGGATCGTCGGGAAGCGCTTCCAGGTCCTTGCCGCTGAGTACGATCTGACTGGCATTATTGGCGGGGTTGACGTCGACTTGAGGATTTTCTCCCTCTCCCTGGACGTTGACTTTTTCCTCCTGCACGTTGATATCGAGCGCGATGTTGAATTGCGCGACTTGACCCGCCGCCACGTCTACGTCGTTTTGCACAAAGACGGCGAATCCCTGGGCATTGGCTGTGACTGTGTACTTGCCCGGCGGCAGATTTCCGATTTCGTAACCGCCGGTCTTGCTGGTGGTGGCCGAATGCGTTTGTCCGCCGGATACGAGGACCGCAACCGTGGCGTTCGTCACCACCGCTCCGGATGGATCGGTCACTTGCCCGCGTAGGGCTCCCGTCGTTCCTGTTGACTGGGCGGGTGACTGGGCGGATGACTGGGCCGGCGACTGCGCCCATGCAGGCGCAGCCAGCCCGACCAGCGTCACCGGAATCAGAATCGCCAAAGTGAGATTTGCCAGAACGAAGACTGATAAAAGCTTCAAACGCACACCCTTTCTTTCCAGGCAGATCACATTGATAGAGAACATGGGTTGAGCTTTGTTGGCTACTGGGCGGCTTCACCTTCTCCGCCGGGCGCGCCCAGCGCCCACGGGGAAAGCAGCGAGGAAGCGCTGCGACTTGGCGCCGCCGTCAGGATGGGCTCCACTCCAGCCAGCAGCTTGCTCGCTGTAACCGCGTCCGATTTTCCGCCCGCTGACGTCAGGATCACCACGGCGTCGCCCTTCTGCAGATCCGCCAGCTTGATGCTGGGGGAGCGGCTCAGAATGCGCTGCAGATTCGACGGACTATTTCCGCCTGCTGCGCCGCCCGGCCCGTGCCCGGTTTGCGATTCTGTTCCTGGCCGCGCCCCACCAGCGCCGGGCGCAGCGCCCTGGCCGCTGCGCATGCTTTGGCCTTGGCCTTGGCCGTTGGCGCCGGGTTGATCACCGCTCGCGCCGCTTGCCCCGCCTTTCAAGAAAATCGCGATGCGTTGCGCCACTTCCGCCGGCAGCTTCCACATTTGCGAATCGGGAGACACCCTCACCACCACCGCGCTCTTGGCGATCACATCCTGCACCGTCATCGTATTGTTGGCGGAGTCGATGGCGTTGATGGTCCCCTCAATATAGCGAAATGTGCCGGTGACAACTTCCTCTGCCTTCACTTCACTGCCGTCCGGGTTGCGAGTTCCTCGCGCGTTCAATTGATCTCCCGCCTTGATTTGATCGATGGGCGCCGGTTTCGCATCTTCGAACTTCACCGAGTCGGGCGCGTAGCGCCGCAGGATCGTATCCTTGGCAACGTGGATGGCGATACTCCGATTCGCGCCCATTGCACCGGGCTTGATGGTGATGACGTCCGTGGCCGCGTCCACATTGGTGACGATCCCGTCAACGCCCCGTTTTTGCCAGTCCTCGCGGTCGTGCTGCTGTTTGGCCGCCAAATCAGCCGGCTTCAGCACAAGCACTTCCAACGCGTCGATGATGTGTGCATCCGCCGCTACCCATCCGCGAACCCGTACCGCATCTCCTGGCTGCAAGTCTTGCGGTTGGAGAGTGGTCGCGTTCTTCAGGTCCTTTTCTCCCGGTAGCACGCGCAAAATTTTTGTCGAGGGCAGCAACCGTGCCGTTACTTCGCCACCGGGCTCAGCCACCGTAATCGAATTCGCCTGGATGCTCTTGATCGTCCCGACGGCCTTGGCTACTTGTGCGCTGCCGGGAGTGGGAGTTGGTTTGTCCTGCGCCAGAAGGTAGCTCGGCTGCGCCAGAAGCAGAGCTGCCAACGCTGCGAGCAGACAGGTCGCAAGAACGCAAGTCTTTAGAAGGCACACGAGAAGGCACACGCGCACGGGTCTCTGCCGGGAACATCGCATGATCTAACTTTAGCATCGCCAAATGCGCGATATGTGGCGTTTACGAAATTTTACCCGGCATTGACGTTGCTTTTACAGGATGTTTGGCAACTGCAACTCCGTCGCCGCGCATCAAGTCATAAGCGTTCGTCACCAGTAGAACTTTGCTTCCGTGCCAAGTGTTTCCTGTGATCTGACGCCTGAGGACTGTCTTCCCATGTCCGCCGATAAATTCAGCACCGAAACGAAGTCTCGTCGGGTCGCGGCAGGCCTCCTATACCGGTTGATGATCGCCTTCCCGAGTTGGGCGGGCGCGATCCTCGCGGTGTATTCTATTTTCCTGTGCAGATTCAGCGCTCTTAAGATTCGTCTGAGATAAACGATAACGGAGCATGACAAAACGGAGGACCTGCGGTGAGTTCATCAAGGCGCGCATCCTCATCCTGGTGGAAGCCGGTGGCCTTTGCGCCGATCGTCTATACGATGATCGTCTACACGATGGTCGTCGCGTTGATCGCTCTTCCCGGCGTCGGCCCATCGATGCGGGCTCAGGAACCCGCTGCCACTGTCGCCGTTGACGTCAAGGTGGTCACGTTGCCTGTCACCGTTCGCGACAAACATGGCAAGATCATCCGCGACCTCACTAAAGACGATTTCACGCTGCAGGAAGACGGGCGCCCGGAGACCATCAAGTATTTTTCGCGGGAGACAAATCTCGCGCTTACCCTCGGTCTGCTCGTCGATACAAGCCGCAGTCAAGACAACGTGCTCGACTCGGAGCGCAACGCGAGCCGCAGTTTTATCGATCAAATGCTGGTGCAGCCCAAGGACAAAGCCTTCCTTATTCACTTCGATCGGGAAGTAGAACTGCTGCAGGACTTGACTGCATCCCGTGAAAAGCTGCAATCGGCGCTCGAATTGCTCAAGACATCATCGGACCGCGGGAGTTCGAACGATCCGAACGATCCTTCTAATTCTCCCTCAGGCTCGGGCTCGCATCGTGGCGGCGGTACGCAACTTTACGACGCCGTTTATCTGGCGTCGAACGAATTAATGAAAAAGCAGCAGGGACGGAAGGCTATCGTCATTCTCTCGGACGGCGTCGATCACGGCAGCAAGACTTAT
>Ga0187879_10002234_pt1 | contig 13189 bp, 13 predicted proteins | sample June2016WEW_19_1_FD_132423 | JGI IMG/M metagenome (GOLD analysis project Ga0187879, IMG submission 132423) | Peatland microbial communities from SPRUCE experiment site at the Marcell Experimental Forest, Minnesota, USA - June2016WEW_19_10 | ecosystem: Environmental > Terrestrial > Soil >... | reverse complement strand
TTCAATATCGGTGGCCTCGGCGACCGCTATTGGACTCATCATGCCGGTTGGCTACGCGCCACCGGCGGCCGCGCTGCCGTGTTCAGCCCCGGAAGCGAACGTCCCGCCCCCTGCGGGGATGCCGAACATTCCCTCGCCCGGGCCGGCCGCGCCGCCGACTGGCCGCAGGCCACGGGGTACGAACGACAACGCACCGCTACCTAAACTGGGTCCGCTGATCTCCTCCCTGTTCAAAGCGATACCCCTACAAAAGCCCGCGCAACTCCAGGCAGCGGTGACGCCCGCACCCGGTCCACCCGCGGCGGCCAACCCCGCGTCCCCGAATGCTGACCAGATAGCGCCGGAGGCCAACCCGGTGCCACCGCCTCCGCCTGCCGGGATCGCAGGAGCTCCCACCTCGCTCGTCGAATACGTCACCGGACCGAACAGCCCAAACCGAACCCTCGAACGTTTCGGTATCTCGGGCACAGACCTCGGGATTCCCTGGGACAACGGCGATCCCGGGAACCCCCAGGTGCTCATGGCCTTCGGTGACACCTTCGGCTATTGCAGCGTCCATGGCCAACAGTGGCGATACAACACGCTTTTCCGCAGCCAAGACCGTGACCTGTCGCACGGCATCCACGTGCCGGACGGCGTGCCCAACAACCCGTACTCCGGCTCAGCGGTCTGGGCGCCGGGCCTTTCCAAACAGGTCGTCAACAGTATCCATAAGGCGGGCCACGAGACCGGAATCATCCCGACCGCCGCCATCTCCATCGGGCGAACCCAGTACATGAACTTCATGTCGATCAAAAACTGGGGCCGCGACGGCGAATGGTCGACGAACTACTCGGGAATCGCGCGCTCCCTCGACAACGGCCAGTCGTGGGGGATCTACCCCGGCACCATCCGCCTGGCCGGCGCGGACACCGTGCCCGGCGGACGGTTCTTTCCCGGTAATGAGAACTTTCAAATGGGAGCCTTCATGCGGGGCAAGGACGGCTACCTCTATTCGTTCGGGACGCCCTCCGGCCGCGGCGGTCCGGCGTTTCTGTCCCGAGTCCCTCCGAACGCCGTGCCGGATCTCACCAAGTATCAATACTGGAACGGAGAGGGGAAGGGTTGGGTCCCAGTCGATCCCGGCGCAGCGACGCCGATTTTCCCTGGGCCGGTGGGTGAGCTGTCGGCGCAATACAACGACTACCTCAAGCAGTACCTGGTGCTCTACACCAACGGTGGCAACAACGATGTCATCGCGCGGACTGCACCCTCACCGGAAGGACCATGGAGTCCCGAGCAGCCGCTGGTCTCGTCATTCCAGATGCCCGGTGGCATCTACGCGCCGATGATTCATCCTTGGTCGAGGGGCAAGGATTTGTACTTCAATCTCTCGCTATGGTCGGCGTACGACGTGATGTTGATGCACACCGTGCTGCCGTAGTCACGCCGGTAGGCGGAAGCTCATATCGAGTGTGGTTCCCGACGGGGTGCACTCCATCTCGAGCCAGTCGCTCACCGCGCGAATCAGCAACAACCCTCTGCCGCGCACGCCCGGGTCGGCAGGCGCCGGCTTCCACGAGCCACTGTCAGTGACCCGGATATACACTCGGGCGCCGTCGTTTTCGCCTTCGATCCGAACCTTGCCGGGTTTGCCGCCCCGGTAGCCGTGCTCGATGCTGTTGGCGCAGGCCTCGTTGACCGCCAGCACGATGTCGGCGACCCGTTCGTCGGGAACAGCGGCGGCCTGCATCCACGCAGCGAGTTGGTGCCGGATGTCGCTCAATTCGTCGGCCGTCACGACTTCTTCGATCACCAGTGGCGCATAGGGTCGCCGATAGACGACGATGGCGATGTCGTCGTCGTACCCGTCCGCGGGCGCCATTTCGCTGAGCGCCGCATCGGCCACGGCGTCGACGGCGAGGTTCGTTGCGCTTGCCACCGTCGCGCTGAGGTGCGCGATCCCGTCGTCGAGCGATACGTCGCGCCGCTCGACCAGGCCATCGGTGTAGAGCATCAGTATCGACCCGGGCGGCAGGACCACCGACGATTGCGGTCGAGATTCCGTGCGTTGCACCGCTAACGGCACGGAACGGGCGTCAATGAGCAGAGTAGGCGCAGACTGCGGTGCTGCCAGCACAGCAGGCAGATGACCGGCGCAGCTGTAGAAGAACTCGCCGGAATCGGTATCGAGGACCGCCAGAAAAACTGTGGTGCAGAACGCATCCGGGATCAGCTCAGCCACGGCGTCGAGTTCTTCCAGCAGCATTGCGGGCTCTGCGCCGGTGAGTAGCAGCGCTCGCGCTGAGCTGCGCAGCTGGCCCATCACCGCCGCAGCGGACAGGCCGCGTCCCACACAGTCCCCGACGATGATGCCGATCCGGTGATCGCCGATGCGCAGCACGTCATACCAGTCACCGCCGATTTCCAGGGGCGACACCGCGGGCTCGTAGCGGACCGCGAAGCCGGGCGGAAGCTCGGTGGGTGCAAGCATCGCGTGCTGCAATGTCAGCGAGGTCTCGCGAGCTGCCTCGAACTGGCGCACGTGCTGTATCGCCAGCCCGAGGTGGCCGACGAGCACGGTGACCAAGAGACGGTCCTCCGCGCTGACCCGGCGGGGCACCCGAAGCTCGAGCCACAGTGCGACGTCTCCACCGCCGGTGAGGACGGCAACGATTCCGCTTGATTGGCCTGGCGCATCAGGACTTTCAATCGGCTGAACCGCCAGCGGCAGTTGGCGGCGCGCCTGCTGAAAGACCTCCCGCAGCGGCGGATCGAGTTGACGCCAATTCGACGCGGCAGCACTGTCGCCCGCCACCTGGATGGTGGGTTCAGCACCGCTCGTCGGCCACACCGCGGCTACCACCCGGTGAACGTCGAGAGCAAGTCGGCACTCGTCGAGGGTGATCGAGAGTACTTCGGACAGGCTTTTGGCCACGCTCACCGCCGTAGCCAGGCGCAGCACCGCACTTTCTCGCGCGGCAAAGGCCCGTTCGGCGGTGATGTCACGAAGCGTTCCCACGTACACGTCGCCGTCGGCGGAATCGGCGTTGACGTGGTTGATGTTCACCGCCACCCAGACCAGGCGTCCGTCTCGATGCCGGATCGGGGTTTCGTATTGGACCTGGTTTTCCTGGACCAGCCTGGATTGTTGTAGCCGCACGGCCTTCTCATCGACCAACCACGGATGCGGCCATCGGTAGGGCAGACCGTGTGCCGGGTATCCGGTGAGTTTGGTGAAGGCGTCGTTGAGCTCGACCACCGCGCCGCTGCGATCGGAGACGAAGAATCCCTCCTGCAGCGAATTCACCAATGCATTACGAAATTCGTCGCGATCGGCGAGATTTTCGGCACGGGCTCGCTGCTCCTCGTAACGCTTTGTGCCAGCAAGGAATCCACGCGAAGCGACGTCGAGCGGGGCCAGCGTCTGCAAGAGGAAAGCCAGCGCCGCCGCCTCGTCGAAACCCGGCTGTCGCTTCAGCTCTTCGAACAGCTGAGAGTGTTTCTCGATGATCTCCAGCATGCTGATGTCGTCTTGCAAGGCTCGGCGCCCGAGCTCGTGGCCGACGGCGAGATCTTGCTCGCCGCGCGCCTCCAGGTAGGTACGCAGTGCGGCGGCATACCCGACGTGGAAATCGTCGGCGCGGGTCATGGGCGCCACTCCTCAGTCCCGGCTGCGCCGGGACGATCGTCGTCGGCGCGGGTCATGGGCGCCACTCCTCAGTCCCGGCTGCGCCGGGACGATCGTCGTCGGCGCGCGTCATCCCGACGTACCTCGGTGACGCGCCGTGAGCACCAGCGCGTCGTCGTTGTCCTTGGCGTGGTTGTGCAGGATCTGGTCGGCGATCACCGGAGCCGGCGCGGAAAAGTCGATGTCGTCCAGGTGGCTACCGGCAATGCCGTCGCTGGCGAAGACAATCAAATCCCCGGGGCGTATCGGGACGTCTTGCGGTACAAGCACTGCGGGTATTCGATCGCCGACGATGCCACCGGCGAGGCGCGCGGAGGACCGCACCTCGACACCGGCTGGGTGCTTGGCAACCAGATCGGCGGCGACATTGCCGACCCCGATCCAGCTCAGTATGTCAATCCGGAAATCGATGCGCGCCAACGTCATCACTGCACCTCTGGTGCTCGACAAGGCACGGTGACAGCGCTGGACCAGGATGTCGAGCGGCTCGGTGCGGGCATCGCCGAGGACGTCCACGCAGCAGTTCGCCGCTTCGGCCGCCTCGGTGCCGTGGCCGATACCATCCACCACACCGATCAAAGCGCCGGTACCGTTCACGTCGACCGCGATCGAACGGTCGCCGCAGATGTGCTCTCCCGGGCGCGGGCGCGACGTGGCCGCCCATTCGATCGGCCCCAGCCAACCATGCTCAGCCATTGTTCGGAATCCATTTCCACATCTCGATCATCGTCCCTTGGCCCGGGGCGGATTCCACGATCAAGCGGTCCATCAAACGGCGGGCGCCCGACAAGCCGAGTCCCAGGCCGCGGCCGGTGGAATAGCCGTCCTCCATTGCCCTTTCGATGTTGGCGATCCCCGGACCGTCGTCTTCGGCCCGCACCACCAATGCTTGCCGGCCCTCGCGATCCTGTACGGCAACCCGGATCGCCCCGACGCCGGCATAGCTGGTGATGTTGCGGGCGACTTCGGAGATCGCGGTGGCGATCATGGTGACATCGGTCAGCGAGAAACCGAGGTAACGGGCCAGTTGGTGGCCCGCCTGCCGAGCGGCAACGATGTCGTCCGGGTGACCTACGTCGACGACGACATCATCCGCCACCGTCACGTCCGATCGGTTTACGAGGCGCCAGTCGCCGGTTCAGCAGCGCAAGGCCCTCTTCCAAGTCCAGCGCGGTGTGCATGTCCTCGAATACGATGCCCAGCTGGACCATCGAGAAAGCCACCTCAGGCTGCAGGCCGACGATCACCGTGTCGGCGCCTCGCAGCCGGGTCATGCGCGCAATCGTCTGCAACGAGCGGGCGGCGAAAGAATCCAGCACATCGATGGCGGTGACGTCGACGATGATGCCTTGTGCCCGGTATTCGGTCACCCGCTGCATCAGATGCTCGCGAAACAGCTCGGTGTCAGAGTCGGAGAGAGCGTTTTGCACGGTGGCGATGAGAATCTGTCCCTGTTTCAGGATGGGTACTGGCATGAGACTTTTATGGCGATTGTGGTGTTAGGTGGTCTGTTCGCCGGTGCGGGTGACTTCGTACCCAAGCAGGCGCTCGGCCTCCTCGATGCCGCCCTGCAGGTCGCCGACGGCGTTCATCTTGGAAAGATCCAGCCCGATCGTCACCAGGGTGAGCGCGATCTCCGACGACAGGCCGGTGATGATCACGCTGGCGCCCATCAAGCCTGATGCGTCGACGGTTTGCACAAGATGGTTGGCCACCGTCGAGTCGATGGTGGGTACACCGGTGATGTCGATGACGACGACTTTGGCCCGGTTGGCGCGAATGGCTCGCAGCAGTTGCTCGGTGACCTGCCGGGCGCGCTGGCTGTCGAGAATGCCGATGATCGGCAAGATCAATAGTTGTTCGCGGACCTGCAGCACCGGCGTCGACAGCTCGCGGATGGCCTCCTGCTGCTGGCGGATGATGCGCTCACGCTCTTGGACGAAGCTCACCGCGACGGTGTTGGCGATTCGGTTGGCGGCAGGCTCGTAGGCGTCGAGCACTCGATTCAGCAATTCGAAGTCCGACTGGTATTTCTCGAACAACGAGCGTGCCAGCACGTCGCGCAGCAGCAGCACGATGCCGACGACTTCGTTGGTCTCGACGCCGCGCGGAATGATGCGTTCGGAAAGGTCACGCGCGTAAGCCTGCAGCGCTTCAACGCTCCCGGTCTCGAGCACCTCGACATAGTTGTCGTAAACGGCGGTGGCCTCCGAGAAGAGCTCTTCCGGAGACATCGCGGTGAGCAATTCGGCTTCGGTGATTCTGCGGGCCCATTCCTCGCGCAAAGCCGTTCGGTTCTGCCTCAGGTGCTGCACAAGCTGCGGCAACAGCAAACCCGCACCTGAGGTCGCCGGCGTCTGATTGACGACGCCCGTTGCAGAAAAATCTGTCGACTGATCCGACACTGAACCTCCCGGTTCTCCGCGGCGGGCATAAGTTCCGCGCCCAGGGTAACCGAGCCTCGCCGCGAGAACTATTGAAGTAGTATTCCTGCCAGTTTGCGACGGCGGCGAGGGTCGGTACCGGGTCCGCCGACAGTGATGAGACTCAGATGAAGGATGGCCGTTGTCAGCTGCGGATCCGATCACCACCGCCGTCGCTCACCGAGCGGGCGCCACCGTAGTAAGCATCGGCGGCGAAATCGATTTGAGTACCGCGCCGGCCCTTGAAGCGGCGATCGCGACAGCGCTCGAAGAAGACCCGCCCGTTCTCGTGATTGAACTTTCCGAGGTGACCTTCATGGCATCGGTGGGCCTGCGGATCTTGGCGGCCACCCAGGGAAAATTCAGCAAATCTATTCGGATCGCTGTCGTCGCCAACAATTCGGCGGCGAGTAGACCGATACAGTTGACCGGCCTGGACAATGTCATCGCGTTGTACCCGACGCTGGATGAGGCGTTGACCGCGGTGGGCGAGGCTCCGCACAACTAGCTTTCCCGCACCGGCTAACGCAGCACCTGACGTGCGATCGCGTACTTGTGCACCTCGGTTGGGCCGTCGTAGAGGCGGAAGGCCCGCATGTCGGAGAAGATCATCCCGACCGGTGTCTCGTCGGAAATGCCGATGCCGCCAAGGATTTGGACGCAGCGGTCGGCGACCTTGAACAGCTCCTCAGACACGTAAGCCTTGACCATCGAGCTTTCGTGGCGGCCGGTGCCCCGGTCGCCCATGTCCAGGGTCCAGCACGCCCACCAGATGGCGAGTCGGCACTGCTGGAGCGCGATTTCGTTGTCGGCGATCATGAAGCTGACGCCTTGATGCTCGCCGAGCGTTTTGCCGAATGCGGTCCGTTCGCGGGCGTGCCGCACCGCGATCGACTGCGCGCGCGAGGCGGCCCCCAGCCAGCGCATGCAGTGCGTCAGCCGTGCCGGCGCCAACCGCAACTGTGCGTAGCGCAAGGCCTGGCCCACTTCACCGAGCACAGCTGAGGCCGGTAGCCGCAGGTCGGTGAACCGCACCACGCCATGCCCTTCGACGTAGTTGCGGTCCATCGTGTTCATCACCCGCTCGAGCTCGATGCCCGCGGTGGTGCCTTCGCAGAGGAACAGTGTGGGCCCGCTGACGTCTGGGCCGCCGTGCGGGTTTGGCGCGACGCGGGCCATGATGATCCACGTCCGGGCGCCGTGCGCACCGGTGATCAACCACTTGAGGCCATTGATCACGTAGTCGGCGCCGTCGAATTCCGCCACAGTGGTCAGCTGGTTGGGATCTGACCCGGCGCCGCCGGGTTCGGTCATCGCGAACACCGACCGCTGTCGTCCGTCGATAACGGGGATAAGGAACTGTTCGACTTGCTCTTCGCTGGCGATCTTGCCCAGCAGGTACATATTGCCTTCGTCGGGTGCGGCGCAGTTGAGTGCCACCGGGCCCAGCGTCGACCAACCGGTGGCCTCGAACAACACCGCCTGCTCGCGGTGCGATGGCTCCCGGCCACCAAAACGCTTGGGCGCCTGGAATGTCAGCAGCCCGGCGTCGCGGGCCAGCTCCACCAGCTCGGCGCGCAGCGCGTCGTTGGGACCGTGACGAGTGAGGCGAGGATCGGTCTCGTAGGGCACGATCTTCTCGCTGACAAACGCGCGGATCTCGTCGCGCAGCGCCGCCAGGTCCGCGGGTATGTCGAAATCGATCATGCGGTCTCCATCAACGTCAGTGCCTGCTCGAATAATCGCACGGTGGTCTCGTGGAGTAGTTCGCCGACTTCCCTCGGCGCCTTGCCGGCGCTGGCCCTTGCCTGCGTGCCCTCCAGCACGATCCCGAGCTTGAAGCACGCCAGCACGGTGTACCAGGTGATGTGCGACAGGTCGCGGGTGGTGTTGCGGGCATACCGCTCCACCAGGTCATCGGTGCCGGCCAGTCCGCCCTTGTCGAAGAGAGTGCCGCCGAACGCCGCGGACTGTCCCCAGGTGGCCAGCAGCCAGCCCAGATCCAGCAGCGGGTCGCCGATTGTGCACATCTCCCAGTCGACGATCGCGACGACCTCGGGACCGGTGCGGGAGAACATCACGTTCGCCGCGTGGTAATCGCCGTGCATGATGCCCGGCGTCCACGCCGACGGTCGGCCCTGTTCGAGCCATGTGGCGACGTCGTCGACCCCGGGAATGTCTGGGCCGGGATAGTTTTCGAACTCCCGATACGACTCCAACTCCGAAAGCCAGCGTGGCACTTGGCGTTCCAGGAAGCCGGTCGGCTTCCCGAAATCGCTGAGGCCGACGGCGGCATAGTCGACTGCCCCCAGCTTGGCCAGGGCATCGGCCATCGACAGTCCCATCTCGAATCGCACCGCCGGGTCGCCGGAATGCAGCCGGGGCAACTCCTCGCCGGCGTTGAAGCCGTCGACCGGCTCCATCAGATAGAAGACCGCGTCGCCGAGCACGTCGGTGTCGGCGCAGCTGGCGATCAGGTGCGGATGCGGCACGTCGGTCCCGGCCAGCGCCGCCAGCACCTCGGTCTCTCGCACGATCACGACGTTGCTGCGCGGGCGCAGATGCTTCGGTCCGCGGCGCAGCACGTACGGCCGGCCTGATCTGGTGAACCGCAACATGATGTTCTGCGTTCCGCCGCTGATCTTGGCGACGTTCTCCAGCGGGCCATCGCCCAGACCTTGCTGCGACATCCATTCGGTCAGTGCCTCTAGGGCTTGAGAGTCCACTCGCCAGAACCTACTACTCGCGGGCCGAGCGTTCGATCAGTCTTGGCCGGATCGGTTCCGGCGCGCAGTTTCCAACGCGATACACAGTTCGGCAGCCGCCCGCGGATCGGTCACTGAGCGGCCTGTCCGCTGCTCGAGTTTGCGCAGTCGCTGCCGCACCGTGTTGGGGTGCACATACAGTTCCTGCGCCGCGCGCTCGGCCGAACCCCCGTTGTCGAACCGCGCTTCCAGCGTGTCCAGCAGCGCTTCCCGTTCATGGTCGGGCAGATCGTCGAGCGGACCCAGGACGTTGGCCGCGATACGGCTCATCACCTCCGGAGCGCCGACGGCCGCCACGGCCAGTACGTCGCGGTCGAACACGGTGATCGGCTCACGGTCGGGTCGGGACGCTGTCATCGCGATCCGCGCATATCGCAACGCGGCCGCTGTTTGTCCGAGATCGTCGAATAGCGGGCTGATCCCGATCCGAGCGGGCGGGTAGTCGGCCAACACAGTCAGCACGCGTTCGACCTCTGCGGACGGGCCGAGATGCAGAACTCCGATCTCGATATCGGGTTGCAACCGCCACGCAGAGAAAACTCCGCGCCGAGATAGCCGGTCTTCGACGTTCGGAAATACTGAACGGCCGACCCGGGCCAGCTCCGCGCACACCACGACGTACGGTCCCTGCAGCGAAATACGTAGCGTATCAGCGGTATTCCATAAGTCCACGGTGTCGGTGAGCCGGCCGTCGATCAGCGCCTGCACCATCGCCGAGCGCTCCTGCTGCCGGTTGACCAGCTGATGAGTCATTTCCTCCTGATATCCGCTGACCATCGCGGTGGTGAACTCGTCCAGGACCGTCCACATCGCTGACGAGGCGCGCACTAACATCACATCGGGCCGCGGCCGAGACGCGACTCGCTTCGGCTTGCAACTCGTCCCACGGAAATCGCACGCAGATTCGGTAGGAATCCATGACGGCCGGCAGCGGTACGCTGGCAGCCGCCCGGCTGCGTCCGGTTGCCGCGGCCGCACTGGTGTTGTAGCCGTGTTCCGCTGAACCGAAGGCGCCCAATATGACGTCCAGATGAGTCCGAACTGTGGCGCGCAGTTGGTCGTCGGACACCAATGCGACGGTCCGGTGGAAGCTGACATCGCGGCGCATAAGCGCCACCGTGGTGTCCGACAACTCGTCGCCGCGCGACAGCAGAGCCGCACCGAGTTCGGTCAGTTGGGCATTTGTGGCGTCGGCTGCCATAGCCGCAGCCAGTGCCGGGTGCCCGCCGTTGAGGTCAGGGGATCAACACGGTTGACCCGTGCGTTCTGCGTCCCTCCAGGTCGCGGTGGGCTTGCGCCGCATCTTGCAGTCGATAGCGTTCGCCGGTGGTGACCGTGATTGTTTTAGCATTGATCGCGTCGAATAATTCGGCTGTGCGCCAGAGGAATTCGTCGTAGGTGCGCTGGAAGTGTGGGCGCATCGGCCGCGGCCTTGATCAGCACTTGGCCGGGCGCTGGATCTGGCACCGGCCGCTCGACGTACGCGAGCACTTCGGGGCCACCGGTCGACGCGACCTCTATGGCATACACGCCGGTTCAGCCCAGGTGCGCGACTTGCGGTTTGGTGGGTACGACGATGACGGTGGGTCCATCCGCGCCGAGTGCCGCGTTGAATTCCTTGGCCAACTGCTCAGTCCCATCGACGGTGACGGCGTGGCAACCGAAGCCCACCGCGAGCGACTCGATGTCCAACCCGGGTAGGTCCAGGCCGGGTACGTTGGGCGTCTTCTCCAGTAGCGCAAAGGATTTCAAGACGGAGTATTCGCCGTTACGCATGACGACGAAGATGATCGGGAGTTTGTGCTGCGCGGCCGTCCAGATCGCTTGGATCGAGTACTGGAAGGAGCCATCACCGATGGTCGCCACGACGGTGCGTTTGCGTCCAACAGCGCGGTCACCCAACGCAACTCCGACGGCGCCGGGAACGCCCCAGCCGATGCCGCCGCTCCCGGTGGCGAAGAACGACACTGGGTGGACGGTCGGCAACCAGCGCTCCTGCTGGGCGAGGGTGGAGGTTGATTCGTTCACCAGTGCGGCGTCGGCGGGTTTGATCGCGTTGAGCGCCGAGTAGACCTCGACGGGTTCCAAGGGCGCGCTCGCAGCTGCGACGGTGCCGGGTGTGCGGTCCAGCGGGGTTGGTGTCGGTCGGTCGGACTTGGCCTCGATCAACGGGGCTAACTGCCGCAGCGCGAGCAAGGTGTCGCTGAGCAGGCTGTCGCCCACCTGTGCCGCCCCGGCCAAGAATGGATCGGCCGTGATGTGCAGTAGCTCAGTGCCTTCGGGAAGATACTCACCCGGCACGTAGGGGTAGTAGCGGAAGACCTGTGCGCCGATCACGACGACCAGGTCGTGACCCCGCAGCACCTCGGTGACTTCGGCGATCGTCATCGGCAACAGACCTTGGTACAGCGGATGGTCCTCGGGGAACGACAAGCGATCCGGCAGCGGGCCCGAGTACACCGGCGCGTGAACCTTTTCCGCGAGTTCCACCGCGGCATCCCAGCCCCCGGACCGGTCGACCTCGGGGCCGAACACCAACAGCGGCCGCTTCGCCCGATTGATCCGATCGGCGAACTCGGCGAGGCGTTCCGCATCGGGTGCAGATCGCTGGCTGGCCGTGCGGATGACCGCCGGGCCGAGCGCCGGCTTCTCCCAGTCGTCAAGGGGGATGGACAGGTACACCGGCCCCGCCGGGGGCTGGACGGCGATGGTGTAGGCGCGCATGAACGCCGCCGGCACATCCTCGGCGCGGGCCGGCTGGTACGCCCACTTCACCCACGGAACCGGCAGCAGCGCTTCGTTGGTGTTGGTCAGATAGGGCTCGCACAGCACCATCTCGCGGGTCTGCTGTCCGGCCGTGACGATGAGCGGGGTATTGCTCTTATATGCCGCGATCAAGCTACCCATGGCGTTGCCGGTGCCCGCCGCGGTGTGCACATTCACCAGGGTCGGCTTACCGGTCGATTGCGCGAAACCGTCCGCCATGGCCAGCACCGACGCCTCTTGTAAGCCCAAGACGTAGGTGAAGTCGTCGGGGAAGTTCTTCAGGAAGGTCTGCTCGGTCGATCCGGGGTTGCCGAATACCGTTGTCAGGCCCAATTCACGTAGTAGGTCGTAGGTAACATCCCAGACCGTCGGTTGTGCTGCCATTAGCCGAGGCTCCTTTTGACGCAGGATTTTTCACCCTGAATTCTCCGGCCCGGCCTAACGGCTTGTCTATGTTCCGGCCGACAGCGTCGGCGGTTGACCGCTGTGCCGGGCCACACCCAGGGAGTCCCTAGGTTTCAGGGGTACTCTCCGGAACTGCTGACGATGGGAGAAACGACGATGCCGCGGACCGACAACGATTCCTGGGAGATCACCGAGAGTGTGGGGTCGACAGCACTGGGGGTGGCCGCGGCCCGCGCCGCGGAGACCGAGAGTGAGAACCCGCTCATTCAGGACCCGTTTGCCCGGGCATTCCTCGATGCCGCCGGCGAAGGCATGTGGAGTCTGGTGGCCGACCCCGAGTTATCGGCTAAATTGACCGACATTGCGCCGGATCTGCGGGTGCAGATGCAGGTGATGGTCGACTTCATGGCTGTGCGGACTGCGTGGTTCGACGAATTCTTTCTCAACGCGGTGTCCTCCGGTCCTCGGCAAGTCGTGATCTTGGCGGCTGGCCTGGACGCGCGCGCGTGGCGGCTGCCGTGGCCCGACGGGACCACGGTCTACGAGTTGGATCAGGCCAAGGTGTTGGAGTTCAAGTTGAGCACCCTGCAGCGTCGCGGTGCGCAGCCGACGTCGCAGCTGGTGAGTGTGGCGGTGGACCTGCGGCAAGACTGGCCAACGGCGTTGCAGGAAGCGGGCTTTGACCCATCCCTACCAACCGTATGGTCGGCCGAGGGGCTGCTGCGTTACCTGCCTGCGCAGGCGCAAGATGTGCTGTTCGAGCGGATCAACTCGCTGAGCCCGGCCGGCAGCTGGCTGGCCACCAACGGACCCGCGAAAAGCGCGGCGAACCCCGACCTGTTGGCCAGCCAGCGTGACCAATCCAAACGCCTGCGTGCCGCGGCCGCCCAGGTGCTCGACGCCGAGATACCCGACGTGGAAGACCTGTGGTACCCCGAGGAGCGCACCGAAGTAGCCGACTGGCTGGGCGAACACGGCTGGGACGCGTCGGCTATCGGCATGGCCGACCTGCTGGCGCGATATGGGCGCGTCGTGCCTGCTGACGACGTGCTGCCGCCAGTCGTTTTCGTGTCCGCCCGACGGTCCTGATCGCCGCCGGCGCAACGCAACTCAATGTGCTTACGCCGCAACGTATTCCAGCCAACCGCCGTCGGTCCGCA
>Ga0187879_10002233_pt1 | contig 13195 bp, 12 predicted proteins | sample June2016WEW_19_1_FD_132423 | JGI IMG/M metagenome (GOLD analysis project Ga0187879, IMG submission 132423) | Peatland microbial communities from SPRUCE experiment site at the Marcell Experimental Forest, Minnesota, USA - June2016WEW_19_10 | ecosystem: Environmental > Terrestrial > Soil >... | reverse complement strand
GCGGCGGCGAGCGGGCCGAGCGGCGGTGCCTACCAGGCGCAGCTGACAGAGGCCTCGCGGCTGGTCGCCGAGCGCGTCACGGCGAGGTCTTGGCGGCTGGCCTACCAGAGCCGGAGCGGCCCGCCGTCCCAGCCGTGGCTCGGCCCCGACGTCCTTGACTGCATCGGCGAGCTCGCGCAGTCCGGATCCCGGGCTGTTGTCCTGGTTCCTGTGGGTTTCATATCTGATCACCTGGAGGTACGGTACGACCTCGATGTCGAGGCGGCGCAGACGGCACTGCAGCTGGGTATCGCGCTGGCCAGAGCGGCGACACCGGGCCCGGATCCTCGTTTCGCTGCCCTGGTCACTGAGCTCGTGCGGGAGCAGCTTGAGGGATTGCCCCCCCGCGCGCTAGGCAGTCCCCGGCTAGCTGGGGACCTCTGCACAGCCTGGTGCTGCGGCTCGGGCCGCCCGGCCGCCGGTTCCGGAGCGGCTTGATGGCTGACCCCGGTGAGCTGCTCAACCTAGCGCGGCAGGCCGCGGGGGCCGCCGGTCGGCTGCTGGCCGAGCGGCGCCGTGGCGGTGGCCCCGCCGTGGTGGCCACCAAGTCGAGCCCCACCGATGTCGTCACTGAGATGGACCGTGCCGCGGAACGGCTGATCAGGAAGATGATCGCGGCTGTCCGGCCTGGCGACGCGATCCTTGGCGAAGAGGGCGGCGAGACCGGCCAGGGTGCGGCGGTGCGGTGGATCGTGGACCCGCTGGACGGGACCGTCAACTACCTGTACGGCCTGCCTGATTGGGCCGTCAGCATCGGTGCGGAAGCGGGCGGCTCGATAGTGGCGGGCGCTGTCGTGGTACCGGAGCGCCACGAGGAGTTCAGCGCGGTGCTTGGCGGCGGCGCGTGGCTGCGGGGCGCTGGCTCCGCGCCGGTCCGGCTGTACTGCAACCGGCAGGTCCAGCTGGGCCAGGCGCTCGTGGCGACGGGTTTCGGGTACGACGCGCGGCGGCGCCGTGTGCAGGGCGAGGTGCTCAGCGCGGTGCTGCCCGCCGTTCGCGACATCAGGCGCGGCGGATCGTGCGCGGTCGACATGTGCTCGCTGGCTACTGGGCACGTCGACGCGTACTACGAACGCGGCGTGAACTACTGGGATATCGCGGCGGGCGGCCTGATCGCCAGGGAGGCCGGTGCGCAGGTCGCCGGCCTGCACGGCCAGGCGGCCGGACCGTCGATGACGCTCGCGGCCGGGCCCGGCCTCTTCGGCGAACTGCATGACCTGCTGGCCGGCCTGGACGCGGAACGGGACGGCTGACGCCGGTGTCGGCTCGTACGGTGTCGGCTGGTACTACGGTGTCGGCTAGGACTTCGTAAGGCTGCCGTTGGCCTCCGGCCCCGCGGCGCCAGTGAACGTGAATTGCAGCGAGCCCGACGGCTCTGGCCGGAGCGTGACTGTCCCGTTGGCGCAGGTGTTCTGCCCTACGATGATCCCCTGACGCATGGTCACGACACCGCCCGCGTTAGACACCAGGCTGAGCCGCCCGGTGCACGTGAACGCCGTGCCCGTGTAGTGGATCTCGCCGGAGGTGGCGCCCGTCGCCAGGTTGACGTGCACGCTGAAGACGTCGGCCTGCTGCTTGGCCTGGCCCGACCAGGACCCGGCCAGGGACGCCGGGATCGGCGCTGCGGGGGGCGTCGGCGTCGCGGACGCCGCCCGGCCGGTGCCCGAAGCACCCGCAGGCAGCTGAGCGGCCGACGCTCCGTTGGTCGAGGCGGGCGGACTTGCGCTCTGGTTCTGCAGTACGTGGGCGGCGACAGCGATCGCCAGCACGCAGGCAAGGATCCCGACCGCCCACCAGATGGCCCTGGACCGGCGGGATGTCGGCTGCGATGCTCGGTCCGGATGCCCGGCGGGCGGCTGGAACGCCGCCCGGACGGCCAGCCGCGACCCCTCCGCGAGCGGGTTGTCCGGCGGATCGTCAGTGCCGAGAAGCTCGAGCACGACTGACCGGGCGGACAGTCGGCCGGACGGGTCCTGGCCCATGCAGCGGGCGACGAGTCCGCGCAGCGGATCGCCGAGCTTCGCCAGGTCCCCGCCGCCGGCCCCGGAGCGGCCCGTTGCGGCGAACAGGATCGTGCGTGCCCAGGCCAGCATGTCGGCGGCGGGCGTAGCGGTCCCGTATGGCGGCGTGATGCCGAACCCGACGACCCGCGGTCCGCTTGCCCCCAGCACTACGTGCTCCGGCCCGAACTGGCCATGCACAAGCCCGGCCTGGTGGATGGCGGCTAGCCCGGTCGCGGTTCCCATGGCCAGTGCCGCCAGGCTGCTGTCCTTGCGAGGTCCCTCAGCGGCGACGAACTCGGCCAGCGACGGTCCGGCGACGTACTCGCGCACCAGGTAGGGAACGCCATTGTCGAGGCCTGCATCGATGATCCGCGCCGTGCAGTACGGCGCGACCCGCCGGGCGGCCCTGCCCTCCGCGGTAAACCTGTCTCTGGCCGCGCCGTTTTGCGTCGAGTCAGCGGCGAGCAAGGTGACGGTGACCCGGTTGCCGTTGGCCGTGGCAGCCAGGAAAATCGACCCCTCGGCGGGCATCGCCGCGATACGCCCGGTCAGCCGGTAGTGGCCGACGCGCCTGGGGTCGTTGGCATGCAACGGCGCGACATTGGGCATACATCGTCTCCGCGAGGTCCTGCAGGACCGGGATGAGGTGCGGTTCGTACCATACGCACGTTGTGCCGGCAGCCGGCTGTGATCGAGCAAGTTACCGATGGGTACAGACATAGGCGGCGCCACATGCGCCACGGGGGGGCTCTGGCGGCGACACGAACCAAAGTAGCGACCCGCTACGTGTACCTGACGCCGGGACGTGACAGAATTCCCCGCCGGAATCGGGCACAACCGAGCCTCCCCGAGCGTTACATCCGCGCGACGAGGCGAAGAAAGATGGAGGGGTAAGAGCCAGATGGCTACCGACTACGACAGCCCGAGGAAGACAGACGACGAGCTCACCGAGGACAGCCTGCAGGAGCTACAGGCCCGCCGGATGGACAAATCATCCACAGCGATCGATATCGACCCTGACGATGTGGCCGAGTCGCTTGAGCTGCCAGGCGCTGACCTATCGAACGAGGAACTCTCGTTCCGGGTGATCCCGCGCCAGGCCGACGAGTTCACCTGCTCTAGCTGTTTCCTCGTGCACCACAGGAGCCAGCTCGCGGAGACCCGCGGCGGCCAGCTTGTCTGCCGGGAGTGCGCGGCCTGAGCTGGCCGGGATGACTGCTGAGCTGCCCGCGGCCAGGAACGTGGCCAACGGCGGCGGTACCCGGGAGGGCCGCGTGCGCGGTTCCTGGCCGTGCAGCGCGCGTCTGCGCACCGGGCTGGCAGCTGTGTGGTTGCCGTCCGGTGGTCGCTGACGCCTGCCTCAGCGCAGCACGGCGATCCGCCCGATTGAGACCCGCCCGCCACGGAGCAGCCTGGTTAGGGACCGGAACGAGCCGTCGGCGGGGAGGCTCGCTGCTTGTACCGGGTTTGTGGACCCGGCGGTTGCCTAATGTCCTTAATGTCCCCACCTAATCCGGTACAAGTCTCGCCTCTCGCTCGCAGCCGAACCCCGGCGGGGAGACTTGCCGCGAATGGCTGACCACGGAACGTGACGGACGGTTAAGGTCTGGGTACTCACGGTAATCATGCCTGGCTGGCGCCTGTGCTGCCAGGCGCAAGCACTCTCGGGGGAAATGTGCGCAGAGCGCTCTTTACGACCATAGCGACGGCGGCCGCGGCCGCGGCCGCGGTGACGATGGGGTCGGCGCCAGCCGCCTTAGCGGCAATTAGCCCGATCGGCGACACCTCCACCTCGTTCACGATCGGCAGCATAGGAGTGCTGTCGATCACCACGCCGGCCACCGCCGACCTCGGCTCGGCGGACACCACCGCAGGGACGCTGTCCAACAGCCTTGGCGACGTCACAGTGACGGATGGGACAGCGCCGGACGACGGCTCCTGGACCACCACCGTCGCGATAACGTCCCCCTTCACAATCAGCGGCACGGGGACTACGGGGACCACCACGATCCCCAACGGCAACATCAACTACAACCCAGGGACTTCCTGCGCCGTCGGCACATCACCCACCGGTACTGACTGCATCCCCAGCGGGCCGGGCACGGGCACGTTCACCGCGGGGTCTGCGACCGATTTCCCTGCTAGCGCCGGTACCTTTACCGCGTTCAGCGGCGGGTCCCTGTTCGGTGACACCAGCGTCGTATGGGATCCGGTCATCACGGTGACCCTGGACGGGTCTCCGGCAGGGCTCTACACCGGCACGATCGAGCACTCCGTCACGGGCACCTGAGCCAGGCCGATGATGGTACTCCAGCGACTGCTGGCAGTGCTGGCGCTGGCCGCCACGGTTCCGGCCGCGGCGGCCACCGGCACGGCCCGGGCGGCGACCGGCGCTGCCGAGGCTACCCAGGCCGCATCGGGGCCGGCCCAGCACGCCACGCCCATCTCTTCGTCACCGCCCCCGCAGGCCGACTTCGGGATCCGGCTGGTACAGGCGCCGATCAGCGAGCGCAACAATCCCCGGGCACGGACCGAGATCATCGACAGCCTGCACCCGGGCGCGGTCAGGCACTGGGTGGTCGGGGTGAGCAATCTCGGGACGACGGAGGTCAGGCTCCGCATCTACGCGGCGGCCGCGGTCATCAGGGGAGGCCAGTTCCTGCCCGCCAACCGCCAGTACGCGCAGAACCAGCTGACCACCTGGTTCCGGGTGAACCATCCGGTAGTCCGCCTCAAGCCTCACCACAGCCAGGAGTTCAAGGTGACTGTCCGGGTGCCGCGGCAGGCGCCCGAGGAGGAGCAGTACGGGGTCATCTGGGCCCAGGGGTCCAGTGTCATGCACGGGCGCCACGCGAACGTCACGCTGGTCAACCGGGTCGGTATCCGGATCTACCTGGCGGTCGGGCCAGGCGGCGGGCCGCCGACCAGCTTCGCGCTTGGCGCGGTGTCCGGGACCATCGCGCGAAACGGTGCCAAGGTGGCCAGCGTCGAGGTGCACAACACCGGCGGCCTCGCGCTGAGCCTCACCGGGACGCTCACCCTGACCAGCAAATCCGACGGGCTGCGGGCGGGCCCCTTCGCCGCCACCCCGACGGTCATCGCGCCCGGCCAGTCGTTTCCTGTCCCCGTGGTGCTCCCGGCGAAGCTGCCGGCCGGGCCGTGGCAGGCGGCGGTCAGCCTGCAGAGCGGGGTGTTCTCGCACAGCGAGCATGCGAGCCTCGCCTTCACCGCCATCGGTGGCGGGGGCGGCGGGTTCCCTGCCAAGCCCGTCATGGCCGTGGTCCTGATCCTGCTGGTGCTGGCCGCGGCGACGGTGCTGGTGCTAAGGAGCAGGCGCAGGCGCCTGGGGCCGGTCGGCGAGCCGGTAACCGGCGCGCACCGGGCATAGGCGCTGCCGGGCTGGCCGGTCCCGCCGCGCCAGCCCGGCACGCCGGCCCGCGAGAATGCTCCGGGAGGCGGGGTGAGGGAAGCGGGCAGTGCCGACGCGGCGGCATGGTTTCGCGAGTGCTATGGAGCCGCTCCTGATGGCGTCTGGCGCGCACCAGGCCGGGCCAACCTGATCGGCGAGCACACCGACTACAACGACGGGCTTGTCCTGCCGTTCGCGATCGGCCTGGGCACCTTCGCCGCCGCCGCGTGCCGGGACGATGACATCCTGGAACTCCGCTCCCGCCAGGCGCCGGACGCCGCGGTAGCGGTGCGCCTCAGCGGACTGCGCCCCGGCTCGGTAACCGGATGGGCGGCCTATCCCGCCGGGATCGCCTGGGCGCTGGGCGCGGCCGGGCACCAGATCGCGGGGGCCAGGGTGGCCATCGACTCCGATCTCCCGCTGGGAGCCGGCCTGTCATCGTCGGCGGCGCTTGAGTGCGCGGTGGCACTCGCCCTGACCGACCTCGCCGGGCTGCGCGTGCCGCGGGCCGGGCTTGTGACCCTGGCGCAGCGTGCTGAGAACGAATTCGCCGGCATGCCGTGCGGGATCATGGACCAGTCGGCGTCGCTGCTCTGCCAGGCGGGCAGCGCCTTGCTGATCGACTGCCAGTCCGGGGCCATGACCGCCGTGCCGCTTGATCCAGCCGCAGCCGGGACGGCGTTCCTGATCATCGATACCGCGGTACGGCACGTGCTCGCCGACGGCAGCTATGCCGACCGGCGCCGCGAGTGCGAGCAGGCGGCCCAGGCACTCGGCTTGGCTTCGTTGCGAGGCCTAACGGACGGTCCGGGGCCGGCCGGCTGGCCCAGCGATCCGGTCCTGCGGCGCCGAGCGAGGCATGTCGCGACCGAGAACTGCCGGGTCGAGGAGGCTGTCCGGCTGCTGCGGGCTGGTGAGCTTGCCGCCTGCGGCGCGCTGCTGACCGACTCGCACCGGTCGCTGCGCGACGACTTCGAGGTGTCCTGGCCGGCCGCGGACATCACGGTTGAGGCGGTGCTCAGCGCCGGGGCGCTGGGCGCGCGGATGATGGGCGGCGGGTCCGGCGGCTCGGTCATCGTGCTGGCACCGGTCCGGCAGGCCCGGCAAATCCGGGCCGATGTGCGCGCGGCTTACGCCAGCCGGGGCTGGGCGGCGCCGCGCTTCCTTGACGTCGCACCGGCGGCTGCCGCCGCCCGGGTCGGCTGAGCCACTCCTGCCCTGCCAGTCCGGCCCGCCGTACCCTGCTCCCAGCAGCAACCACGGTTCCAATGGCCACTCCCGCCCCAGCGGCCACGCCGCGCGCGATGGCTATTTGGTGATCGTGGTTGTTTAGTGGGGCTATCACCCCACCTAGGAACCAAGATCTTGGAGGGGCGCGAGATGCTGGTCGCCGGTGTCGACTCCTCGACGCAGTCCACGAAGGTCGTGCTCTGCCGCGCCGAGGACGGCCAGGTTGTCGGCCATGGCAGCGCCCCGCATCCGGCCGGTACCGAGTGTGACCCGCAGGCGTGGTGGACGGCGCTGCAGCAAGCCGGGGACGGCCTCCTCACCCGGGGGCGGCCGTGGGCGTGGCCGGCCAGCAGCACGGAATGATCGTCCTGGACGATGCGGGGCGGGTCATCAGGCCGGCGCTGCTCTGGAATGATCTGCGCTCGGCGGCCGCGGCAGCCGTCCTGGTCCGCGAGCAGGGCGGCGCCAAATGGTGGGCGGAGCATGCCGGAAGCGTGCCTACTGCCTCGTTTACGGTGACCAAGCTGCGCTGGCTCGCCGAGCACGAGCCCGCCAGTGCCGCCCGCGCCGCCGCGGTGCTGCTGCCACATGACTGGCTTAGCTGGCGGCTCGGGCAGGACGCCGCGGCCGTGCCTGCGACCGACCGGGGCGACGCGTCGGGCACCGGCTATTTCTCGCCGTCAGCGGGCGGCTGGCTGCCGGACCTGGTCACCGCAGCGCTCGGCCATCCGCTGCAGTTGCCCCGGATCGCCCGCCCCGACGAGGTTATCGGACAGACCCGGTGGGGCACGGCGCTCTCGGCAGGCACCGGCGACAACATGGCCGCGGCGTTCGGCCTCGGCCTGGAACCTGGCGACGTCGTCGTCTCGATCGGGACATCGGGCACGGTATTCGCGGTCAGCGAGGTGCCTGCCGCCGACCCCGCTGGCGCGGTCGCCGGGTTCGCCGACGCCACCGGCCGCTTCCTGCCGCTGGTCTGCACTATCAACGCAGGCCTCGTGCTGTCGGCGACGGCCGCATTGCTCGGCGCCGACCTGGACGGCCTGTCCGCGCTGGCCCTGGCGGCGCAGCCAGGCGCGGGCGGGATCACGCTGCTTCCGTATCTCGATGGCGAGCGCACGCCGGACCGGCCCGCTGCCAGCGGCGTGTTGCACGGGCTGACCACCCGCAACATGACGAGGGAGAATCTCGCCCGGTCGGCCGTCGAGGCGGTGCTGGCCTCGCTCGCCGAGGCCGCGGACTTGCTGACCGCCTGCGGCGTGGCGCGCAGCCGGGTCCTGCTCATCGGCGGCGGTGCGCGGTCGGAGGCTGTCTGCCGGATCGCGCCCGGGCTGCTGGGCTGTGACGTCCTCGTGCCCGAGCCTGCGGAGTACGTAGCGGTTGGCGCGGCGCGCCAGGCTGCGTGGGCGCTGGCAGGCACCGGGACCCCGCCGGACTGGCGGCGCCGTCCCGCTGCGGAATACTGCGGCACTCCGCAGCCTGGCCTGCGGCAGCGTTACGCATCGTTGCGCGAGGGCACCTACCGCTGGGACGGCTGGGAAGAGAGGACGGGCCCGTGATCGCAGATCCCTACATCCCTTCGCGTGCGGACCAGTTCTCGTTCGGCCTCTGGACCGTCGGGTGGCAGGGCGCCGACGTATTCGGCACCGCGGTGCGCCCGCCGATGCCCGCGGAGCGCGCGGTGCGCAAGCTGGCCGAGATCGGCGCTTACGGGGTCAATTTCCACGACAACGATGTGTTCGGCTTCGATGCGACCAATGCCGAGCGGGACGAGCGGATCCTGGCATTCCGCAAGGCACTCGACGAGACCGGGCTCGTCGTCACCACCGCGACGACCAACCTGTTCGCGCACCCGATGTTCCGGGATGGCGGCTTCACCGCCAACGACCGGGACGTGCGCAGGTTCGCGCTGGCCAAGGTCATGCGCAACCTCGATCTCGCCGCGCAGCTCGGCGCGAAGATCTACGTGTGCTGGGGCGGCAGGGACGGGGCCGAGTCGGGCGCGGCTAAGGACGTGCGCTCGGCGCTTGACCGGTACAAGGAGTCGTTCGACGTGCTCAGTCAGTACGTGCTCGACCAGGGATACGACCTGAAGTTCGCGATCGAGCCGAAGCCGAACGAGCCGCGCGGCGACATCCTGCTGCCCACGACCGGGCATGTGCTGGCCTTCATACGCGAGCTTGAGCATCCCGAACTCGCCGGGGTCAATCCCGAGGTCGGGCACGAGGAGATGGCCGGACTCAACTATGCGCACGCCATAGCTCAGGCGATCTGGCATGGCAAGCTGTTCCACATCGACCTGAACGGCCAGCACGGGCCGCGCTACGACCAGGATCTCAGATTCGGCGCGGGCAACGCACGCGGCGCATTCTGGGTTGTCGATGCGCTCGAGTCCGGTGGATATGCCGGGCCGCTGCACTTCGACTTCAAGCCGCCGCGGACCGAGGACGACGACGGTGTCTGGCAATCGGCGGCCGCATGCATGCGCAACTACCTGATCCTGCGGGAGAAGGTCCGCGCGTTCCGCGCCGACCCGGAAGTCGCGGCGGCGGCGACGGCCGCGCTGGTGCCCGACCTGTCGCTGCCGACTCTGGCCGAGGGCGAGACGTGGCGGGACATCAGGGACTTCGCCCCGGACACCGCGGCCCTTGGCAGCCGGGGGATGGGTTTCGAGCGGCTCGACCAGCTCGCGCTCGAGTACCTCTACGGGGTCCGGTGACGCGGGCTCCGTCGCCGCCCTGTGCCATAGCGCGCTGTCCCGCCGGATGAGCCCGCCGGGATAATGGGCGCTGGCGCTGACAGGAGGGGCCCGAGACTCATGCAAGCGGACCTGGTCTTCACCGGCGGGCCGAGCTACACGCCTGACCAGTCGCGGCGCCGGCTCGTCCCGGTGACCGTCACGCCCGGCGGCGCGCCGGCCAGCGCCATTGCCGTGCGGTCTGGCCAGATCCTCGCGGTTGGCGACGCGGCGGACCGCGGCATCGCCGACCTGATCGGCCCTGGGACTGAGGTCGTGCAGCTCGGAGGTGGTGCGCTGCTGCCCGGGTTCCAGGACGCGCACGTGCATCCCGCGTTCGCGGGCGTGACCATGATCGGCTGTAACCTCATCGGCGCCAGCACCCTCACCGAAGCGCTGGACCGCATCGTCAGCTATGCCGAGGGCCACCCGGGCCAGGACTGGATAGCCGGCAGCGGCTGGCGGATGGAATGGTTCGACCGCGGCACCCCGGGCCGGGAACTGCTCGACCAGGTGGCCGGCGGACGGCCCGCCTACCTGGTCAACCGCGATGCTCACGGTGCCTGGGCCAACACGCGCGCGCTGGAGCTCGCCGGCATTGACGCGCGGACCGCTGACCCGCCGGACGGCCGGATCGAGCGGGCCGGCGACGGCACGCCCCAGGGAACCCTGCATGAGGGCGCGGCCACGCTGGTCGGCCGCCTGGTGCCGGCGCCGACCTTCGATGACAGGCTGGCCGGCCTGTTGCTCGCCCAGCGTCATCTGCACGCGCGCGGCGTCACCGCCTGGCAGGACGCGATCGTGGGGGAGTACCTCGGCTCGCAGGATCCGCTGCCGGTCTATCTCGCCGCTGCCACATCTGGCCAGCTGACCGCGCGGGTCGAGGGCGCCCTCTGGTGGGACCGCGAACGCGGTGCGGAGCAGCTTCCCGAGATCCTGGGCAGGCACGAGCGCGGCCAGGCGGGCCGGTTCCGGGCGAATACCGTGAAGATCATGCAGGACGGGGTAGCCGAGAACTTCACGGCCGGCATGATCGAGCCCTACCTGGATTCCGGCGGCTGCCAGACCGGTAACAGCGGGCTGTCCTATGTCGATCCGCAGCAGCTCCAGGCCGCGGTGGCCAGGCTCGACGCGGCAGGCTTCCAGGTGCACCTGCACGCCATCGGCGATCGCGCGGTGCGGGAGTCGCTGGACGCGGTCGAGGCCGCCCGGGCCGCCAACGGGCGCACCGATAACCGCCACCACATCGCGCACCTCCAGGTCATCCACCCCGCGGACATCCGGCGTTTCGCGCAGCTCGGCGTCACCGCGAACATGCAAGCCCTGTGGGCCGCGCACGAGCCGCAGCTGGACGAGCTGACCATCCCGTTCATCGGGCCGGACCGGACCAGCAGGCACTATCTCTTCGGCGATCTGCTGCGGTCTGGCGCGCGGTTGGCCGCCGGCAGCGACTGGGCGGTGAGCAGCGCAAATCCGCTCCGTGCCTGCCATGTCGCGGTGAACAGGGCGCTTCCAGGTTCCCTGGGCCCGGCAGCGGAGCCGTTTCTGCCTGGCCAGCGGCTCGAGCTTGCCGAGGCGCTGGCCGCTTATACAATCGGCTCGGCCTACGTGAACCACCTGGATGACGTGACCGGCGCCATTGAGCCAGGGAAGCTGGCTGACCTGATAGTGCTCGATCGTGACCCGCTTACCGGGCCGCCGGCCGAGATCGCGGCCGCCAGGGTGCTTCTCACCTACGTCGAAGGCGCGCGGGTCTACGCGGCTGACAATTTGTGACGCCGTTACTACGATGCGGAGAGCAGCAGATGGAGAAGACGACGCTGGGCCGCGGCGGCCCGCAGGTATCGCGGCTTGGTCTTGGCCTGATGGGCATGTCCGGCATCTACGGTGCTGCCGACGACGCGGAGAGCATCGCGACGATCCACGCGGCGCTGGACGCCGGGATCACCCTGCTCGACACTGGTGACTTCTACGGCATGGGCCATAACGAGCTGCTGCTTCGCGATGCCCTGCGCGGAGTCGATCGCGGTAGCGTCTTCATCCAGGTGAAGTTCGGCGGCCAGCGGGACCCGCGCGGCGCGTTCATCGGGCACGACGCCAGCCCGAACGGCGTCAAGAACTCGCTTGCGTACACGCTGCAGCGGCTCGGCACCGACTACGTCGACCTGTACCAGCCGGCCAGGCTGGACCCGCGGGTGCCGATTGAGGACACCGTCGGCGCGATCGCGGAAATGATCGAGGCAGGTTTCGTCAGGTACCTAGGGCTGTCCGAGATGGGCGCCGACACCATCCGCCGGGCCCACGCGGTTCACCAGGTCACGGCGCTGCAGATCGAGTACTCGCTGATGAGCCGCGGCATCGAGAAGCAGCTCCTGCCCGCGATCAGGGAACTGGGCATCGGCGTGACCGCATACGGGATCCTGTCCCGCGGCCTGCTGAGCACGGCGAGCGCGCGCGAGATCGGCGCCGGAGACCCGCGTGCCAGGTTCCCCAGGTTCCGCGGCGAGAACCTGCAGCGCAACCTCGACCTGCTGAAAGCGCTGGAGGACATCGCCCTGGCCCATGGCGTGACCACGGCGCAGCTGGCCATCGCCTGGGTCATGTCGCGCGGTTCCGACATCGTGCCGCTGCTGGGGACCAAGCGCCGCGACCGGCTGGCCGATGCGCTCGGCGCGGCGGACCTCGCGCTGACTCCCGCGGACCTCGCGGCCCTGGAAGCGGCGGTACCAGCGGAGCAGGTGGCGGGCGATCGCTACGATCCGGCCCAGATGGCCGCGCTGGACAGCGAGAAGACCAGCCATTAACGAGGTTCCTGCGCTGGTCGCGCTGCTGAGCTGAACCTGGGCGGTGACGTGCCTAGCCGTCACGATCCCGGTTGACAGCCGGGCGGGACGCCGATGAGATGGCCGGATTGACTTCACCAGCCAGGGATCCGGGAAACCCAGCGGGGGTGCTACCAAAAGTGCTCGCGGACCGCCTGGCGGCGCAACTGCTGTCCGGGCCGCCCGCAGGCAGCGTTGCTGATGTCGTCGACCGGCTGCTCGCCGTCCAGGGCCAGGACCCGCGTGGCGCGCGGCTGGCCATCAGGGCCCGGTCGGTCGGCCTGCGGGCGGCTGACATCGACCGTGCGCTGACTGTCGAGCGTTCGCTGGTGATTACCTGGCTGAACCGCGGCACGCTGCATCTGGTCCGCGCCGAAGACTACTGGTGGCTCCATCAGCTGACGACGCCGCAGCTGCTGACGGGCAACGCACGGCGGCTGGCTCAGGAGGGAGTGCCGCCGCCGGACGCGGAGCGCGCGGTGGCAGCAGTCGATCGCGCGCTGACGGCCGAAGGCCCGCTGACCCGGGGGCAGCTGCGCGAGCGGATCGCCGCGACCGGAGTGCGGACCGAGGGCCAGGCGATCGTGCATGTGCTCGGCCTGGCGAGCTTCCGCGGCATCGCGGTGCGCGGGCCGATGATCGGCAACGAGCATGGCTACGTGCTGGTCAGGGACTGGCTGGGGACGCCGCCGCGGGCGGCTCGGGTGCTGGCCGACCGGGACACTGCGCTAGCGGAACTGGCCCGCAGGTATCTGGCAGGCCATGGCCCGGCCACCGATCGCGACCTTGCCAAGTGGGCCGGGCTGGCGCTGCGGGACGCCCGCAGGGGGCTGGCGGCGGTCGCCCCCGAGCTGGATCAGCGCGACGATGGCCTTACCGACCTGGCCGGCCGGCCGGGCAGCACGGCGCTCCCGCCGCCGTAAACGCGGTCGGCCGCGATCGGATAGCCGATGTG
>Ga0187879_10002232_pt1 | contig 13198 bp, 9 predicted proteins | sample June2016WEW_19_1_FD_132423 | JGI IMG/M metagenome (GOLD analysis project Ga0187879, IMG submission 132423) | Peatland microbial communities from SPRUCE experiment site at the Marcell Experimental Forest, Minnesota, USA - June2016WEW_19_10 | ecosystem: Environmental > Terrestrial > Soil >... | reverse complement strand
GCCCGAGGTCTCGGTGCGTGACCTGGATACCCGGCCACGATCCGGCGAGCCTGGCCGTGATCTCCTCTGCCATCACCACACTGCGATGCTTCCCGCCGGTGCAGCCCACCGCGAGCACGACGAAGTGCTTTCCCGCGTTCTGGTATCCGCTCAGGGTCAGCCGCACGGCCTCGACGTAGGCGCTGAGGAACTCGGCTGCGCCTGGCTGGCCAAGGACATACGCGCGGACTTCGCTGTCCTGGCCGGTCAGCGGCGCGAGTTCGGGCACCCAGTGCGGGTTCGGCAGGAACCTGCAGTCCGCTACCAGGTCAGCATCGACGGGCAGGCCGTACTTGAAGCCGAAGGAGATGACGTTCACCCGCAGGGACTGGTCAGAATCGCTGCCGAAGGCATCGCGCATCCTGGCCCGCAGCTCATGCACGTTGAGGTCGGAACTGTCGAGGATCAGGTCAGCCTGGCCGCGGACTGGCCGCAGCAACTCCCGTTCCGCGGCGATGCCGTCGACCACCCGGCCCGCATCCTGCAGCGGATGCGGGCGCCGGACACTATCGAACCTGCGGACCAGGGTGTCGTCGCTCGCCTCGAGGAACACGACATACGGCCGGACACCGCGCGCCTCAAGACCGTGGATGACCGACTTCAGGTCGGTGGAGAATGCACGGCTGCGCACGTCGACGACGGCGGCGAGCCTCGGGACCGCGCCCTGAGCACGGTTGGCCAGGTCCACCATGGTCGGCAGCAGGTCAGGCGGCAGGTTGTCGGCGACAAACCAGTCCAGGTCTTCCAGCGACTTCGCCGCGGTGCTGCGGCCCGCACCCGACATCCCCGTGATGATGACGATCTCCGGTCCGGTCTTGTCCGGCGTCATGGCGCGTGTCCCCCTGTGGTCTGTCCGGCCCGCTCTCCCCCGGCCTGCCGGCCAGTGCGGCCGGCGCCGTCCTGGCCATCCTGGGCAGGCCGGAGCGCGTCAAGGACCGCCTTGGCGATCCTCGGGCCTATCCCCGGAAGCGCGGCGATCTCAGCAACCGTAGCCCCGCTGATCCTGCGGACCGAGCCGAAATGCCTTAGCAGAGTAGCCCGGCGCGCCGGGCCAAGCCCGGGGATCGTGTCGAGTTCGCTGGTTGTCAGCGCCGCGGATCGCTTCTTTCGGTGATATGTGATCGCGAACCGGTGCGCCTCATCCCTGACCCGCTGCAGCAGATATAGGCCCTCGCTGGTCCGGGGCATGATCACCGGGCTGTCCTCGCCGGGCAGCCAGACCTCTTCAAGCCGCTTGGCCAGGCCGCACACGGCCACGTCGTCAATGCCGAGCTCATCCAGGGCCCGAACCGCGGCGGCGACCTGGGCGGGGCCGCCGTCGATGACGGCCAGGTTCGGCGGATAGGCGAACTTGCGCCGCCGCGCCGGATCTGGCGGCTGATCCTCGCCAGCAGACGCGCCGCCGAGCGCATCCAGTTCGCCGGTCGCCTGGATCTCCTCCAGGTAGCGGCGGAACCTGCGGGAGATGACCTCGCGGACCGCGGCCACGTCATCGGTGCCGTCCAGGCCGTTGATGCTGAACCTGCGGTATTCGGACTTGCGCGGCAGCCCGTCCTCAAAGACGATCATGGATGCGACGACATGCGTGCCTTGCAGGTTCGATACGTCATAGCACTCGATCCGCAGCGGCGCATCGTCGAGTCCGAGCGCTTCCTGGATCTCATGCATCGCCAGGCTCCGGGTCGTGAGGTCGCTGGCCCGCCTGGTCTTGTGCTGCACCAATGACTCGGCTGCGTTCCTCGCCACGGTCTCGAGCAGCGCCTTCTTGTCGCCGCGCTGCGGAACCCGGAGGCTGACCCGGCCACCGCGCCTGGCCGCCAGCCACTCCTCGACGACCGCCGCGTCCGGCGGCTGCATCGGTACCAGCACCTCACGCGGGACGGCGCCGGGGCCGGCCTGGCTGCCGCTCCCGGCCGGGGCCTGGTCGGCGCCGGCCGGCTCGCCCGCCACCCGGTCGTCACCGTAGACCTGACCGAGGAATTGCTCGACGAGTTCCCCGGTGGTGATGTCCTCGACCTTGTCGACGACCCAGCCGCGCTGCCCGCGGACCCGCCCGCCGCGTACGTAGAAGACCTGGACTGCCGCTTCCAGCTGATCTTCGGCCAGCGCGACGACATCGCAGTCGGTGCCATCGCCCAGCACGACCGCCTGCTTCTCGAGCGCCCGGTGCAGCGCCTGGATGTCGTCGCGGAGCCTGGCGGCCCGCTCGTACTCCTCCGCCGCCGCCGCGCGGCGCATTTCCGCTTCGAGCCGCCTGGTGAACTTTCCCGTCTGGCCGGCCATGAAGTCGCAGAACTCCTCCGCCAGGCGGCGGTGCTCGGCAGCGTCGACCCGGCCCACGCACGGAGCCGAGCACTTGCCGATGTAGCCGAGCAGGCATGGGCGCCCGATCTGCCCGGCACGTTTGAATACGCCCGCCGAGCAGGTCCGGACCGGGAAAACCCGGAGCAGCGTGTCGACCGTGTCCCTGATCGCCCAGGCGTGCGAGTACGGCCCGAAGTAGCGGACGCCGCGCCGCTTGGCCCCCCGCATGACCATGACGCGCGGGTACTCCTCATCCATCGTCACGGCCAGGTAGGGGTAGCTCTTGTCGTCCCGGTATCGCACGTTGAAGCGGGGATCGAACTCCTTGATCCAGGAGTACTCCAGCTGGAGGGCCTCGACCTCGGTCGCGACCACGGTCCAGTCCACTCCGGCCGCCGCGCGCAACATCGACTGCGTACGCGGGTGCAGCCCGGCGAAATCGGCGAAGTAGGAGTTGAGCCTGGACCGCAGGCTCTTGGCCTTCCCGACGTAAATCACCCGGCGGCGCTCATCACGGAACCTGTATACGCCCGGCGACTCGGGAATCGAGCCCGGGGCTGGCCGGTAGCTCGCCGGATCTGCCATTCTGCAACTCTATTCAGACTCCGCATGCGGCGCGTGCCGCGAAGAGCCAATGGCCCGATCGCGGCGGTATGCCAGGCTAGCCCCGTGCCCTATGCCGTTGCCGCCTGCGTGCTCACCGGGCTCGCCGCGCTCGCCTGGCTCTACCTGCTGGCCGCGCGCGGCGGATACTGGCGAACTGACCAGCGGCTGCCGGCCCGGACAGCGGATCCGGGGTGCTGGCCCAGCGTGACGGCGGTCATCCCGGCCAGGGACGAGGCCGCCATGCTGCCGGCGACGCTGCCGACGCTGCTGCACCAGGACTACGCCGGCTCGCTGCGCGTCGTGCTCGTCGATGACGACAGCGCCGACGGTACGGCCCGGGTCGCTGCCGCCCTTGGCCACGGGGCGCTGCAGGTCGTCACCGGCTCCGCCACCCCGGGCGGCTGGGCGGGCAAGGTATGGGCGATGGCCCAGGGGCTGCGGGCCGCCGGTGACGCCGACTACATCCTGTTCACCGACGCCGACATCGCCTACCAGCCGGGAACGGTCGCGGCCCTGGTGCGCGCCGCCGAGGGAGATGACCGGGTGCTGGTCTCCCAGATGGCGCTGCTGCGGGCCGACACCGGCTGGGAGCGGCTCCTGGTCCCCGCCTTCGTCTACTTCTTCGCGATGCTCTACCCGTTCCGCCTGGTCAACCGGCCGGGTACCCGCGTCGCCGCGGCCGCGGGCGGCTGCATGCTGGTCCGCCAGCGTGCGCTGCAGGCGGTCGGCGGACTTGACCCGATCCGCGGCGCCCGGATCGACGACGTCGCGCTCGGCCGGCTGCTCAAGGGCAGGGCCGCTGGCCGCTGCTGGCTCGGCCTCACCACGGACGTCAGGAGCCGCAGGCCGTACCCGGAGCTTTCCGGGCTGTGGGACATGGTGGCCAGGAGCGCCTACACGCAGCTGCGTTACTCCACCGCCGCGCTCGCCGTGACGATCACCGGGCTGGCCTGGCTCTACGTCCTGCCGCCTGCCGCCGCACTCGGCGGGCTGACCGGGCTGGCCGCGGGCGGCGGCCAGCCGGCCGGCTGGCTCGCGGCGGCGGGCGCCGCCGGCTGGGCGATCATGGCCGCGACCTACCTGCCCATGCTGCGGCTGTACGGCCTGTCGCCGCTGCGGGCCGCGTCCCTGCCGGTCATCGCCGTCCTCTACGCGGCGATGACCGCAGACTCCGCGCGGCGGCACCATCGTGGCCGCGGCGGGGAGTGGAAAGGACGCATCATCGCGCCGGGCCGGGCCGGCCCGCCGCAGGCCGGCGCCTCGGATGGCACCTGCGGCCGCTAGCCGTCGCGGCCGGCGCGGGACTCCTCGGCGGGCGCGAACAGGACGAGCGCCGCGAAGTCCTCGGTGATCTCAGTGAACCTGTGCACTTCGGCGGCGGGCAGGTAGATGACCGATCCCGGACCGACATCGGCACTGTCGCCGCCCGCCTCGAGCCGGGCCCGGCCCGCGGTGATCACGTAGATCTCGTCCTCGGTGTGCGGGACTTGTCCATCGGTGCCGCCGCGCGCGATGGAGTAGGTGCCCACGGATAGGTCGGGCACCCGCAACTGTTCGGCCCAGTGCGTGGTCGCACCGCCGGCCGGCTGGGTGAACTGTCCTGCGCCGCTGATAACCCGCATCGTTGCCTCCCGGCCTGCAGTTCCGCGCGCCATCCGGATGAGCTTCGAGCCCGTCAACGTGACCTTAGACCGCAGGTCGGCCATCCGGATATGCCATGCTAGGCACGGGTCGGGAGGGCTGCCTGCGCGGCCGGGATATGACCGCAGTGGCGGCCACGTGAGCTGATAGGAGCGCCGCGTAATGGCATCGCCGGAGCGCCCCGCCGTCGACCCGCCGGACTCCCTCGCGATCGACGTACGCGGCCTCACCAAGGCGTACGGCCACGTGCGCGCGGTGCAGGGCGTTGACCTACAGGTACGAGCAGGCGAGATCTTCGCGCTGCTCGGGCCGAACGGGGCGGGGAAGACCACCACCGTCGAGATCCTGGAGGGATACCGGCCCCGCGACGGCGGCACGGCCAAGGTGCTCGGTTACGATCCCGGCCGGCAGCGGCAGCGGCTGAAGAGCCGGATCGGGATTGTCCTGCAATCGTCCGGGGTGGACCGCTACCTGACGGTGGCCGAGACGATAGCGATGTACTCGAGCTATTACCCCAACCCGCAGCCGGTCGATGAGGTCATCGGCCTGGTCGGCCTGGGCGAGAAGCGCGACGCGCGCGTGATCAAGCTCTCCGGCGGCCAGCAGCGCCGCCTCGACGTGGCGATTGCCCTGGCCGGCAACCCTGACCTGCTGTTCCTTGACGAGCCAACGACGGGCTTCGACCCCTCTGCCCGTCACGAGGCCTGGGAGGTGGTCAAGAACCTCGCGGCGCTTGGCAAGACCGTGCTGCTCACCACGCACTACATGGAGGAGGCCCAGTACCTGGCGGACCGGGTCGCGGTGATGGCCGCTGGCCGTATCGTCGCCGAAGGACCGCCGGCCACCATCGGCGACCGGGAGCGGGCCAGGGCACGCGTCAGGTACCGGCTGCCCGCCGGGACCTCGCCGCCGACCGGCCTGGGCGGCCCGCCCGGGGCGGACGGTCTGACGGAGTTCGTTCCCGATGACCTCACCCAGGCGCTCAGCCGCCTCACCGGCTGGGCCATCGAGCAGGGCATCAGTCTCGACGGGCTGGATATCATCCGGCCGTCGCTTGAAGACGTCTACCTCGCGCTGACCAGCCCGCAGGCGGCGCAGGGAGCGCAGCCGGCGCAGGGAGCGCGGCCAGCGCAGGGAGCCCAGGTCCGGCCGGCCGGGACCCGGGACGAGGAGCATCCGGGATGAACGCGACGGCGCTGACCCTCTCGCAGGTCCGGTACGTGAACAAGGCGTTCTGGCGTAATCCGGCGTCGGCTTTCTTCACCTTCGCGTTCCCGCTCATGTTCCTGGTCATCTTCACCGCGCTGCTCGGTCACTACACCGTCAATATCGGCACCAGGCAAGTGAACTCCGCCACCTACTACGTGGCCGCGATGGCGTCTTTCGGGGTGATTTCCGCTTGCTATACGAACATCGCGATCACCGTTTCGTTCCAGCGCGATACCGGAGTCCTGAAGCGGACCAACGGCACCCCGCTGCCGGGCGCCGTGTTCCTCACCGCGCGGATGCTGCACGCGCTGCTGATGGGGATCCTGCTGGTCGTGATCACGACGGCGTTCGGCCGGCTGGCCTACAGCGCGGCCGTCCCGGCGGGCGTGACGCTGCTGCGGTTCGCGGTGATGCTGATCGTCGGCGCTGCGGCGTTCTGCGCGCTCGGCATGGCGGTGACGACCATCATTCCCAATGGCGACGCGGCACCAGCGATCGTGAACGCGTCCATTCTTCCGCTGCTTTTCCTTTCCGGCATCTTCATCCCGCTCGGCAGCAACGCCCCCGCCTGGATCCTGTGGATCGCCAAGATCTTCCCGGTCTGGCACTTCGCCCGCGGGATGCAGGCCGGCTTCCTCGGCACCGCATTCCACTGGAGCGATGCCCTCATCGTGGCCGTCTGGGGCCTCGGCGGCCTGCTCGTCGCGGCGCGCTTCTTCAGCTGGGAGCCCCGCACCGGCTGACCGCCCGACATCGCCGTCGCGGTGCCCTGCTGCGGGCACGCCGGCGTCTGTGCGCCCTGGAACCGGGCTATCTGCCCTCCGCGATGACCCCGATGCCGTCGGTGTTGTCCGTGCGGAGGTGCCTGATGGCCTGGTATTCCGGCGCCTTGTACCAGGCCTCGGCCGCAGCCTTGGTGGCAAACCTCAGCACGATGGTGACCTGCCCGGCTGATCCTTCAAGCAGCTCGGAGTCGCGGTCAACGACGATGAATTCGGCGCCGTGGGCCTCCAGGGTAGGTCCGACCGCCGCAAGGTACTCCTTGTACCCTGCCTGGTTCGTGATCGTGTAGTTCGCAACGAAGTACCCAGCCATGACGCCTCCGGTCCGGCCAGTCGCGGGTGAGCCAATGCCACAGAGCTGGCGGGCAACTCACGCTACTGCGGTATGCGCGAGAGCAGACACGCGGGACGCCCGCGGCCATCTGCCGGCTTCGGTGGCAGCGACGGCCGGCCCGGCTGCCTAGCATCGCGCAGCCCCGGGCGGCCGGGTAGCCGTCACCTCCTCTTTGTATGCCCGTCGGTGCGTCGCCGCCTGGGTTTGATAGCCAGGAAAAACAGACGCGCGGCGACCGACCGTGCGCTTGGAGGAGGGCTCATGCGGATCGGGCATTTAAGAGCAGTTGCTGCCGCAGCGGGAGTCGCGGTAACACTGGGCGGTACCGCGCTGGCCTCAGCGTCCGCGGCGGCCGTCCGTAGCGGCGACGTGGTGAGGTCATGGCCGCAGCGCAGCCAGATCAGGCACGTGCTGCTACTGTCCGTCGACGGGCTGCATCAGCAGGATCTTTCGTGGTACGTGCAGAACTACCCTGAGTCGACGCTGGCGGCCCTGGTCGGTCAGGGCATCGATTACAGCGACGCCCTGACGCCGATCCCCTCGGATTCCTTTCCGGGAATGATCGCTCAGGTGACGGGCGGTGACCCGGGTGTGACGGGAATCTACTACGACGACACCTATAACCACGATGTGTTCCCTGCGGGAACGACGACATGCGTCGGACCTGCGCCCGGTGCCGAGACGGCCTATACCGAGGCGGACGACATCAACCAGAACTCGCTGGACGCCGGGCAGGGACTGAGCGGCCTGCCGGGCAGCATCCTGCAGATGACCTCCAATCCGCGGGACGTGATCAATCCGGCGAACCTGCCGGTCAGCGCGGCGACCTGCAAGCCGATCTACCCCAACCAGTACCTCAAAGTGAACACGATCTTCAATGTCGCGCGGCAGGCTGGCCTGCGGACTGCCTGGTCCGACAAGCACCCGGCGTACCTGGCGCTTTCCGGGCCATCGGGGAACGGCGTGCAGGACTACTTCACCCCTGAGATCAACAGCCAGGCTATCGGCTATCCGGCAGGGGAGGACTGGACCAGTGACAATGCCGCGACGATGCAGTACGACAGCTACAAGGTGCAGGCCATCCTGAACGAGATCGACGGCTACAACCATAGCCGGACGAGTCACGTCGGCGTGCCGGGCATCTTCGGCATGAATTTCCAGGCGGTCTCCACGGCCCAGAAGCTGCCGACCTCCGACGGTCTGACCGGCGGTTACCTGCCCGGCGGAAAGGTCCCTGGGCCGCTGCTGGTACGGGCGCTTAACTACATCAACACCGAGGTTGGCGCGATGGTCGCCGAGATCAGGGCGCAGGGCCTGGCGAGCAGCACGGCGATCATCATCTCGGCCAAGCACGGGCAATCCCCGACGGATCCCAGCGACCTGGCACGAGTTCCGGACGCGCCGATCATTGCTGCGGTCAACGCGGCCTGGACCGCGGCGCATCCGGGTGCCGGTGCCCTGGTGGTCTTCTCCACCGACGACGACGGCATGCTCTGGTGGCTGAGCAACCGCTCGCAAGCCGCCGCGGACTTCGTGAAGAACTACCTCCTGACCCACTCCGCTACCGGCAACACCATCAACGGCAGCCCCGTGACGGTTTCGGCCTCGGGGCTGACCAAGGTCTACGCGGGCGCCGAATCGGCTGCGTACTTCGGTGTACCGAACAGTGACCCAAGGCACCCCGACATCTTCGGCATCGTTCAGCATGGCGTGGTCTATACGGGCGGCAAGAGCAAGATCGCTGAACACGGCGGCGCCGGCTTCCAGGATCGCAACGTGCCGATCCTGGTGGTCGTTCCCGGTCTGCGGCACGGCGAGGCGATCGGCGCGCAAGTCGAGACCACCCAGATTGCCCCAACGATCCTGAAGCTGCTCGGCCTGAACCCGCAAGCGTTGCAGGCTGTGCAGATCGAGCACACAAGAATCCTGCCGGGGCTGTAGGGCGGCTGGATCCGCCAAGGAGACGCGGGAGGCTTGTCTAAGTGAGAGGCCCGGGCAGCAGTCCCGGGCCTCTCACGGCACGTCGAGGTCTGGGGCGGTCCTAGCGGTCCGCGAGGTCAGCTACCGCAAACGCCTGGCGCACCGGCGCGGGCCCGCGCATCCCCGGCCCGCTTTGGCCCCGCGCCGCCAGAGCACCAGACTGCGGCCCGGAGCCTCACAGCAGGCAGGGTTGGGCATCCGTTCACCTGTCTGTTTCCCAGCGGCCGACGCCACGCTACCCAATCGGCGTATGACTGATCCGGTCGGTAGTTCTCCGCAATCCAGGAAATTCCCGCAATCCAGGAAATTCCCGCAATCCAGGAAATTCCCGCAATCCAGGAAAGGGGCCCGATGCCCACCATCTCCGGGCGCGCCGCGAAGATCATTGCGGCGACGGCAGCCATCCCGGCGAGCTTGCTCTTCGCCGGCGCGACAGCCGCCGTCGCATCGCCTGCCAGGACCAGCGCTAGGGCGAGTTCCCACGCGCTCCGGCAGCCGCCAGCTCAGCGATACCGGGTGCGGCAGATCCTGAACGGCATGAAGCTGCGACATAGGTTCATCCCGGTCGGCTCCGCTAAGCCCCGCTCCGAGCCGCTGGCGGACCCCGATGACATCACGGTTCTCGGCAGGCACCTCTACACCGCTTTCCAGAACGGGGTCGGCCCGCAGGGACAGGCCAGCACCGACGGGAACACCGACAGCACGGTCGTAGAGTTCACGGCCGCCGGCCAGGTCATCCGGCAGTGGAACATCAAGGGCAAATGCGATGGCCTGACCGCGGACACCGGCCGGCACCTGCTCATCGCCACCGTGAACGAGGACGCCAGCTCCAGCGTCTACACCATCACCCCCGGCGCCCCGGCCGGCGCCCAGATCCAGCACTACGGGTACGACAAGCCGCTTCCGCACAAGGGCGGCACCGACGCTATCTCGATCTACCACGGCCGGGTGCTGATCAGCGCCTCTGCGCCAGGCACCACCGGCAAGGCCGCCCCCCAGCCGGCCTATCCGGCCGTGTACTCGGTGACCTTCCACCGGGCCACGCGCGTTGCCGCAGTCTCTGCGCTGTTCTACGACGAGGCCCGGGCCGCCGTCGCCAACCTAGGTGCCGATCACGGCAAGCTGGTACGGCTGGCACTGACCGACCCCGACTCCAATGAGATAGTGCCGCACTCGGGCCCGCGGTTCGCAGGTGACTTCATGCTGACCAGCCAGGGCGACAAGGAGCAGATCTTCGTCGGCCCCGGGCTCGCGTTCGCGCCCCGGCTGTCCGTGCTGCGCCTGTCACAGTCGGTTGATGACACCGCCTGGGCGCGGAGCCCGTTCGGGCGCCTGTACGGCGCGGACACCAGCGGAGACACGGTCGACGTGGTTACCGGCCGGTTCCCGGCTCACTCCATCTTCGTGGCGGTCACGCCCTGCGATGCCAACAACGCGCCCGCCACCTGCCCGGCGCCTGGCTTCCCGCCAAATTACCTGGGATCGCTGAACCCGTGGACCGGCCACATCACTCGCGTACCGGTTCGCGGCCCCGCGTTCGAGCCGCAGGGCATGGTGTTCATCAGCCCTGGCTGGGCCGTGACCCCTGGCTGATCTGAGGTAAGCGATGGCCGCGGGCTCACCGTATCGGTGGGCCCGCACCCACTTCCCGACCTAGCCGAGCTAGGCCCCTCGGGTTCCAGGCTAAGATGCCCGGCTGGATGATCACGCGGGTCATATCCGGTCAGGTCTCGAACGCTTCCGGCGGCGGGCAGGCGCAGACCAGGTGCCTGTCACCGTGGGCCGCGTCGATCCTGCGCACCGGCGGCCAGTACTTGGCCCGGCGGTCGACCGGCACCGGGTAGGCGGCCATCTCCCGCTCATAGCCGTGCTTCCACTCGCCGGAGATCAGCATCGAGGCCGTGTGCGGCGCGTTCTTCAGCGGGTTGTCGTGGCTGTCGAACTCGCCGGAGGCCACCTTGCCGATCTCGCCCGAGATCGAGATCATCGCGTCGCAGAACCTGTCCAGCTCGGTCAGGTCCTCGCTCTCGGTCGGCTCGACCATCAGCGTCCCGGCGACCGGGAACGACATGGTCGGCGCGTGGAAGCCGTAATCGATCAGCCGCTTGGCCACATCCTCGGCGGTGATCCCGGTCTGGCTCGTGATCGGCCTCAGGTCCAGGATGCACTCGTGCGCCACCAGGCCGCCGCGGCCGGTGTAGAGCACCGGGAAATGCGGGTCGAGGCGCTTGGCCACGTAGTTGGCGGCCAGGATCGCCGCCTGGGTGGCCTGGCGCAGCCCTTCGGGGCCCATCATCGCGAGATAGGCCCAGGAGATCGGCAGGATCCCGGCGGACCCGTACGGCGCGGCCGCCACCGGCCCGCCGTGACCGGCGCCACTCGCGGCGCCGGTGCCCGCCACGCCGGCGAGACCCGCCAGCCGGGCGTCATTGCTGACGATCGCCGGGCCGTCGAGCACCGGATGGCCGGGCAGGAACGGGATCAGGTGCGCGCGGACACCGACCGGGCCGACGCCCGGGCCGCCGCCGCCGTGCGGGATGCAGAAGGTCTTGTGCAGGTTCAGGTGCGACACGTCAGCGCCGAACCAGCCCGGCCTGGCCAGCCCGACGAGAGCGTTCAGGTTGGCACCGTCCACGTACACCTGGCCGCCCGCGGCATGGACGGTGTCGCAGACGTCGGCGACGGTTTCCTCGAACACCCCGTTGGTGGACGGGTAAGTGATCATGATCGCCGCGATCGCCCCGGCGTGCGCCTCCAGCTTCGCATGCAGGTCGCCCAGGTCAATGGCACCGTCCGAGCCGCACTTCACCACGATCACCCGCAGCCCGGCCAGCACCGCGCTCGCCGCGTTGGTGCCGTGCGCTGACTCAGGGATCAGGCAGACGTCCCGGTCCGGCTCGCCCTGGGCCAGGTGGTAACCGCGGATGGCCAGCAGGCCGGCTAGCTCGCCCTGGGAGCCAGCGTTGGGCTGCACCGTCACCGCGTCATAGCCGGTGATCTCGGCCAGCGCCCGCTCCAGGCCGGCGATCAGCTCCAGGTAGCCCTGCGCCTGGCCGGCCGGGGCGAACGGGTGCAGGCTGGCGAACTCCGGCCAGGTGATGGGTTCCATCTCGGCCGCTGCGTTCAGCTTCATGGTGCACGAGCCCAGCGGGATCATCGATCTGTCGAGGGCGAGGTCACGGTCCGCGAGCCGCCTCAGGTACCGCAGCATCGCGGTCTCGTTGCGGTAGGAGCGGAACGCCGGGTGGGTCAGGAACTGGCTGGTACGGGCCAGGCCGGCCGGCAGCGCGTCCGGAGCGTCACCGGCCAGCTCAGCCGGGCGGCCTGCTAGCGCGCTGGCCACCGCCAGCAGCTGCTCGTCAGTCGTCGTCTCGTCGCAGGCGACCTGCAGCACGTCGTCCCCGGCCTGGTACAGGTTGTAACCGGCCGTGCGGGCCCGCTCGGCGGCCGCCGCGGCGCCGCCCGGGATGATCACCCTGACGGTGTCGAAAAACTCCGTGACATCCGTTTCAAAGCCGTGTTCGCGCAGGGTCGCGGCGAGCACGGCGGCCTTACGGTGCACCCGCAGGGCGATGGCCGTCAGGCCATCCGGGCCGTGGTAGGACGCGTACATCGCGGCTATCACCGCCAGGAGCACCTGCGCCGTACAGATGTTGCTGGTCGCTTTCTCCCTGCGGATGTGCTGCTCACGGGCCTGCAGCGCGAGCCGGTAGGCGGGCTGGCCGTCGGCGTCCACCGATACGCCGACCAGCCGCCCTGGCAGCTGCCGCTTGAGCGCGTCCCGCACGCAGATATATCCGGCGTGCGGGCCGCCGAAGCCCATCGGCACCCCGAACCGCTGCGTGGTGCCGATCGCGACGTCCGCACCGAGCTCGCCTGGCGGGGTGAGCAGGGTGAGCGCGAGCAGGTCGGCGGCGACCGTAACCAGCGCGCCGCTGGCGTGCGCGGCCTCGATGGCGGGCCGCAGGTCGCGGATGGCCCCGCTGGCCGCCGGGTAGGGCAGCAGCACGCCGAACAGCTCACCGGCCGGCTGGGCGGCGATGATCTCGGGGCTGACCGGTGCGGTAACGAGCTCGATGCCGAGCGGCGCCGTCCTGGTGGCGAGGACCGCCAGGGTCTGCGGCAGGCAGTCGGCGTCGGCCAGGAAGATCCGCCCCTTGCCCAGCGCCCGCCTGCTGAGGGTCATCGCCTCGGCCGCGGCGATGGCCTCGTCCAGCATCGACGCCCCGGCCACCGGCAGCGCGGTCAGATCCTAGACCATGGTCTGGAAGTTCAGCAGCGCCTCGAGCCGGCCTTGCGAGAT
>Ga0187879_10002231_pt1 | contig 13200 bp, 14 predicted proteins | sample June2016WEW_19_1_FD_132423 | JGI IMG/M metagenome (GOLD analysis project Ga0187879, IMG submission 132423) | Peatland microbial communities from SPRUCE experiment site at the Marcell Experimental Forest, Minnesota, USA - June2016WEW_19_10 | ecosystem: Environmental > Terrestrial > Soil >... | reverse complement strand
GCGGCGCAAATGATAAGATACGGACTGGATCGCGTGAGCGATATGTGCGCCCGTAGCTCAGCTGGATAGAGCGGCTGGCTTCGAACCAGTAGGCCGGGAGTTCGAGTCTCTCCGGGCGCACCATAGAATCAATAGTTTACACATCAGTTCACAACCAAAACAGCCGGTTTGGTAGCAACCGTGGTAGCAACGCCAGATAAAGCAGCGTTCATGGTATCGGCGGTTTCTCGCTTGGTCTCCTCCAGCAGATGGCCGTAGACTTGGAGGGTGAAGGCCACGGAGCTGTGGCCCAACAGTTCGGAAATGGCCTTGATATTCACCTTCTGAGCAAGCAAGATTGCCACGGCACTGTGGCGTAGATCGTGAAGCCGCATCTTCGGCAGTTCGGCGAGCGCGAGGAGTTTCTGAAACCATCGGAGTACGCTACGTTCGTCTAGCTAGTGATCCCACCCGGCCCGCTACGTCATTCAAAACCGCATGGGGCAACCTGCGGGTTGATGCCGATGTCCATTGCCGGATTCACGACCTTCGGCACACCGCGATTACGAAACTGGCAGAGAGTGGCGCGTCCGATTCCACCATGATGGCGCTGGCCGGTCACCTGTCCCGCGCAATGCTAGAACGGTATAGCCACATCAGGATGAACGCCAAACGCCAGGCCGTGGAATCAATGAGCCTAAAACCCAAAGCAGAACAGACTCCCCAAAGAAGTCCCCAAAGTGAAGGGCAACCCCACACCTTGGCCACTGAGAAGGTTGTCTAAATTATTGATTCTATGGTGGGCTTGACAGAACTCGAATCTGTGACCTCCTGCGTGTCAAGGTGTCACTCTATAAGTGGTATCTATTGTTGTTTCTGTGACTTACAGCCGAAAATCGTGATCGCCAAGGCACAAATAAGGCACAAACTCCGTGGAAATGGCTCGACCTCCACAGTCGTGGCGTGCCACGATACGTGAAACCAATCCTGGCAACATAAGCGTCCTGGAATCTGCCACTTGCCACGTTTGCCACGTTGCCAGGATGTACTCAACGTGATTATGCTCCACAAAAACGCGTTTTTTCCTATATATGGACGAAGGCGGGAACGGTGGCAAAGGGGGCAAACCGGGCCGCCAGGGCTGGCCGACGCGGGCGCAAACATCGAGCATCGCGCCACCAAGCTCCCCGGGGGTTTGCATGCGCGGGGGGACTTACCGATATCCCCCTGTATCTGGCCAATCATGATGCCCGCCGCTTTACTTCTTGTCGAGCGCGATGGCGGCCTGAAGGCCCTTGCCACGCCTGATCGATGCCGCCGCCATCTCCCTCATTGCGCCCCGTAGACCAACAGCGGGCCTCCCTCGATCGGAAACGGACCTACCGCGGCACCGTTCACCCGCAGAGTGAATTGGAAGTCTCCTTCCACCGATCCGTATCCGCTGGCGCTCGCGTACGAGTTCGGAAGCTGCACGTCGACGCGCGTCAGGTAGCTGGTCAAGCTGACCACATTCACTACCGGAGCCGAAACCTCGCCAAACGCGGCGTCGAAACAGAGGCAGGGGGGATTGCCATGTACAAAAAACGAGATCACCGACCCGAGTTTCGCCGGATTTTGACACGAATTCCGCGAGCCGTCGCTATTTAGGGCGAGCGGCGCCAATCCCGTGTTGCAGGCGGTGGCTTGCGAGGTATCCGCAAATAGTTCGGGATTTGACGCTATTACCGGCAATTGCCGTGTGGCGCTGGCGGCGCCATTGACCGTAACCTGCACCACCGTGCTCTTTGCTTGGCTGACAGTAGCTGGTACCACTAGATTGATCTGTAACGGAGAACTATAGAGCAACTGCGCCAGATTGCCGTCAAATGTCACGCTGACTCCGGTGTCGGCTCCCAGATTGGACCCCATGATGGTGAGCAATTGATTGGCGGCAATCGGACCAGAGTGCAGCAGATTGCCCGCGTCCAGCAGGCAGGCGATTTGCGGACCGCTTCCCGCGCTCTGCGTGAAGTCCACTCCCGATAGATAGGTTCCCACCAAGTTGCCCAGCGTCAGCCCCGCCGGCGTAAGGGCTCCCGGGGTCATCACCACACTAGCCGATTGCGCCGTTCCCACGGCCCAAGCCTTCCCGCTAGCGAGCGTCATGGCGACGGCGCTGAGCGCGCCTCCGTCGATCCACTGCGTATCTAAGACGGTGCCGCTGGTGGGGTCGAGCTGCATGGCGTAGGTTTGCCCGCTGCCCGTCAGATTGTTCGGCAGGCAAGCCGATGGGAGCCAGGAGAGGGAAGCGGGGGGTGTAACCGCATTGGTCGGGACGGTAAGGCCAGGGCCAGAATAGAGAGACGTCACGGTGCCCGCTAAGTACACACCGCCCGACGAATCGACGCGCACGCCGCCACCCCCCGCCGGGATGGAATAGAGTAAGTTGGCGCCCGCCGCATCGATCTTAGTCAGGAAGCCGAACTCATAGGGCGAATTCGCGGGAGGCGCCACGGTGAAGGGATAATCGCCGCCATCAATCACGCCGGTGACATAGGCATTTCCGACCGCATCCACCGCCAGACCGGTGTTGGTGGTGCTGGTGCTGCGATAGGCGGTAGTGCTGTTGATGCCGGTGGAATAAATCAACTGCGATCCAGCCGGATTTACCTTGGTGAGATATTGCTGGTTGCCGGCAAAGCCAATCTGGCACAAGCCACCGCAAATGTAGGCGGGGGCAAAGGTGGTCTGGTAAGCGCCAGGAGTGGTGGGATAGTCGAGCAGGGTGGTGGATCCCGAAACGTAAATGTTGCCCGATGGATCGAGCGCAATCGAGCTGCCGCCGATCCCGAAGGCGGAAAAGATCAAGCTGGAGCCGCTAGCGTCAACCTCCATCAGGTAGGGATGGCCGTTGCCGTCAGACGCCTGGTAAGCCCCCGCGGTGACGGGAAACCCGCTGCTGGCACTGCCCGTGAGCAGGATCTGCCCCTCTGGGGTAAGCGTAATGGCGTTAGCGCCGCTGGCCACCGAGCCGCCTACCAGGATAGAGAAGGCGATGGCGCCATTAGGACCAAGTTTAGTGAGAAACGTGCGCGAGTCCTGCGCATTCGCCGGCGGCGTTGCCAGCGTCCCGCCCGTGGTGGGGAAGTTCGGGTTCGACGTGGAGCCGGTGACGTAGGCGTTGCCGGCGGAATCCACAGCGATGCCGGTCACGTTGTCCGAGGCGGCACTATCCAGGTAGACAAAGTACAGGAAGGCGCTGGCCTGGGGGTTCAGCTTGGCGACCACGGCGCTCTGGGTGCCGGCGGCCTTGTCGGTGACCATGACACCGGAAAGGTAAAGGTTACCCTGGGCGTCCGCCACCATCGAACGGGGCGTGAATCCGTCCTTTAGGTAAGTGGAGTAGGAGAGATTGGCGGCGTAAGTATGAGAAGCCAGCAGCAGGATGAACGAGAGTGGTAGAGCGCGTTCCAGCGACATGGTACATCTCCAGTCTGGACCTGACAGGTCAACGAACGCGGCTGTTTCATTGTACTCCGGCTGCAGCTTAAACGGGATGCTGCCCTTGCGGAGCCGTCGAGAAGGGCGATGGCGCGCGGCGACGCTCATTCCGAGACTGGTCCTGCTGGTTCGCCGCAGTATTTGGTGCCAGCGATGATCGGCTGAAACTCAGATCTGCTGCGGCGGAGAGGGCGATGCTTGCCGAAGCCGCGAAAAGAACCAGCAGCAAGGGGCTCCGCACAACGCCAGTGTAGCTCCATCACTTCGGCGAAAGGTGGGCCCGTACATTACCGCTCGGGTATATACAGGCGGTGCATTGTGGTGCCACGAGCGACAGCGCTATGAGGCCGTGAGACCACGCCGCCCGCCTGTCGTAAATCGCTATTTGGATGTTGGGGGCCGTAGCGACTCGAACGCTGTCGCCTACACGGGCCGCCGGATTTTTGGGCTCCCTTTCATTCGTGGTACGATTGCTCTTTACGGGCTTGTAGCTCAGTTGGTTAGAGCGCCTGCTTGACACGCAGGAGGTCACAGATTCGAGTTCTGTCAAGCCCACCACTCCCTCCCAGATTTCGCCGTCTGCCTGCGCAAATAAGACGCTTCACGCCGTTCCAAAACCACGCGCTGATTGGACTCCAATTTGAACACGGGCTCGTCTCGTTTTTTCCTGATAGACTCCACCCAGGAGCCGATCATGCCGAAGGGTAAGCACATCAAACCATTTCCGATCAAACAGATCCGTCAGGAGGACGGTGCACATGAACTGGCGACCTCGCCGGATATGGAACCGTACCTGCGATTCGCGATGGCTGTCATGCAGAACGCCGACCCGACAGCGGCACTGGAATCTATCCGGCAGTTGCCGCTTGAAAAGCGCTACGTGTGGCGGATCGCATCGGCATTGAAGTGGGCCTTCGCAGACTTCGACGATCTGAGCGTCGAAGCGGATCGCCAAACGTTGACGCCCGAGGACTCGGCCAAGCTGCGCGATCTTTTGAAAATGCGGCCAATGCAGTTCTCCATGTTTCTCGGTGCTTTCCTGGGCGCCCCGGAGGCAGAGCGAATACTGGCCCAAGCGATGAGTATGGCGAAGCAGTCGCACTGATATTCTCGCAGGGAATCGGATTACGCTGGTTTCAGGGACCTGACTTTCGACCGCGCGGCGCGGGTGGGAATAGTGCGGCAATCGCGCACCGATAGGCCCCGAAAGGTGGTTAAGTCCCGGTTAAGCCGGTTAAGCCTTGCGCCGGAATCGGCTCGTCTCCGGGATGGAACAACCCCCTCCTCCGGTCGATATAGGTGCAGGCAGGGATAGCCCAGATGAGCACGGAACCCACTCCTGCACTGATGACGAAGACGGAATACGCCCGCCATCGCGGCGTATCGCAGCCATACATCTCCAAACTGGCGAAGAACGGCATCCTGGTCATGCGCGGCAACAAGATCGACGTGGCCGCCACGGACACGGTACTCGACGACAAGCCGGTGGCCGATCCGGATTCGCCGCCGGCTGGTCCGCAGGCCAGCTTCGCGCGGCCGATCCGGACGAGCGAGGACCTCGGGCCGACACCGCCCGGCCAACAGGCCGGCGCCAGCTTCGGACAGGCGAAGACAATCGAGATGGTTTTCCGCGCCAAATTGCGGCGGCTGGAATTCGAGACGAAGCAGGGAAAGCTAATCGATGCAGAGGCCTATCGGAGGGCCGCCGCCGACGCGTTCCGGATGTTCCGCGATGGCCTGCTGGGCATTCCGGATCGGCTGGCGATGACCATCGCCGCGGAGTCCGACCCGAAGAAGGTCCATCTGGCCTTGAAGACCGAGATCACGCGCGAGTTGGAGGCGGCGTCGAATGCAGTCCTCGCCCTTTGAATCGCGCGGTACCGACCTTTACCCGCTCTGGAAGTCCATCGCGGAGGCCGCGCGCCCAGATCCGGACCTCAGCATCAACGAGTGGGCTGACCAATACCGCGTGCTCTCCCGGATCTCGGCTGGCGAGCCTGGCCGCTGGCGCACCTCGCGGACGCCGTTCCTGCGCGAGATCATGGAATGCCTCAGCCCGTCGTCGCCCTACTCGCGGGTGATCTTTGTCAAGCCGGCGCAGATCGGCGGGTCGGAACTGCTGCTGAACATGCTGGGCTACATCATCCACTACGCGCCGGGCCCGACCATGCTGGTGCAGCCAACGGTCGAGTTGGCGAAACGATTCTCCCGCCAGAGAATCGCGCCGCTCATCGAAAACACCCGGGTACTGGCCGAACGCGTCTCCGATCCGCGCGAACGTGACTCCGGCAATACCATCCTCGCGAAGGAATTTCCGGGCGGCGTGCTGGTGGCGACCGGCGCCAACTCCTCGGTCGGCCTGCGCTCGATGCCTGCGCGTTACCTTCTGATGGACGAGGTGGACGCGTACCCTCCGTCGGCGTCGAGCGGCGCGGTGGGCACTGAGGAAGGCGATCCGGTGGACCTTGCGATCCGCCGCACCGGCACGTTCGCCAACCGGCAGATCGCAATGGTCTCGACCCCCACCATCGCGGACGTGAGCCGCATCGACCAGGCGTACCACGAGTCGGACCAGAGGAAGTATTACGTGCCGTGCCCGCACTGCGGGATCTTCCAGGTGTTGCGGTGGGCCCAGGTGAAATGGCCGGAGAGGACGCCCGCCGAGGCTTGGTACGAGTGCGAGCGTTGCCACGCCCACGTCGAAGACCACCACAAGACGGAGATGCTGGCGCGCGGCCAGTGGCGGGCCGAAGCGCCCGGCGACGGGGAGACGGCGGGCTTCTGGTTGAACGGCCTGTACTCGCCGTGGACCACGTGGTCGCAACTCGCGAAGGACTTTTTGCGAGCGCGGAAGTCGCCCGAGCGGATGCAGACGTTCGTGAACACGGTCCTGGCCGAAACGTTCCAGCAGGCGGGTGCCACCAGGACGGACGTGAGCGAGTTGCTGGCGCGGCGGCAGTCGTACAGCCCAGAGACCATCCTGCCGGCGGGCGTGGTGCTGATTACGCTGGGCGCGGACCTTCAGGCCGACCGGCTGGAGTTGGAGATCGTGGGCTGGGGCCGCGACGAGGAGTCGTGGTCGCTGGCCTACATCGTCCTGGCCGGCGATCCGGCGCAGAAGGATTTGTGGGACTCCTTCGACCAAGTGCTCTCGCTGCGCTTCGACCATCCGTGCGGGCGGGAGTTTGAAATCGCGGCGGCTTGCGTCGACTGCGGATTCCACCCGTCCATCGTCCAGGGGTTCTGCCAGGAGCGCATGCGGCGGGCGGCGGCGCCGCGGACGTATCCGGTGAAGGGCATGTTCGGCCAGCGTCCGATCTGGCCGCGCATGCACAGCAAGTCGAAGGACAACCGTCCGCTCTGGGTGATCGGCGTCGATGCCGGCAAGGAAGCGCTCTACGCGCGCCTGAAGATCACCGAACCGGGACCGGGCTTCTGCCATTTCCCGATCAGCGATCAGTATGACCTCGGGTACTTCGAGCAGCTTACCGCCGAGACGTGCAAGGTCCGGTACAACAAGGGGTTCGCTCATCGCGAGTGGATTAAGAAAACCGGCGCCCGGAACGAAGCGCTTGATGCGCGATGCTACGCTTACGCCGCGTTGCAATCGCTAATCGCCGGGCGGTTCCGATTGAACAAGCAGGCCGATCAGATCGCGGCCATGCTGCCCGGTGGAGGATCGCCGCGTCGGGTCGCGCGGCCGCAGTCGCCGGCGGCGCCGCCGCCAGACCAGGAGCCTTGGATCGACAGAAGGGATTGGTTCACCCGCTGATGGCGCATTGCGTTCAGACCACCATCGTCGACGCGCCGTGTGCGAGTTGCGGCGGCCGCGCGGAGAAGATGCACCAGCCCATCTTCCAGCGCGGCACGTATTGTCCGAAGTGCTGCCCGGCGTGCAAGACGAAGGATGACGCGCCACCGAAGCCGGCGCCCAAGCTGCGTGGCGTCGTCCCGGCGGCGGCCGTGGCGCGACGCGACCAGCCCGCCGCGCGCGGCGCGACCCAGTGGAAGGACGCGGGGTGGGGACACCGTCCGGACGACCCCTGGGTCCACGACCGCGACCGGCACCAGTCGCGTCCGCGGTGGATTCCATCGCGGCCGAACTGGTTCCGACGGAAAACTTGAAGCAGACAGTTTCCGAGCCTAAAGGTCCCGCTACAGATTGTCACCCAAGGGGGCGCTTCCGCGGCTCGGGCGTTTCCCGGCAAATTGGCGGCTGGGCGTCGAAAGTCAGTTACCGAAATGTCCACTTTGCAGGAGCCTATCGGAAACTATACATCCATTGCACTTCTCCGCCTGCACACTTTCGCGGGTCCAGCCGTCAACCACTCGGAGGGTCACGCCATGCTACTCAGGAAGAGCTGTTTTCCGCTTCTGCTTGCCGTATGTGCCGCCGTGAACGGTCAGGACCAACCGACGACGTTTGAGGTAGCGTCGGTAAAAATATCGCCACCCTTTGACCACAGCAAGCCGCCGATTAACGGATGCAGTGGAGGACCCGGCTCAAGCGATCCTGGGCTTTATCAGTGCCATTACCTCACGCTACAGAGTCTGGTAATCGCGGCTTTCGACTTGGCACCGTATCAGCTTCCCTACGTTCCGTCCGGCGACCACACCACCTACGACATTGAGGCCAAGGTTCCCGCGGGAGCCACGCGGGAACAGCTCAGGGGGATGCTGCAAAACCTGCTTGTTGAGCGATTGAGGCTGGCTTACCACTTCGAAAAAAAGCCGGCTCAGGCCTACGATCTGGCGGTGGCGAAGAACGGAGCAAAGCTGCAAGAATCCCCACCCGAATCGGCTGAGAGGCCGCAGGCGGCGGACAATCCGGCAAGGGATCAGTACGGCTTTCGAATCCCACCGGCCGATTTCAAAGGCCAGCTGATGCTGCGCAATAGCGAAGTCGTACGATGGCTGGCGCGGGAAGTCACCGTCGCTCAGATGGCCAGGCTGTTAGCTACCCGTTTGCAAGGTCCGGTCACCGACTCGACGGGCCTCAAGGGCAAGTACGATTTCACGCTGTATTTCTCCGCGTCGAGCGTCGGAATGTCCCCCGGCCCTGTTCTGGCGGGACCGGCTCCGGCCGGCGTTGCCACAAAGGTCGGGGAGGAAGCCGCCGAAGGAGTCAGCCTCCCTTCGGTTTTCGTGGTGTTGAAGGATAAACTCGGGCTCACGCTAGAGAGAAAACAGGGTTCCTTTGACCTGTTTCTAGTCGATCATGTAGAGAGAGTGCCGGTGGAGAATTGAGCAAGTGCGGGCGTATTCAAGCGGCCTGACGGCCCGACTCGCCGTCTATCTGGTCTACCGGTTGAGCCTCTGAGACATTGGTTTCCGATTACTCCAGGAAAACGTTATCGGTAAGGTGGCATGCTCACTTGGCCGTGAAGTCTTCTATTCTGAGACGAGGCGGAGACGGAGTCCTGGGAATCTCTGACGCTTCCGGGCGGATCGTCGCTAGCCACGCGGAAAGAGCATCGCGATTAGGATGACGGGACGTATGATAACCGCGCGTTATCATACTTAACATGAGTGCGGTAGTGCAGGCCATTCCGGACGTCGACTTTTTCCTATCCCTCGAACCTGAGGAACTGGGAGCCAAGCTGCTTTTTTTGGCAAAAGAGCGCCAACGCACTCAAGGAATGTTTTATCCCGCTAGTTTCGAAAGTGAAATTTGGGAAGCCGAAACGCGCCGACAACCGACCTATCCCCGGAGCCGGCAAGCCGCAATCGCTCTCGCCTTTGCGGAAGCCTGGGCATGGCTGGAAGCGCAAGGTCTGATCGTGCGCGCCCCCGATCAGGGCCCTGAAAGCGGCTACCGAGTTCTCAGCCGGCGGGCCAGGCGTTTTCAGAGCGAGGCGGAATTTGCTGCCTATGCTGTTGCCCGTATATTCCCGCGAGAAGTGCTGCACCCAAGAATCGCGGATAAAGTCTGGATGGCCTTCATGCGCGGCGAATTCGATGTCGCCGCCTTCCAAGCGATGAAAGCAGTGGAAGTTTCGGTGCGCGCCGCCACGAGCCTTCCGGATGGCCTCATCGGCACGAGGCTCATGCAGGCCGCGTTCTCCACGGAAAACGGTCCTCTGACGGATATGAGCGCAGAAGCCGGAGAGAGAGCGGGCCGCCTGCAACTTTTTGTCGGCGCAATCGCCTGCTACAAAAACCCACACTCGCACCGGGACGTCAATTTGAGCGACCCTGCCGAAGCGGTGGAAATCATTCTGCTTGCCAACCATCTGCTACGCATTGTAGATGCGCGCGTGAAGGCGAAGGTCAACTGATCTTGCTCGCCGCCATCAACTGACGCATGAGCTGAGTGGGGTGTGCGGACGAAGTAAGATGGTCATTCAGAGTCACAGATGGACAACTCCAAGACTCCCATTTTCGATCAAATGGCCGCGGATCTGTCGAGCGTTCGCCGGCAACACGACGATGAGATACTCTGCCCCATGTGTCTTGGCAAGTTTGGGAGATCCGAAATACGCTTGTTGACTAAGGAGCATGTGCTTTCTAGGAGCCTTGGTGGGAGAGGGCTCACCCTGACATGCAAACCCTGCAACAATGCCGGCGGTCACAAAGTCCAGGCCGATTTGAAGACGCTCTTAAAGATCAACGAGGGATTTCGCGGAGATGGAGATTTCAAAGGTCGCTTTACGATATTTGGAGAAACAGTACCAGTTGGCGTGCACGTCCGGCCGGGTGCGGGGTTGGCGATAACCGCTCGCGGTGGAAGCTCCCAGACCATCGGTGCCATTGAGAAGGGCTTCCGAAGCCACGGGCGAGGCAAGTGGTCGATGCAACTCAACCTTCCCTATAGTCCAGGCAAGGCAAGCGCCGCCATCGCGCGTGCGGCCTATCTCGTGGCCTTCCATCAACTCGGCTACGGCTACATTCTCTCCGAACCCGCGAACATTCTCCGCCAGGAAATCCTGTCCGCCATGGACAGCCATTCGGAGCGTCTTTGCCTGCTGACGGGCAAGCTGGGTCCGGCCCCGGCCCCGAACGGCAGTGAAAAACCTGAGGCCGTGATCATCCCGGTTGTGCTTGCAGACGGGTACCGGTTTCTCGTCACCGTCTTGAGATTTCACCACCACAGGGATTACTGGATGTTTTGCGCCTTGCCGGTTGAGGCGCAGTGCACGACATCTATGTTTGGGGACTTGGCCAAAGCGGTCTGCCTGCTTGGGACGCTTAATCTGACCATGGCGGGCGACGAAAATGGCAACATCACGGCCCAGTTCGTTGCCAGAAAAAACCAGATGGACGTGTAGTCGACGCGCGGATCTGAACAGCCTTCCCCGTCAAAGAGACCGCCCCTTCATCATCACCCAGAACACACAAAACAGTTCGGCACGCCGCATTTCCGTGTTTTGCCCCCCACAAGTCTTTGATTCTACATCGCAGAAAGGCATTGACATTTGGGGGGCACGATTGGCTATCGTGGCGGTTAAGTGGGCGCGCCGACGCGCCTCCTACTTGCGGCAATAGCCGCAATCCCAGAAGTTTGGGTTCACCCCTCACCCCTCGTGTATGCAAAAAGCAATCCTGATTCTGAACCCGGTCTCCGCCTGTCGGTTCACAACCATGAACCGCGCCAAGCGCTTCGTTAAGAAGCGACGCGCAGAATGGGTGGCGCTCGGCATCTCGATCCGGTTCATCGAAACGAGCAGCAACCATCGCGCCGCCCAGCGTTCGGCCGACCGCACCAGGCTGGGGTATGACCGCGCGGCGGCCGAGGGCAAAGCGAAGATACAGCAGTTGGCAAACTTGCCGATGGTGGCGCCCGCGATGTTCCTGCAACTCGGCAAAAGGAAAGGCGCCAGCCGCCACACGTTCCTGGCGGGCCAGGGCTTCTGAATCGTAAGCGCCGGATAGCCGATTAATCGGCATGACGATTTACCAGTTCGCCATCGCCCGCGCATATGCGCAGCTGATGAAGGAGTCGGAGACCCGCCAGTTGACGGCCAAGGAGAAGGGGACGCTGCGAGTGCTGCGGCGCGCGGTCGAACGCTACCGGGCTATTGAGGCGGGCGGCAGCGCACTCGCGGCCGGGATTTGTCGGTGAAACGCGGGTCAACCATGTATCGACTCATGAAGCTCGAGGGCGCCGGCCCAGTGCTCGCTACCGAATTGAACCGCTCGCACGATTGGCGTGGCCTCGAGGCCGAACGCGACTCGCTGACGGACGCGTCGTTTGCCGACGCCGGCCCCGGGTCGATGACCAGGCTGCGCTACGGCGTCTGGCCGTTGTAACGAGATTCGAATCCGCGGCCAACGATGGCTGCACAACCACAACCAAACCTGAAAGGAACTTTCCCCGTATGGCAGACGCAAGTCCGAATCCCAATCTCTCTCCCGCCGTTACGCACCAGCCCAGCTTGTTGGGCGGTGCGGAGAACGTGAAGCTTCTCTACGACGAGGAACTCGACAACCGGCGTGAGGTCCTGGCGCGGCAGCGCGCCTGGGAATCGATCTCGCTTGAACAGGCGCAGATCTCGAATCGGCGCGCGCAGAACGCCGCCACCATCGACCACGCCATCAACGCTGGTCTGGTCCTCTCCGGACAGATCGGTGCCACCGAAGGCCAGCAGACGGTATCGCCTGCGGGCACTGCTGCCAGCGAAACCACGAAAGGCGCCGTGGCCGCCGCCGGAGCTGGAGAAGCAGTGAGCGCCGAAGCCGTCACCGCCAACACCGCCAACCTGATGACCTCGCTGACGCCGGTAATCGCCAATGCCGTCGCCAACGCGGTGAACGCCGCCTACCAGATGTTTATCGCCAGCCTGCCCACGCTCATCACCGCGATGGGCGGTGCTTCCACGCCGTCGCAGACGCAGCCGAAGCCCGCGACGGCGTAAGAGCTCCTTCATACGGGGAGGCCTCATTCCGGGCGCGGCAGCGGAACGCATCATTTCCAACGCCGCCCGATGGGGCTTTCCCTGTTTGCGGGATGAAAGGTGGGGCTTCAATGACGATCATCGAATGGCTGCTGTCGCTCTGGAGACGAAGACACAAATCCAAAGTGGCGCGCTTCCGCATTGAAGTCCAGGTTTTACGTGTGAACCGAAAAGGAGCAACCTAAGATGGCAGGAAATAATTTTGCTGTAAACAGCGATCTGCTGGTCACGTTGATCCAGGTCGTGGACGCGGCGGGTAACCCGGCGTCCTTCCAGAATCCCCCGGTGTATTCCACCTCCGACTCGACCATCCTAGTCCTGACGCCGGCGTCCGATGGCATGAGCGCCACCGGCGTCGCGCTGAAGACCGGGAGCGTGGTGATCACGGTCGTGGGCGACGGAGTCACTGAAACTACTACGGTCGATGTGGTGGCCGGGGCAGTCGTCTCGTTCCAGATCAACGTTGCACTGGCCCCCGCCGCCGCGCCCGCGCCGGCCTCGGGCAGCGGGTCGTAAGGGTAAGCGGCCCCAGCGAGCAAGCCCCTTCCGGAACAGTCCGATTGATTCGGAAGGGGCTCCTTTTCCTCCTTCTCCCCTTCAGAATGACTTCCGCCATTACCCCCGTGCTGGCTCAGCACATCGAACTCTGGCAAACCGCCCGATTGGTGCCCTACGCGCGTAATGCGCGGACGCACTCACCCGAGCAGGTCGCGCAGATCGCGGCGTCCATTGTGGAGTTCGGGTTCGTCAACCCGATCCTGGTGGACAGCAACGCAGGAATCATTGCTGGCCATGGGCGTCTCCTTGCAGCGCGGAAGTTGGGACTCGTTGAGGTGCCGGTAGTGGT
>Ga0187879_10002230_pt1 | contig 13202 bp, 10 predicted proteins | sample June2016WEW_19_1_FD_132423 | JGI IMG/M metagenome (GOLD analysis project Ga0187879, IMG submission 132423) | Peatland microbial communities from SPRUCE experiment site at the Marcell Experimental Forest, Minnesota, USA - June2016WEW_19_10 | ecosystem: Environmental > Terrestrial > Soil >... | reverse complement strand
GTCCGCGTAGCCAGGATCCAGCGCCAAGAGGGCGAACGTCCCGCGCTTTCAGGCCCGTCGGCGCTGGCGGGATTTCCCGCTGGCCTGGTTAACTGGTCCGTAATAGGCGGCCTTGCTCAGAATAGTTCGCTTGACTGATGCATGGCTCACACAGGTATGGCTATACCACATTGGGATCAGAAGTTAAGGACGTGATCACCCGTGGCGGCCGAAAGAGATACACGCCCAGCCAGCAAAACCACGCGTAAGCCTGGCGAATCAGCAGAGCCCGCAGAAGAACCCGCAGCCACCGACGCAGTCGGCATGCTGGATCTTGTCCTGCCCGACGCCACCCTCGGCACGGTGCGCCGGTTCCGGCCGGATGCCAGCATGATGCGGTACGCGGCCCGGCTGGCCAGCCGCCCGGGCACGGTGGCCCTGCGGGCCGGCAAACTGGCCGCGGACCTGGCCGGCATCGCGGCGGGCAGTTCGGCGATCGCCCCCGACCGCCGCGACCGCCGGTTCGCAGATCCCGCGTGGAATGAGAACCCGCTGCTCAAACGCGTTGTCCAGACCTACCTGGCGGTCGGGAAGACCGCCGAGGAACTGCTGGCCGACGCCGAGCTGGACTGGCGGGACAACACGCGCCTGAAGTTCATGCTGACCAACCTCATCGCCGCGACCGCGCCGAGCAACTACCCGGTGAGCAACCCGGCCGCATGGAAGGCGTTCATCGACACCGGTGGCCTCAGCATGGTCCGCGGTGCCCGCGCACTGGTCTCAGATATGTCCTCTACCCCGCACATCCCGACGATGGTGGCACCCGACGCGTTCGAGATCGGCAAAGATATCGCGGTGACGCCGGGAGCGGTAGTGGCCCGCACCGACGTCTACGAGCTCATCCAGTACAAGCCGACCACGCCGACCGTGCACCAGTTCCCGCTGCTCATGGTCCCTCCGATGATCAACAAGTACTACATTACCGACCTCGCGCCGGGCCGTAGCATGCTCGAGTTCTTCGTGGCGCAGGGATATCAGGTATTCGTGCTCTCCTGGTCCAACCCCGGCAAGGAAGCCAGGAACTGGGACCTGAATACCTACGGCCAGGGCATCGTGGACTCGATCGGCACACTGCGCGACATCGCCAAGTCCCCCAAGGTCAACATCATCGGCCTGTGCGCCGGCGGCATCACCACCTCCATGGTCAGTGCGCACCTCAGCGCGACCGGGCAGCTCGATCAGGTCGCCAGCCTGTGCCTGGGCGTGACGCTCCTGGACATGACACAGGCAGGCACCACGGTCGCCCTGATGGACGAGACCACTGCCGCAGGGTCCATCCTCGCCTCGCGCACCCGCGGCTACATGGACGGGCGCTCGCTCGCCGAGGTGTTCGCCTGGCTCCGCCCCGATGACCTGATCTGGAACTACTGGGTCAACAACTACCTGCAGGGCAAGAAGCCCCCGCCGTTCGACATCCTGTTCTGGAACGCGGACACCACCAGGATGCCCGCGGGGCTGCACCGCAACTTCATCGAGATTGCCATGGACAACGCGCTGACCAAGCCGGGTACCGCCAGCATGCTCGGCTCCCCCGTCGATCTTTCCAAGATCGACGTCGACACCTATGTTGTGGCCGGCATCGACGACCATATTTCACCATGGCCGTCGGCCTACCGCGCCACCCAGCTGCTCAGCGGAAACATGAGGTTCGTGCTCTCCAACAGCGGGCACATCGCCGCCATGGTCAACCCGCCATCCAACCCGAAGGCGACCTTCCGGCTGGCTCCCAGTACCCCGCCCGATCACCGCGAATGGCTGGCCCAGGCCGAGACCGTCCAGGGCAGCTGGTGGCCCGACTACACCTCCTGGCTGACGGAACGAAGCGGCGACATGAAGCAAGCCCCGCGCACGCTGGGCAACGCCAGCTTCAAGCCGCTATGCCCCGCACCGGGCACCTACGTCCTTCAACGCTAGGCGCTCTGGCCTAGGCACTACCCTCGCGGAACTGGACGCCGAACCCACCGCGAGGGTAGTGCCATTTGAGGGCACTCAGGAGTGCGCGCTGAGGTGAGCCGAGTCGGGAAGTGCTCTGGCCGGGCACTACCTACCCTTCGCGGAACTGGACGCCGAACCCGCCGCGAGGGTAGTGCCATTTGAGGGCACCGGGGGCGGCGACGGCCAGGCAGGTGCCGCACTCGAGGCAGGCGGCGTACTCGACGGAGATGGTCCCGTCGGGTTCCTCGGTGTAGACGTGGGCCGGGCAGCAGGCGACGATGGCCTTGCCGGTTCCGGTGGCCCTGGCAATCTCCTGGTTAACCTCGATGTGGCTTTCCTGCTCGTCGAGGTTGAACCTGTTCTTCGTCAGGCGCTCAGGGACAGACAGTGGTTTCATAGGGCGCGTGCTCCTGCAATGCCGTCGCGGACCAACTGCCTCATCCTCACCGGGGACTGGGTCAGCGTCTTACGTGCAACGCTCAGGAGATGCCGGCGGGGCTGGGTATCGAGGTTGAAAGCACCATAAAGGACATCGGCGAAAAGCTCACCGTAGTGCTCGTACATGCGCTCGGCCTCAAGAAAGGCGGGCGCCTTGGTGTAGGTCTTCATGTCCTTACCTGCGTAAGAGGCAAAGAATCTCTCCCGGTACCCGGCCAGGCCTGCCTTGGAAGTGTCGTTTTGCTCCAGACCTGCGATGATGCCACCGGCGGCAGCGACCCCGGAGGCGACCGCCAGGTCCATGCCGCGCACTGTCAACCCGGTATTGAGAGTGAGCCCGGCGGCGTCACCGACGACGATCATGCCGTCCATGGTGATCTCGCCGATCATCTTCATGCCACCCTCGGCGACCAGATGGCAGCCGTACTCGGCCAGTTCGCCGCCCTCGAGGTAGGGGGCGATGAACCGGTTCTCGAGGAAGTGGTCGAAGATATCGGTAACGACCTTTTTCTTGGCGGTGAGATCGTCCAGGCGCACGACCACGCCAACGGAAATGGAGTCGATGTTGGTGTAGAGAAAGCCGCCGCCTCCGACACCCTCGGTGCAGTCACCGACCGCGGCGATAGCAGCGCCCTCGTCGCCGGTCAGGTTGAATCGTGCCTCGATCGTCTCCCTCGGCAGCGACACCACCGATTTGACGCCCACAGCCAGGTGGTTCAGCGGGTCGTTCTGGCGCAGCCCGGCCTCCTTGGCGATGAAGGAATTCACGCCGTCGGCAGCGACAACTACGCGGGCACGCAGTTCATCCTCACCGGCCTGGACGCCCACGACCCGCTTGCCGGTGGCACCGTCCTCGGTGAGAACCCGGTCGACGCGGACCCCCGGCATGATGAGGGCGCCCGCCTCCTCGCACTTCCCGGCCAGCCACGCATCCAGCTTGGCGCGCAGCACCGTGACGGCGTTGACCGGGTCCGCCAGACGCGTGTCCTGGTAGTCGATGCCCACTGAACTCCCCGCGTTGAGGAAGTTTATGTAGTTGCGCGTGATCCGCCGCTCGACCGGAGCCTCGTCAAGGAACTCGGGGAAAACCTGCTGGATGCCGCGGGAGTACAGCACGCCACCGGACAGGTTCTTTGAACCGGGGGCCTCGCCCCGCTCGATCAGCAGGACCGAGCGTCCCTGCCGGGCGAGCTCGTAGGCTGCGACACAGCCGGCGATACCGGCACCGATGACGATGACCTCGAAGTCAGGCTCAGCCGTTTCTGGCATCGGGCACCGTCATTTCAGGGCGGCGGTAATCGCCGGCACGAGCTGGTAGAGGTCGCCGACGAGGCCATAGTCGGTTCCTGCAAACACTGCGGCGTTCGGGTCGGAGTTGATCGCCACGATCGTCTCCGCCCCCTGCACGCCGACCATGTGCTGCAGCTGGCCGGAGATCCCGATAGCGAGGTAGAGCTGCGGGGCGATGTGCGCGCCGGAACTCCCGATGTAGCGGTCCTTCCCCATCCAGTTCAGGCCCTCGGCCACCGGGCGGGAACAGGCGATCTCGGCGTTGGCGGCCCCGGCCAGCGCCTCGATCATGGCGAGGTCCTCCTTGGCCTTGAGGCCGCGGCCGATGCCGATCACCCGGGGGGCGGCGTTAAGGTCAACCTCATCGAAGCCGGACGTCTTGGTCTCGATCACCTTCATGGACAGCGGCGTGGCGGCGACCTCCTCAATAGGGACGCTGGCGCCGCCAGCCGATGGCACGCCGCCGCCGTCCAGCAGCAGGGCCACAGGGCCGGAGACAGCGACGGTCTCGTCGGCGATGTCGCCGAAAACCGCGTTGACCACGATGACGCCGGAGCCCTCGGCTGAGACCGAGCGGGCCCCCGTCAGCACGGCCGCCCGCAGCCGGGCCGCGGCAGCACCAAGGAGCACCCGCTCGTCTGGGTTACGCCCGCCGAGCACGACGCGTGGCGGATCGGCCGCGACGATGTCGGCGACCGCCGGGGCGTAGGCTTCGCTGGGCGCGTCGCCCGGCCCGCCGCACCAGACCACCTTGTCCACGCCGCTCGCTGCCACCGTCTCGGCCACCGACCGGGGTCCCGCGACGACCGCCGCGACCTCCCCGCCCAGGGAACGCGCGACCGTGATCAGGTCGCCTATCGCCGGTTGGTGCCCAACGACAATCCAGGCGTTCACGCTCATTGTCGAGTCCTCTCCCCGGTTCTGCGGCCGGGATTCACAGCACTCCGGCGCCGCGCAGCGCGCTGACGAGCTCGGCAGCGGCCGCCGCTGGGTCGGTAGTGTCGAGGAGCTGGCCCTTGCGGGCCTTGCGGTCCGGGCGCGACTGGCCCGTGACCGTCATGACCCCGCTCCTCGCGGGCACGTCCAGAGCCGCAAGCTCCAGGTGCTCCACCGGCTTCTTGCCCGCCGCGAGGAGGTCTTTCATGCCCGGCACCCGCGGCACTGCGGCATCCGCGGACGCGGCCAGCACAGCGGGACCGGAAATCTCGAGTACCTGCGTGCCGCCCGGGATCGCGCGCTCCACCCGCAGCGTGCCGGCCTGGCCAGTCACCGCGGTGACCTCAGCGACCGCTGGCCAGCCGAGCTCGCCGGCCATCACGGTCGGCACCATCTTGGCCGCGACATCCACCGACGAGTCGCCGGTCACGACAAGGTCCACGTCGCCGATATGACGGACCGCCGCAGCGAGCACCGCACCCAGCTCGGACCTCCCGGCTTCCCGGAGGGCTTCATCCTCGATGATCACCACGCGGTCCAGGCCACGCGAAAGGGCGGCCTTGGACGCGATCGCCACACCGACCCCTTTCCCCCCTACCGTGACGCCGATCAGCTCAGCACCCGCTGCTTCGGCGAGACGGCGCGCCAGCTCTATGGCCACCGGGTCATAGGCGCTGATGCCGGGCTTCGCCCTGCTCCAGTCCACCGTGCCGTCAGCACGTACCGTGGCCTCCTCCGGGTCGCACGTCCACTTGTAGGCGACCACAATCTTCATAACGCTCCTCTCGGCAGCGGCCACCGCGACAGACGGGCACGATGCCTGCTCGAAGACACTCGCGCCACCTCTCGCACAGAGCCTACAGACCCATTTTCTTGACCACCGCGCTGCCGTCCACGACCACCTCGCCGCGCTGATTCGAGATCGTGGTGGTGAGCTTTATGATCCTCTTGTCATCGCGCTTCTCGGTGACCGTCGCTACCGCCGTGACGGTATCACCGATCTTGACGGGGGCGGTGAACCTGAGTTCCTGGCCCATGTAGATGGAGTTCGGGCCTGGGAGCTGGGTACCCAGCACCGCTGAGATCAGCCCGGACACCAGCATTCCGTGGGCGACCCGCTCCTTGAACAGCGACTGCCTCGCATATTCGGCGTCGATGTGAATCGGGTTGAAGTCACCGATGAGGCCGGCGTAGAGCACGACATCCGTCTCGGTAATAGTCTTGGCAAATGACGCGGAATCGCCGACCTTGATATCGGCATAGGCTAGCTCAGGCACAATTTCCGCTCCTCCGCTCGCCAGCGTGAACGGCCGGCGTGCCCGGCCCGCTTACCCTCACCGCAGGGCGCTTCTCGCTATAACCATGCGCTGCACCTCGGACGTCCCCTCGTAAATTTCGGTTATCTTGGCGTCACGCCAGTTACGCTCCACCGGATAGCTTTCCGTATAGCCGTATCCGCCGTGGATCTGGATCGCCTTGCCAGCCACCCGGGTAGCGGTCTCCGAGGCGAACAGCTTTGCCATCGCCCCTTCGGTGGAATAGGGACGGCCGTTGTCTATCTTTGATGCGGCGCGGTAGGTAAGGAGACGGGCAGCGTCGATCTCCGTGGCCATATCGGCTATCATCCACTGAATAGCCTGCAGGGTGGCTATTGGCTTGCCGAACTGGACACGCTCCTTGGCGTACGCTACCGACGCGTCGAGCGCCGCCTGGGCGATGCCCAGAGCCTGCGCGGCAATGCCGATCCGCCCGCCATCGAGCGTCTGCATGGCTACCCTGAAGCCGTTTCCCTCCCCGCCCAGGAGCGCATCCTTGGGAATGTGGCAGTCAGTGAAGTAGAGGGGCGGCGTGCTGGAGCCTCGAATTCCCAGCTTGTGCTCTGCCTCTCCGACGGAGAAACCTGGGGTATCTCTCTCGACGATGAAGGCGCTCATCCCCCGAGTCCCCTGGTCTGGATCGGTCTTCGCAAACACGATGTACACGTCGGCGTACGGGGCGTTGGAAATGAAGATCTTCGATCCGTTGAGAACGTACTCGTTCCCTTTCAGCATCGCCGTGCAGGTACCGGCGCCGGCATCGGTTCCGGCGGCAGGCTCCGTCAGGGCGAAGGCGCCCAGGCGGCGGCCTGAGGCCATCTCAAAGAGATACTTATCCTTCTGGGCCTGGCTTCCGAACTTGAAGATCGGCCAAGTGGCGAGCGTGGTGTGAGCCGTCATGATGACCGCGGTGGTGGCGCACGCTCTCGACACTTCCTCAAGAGCTATTACGTAGCTCACGTAGTCCGCCCCGGCACCACCCACCTCCTCGGGGTAGGGCATGCCCATGAGGCTCAGGCCCGCCATCTTCGGGATGACCTCCTCGGGAAAGCGGTGGTCACGGTCGACCTCGGCCGCGACCGGCGCGAGTTCGGCGTCGGCGAACTCCCTGACCGTGCTGCGGACCAGCTCTTGCTCGTCAGTCAACTCGAAGTCCATGGACGGGCACCTCTTTAATGTCGGCCATCCCGGGCCTGGTTAATACCTGGCTCGAGGACGGCGGGTCGCCGGCAAAGCGCGGCCGAAACTGGAGTTCCTTACGTATTAGGAGAGCGTGACTCCTGACGCCAATAGTGCATACCACCGGCGCAGGATACATAAGATCAAGCTAGCCTGACCGGCGCCGGCCGCGTAGGGTCGAAGGTCCCGCGTGTCGGTGCCCATGCTACAGGAGTGTCGCGTGAGCTGAGTTATCTCACCAGCCGGGCAACGCAGGATAATTCAGCGCCTGGGTCCAGGTGAAAGGTGCAGCGCTCGCGTTCCAGGGCATGGCGCGGCGATTGCGGGACGTTCGTCCCTTGCCTGAGCGCGGTCTTTCAGCACAGCATCGAAGGCAAGGACCAGGACCGGTAATGTCGGCCGGCTCAGCCCGCCCGAGCAGCTCGTCCGCGTTGGCTGCTTCCTGGCTGCGGGCCGGTCTGCCTACATAATCGGGCAGCTCTCTGTCGTGGACGGCGGCCTGGAAATGCGAGAGGAACGTCATGACCGAACTGAACGATGTTGTCGTGCTGTCTGGCACCCGGACCGCCATCGGCCGCTACGGCGGCGGCCTCGCGTCCGTGCCGCCGTGCGACCTGGCGGCGACGGTGGTCCGCGAGGCGGTGCGCCGGTCCGGCGTGGATCCGGAAGATTTCGGGCACGCGGTCTTCGGCAACGTGATTCACACCGAGCCCAGGGACATGTACCTGAGCCGGGTCGCCGCCCTCAATGGCGGCCTGCCAGTCACCGTGCCGGCGTTCACCGTCAACCGGCTCTGCGGCAGCGGGCTGCAGGCCATCGTCTCGGCGTCCCAGGCCATCATGCTGGGTGATGCCGAGGTGGCGGTGGCAGGTGGTGCCGAGTCCATGAGCCGCGGCCCGTACTGGCTGCCGGGCATGCGCTGGGGCCAGCGGATGGGAGACGCTAAGGCCATCGACGTGGTGGTCGCCGCGCTGCACGACCCGTTCCACGCCTGTCACATGGGTGCCACGGCCGACAACGTAGCCGCGGACTACGGGATCTCCCGCGAGGATCAGGACGCGCTGGCGGTCGAAAGCCACCGCCGGGCCGCGGCCGCAACGGCGGCGCACTACTTCGACGAGCAGATCACCCCCATCCCGGTAACCGTGAAGAAGACCACCGTCGACATGGTGACCGACGAGCACATCCGGCCGGACGCCAGCATGGAAGGCATGGCGCGGCTGCGCCCTGCGTTCGGCAAGGAAGGCACGGTCACTCCGGGAAACGCCTCAGGAATGAACGACGCGGCGGCGGCCGTCGTGCTCACCAGCGCCACGTACGCCAGCAGCCACGGCCTGCAGCCGATAGGCCGCCTGGTCGCTTACACCCACGCCGGCGTCGAGCCTATGAGCATGGGCATCGGCCCGGTGCCAGCCGTTAGGGAGATCCTGGAGCAGACCGGGCTGAAACTTGATGACATCGATGTGTTCGAGGTGAACGAGGCCTTCGCCGCTCAGGCCCTCGCCGTGGTTCGCGAGCTTGGCCTGCCGCTGGAGAGGACCAACCCCAACGGCAGTGGCATCTCGATGGGGCACCCCGTGGCCGCCACTGGCGCCATCCTGACAGTTAAGGCGCTTTATGAACTGAAGCGCACATCTGGCAGGTACGCGCTCATAACCATGTGCATCGGCGGCGGCCAGGGCATCGCCGCGATCTTCGAGCGCATGTAACCATATGCCGGCAGCTGAGCCGTGCGCAGTAGCGGTCGAGCTAAGGAAGTCGACCATGGCCGACTCGTCGGGTGCGCTCGGCCTCAGCTGCCCGCAACAGCCCACCAGGTCCTTAAGTGCGCCCTCCCGAAACGGGCCGGGGAACGAACGGCGACGTAACTAGGAGGTCCGGCTGGCCGGGGCCGCCCGGCCGCTGTTCTGCCGCCTGCTGAAGGGACGGTCTGGTGAGCACGCCGGCTGCCGCCATGTACGCGCTGCTGACCGATGGCAGCACGGTGGAGATCAGCCCGGCCCAGCCGCAGAACGCTGAGGCAGTACGCGCGATGCATGCTGCCATGTCGCCGGGCAACATCTACCTGCGGTTCTTCAGCACGAACCCGCGCGCGGCCAGGCAGGAAGCCAGGCGGGTCTGCCGCGAGCCGGATCCCGACCATGCGGCGCTGCTGGCCTGGCAGGGTGACCGACTGGTCGGCGTCGCCTCCTACGAACCCGCCGGGGAGCCCGGGGTCGCGGAGGTGGCATTCGCGGTCCCCGATGACATGCACGGCCGCGGTATCGCTAGCCTGCTACTGGAGCACCTGGTGTGGCAGGCGCGGCAACGTGACCTGCGGACGTTCACTGCGGAAACACTGGCGGAGAACTCGGCGATGCTCCGGGTATTCGCCAACGCCGGCCTGCCCGCGATGCGGCGGATATCCGACGGCGTGGTCAAGCTGGCCTTTGATCTGCCAGGCCGCGAAGACGCTTACCGGCTGGGCAATTACCTGGAGTCGGTGGCCAGCAGGGAAAGCCGCGCGGATGTGGCGAGCCTGCGCCCGCTGCTGCAGCCGAACTCGGTCGCCGTGGTGGGCGCGAGCCCCCATCGCGGCACAATGGGCCAGGCCATCCTGAACAACATCGTGACCGGCGGCTTCACCGGGACTGTCTATGCGGTTAACCCGCATGCCCAGGCCATGGACGGGGTGCCGTGCGTGGCATCCGTCGACGACCTGCCCGGGCAGGTGGACCTGGCGGTGATCGCAGTGCCGCCGTCCGCGGTACCCGGGGTGGCAGCGCAATGCGGCCGCAACGGAGTCCGGAGCCTCGTAGTAGTAAGTCCCAGCCGGGGCACCGCGGGCACGGAACTGCTGGCCGTCTGCCGCCGGTATGGCATGCGGCTGGTGGGGCCGAACTGTTTCGGCGTGATCGTGCCCTGGATCGGCCTGGACACGACCTTCGCGGCTGGGCACCCGCTGGCCGGTGTGGCCGGCCTGGTCGTGCAGTCGGGCGGGGTGGGGATCGCGCTGCTCGAGCAGTTGTCCAGGCTGGGTATCGGCGTGTCCTCGTTCGTGTCGGCCGGCGACAAATTCGACGTGTCCATTACTGACCTGCTGACCTGGTGGGCGCAAGATGAAGTGACCCAGATAGCGGTCTTGTACGTGGAGTCCTTCGGCAACCCGCGCAAGTTCGCCGGCACGGCCCGCCGGGTCGCGCAGCGGATGCCAGTCCTGACTGTCGTCGGCGGCCGGTCCCCGGCGGGCCACCGTGCGGCCTCGCACTCCGCGGCGGCAGCGACGCCGCTGATTACCCAGGAGGCCCTGTTCGCCCACGCCGGTGTCATTGCCACGACGAGTCTCGGCGAGCTTGTCGATACCGCCGCGCTGCTGGCCTGCCAACCGCTGCCGGCAGGCAACCGGGTCGCGATCGTCGCCAACGCGGGCGGCGCGGGCGCGCTGGCCGCTGACGCCTGCGCCGACCACGGCCTGCAGGTCGTGCAGCTGAGCGCGGCGACCCGGCGCGCGCTGCACCGGCTGCTGCCGGCCCGTGCCGTGGTTACTGGACCGGTGGACACCAGCCCGGTGGTGACCACAGATACCTTCCGCGCCTGCGTAGAGGAAGTAGCCGCTGACGCCGGAGTCGACGCCGTGCTCGCGGTGGCGGTGCCCACGGCTTTCTCCGACCTGCGCGCTGCGGTGGCTGCCGCAGTCATCAGCAAGCCGCTGGCGGTCGCCTTGCTCGACCAGGCCGAGTCCGTGACGCGGCTCGAGCGCCAGCCGGTAGCGCAGCAGCCCTCAGGCTCTGGCACGGACGCTACCCCGGCAGGCGGTGCCGCCGCCGCTGACCCGCCAGGTGCCGATCAGGCGGCGGCCATCGTCGACGTGGCGGCGGCGGCTGTCACCGGAGTGCCCTGCTACGCCGACCCCGATAATGCGGCCCGCGCGCTCGGCCGCGCAGTCCGGTACCAGGCCTGGTGCCGGCGGCAGCGCGGCAAGGTCCCCCTGCTGGACGGGCTGCGCGCGGCTGAGGCACGCACCCTGGTCACTGGTTTCCTGGCCGGCTCGCCGGCCGGCGGCTGGCTGCCGGAAGCCCGGGCAGCCGACCTGCTGTCCTGCTATGGCGTCCCGGTGATTCCCACCGTCGCGGTGGGCAGTGAGCTGGAAGCGGCCGAGGCCGCCAGGCGGTTCGGCGGCCGCGTCGTCCTGAAGGCGGAAGCTGAGGGACTGGTGCACAGGACTGACTCCGGGGGCGTCAGGGTCGATCTGCGCACTCCGGAGGAAGTGGCCGAGGGTTACCGGATGCTGGCGGCAGAATTCGGGCCGCGGCTACAGCGGGTGCTTGTCCAGCCGATGCTGGCAGGCGGCGTCGAGGTGGCCATCGGCGTGGTGCAGGAGCCCGTGTTCGGGCCGCTCGTGGTGTTCGGGCTCGGCGGCGTGGCTACCGAGGTGCTCGGTGATCACCAGGCCCGGCTGACCCCGCTGACCGATGCCGACGCCGATGAGATGATAAATTCGGTGCGCGCCGCGCCGCTGCTGTTCGGCCACCGGGGCATCCCGCCGGTGGACACCGCCGCGCTCGCTGACGCGCTGCTGCGGGTCTCCAGGCTCGTCGAGGATCTCCCTGAGGTCAGCGAACTGGACCTCAATCCCGTCGTCGCCCGCGAGGACGGCGTCTACAGCGTAGACGTGCGGGTCCGGGTCAGCCCGGCAGACCACAGGGACCCCCTCCCGCGACGGCTGGTCTGAGCACGCACCCAGCCGCGTCCATGCCCGGTCCCGGCAGCCGAGGCTTCATCCAGAAGCTGCCGATATCCTGGTGTCCACCAGGACGGCACCTGACGACTCTGTTGCTGCGTTCGCCGCTCTACCTGGGCTGCGTGATCTGGGCGGGCGCTACGTTGGGGCACGAAACTGTCTGGCGCAACCGGCGGCGTGCTGGTGGCGTTGCCGAGCTGGAGGTGTACGTGCATGACCACTGACCGGCCTCAGCCGCCGGAGGCCGGCAGCAACTGGCGGCCGGCCGGGCTGCGCACTATGGCCAAGGGCTTGCGACGGCGCGCTGCGGCGGCTGACCAGAGGCGGACACTAACCCTGCCTGGCCGGGTCCTGCAGGTCTCGGTGCGCGACGGGAGCCCTAGATGGCCACCGCTCGTGCTGTGCAACGGTATCGGGGCGCGCCTTGAGATGCTGCAGCCGTTCGTTGACGCACTCGATCCGCAACGGGCAGTGATCCGGTTTGATCTGCCGGGCATAGGCGGGTCCCCCGAGCCGGTCATCCCCTACCACCTGTGGACCTCGGCGCCGCTGCTGAGCGATCTTCTCGATCAGCTCGGCTACCAGCAGGCCGATGTGCTGGGCATCTCCTGGGGAGGCGGGCTCGCCCAGCAGTTCGCGCTGCGCTACCCCGCCCGGGTGCGCCGCCTGGTGCTGGTGGCCACTGGGACCGGGGCGCTGATGATACCCGGCCACCCCCGCGTCCTGCGGCATATGCTCACCCCGCGGCGACACCGTGACCCCGGCTACGCCGCCAGCATCGCTGGTGAGATCTATGGCGGCAGCCTGCGCGGCGACCCCTCGCGCGCCAGCGAGCTGCTTCGGCCGGAGGCATCCCCGGGGCCAGGCAAGGGCTACTACTTCCAGTTGCTGGCCGCGGCCGGCTGGACAAGCCTCCCGATGCTGCCACTGCTACGCCCCCCCACCCTGATACTCGCAGGGGACGACGATCCCCTCACCCCCCCGGCCAATGCGCGGATAATGCACCGGCTGATCCCGCGCAGCGAACTGCACATCTACCACGGCGGCCACCTCGACCTCATAACAAACCCCAAACCCATGGCTACCATCGTGGAGGCCTTCCTGAACACCCCGACCGAGGCCCCCGGCAGCACCGCCGGCGGCGCGCCCGCCACACGCGCCTCGTGGAGAAAAGCTCGGCACAACACACGGCGCGAACGAGACTGAAAGCCAGGGTGGGCGGGTCTGTGGGGGTATCTCTCCAGGTGTGTAAGGAGTGATTAAAGGGAACTGAGTGACCAGCGGGAATGGCCACTGTTACGGGGGGAGAACCACGATCATGTCCATTACACGCCAAGAGCCGGATTCGG
>Ga0187879_10002224_pt1 | contig 13215 bp, 13 predicted proteins | sample June2016WEW_19_1_FD_132423 | JGI IMG/M metagenome (GOLD analysis project Ga0187879, IMG submission 132423) | Peatland microbial communities from SPRUCE experiment site at the Marcell Experimental Forest, Minnesota, USA - June2016WEW_19_10 | ecosystem: Environmental > Terrestrial > Soil >... | reverse complement strand
TGGAGGAGCGAAGCGGTGAAAGTTTTGAGGCCATGATCGACGCGCCATGGCTTGACCGCGATCCTAATCCCTTCCGCGTCGTGCTCGGCCCGCAAGACGATTATTTTACGCCGGAGACTCTGAGAGAATTTTTTGCCGGGGTGTTCACGCTGACACCCATGGGCGACCGCATGGCCTATCGTCTCAAAGGGCCGGACATTGCGCATGCGCGGGGTTACGACATTGTGTCGGATGGTGTCGCGCTGGGCGCGATCCAAATCCCCGGCGACAAGCAGCCGCTCGTCCTTATGGCCGATCGTCAGCCGACCGGGGGTTATCCAAAACTCGGCCATGTCGCGCGGGCCGACATTGGCAGGCTCGCGCAGATGCGTCCGGGCGAGGCGTGTTGTTTTCGAGAGGTCAGCGTGGCTGAGGCTCGGGCAGTGCTCTTGGCGTGCGAGGACGAGATTGCGACGACGGTCCAACGCCTGCGTCCGCTGCGCCTGGCGCTTACCTCCGAACGGCTGTTTGAGGCAAATCTGATCGGCGGTGTCGTCGATCCGCTGGCGAATGAGCAGAATGAGGGAGAGTTTTAAGAGGGCAAGTTTTGAGAGCGGCCCATGGCGGGATGGGTTGTCTTCCCGGCAGATTAGCTTGCCATGAGCCGGTATCTGATCGCATAGCTGTTGGCATGGATTACCATAAGATCGCTATCCTCTTCGCCGCATTACTTCTTGCCGCTCCCGCCTGCGCGCAACAGGCGGCTCCCGAAGTGATCTCGGGCTGCGTGCCCTGCCACGGCGCCGATGGGATCGCGCGATATGGCGAAGTGCCCATTCTTGCCGGCCAGAATACGCCTTATCTCCTCAATCAGTTGCACGCGTTCCAGTCGGGCAAGCGCCCGCATAAAGAAATGCGCTACATGACTCGCAACTTGACAGAAGCTGAGATGGAGGCCATCGCGGCGTATTTCTCAAGCCTGCCGCCGAGGTGATATGCGGCGGCGATAGGACGATGGCCAAGTTTGGAAGTTGGCGAGCCGTTCCCGGCAAAGACATTTGACAACTTTAAGAATGGAAACCGTGGGCGGCAGCGTCTAGCGCTTCTCCACCGGCCGGCCTTGGTTTGCTGCCTGGTCATGGCCGGCTTCCGCTTGCAAGAAGGCAATCTCTTCATTCATTCGGCGAATCCTGTTTTCGCAATTTCGCCATTTGCCATAGTTGCACTGCCGAACTCTGCAGCCGTATTCGCATTGCAAAAGTTCGAGCGGCACGTCCGCGATGAAGGGCCCTTTCAACACGTCCTTGAACCATTTGAATATATTTGCCATTCGTCTCATGGCTTTGCTTCCCTTTTCGCCGGCACGCGGCATTCGTCGCCGGCTCCTAGAACACGATAACTTCCCAATCGCGAATTGCGTTGATTTATCGCAATTCTTCCCTCCGACTGAAGATGCGCTAGGCGAAACAGCAGTTGGCGAGAGAAGCTTTGGTTCCGGCTCTAAGCCCATCCCCTCACTTCGAGCATTTTGCCGTCGTTTCCAGCAATGACCACATCGATCATTTGCGAGGGCGGGATGTCGCCAATTTTTACCCGCGAAAAGTCTTCGGTGCGGCCGGTCCCGCCACGCTCTGTTAGGACCCGAAAAATCTTGCCGGTTTGGGCGGCAAGATGCGCGCGCAACGCCACGTCTCCGGCATCGCGCAGGCGCTTGGCCCGTGCCTTCACGATCTGCGGCGCGACCGGCGGCATTTTCGCGGCTGGTGTTCCGGGCCGCGCGGAAAAGGGAAAGACGTGAAGATGGGTCAGGCCGCAGTCGGCGACGAGCGCGAGCGTATTTTCAAACATGGCTTCCGTCTCGGTCGGAAAACCCGCGATGATATCGGCCCCGAACACGATCTCCTGCCGCAGCCGCCGCAGTTCGGCGCATAGACGTATGGCGTCCGCGCGACGATGGCGCCGCTTCATGCGCTTTAAGATAAGATCGTCGCCGGATTGCAGCGAGAGATGAAGATGCGGCATGAGGCGCGGCTCATTGGCGAATGCGTCGAGGAGGTCTGCGTCCGCCTCGATGCAATCGATCGAGGACAGCCGCAGCCGTTCGAGTTTTGGCGCCGCGCGCAAGATGCCCGTGACGAGTTCGCCAAGACTGGGGCCGCCGCATAAATCCGTGCCATAGGAGGTGAGATCGACGCCGGTCAGGACGATCTCGCGAAAGCCCTTGTCTGACAGACGGCACGCGGCGCGGAAAACCTCGTCCGTTGGAACCGAGCGGGAGGGGCCGCGCCCGAAGGGGATGATGCAAAAGGTGCAGCGGTGATCGCAGCCGGTTTGCACCGCCAGAAACGCACGGGTATGATCCTCGACGCCCTCGCTCAAAACATGCGGGCCTGCTTTCGACGACATGATGCCGGAAACCTGGGCGCCAGCGCCGCCATCGTCTTTCCAGCTCGCCGGATTGGTTTTTTCCGCATTGCCGATCACAAGGGCAACTTCCGGCATGGCGGCAAATTGCGCGGGATCGATCTCTGCGGCGCAGCCGGTGACGATGATCTCGGCCCCGGGCCGCTCCCGCTTGACGCGGCGAATGGTTTGGCGCGCCTGCCGCGTGGCTTCCGCCGTCACCGCGCAACTGTTGATGATCACGAGATTGCGTCTTCCGTGGGCCAGCGCGGCGCGGCGCATCGCCTCGGACTCGACAAGATTGAGCCGGCAGCCGAAGGTCAGGACTTCGACATCTTGCGTTTCGCGGTCCTGCGGGGTCACGCCGCAATATCCTTGAAGAGATCCGGATCGAGTCGCGTCTCGAATTCGAATTCGACCGGGCCGGTCATCGCGACGCTTCCATCGCTCTCCCGCCATTCGATCTCGAGATCGCCGCCGGGCAGGCTGACGATGGCGCGGTGATCGGTGAGGCCCTTCCGCGCGGCGGCGACGAGGGCGGCACAGGCGGCCGAGCCGCAGGCACGAGTGAGGCCAGTGCCGCGCTCCCAAACTTTTAGCGCGATGTGTGAGCGGGAAGTGACATGGGCCAGCGATATATTGGCGCGCTCGGGAAAAATCGGATGATTTTCAAGAAGGGGGCCGATTTTCGCAAGATCGTAGGCCTCGGTATCGTCGACCCAAAAGATCGCATGCGGATTGCCCATGTTCACGGCCGAGGGCGTATGCAAGATAGGGGCATCGATCGGACCGATTTGCAATTCGATTTTGCGCGTATCATGGAACGGCTCGCGGAGCGGGATTTCGTTCCAGGCAAAGCGCGGGCGGCCCATATCGACGGTGAAAACAGTCTCGGCCCTGCGCAGGCATTCGAGCCGCGCGGCGGCGGTCTCTAAAACGAGTTTTTCGCGCGGCGTTCCCCGCGTCAAGATAAAGGCGACGCAGCGGGTCCCATTGCCGCAGGCCTCGGCTTGCGAGCCATCCCTGTTGTAGATCGTCATGAAGGCATCGGCTCCAGCCGAGCGCGGCTCGTGCAATACCATGAGCTGATCGAAAGCAAGGCCTTCGCCGCGGGAAATCGCGCGCGCTTCTGGCCCGCTGACGGTCAAGCCCGTGCCGCGCAGATCGAGAACGGCGATCTCATTGCCGATCCCGTTCAGCTTGGCGACAGGCCTATTCGCGAGTTGGCTCAAGAGGACCATCCATTCATTCACGCATTCATCCACGGCGTCGAACTCATCGGCCATTAATCCGGCGAATGGTTTCATTTTCATTCTGCCAATCTGGGGCGGCGCCTTGCTGCATTGGCAATTCGCACGTTGGGCCTTGACCAAGGCCGGTCAACGCGTTCGTCTGGCGGAAGGCCAGGCGCAGCATGAATTCCTATCCACAATATAGAATACCTGATCCTTGTTGCGAGTTTTATCGCTGCTTCATGCCCCTTATGCAAGGATTAACGATATTTCATCCATAGCAGCTAAAGCGCGGTCCCAAAAAGTTGCATACATTTTGGACAAGATCATGCGAGAAAACAAAGAAATAGAGATCATGAGCGATTCTCCTTGAAGCGATCCTGGTCTGGCGCGAAACAGAGTTTCACACATTTTCGGAGCGGCACATGAGGATAGGCAACTTTACCCGCTTGCCGGGCCTTGAACTGGCATTCGGTCTGTTTTTGGCGATGCTGGCCCTGCAGCCGGCGCCCGCCCTCGCGCAGGCCGCAGGGAATGCCACGCCCGGTGCCTCAGGGGCTCCGTCCGCACCCGCCGACACCGGCTCCAAACCCCCGCCAGGGGTGCCGGATGATAGTTCGGCGACGACGCTCGAACTCACGCCTCGCCCGGTCGCCTACGTGAGCGCGAACGCGGAATGGGCAAATGGTTATAAGTCCGTGATGGGCGAGATCGCCAAAGTCGACGCGGCAATCAAAAAAGCGGGACTAACGCAGGCGGGACACCCTTTCGCACTGTTTCTGGCAACTGACGACAAAAGCTTTCAGTTCGAGGCGATGGTGCCGCTTGCCGGAAAACCTGAGGCCAAGGATCTCTCCGATGGGGTGAAAATCGGCGAGTCGCCCGCCGGCAAAGCGATCAAATTTCTGCATCGCGGCGCCTATGACGATATTGATTCGACCTATGAGCTGATTACCGCCTTTCTCGATGAAAAAGGCCTCGAATCACAAAATCGCTTCATCGAGGAATATCTCACCGATACGGCGGAGCCGGATGACGCAAACCTCGAAGCGGATATTTACGTTTTTCTCAAATAGTTTCCCAGAAGTCCGGGCCGGCCTGTGAGAGTCTGCCGCCGATCCGCACCGGGGCGATTTTTGTGGCTAAGCCCTTGCCATCGAGTTCGACAGCAACGCCGCAAAGGGTCGCCGGGCCGGATGCCGGCTCGAACCGTGTCACGGGCAGCTTGGTTGTGAATCTACGAACCGGCTCTTCCTTTTCCATGCCGATCACCGAGTCGTAATCCCCGGTCATGCCGGCGTCGGTCACATAGGCCGTACCCTGCGGCAAGATTTGATGGTCGGCGGTCGGCACATGCGTATGGGTGCCGACGACCAGCGAAACACGGCCATCGACGAAATGTGCGAACCCCTGTTTTTCGCTCGATGCCTCGGCATGGAAATCGACGACCGCCGCATCGCAGCCCGCTCCTAAGGGGCAGGCTGCGAGTTCGTGTTCGATTGCCGCGAAGGGGTCGTCCATCGCGTCCATGAAAATGCGGCCCATGAGATTGATGACAAGCACGCGGGCGCCGGACGCCGTCTCGATGAGATTGGCACCTCGGCCGGGCGTCCCGCGCGGATAATTGAGGGGCCGGATCAGGCGCGGCTGGCGGGCGATGAAGACAAGGGCCTCGCGCTGGTCGAAAGCATGATTGCCAAGTGTCACGCAATCGGCGCCCGCCGCGAGAAAGTCGGCGCAGATCGTCTCGGTGATCCCAAAGCCGCCGGCGGCGTTTTCGCCATTGACGATAACGCAATCGAGGCTCCAGGCATCACGCAGTTTTGGCAAATTGTCCAAGAGAACCGCGCGGCCCGCGCGGCCAACGATGTCGCCGATGAAGAGGAGGCGCATGCTAAGGCGTGGCCCGGCAGTCGATCAATTCGCGCTCCGTGAGTACGTAATCGAGGCTTTCGTCATGCGCGTCGTGCGGGACTTCGGGGAATTCCTGGTTTGCATAGGCGACGCCCACCGCCCAAATGCTTTTTTGGGCGCGCAGTCCCGCCAAAGTCCGGTCATAAAAGCCGGCGCCATAGCCGATCCGGTGCCCCGTGCGATCGAACGCGGCCAAAGGCACGAACAAGAGATCCGGCGCCGTCTCAGGCGCCTCGGGCAAAGGCTCTTCGATTGCCATCTTTCCCTTCACGGTCGGCTCGCCGGGGCGCCACAGCCGGAACACGAGGGGCGTGCCAAGCCGCCCTGTTATCGGCAAAGCGGTTCTGACCCCGGCGCGGCCAAGTTTTTCGAGGAGCGGCAAGGTCGAAGGCTCGGCATCGAGCGGAAAATAAGCCGAAACAATCCCGGGGCGCAACCGCTCGACGAGGGCGAGGCCTTCGGCCGCGAGATGGAGGGCGAACGCGGCAGACGCCTCTGCGGGAGTCCCTTTGCGACGCGCCAAAGCTTGAGCGCGCAAGACCGGCTTGGTAAAGGGCATGGGGCAACCGTTTGGAGGGATTGCTGGGTCTGGCCTCCCATAAGGGCAGCCAGGCCCTTGACTGAGTTCATGTTTATTTAAGCCCGAACCTTAGATCCCGTCAAAATGGCGCCTTCGCGGCTTTCTGGAACCTTCCGGCCACTTCTCCTGACAAGCTAATGTCGTCCGGATTGAGAATCATGACGGGTGCGCCCGGCGCCAAATCGAAATTTGGAAGGTCGATCCAAATCACATTCGGGCTTGTGGTCAACTCGAAGAAGTAGCGCTTATTGGTCAGATCGATCACTGTCCGATACTCGGTGTTATAAATACCGAAGCCCTCATAGGGCGCACCGAATGGGACAGAGACATTGCGTGCGATCGCAAGCACGCCGGCCACGGCTTCACCCTCGTTTTTAGGGTGGGGCAGCATTGCCATGAAATAGGCGGCCCGCTGGAAACGGTCGATAGCGTTGACGTTCCCCGGAATCGGCAAATCGCTACTTGGCTTCGAATAGTCCTGCTTTTTCAGCAGCGCGAGCTGTTCCTCATAGGGCGGGTCGTTGGTCATGATCTTGAATTCACGCCCGTGGTGAATGACAGGCTTGCCACTGATATATTCGATGATCGCCGAGTCGCCGCTCGCATCCTCGATCGCAAGATGCACGGACGCTTGATGGCCGCGCGCCTCGGCCGGCGTCACCTGGATGGGCTTAAGCAAGGCGAGGGCTTCTACCACCGTCGCCGCATTGTCCAAAACATATTGCGCCCAAAGCGCGGCGTTGACTCCCGGCTTGCTTGGGTCCCTTTGGCCGAAATCGGTCGCTGTGAGGTAGAGCATATGGGCCGCTAGGCCGCGCTCGTTGAAGCCGTCGGCCGTGCCGACGCCATAGATTGTGGTGACTAGGCTGCCATATTTGGAGGTCCATTGCGCCGGGTTGTCTTTGATGATCATGGCTGGCCCAAGGCGGCCGCCATTGCGTTCCATGCCACGCGGGAAAACGGTGAGGATTGGCTCGGTCGATTCGGGCCAGTCCATGGTTCGCCCGGCCACAACCGCCAGCTTGTTGTCATTCCAGAGGATACGGGTGCAAGCCTCGGCCTTCTGCCACGCACCAAGTCCAACGGCCATGGTGGCCAGCGCCCCGCATATCATTTGATTGATCTTTATACGGAACATATCGCATTCCCCTACGGGTTTGGAGAATGTCTCCTTACTCATCGTCCTGCGGCAGTGGATGTCAAATGCCAGTGCTTGAACGTGAGGCACCCTCGGGCTAGCGCGGGGCCGCGATGGCCGTGGGATATCGATCCCGGGAACCTACAACGTAGGTGGGCGCCGTGTGGCCAAGCCCACGAGCGAGGCCAGGGACAGCTCCCTTTGAGATCGATAAGGCCCCGGGAATGCTGATCCAACACGCACCTCGCAGCTCCGCCCATGCAATGTAAGGGGAGACCTGGGGAAAGGAAAGGCCACAGCCCAATCGCAAAGGCAAAACACAAAGGACAGTTGCGATTTCGCCGCCGAAGACGCATTTAGGCGGTGGCGTATCCGGGAAGTTGCGCCGATTCGCCCTTACGAGGGCGCGAGAGGGAGTGCCAGGACATGGCGGGGTTATTCGGCCTCGGTCGGGGTAAGGAAAGCGGGCAGGCTGGCAGCCAGACTAAGACTGAAACTACGTCTTCGCTGCTCATAAAGGATGCCACCACGGCGAGCTTCAGCGCCGATGTCATCACCGAATCGGCGCGTCAGCCTGTGCTGGTCGATTTCTGGGCGCCCTGGTGCGAACCCTGCAAGCAACTTGCGCCAATTCTTGAAAAAACGGTCAAGGCGGCGGGCGGCAAGGTCAAGCTCGTCAAGATGAATATTGACGAGCATCCGGAAATTCCTGGCCGCCTTGGGGTGCGTTCCATCCCCGCCGTAATCGCTTTTCAGCGCGGCCAGCCGGTCGACGGCTTCATGGGCGCCTTGCCGGAAAGAGAGGTCAAGGGCTTCATCGAGCGGCTCGCGGGCCCGATCGAGGACGATGCCGATCGCCTGGCCGAAGCCGAAGCCTTGGCCGCTGCTGGCGACGGTGAAGGCGCGGCGGAGCTCTATGCCGCGATTCTCGCCGAAAAACCCGGCGATCCCGCCGCCGTGGCCGGATTGGCGAAATTCTTTATTGCTGCGGGCGAGATCGAAAGCGCCAAGAAGGTTCTGGCCTCGGTTGCCGCAGGCGGAGAACGCGACCCTGCGATCATTGCTGCCAAGGCCGCGCTCGACCTCGCTGAACAAGCCGCCGCCGTCGGGGATTCCTCAGAGCTTGAGCAAAGAATCGCGGCCAATCCGGAGGATCATCAGGCGCGGTTCGATTTCGCGATCCTCCTCAATGCCCAGAACCGGCGCGAGGAGGCAGCCGCCGAGCTGCTTGCCATCATCAAACGCGACCGGGCTTGGAACGACGATGGCGCGCGCAAGCAATTGCTGCAATTTTTCGACGCATGGGGGCCAATGGATCCCGCCACGGTCAGCGCCCGGAAAAAGCTCTCCACGCTGCTTTTTTCTTGAACGCGTGTTGCGCGAAGGTTTGGAAAACCGGCGTCCGGCTTCGGGTATGCGCCGCGCGTGCGAAACCCGTGGTGCGGACGACGGGAGTCGAACCCGTATGACCAAAGGTCGAGGGATTTTAAGTCCCTTGCGTCTACCAGTTTCGCCACGTCCGCTTGCCGTCATGGGCTTTAATGGGGCATGCAACCGTAGACAAGAGGGCACCCCGGATTAAGATCTGCCGTGGTGTTTTCATGGATGCTTTAAAACGAAGAACCAAAAGCCGATGATCTTTGCAGTGGAATGGGTATGATTTGGACGCCGCAGCAGGACGCGGCGCTGAAATCCGTCGCCGCGTGGTTGAAATGCGGCGAGCCTCAATTGTTCCGGCTCTTCGGGTATGCCGGCACCGGCAAGACCACGCTCGCCAAGAAAATCGCCGAGGATGTCGATGGCTCTGTCGCCTTTGCGGCTTTCACGGGCAAGGCCGCGCTCGTGATGCGTTCCAAGGGATGCGGAGACGCGCGTACGATCCACAGTCTGATCTACCGCGCGCGTGAAACTGATACGGAAGAGCCATCGTTCGTTCTCAACGAAGACAGCGCCGTGACGAAATCACGCCTCGTCATCGTCGATGAATGTTCGATGGTCGATGCGGACCTCGGGCGCGACCTTTTGTCTTTCGGCAAGCCCGTCCTTGTCCTCGGCGATCCGGCGCAATTGCCGCCGGTCAAGGGCGGCGGCTTTTTCACCGAAGGCGCGCCCGACGTTATGCTGACCGAAGTGCACCGCCAAGCGGTGGATAACCCAATCATCAAAATGTCGATGCTGGTGCGCGAAGGCGGCAGACTTCCTCTTGGAACCTATGGCGAGAGCCAGGTTATCGAGCGCAGCGGCATCGATTCCGGCGCGGTGACAGCGGCCGATCAACTGCTCGTCGGCCTTAACCGCACGCGCCGCTCCTACAACAAAAGGATGCGCGAACTCTTCGGCCACGCCGATGTGTTTCCGGCCCCCGGCGACAGGCTGGTGTGCCTGCGGAACGACAAGACGAAGGGGCTCTTGAACGGCGGGATTTGGCTTGTCAAAACCATCGCGCCAACCCGCAAGAAGAAGCTCGCGCTGAATGTCGTGCCGGAGGATGATCCGGCCCGCAAACCGCTGCGCATCGGCGTTTTGCCGGAGTTCTTTCAGGGGCTCGAAGAAAGTCTGAGCCCAAAAATCCGCCGGGACTCGGATGAATTCGATTATGGCTATGCGCTGACCGTGCATAAGGCGCAGGGCTCGCAATGGAACCATGTCATTTTGTTCGACGAAAGCTTCGCGTTTCGCGAGCACCGCAACCGCTGGCTCTATACCGGCATTACCCGCGCCGCCGAACAACTGACAATTGTGGTATGACATGCTGACGCGGCGCCTGTTTTTGGCTGGCATCGCCTCCTCTACGACCGCGCGGGCGGTAAATGCCGCGCCGCCCGTCGTGGTCGGCTCGAAACTCGATCTCGAAGGGGGACTGCTCGGAGAAATGATGCTGCTCGCGCTTGGCGAGGCCCAAATCGCGACGGAGAACCGTCTGAGACTCGGGCCAACCTCGATTCTGCGGGCGGCGCTTTTGTCAGGCGCCATTGACCTTTGCCCGGAATATACCGGCAATGTCGCGTTTTTTTTTCATCAAGACGGCGATCCTGTCTGGAAGGATGCGGCAGCCGGATACGCGCGGGCCGCGAAGCTCGATTTCGAGAAAAATCGCCTCGTGTGGCTCGCCCCGGCGCCGGCCGACAACAGCTGGGTAATCGCGGTCCCGGCATCTTTGGCACGGGAACACAATCTTCGCACCATGGAGGATTTCGCCAGTTTTGTGCGGGACGGCCACCGGGTAAGACTTGCCGCTTCGGCGGAATTCGTGGAGAGCGCCGCTGGCCTTCCCGCCTTCGAGGCGAGCTACGGCTTCCGGCTTGACGCCCGCCAGCTTCTCGTTCTCTCGGGCGGCGAGACCACGGCCACGATGAAAGCAGCGGCGGATGGGATTTCGGGCGTGAACGCCGCGATGGCCTATGCCACCGATGGCGCTCTCAAAGCGCTTGACCTTTACGCCCTTGAAGATACGCGCCATGCCGAGCCGGTCTATGCGCCGGCCCCCGTGATCCGGGAAGCAAGCCTCGCGAGCCATCCGGAAATCTGCGATATTCTCAAGCCCGTCTTTGCGAAACTCGATCTTGCGAGCCTTCGCGATTTGAATGAAAAAGTGGCGGTCGAAGGCGCCGATCCTGGCGCCGTGGCACGCGAATTTTTCCGCGCGCAAGGGCTCTTGCGATAAGGTTCGTCAATCTCGTTTTGGAACGCGGAATGGCTCTGATGCCGAAACTGCACGACCGCGTTCTTCTTACGCTTTCTTTTGTTGGCTTCGCCGTGGTTTTTTCCGGCGGCTTTTTGAACGATGCCCAAAATCGGCTGGCAAAGGGCGTGGCCTATTCGCTCTTTCAAGCCCCAGCCTATGAGGCCGCCGCTGCGATGGCGGGGCTTTGCGGACTGGCGCTCGCAAGTTTTGTGTGGGGCGAGAGACACCGCGCCTTTGCAACGATCCTGGCGGCGGCATTGATCCTTTGGGGGAGCTTGGCGGGCGCTGGCCACTTCGCGGCGATTCTGATGCAAGCCGGGACGCCTGCTGCGCGTACATCGCTTGGTCTCACGTTCTGGATCTTGGCAAGTGTCGCGATCCTCGCGATTGTCGATGCCGTGCAAAGAGGAAACTTCGGTTTTCCCGCCCGCGTCTGCATTGGAGCTGCTTTTTGCGCGGGTTTCCTAGCAATGGCTGCTGCGGGCGATTTCGATCATCTCGCACTTGCAAGAGAATTTTCAAATATAAAGGGCATTTTTGCATCCGAGCTTTGGCGCCATCTTGGGCTCGTCGGCGCCGCGGTTATCGCTGCTCTGATGATCGGGGCGCCGCTGACCGTGCTCGTTTTGCGCAAGAAAGCGATGGCTGGTTTTGTCTTTGCGAGCCTTGGCATAGTGCAAACGATTCCGTCGATCGCGCTTTTCGGTGTGTTGATCGCGCCCATGACAAAATTGAGCGAAGAGCTGCCGCTCCTGCGCGAGCTTGGGATCAATGGAACCGGTCCAGCGCCTGCGATCCTTGCCTTGACGCTCTACTCGCTTTTGCCGCTTGTGCGCAGCTTCCATACGGGATTGAGCGAAGTCGCCCTGGAGGTCAAGGACGCGGCCACCGCCATCGGCTTTGACGCGCGGCAAATGTTCATCGCGGTCGAACTGCCGCTTGCCTTGCCGGCGCTGCTTTCCGGGTTGCGGGTCGTGACGATTCAGGCGATCGGCTTGGCGAGTGTCGCCGCTTTGATCGGCGCGGGGGGGCTTGGCACCTTCATTTTTCAAGGCATTGGACAATATGCGCTCGATCTTGTCCTGATGGGCGCACTTCCTGTCATCCTGCTGGCGCTTTTAGCAAATTTTGTCTTTGAAACATTGCTTGGCCTTGCGCGGAGAAATCTGTGATTGAGCTGCGCAACGTGACGAAGAATTTTGCCGCCGTTCCGGCGGTCTTCGATTTTTCGCTCAAGATCGAAAGCGGCAGTTTTTTCGTTCTTGTCGGGCCATCCGGCTGCGGCAAATCGACGGTGCTGCGCATGATCAATGCGATGATTGTCCCCGACAAAGGTCAGATCGAAGTGCATGGCCAAGACATTCGCGCAATCGAACCCGAAAAGCTCCGGCGCGGGATCGGCTATGTGATCCAGTCGGCTGGACTTTTTCCGCACTGGACGGCGGCAGATAATATTCTGGCAGTGCCTCGCCTCCTCAAATGGAGCGCCTCGCAATGCGCTGCGCGGCTCGATGCGCTTGTCGCTTTGTTGCGTATCGATCCGGCTCTTCTCAGCCGCTATCCGAGGCAATTGTCCGGCGGTCAGCAGCAACGCATCGGCGTTGCCCGCGCGCTTGCTGCCGATCCGGACATTGTTTTGATGGACGAGCCCTTCGCGGCGCTCGATCCGGTGAGCCGTGTGGCGTTGCAAGACGAAATTCGCGCCATTCACGCCCGCAGTGCCAAGACGATCGTCTTCGTCACGCATGACATGGATGAAGCCTTGCGTCTCGCCACCGGCCTCGCGGTGATGAACAATGGCCGGCTCATCCAGACAGGTGCCCCGGCTGCCATTCTCCTGGCACCGGCGGATGAGTTCGTGCGCGGCTTTCTGGGCGGCGATGACTTGCAGCTCCGTCTTCTCGACCTCGTGCCGGTCCGTAAACTTATGAAACAAGGAAAGGCTACCGCCGCCGCGACGATTATTGTGGGGGCGAGCCTCAAAGAGGCTCTAAACCTGATGCTGGCGCGCCGCTGTTCGTCTCTTTGTGTTGTGGATGAGAATGGGGCGAGGCTCGGCGAAATCCACCTGAACGACATTATCGCGAGGCGCGATGCGATTTGATCGCGGATCGCTCACCGCCGCCTTGACCGGTTTGGGGCGCAGGCCGGGGCTCTGGCTTGCGCTTTTTTTGATCGCCGCGATGTTCCTTATGCCTAAGGCAGAACCGCTCATGCGCTGGCTCTTTCCGGGCGATCCGCGACCAATCTATACGCGCGCGAGCTTCTTCGAACTCACGCTTGC
>Ga0187879_10002223_pt1 | contig 13217 bp, 8 predicted proteins | sample June2016WEW_19_1_FD_132423 | JGI IMG/M metagenome (GOLD analysis project Ga0187879, IMG submission 132423) | Peatland microbial communities from SPRUCE experiment site at the Marcell Experimental Forest, Minnesota, USA - June2016WEW_19_10 | ecosystem: Environmental > Terrestrial > Soil >... | reverse complement strand
TTCCGGCAAAACGCGCGGCAGCAATCGCCTGCTGAAGGACGGCGCGAAGCTGGTCGAATGCGTCGAGGACGTGATCGAGGAGCTGGCGCCTCAGATGGCCGGCAGACCAATGGCGACGCGGAGCCTGCCTAACGAGCCGGCAGAACGGGCTCGGACGGATGCAACGTCTGAGACGAGAGCTGAAGCCTCTCCGATTGCCGGCTCAGCCGAAGGCGCCAAAGGTCTTGATGTAGTAGCTGGTGATGCTACAGCAATCTTAGAGAATCTAAAAGAATCCGAAAGGCTCCATGTTGATTCGATAATCGAGTCCTCCGGGCTAAACGCCCAAACCGTGCTTAGGTTACTGCTGGAACTGGAACTTGAGGGTCGCGTTACCCAGCATCCGGGCAAGCTTTTCTCGCTCGCATAAGTCTGGCAGGGTGTAACTCCTGTAGCGTCGGGGGATCGTCCCTCGCACGGAACCTGCCTCACCAAGGAAGGTGGGGATGGGAGCTGGAGGCGCAGAGAATAGATCGGTGGCAAGAAATCTCGTAATCGTCGAATCGCCGGCAAAGGCGAAAACGATCAAGCGTTACCTCGGTAGCGATTACCAGGTCATGCCGTCGGTGGGCCACGTGGTGGATCTGCCCAAAAGCGCGCTCGGGGTCGATGTCGAGCACGATTTCGCGCCCGACTACGTCGTAATCAAGGGCAAAGAGAAGGTAATCGGCGAGATCAAGAGTGCCGCCAAGGGCAAGGATAACATCTACCTCGCCAGCGACCCCGACCGCGAAGGCGAGGCGATCGCGTGGCATATCGCCGATCATCTTGGCAAGACCAAGTCCAACGTCCGCCGCGTGCTGCTGCATGAAATCACGCCTGCCGCGGTCAAGGAGGCCGTCGCCAATCCCTCGAACCTCGATCACAACCTGTTCGACGCGTACCAGGCGCGCCGGGTGCTCGATCGGCTGGTTGGGTACAAGATAAGTCCGCTGCTGTGGGACAAGGTCAAGCGCGGGATCAGCGCCGGGCGCGTGCAATCGGTTGCGCTGCGGATCATCGTCGATCGCGAGCGCGAGCGCGAGGCATTTCGCGCCGAAGAGTACTGGACGCTCGACGCCCGCCTTTCAGGCAAGAATCCTCCGCCGTTCAAGGCGCGGCTCTCCAGCTACAAAGACGAGCGCATCGACAACAAATCCCGCAAGCTGCCCGAGGCCGAGGCGCGCGCGATCATGGCGGCGGTCGAGGCTGCGCCCTTCAAAGTCAAAAGTGTCGAGCGCAAGGAAGTCCGCCGCAGTCCGACCCCGCCGTTCATCACTTCGCGGCTCCAGCAGGAGGCCTCGCGCAAGCTCTACTTTCAGCCGCGGCGCACGATGCAGATCGCGCAGAAGCTGTACGAGGGCGTCGAGCTTGGCGAGCAGGGCGCGGTCGGGCTTATTACTTACATGCGCACCGACTCGCCGCGCGTTTCCGACCAGGCGCTCGAGTCCGTCCGCGACCATATCGGCTCGCGCTATGGCAAAGAGTACATTCCCGACAAGCCGAATTTTTATCGATCCGGCAAACAGGCGCAGGGCGCGCACGAAGCTATTCGTCCGACCGCCGTCGAGCGCGACCCCGAGTCGATCGCCCGCTACCTCGACAAGGATGCGCTCGCGCTCTACACGCTGATTTACAATCGCTTCGTCTCGAGCCAGATGACCCCGGCGGTGTACGACCGCACGACCGTGGACATCGAATCTGCCGACGCCATCTTCCGCGCGACCGGGCAAGTGATGAAGTTCGACGGCTTCATGCGCGTGTATATCGAAGGCCAGGACGATACGCCGGGCGAGGACGAAGAAGGCGCCTTGCCGCTGCTCACTGAAGGCGAGACGCTCAAATTGCTGGGGCTGGACCCGGAACAGCATTTCACGCAGCCGCCGCCGCGCTTCACGCAGGCCACGCTCATCAAGGAACTCGAAGAGCAGGGGATAGGGCGCCCTTCGACGTACGCCGCAATCATGACGAGCATCCTGAAGGTCGAGTACGTCGAAGAAGACCAGAGCAAGCGGATGCGTCCGACGTCGCTCGGGCGGGTCGTCAACGACATGCTGGTCAAGGCGTTTCCCGACATTCTGGAATCCGGCTTCACCGCGCAGTTCGAAGAGGATCTCGACAAGGTGGAAGAGGGCGCCGAGAACTGGGTAAAGACGCTGCGGCGCTTTTACGGCCCGTTCGCGAAGGACCTCGCCGAGGCGAAGCAGAAAATGCCGGAGGTCAAGCGCAAGGGCCTGCCCACCGGGCTCAAATGCGAGCTCGATGGCGGTAACATGGTGATCAAATGGGGGCGCAACGGCGAGTTCGTCGCCTGCTCGAACTATCCCAAATGCACCAACACCGGCGAGATCGCGCGCGACGACCAGGGCAATATCACGCTCAAGGCTCCGTCGGCGCCCGTGCCTACCGATGAAGTCTGCGAGAAGTGCGGCAAGCCGATGGTCAAGCGCCGCTCACGCTTTGGCGAATTCCTGGGATGCTCGGGGTATCCGGAGTGCGACGGAATCAAGCGCCTGCAGTCGGCGCCGGCGAAGACCGGGGTCGCGTGTCCGGAATGCAAGGAAGGCGAAATCCTCGAGCGTCGCTCCCGCCGCGGAAAGATTTTCTACGGATGCGGCCGCTATCCGAAATGTAAATTCGCGGCCTGGGACAAAGTCGTCCCGCAGCCATGCCCGTCTTGCGGCGCTAACTACATGGTCGAGAAGAACTTGAAGCGCACCGGCATCACCTGGCAATGCGCCAACAAGGAATGCGGCTACAAAGCTCCCGCTCCCGTCGCCGAGCAGGGCGCGCCCGCGCCCGCCTCGACGCCTCCCGCGTAGAGCCTCCATTTCGCTTTTTCACTTTTCACCGGTTCACTGTGCCGGATTCGCGCGGATGCGTCGATCCGCACTGGTTTACACGACCGTCGAAAAACCGGCACTGGTTCAGTTTCGATTTTCGGGATGAACTATTCAGCCTGCCCCCACTGGATTTGGTGTGCTATGCGTACGCTATGGTCAACCGCCAGGATGTCCCGTACTCGCCCGGCTCGCCCAAAATCGGGCGAGGTCTGCTTCCGGCAGAAATAATTTTTGACGGAACAAAGCTAGCCATAGAGGGCAGCCGTCCCAAAACCACAACTATTGGTATAAATTGCTCTTTCCGGCCCTATTCGATCAGTCAGAAAAAAGCCACGATCACGTCGCGCCGCATCGACGCGATCGAGCAAGTTCAGGCGGCAGTTCCCGATGAGTGAAAGCCAGGTAACCGTCGTCGGAGCGGGACTCGCGGGCAGCGAGGCTGCCTACCAGCTCGCGCGCAGGGGTATCGCGGTGCGGCTCGTCGAGATGCGGCCGGTCAAAATGACCGAAGCTCATCGGACCGCGGATTTTGCGGAGCTTGTGTGCTCGAATTCGCTCCGCAGCGATTCGATGGAGACGGCGGTCGGCGTGCTGAAAGAGGAGATGCGCCGGCTTGGCTCGCTCGTGATTGCCGCTGCCGATCGCGCGCGGGTGCCGGCCGGTTCCGCGCTCGCGGTGGATCGCAATGACTTCTCGCGCGCCATCACCGCGGCCCTCGAGCGGCATCCGATGGTGGAGATTTCACGCGCCGAGGCATCGGAGATACCCGCCGGTCTGACAATTCTCGCTACCGGTCCTCTAACCAGCCCGGCGCTGGGCGAGTCGCTGAACCGCCTGATCGGTCCGCGCAACTTATATTTCTACGACGCGATCGCGCCGATCGTCGCCGCCGATTCGATCGACATGGACGTGGCGTTCAAGGCCTCGCGCTACGGCAAGGGCGGCGATGATTACATCAATTGCCCGATGACCGAGGTTCACTACGACGCGTTCGTCGCGGCGGTCGTGGCGGCCGACAAAATCGAACTGCACCCGTTCGAGAAGCCGGTTTATTTCGAAGGATGCATGCCGATCGAGGAAATGGCGCGCCGCGGCCCGATGACGCTTGCGTTCGGCCCGATGCGTCCGGTCGGGCTCGCAGAGCCACGCGGCGGGCGGCGGCCGTTTGCGGTCGTGCAGCTGCGACAGGACGACGCCGCCGGCCGCCTGTACAACATGGTCGGATTCCAGACCAAGATGACGTATCCGGAGCAGTTCCGCGTGCTGCGAATGATACCCGGACTGGAGAGGGCGGAGTTCGTGCGCCTCGGCTCGATCCATCGCAATACGTTTGTCGACTCGCCGCGCCTGATCCGTCCCACGCTCCAGCTCAAGGCGCGCGACGATTTGTTTTTGGCCGGCCAGATGGTCGGGGTCGAAGGCTACGTCGAGTCCGCCGCCGCGGGATTGCTGGCGGGAATCAACGCCGCGAATCTGGTTATGAATCGCGAATTGATCGTTCCACCTGCCGAGACCGCGGTCGGATCGCTGGTCGCGTATATCACCGATTCCGCGCGACGCGACTTCCAGCCTATGAACGCGAACTACGGCCTGATGCCTGATTTGAAGATCCGTGTGCGAGGCCGTGAGAAGAAAATCGAGATGGGTACGCGTGCGCTGGCGGCAATCGACGGGTGGATCGAGCGCAATCAAATCGAACCGCCTGCGGCTATGGCTCCGCGCGCACTTCGGCTATAGGAATTTGTGGAGGTCCTTGTCGATGACCAAAGCGGAACTGATTGATACGATCGCCCGGTCCACCGATCAGCCCAAAAAGCTGGTCGCCACCACCTTGGACCTCGCATTCGAACAAATTGCGCGCTCGATTCGCAAGGACAAGCGTTTCTGGGTGCCCGGCTTCGGCACTTTTTCCGTGCGGCGGCGCCGCGCACGCGCCGGCTTCAATCCACGCACGAACGCGCCAATGACGATTCCGGCGGCTCGCACGGTAGGCTTTCGTCCGGCGCCGCAGCTAAGGAAGGGTCTCTGACGGCCGCATCCAAAGCCGACGAGCGCGATCAACCACGCGATCATCCGCACGATCAAACCTTATCGCGCCCGATCGTTTCGGCCCGCGCGCTAAGTCTCATCCTGCTCATCGTGGCTCTCGCCGCGGGCGGCGCGCTGCGCTTTTACAATCTCGGCGCGCTCGAGCTATCGCCCGACGAGGTCACGTCATGGGCGGCGGCCTCCGCGCCGACGGTCAGCGAAGTGATCGCACGCCACCGGACGCTCAATCCCGGCGAGCTGGCGATCCATGACTTGACGCTGCATGGATGGATCGCGCTTTTCGGAACGAGCCCGGCCGCGATGCGCGCGTTGTCGGCGGCCTTCGGCGTCGTGTCGATACTGCTGGTCTATCTTGTCGTATGCGAACTGTTCGCGCCGGGGTCTAAAGGAGAATCGGCGCTGACCGACGATGACATCAGGACAATTGCGGGGCTCACCGCGCTGGTTTTTGCCGTGAACCTGGTCACGATCAAGTACTCGCGCGAGGCGCGGATGTATCCGCTGCTGCTGTCGGCGATTCTCGCGCAAGTAGCACTGTTCCTCCGCGCGCTTCGCGCCGGCGGCCTCGCCAACTACGCGGCGGTTGTGCTGCTGACGGCGATTGCAATCGGTTCGAACTACTCCGCGTTGGCGCTGCCCGCGACTGAAGGCCTGTGGCTGCTCAATGTATTCGCGCGCGCGGGATGGCCGACTGACAATGCGAACGCGCGGCGCGGGTGGGCGCTGGTGGCTGCGATTGCGGCGGCAGGATTGATTCTCGTGCCGAAACTTTTTTCTCTGCCCGCGGTTTCGGCAGGAAACGCCGGCGGATGGCGCAAGCCGCCAGCCTGGTACGCGCCCTTCGCGCTGTTCAACAAAGCAACCGGCAGCTTCGCGTTCCCGATCCTCGCGGCGCTTGCGATTTGGGGTGTAGTCCGGGGATGGCGCGACGCGCGCGACGCCGCCGGCTTCGCGCTGCTGTGGATGTGGGCGCCGCCGCTGATGATGATGGTGGCGTCGTACACGATTGCGCCGGTGTTCGTCGAGCGTTACGCGCTGTCGTGCTTCGTTCCGTTTTTCATCCTTGTCGCGCTGGGTATATTCGAGCTGCCCGGCGATCTCGTCCGCATCGGCGCGCTGGTGGTCGCAGTCGCATTCTCGGTCGGCCATATCGTTTCGTACGACCGCAAGCCGCACGACGCGCAGTATCGCGAAGCAATTGCGGCGGCCTCCTCCGCGCTCAAGCCGGGCGAGGTCATGACCATTGTTCCGGGGTATGCGATCGATGTGATCCGATATTATCTTCCCGCCGATCAATTCAATCGCGCGGTTCCCTACGACGCGTCAGCACCACCAGTTGCCGTGTTGATTCTTGGCGATCAGAACCTCGCGCCGAGTGCCGCCCAGTCATACCGAAAGGAATATCCGGATCTGGTCACGCGGCTGCGCGGGGTAACGGTGCTGCGAAGGTGAAATTGCGATGAGCCCGGTGGCCGCCGCTCCCGCTCGCGTCTCGCTGTTGCGCTACTCGCCGGCCTTCGTCTTGTTCGCAATTGCGATCGCAGACGTACTCCAGCACAGCGGCGCCGATCTCTGGGGACACGTTCTGTGGGGCCGCGAGCTGCTCGCTCACGGCTCGCTGCCGCGCGGCAATCCTTATTCGTATTCGGCGCCGGGCTTTCTGTGGCTGCGTCATGAATGGTTGAGCGAAGTCATCATGGCCGCGATGTTCGACAAGTTCGGCCCGTTCGGCCTGAAGCTGCTCAAGTTCACGTGCACGGCCGGCACTATCTGTTTCATCGTTCTCGCTGAGTCCGAAGCCGCCGCGCCGGCGTTGGTGCAGGCGGTAATCCTGCTGGTCGTGGCGCTGATCCTGGCGCCGGTGACGCAGTTTCGGCCGCAACTTTTCGATTTCATAGCGCTGGCGGCGATTATCGCGCTGCTTACCCGTCACAACTGGCGCGGTTCGGCGCCGCTGTGGATTGCGATTCCGATCGTCGCGGTTTGGAGCAATCTTCACGGCGGATTCTTCATAGGCCTCGTCGCGATGGGCGTGTATGCGGCAACGACCGTCGTATCCGACATCCTGGCGGGCCGCGGTCCGCGCCGCGGGCTTGGCATTATTGCGATTACCGCGGCCGCCGCCGCATCTACCTTGTGCACGTTTCTGATCCCGCCGGCGCGCGACACCTGGTACGCGCTGATCCACTCGATCCTGAACCCGATGACGCGCAGCACAGTTGCGGATTGGCAACCGCTGATAGCTGCGCTAACGAGCGGGAACAGCGGGGGCGTCGCGAAGAAGTATTTCGTCGTGGTGCTTTTCTTTTTTGCCGCCGCAGTCGTATCGGTGGTTCTTAGACCGAAAGGTGCGGACGCGCCGCTGGTCGCGGTCGCCGCCGTAATGCTCGCGGCTGCCTTCACGGCCGTCCGCAACATCCCGATCGCGGCGATTGCGATCGCTCCTGTGTTCGCAAACCACCTGGGCCTGCTGGCGCGGCCGCGCGAGGTCACCGACGCCGCAGCTGCCGCGGGCGCTCGCGCGATGCCGCGTGCGGGCTGGCTGGCGGTGGAAATCCTGATCGCGGCCGTCGCCATCGGGTTCGCGCGGCACAGCGGAATTCTGTCGCCCGGCATAGACATAACCGACAATCCTGCCGATGCCGTCAACTTCATGAACCGCCATCGGCTCACGGGAAACGTGCTGGCCGACTACGCGTGGGGTCAGTACGTCATTTGGCACGGCGCGCCGGGCACGAAAGTCTTCATCGACAGCCGCTATGACCTGGCCTATCCTCCCGTGGTGGTCCGGGACTACCTCGAGCTCGACAACAACATGGCCGGCGGATCGCATACGCTGGCCGCGTATCCGCATGATTTCGTTTTGATCAAAAGAGATGCAGGGGCCGTGAAGCTGATGGATTCCCGGCGCGATTGGCGGCTCATCTATAGCGACGACACGGCCCGGCTCTACGCGCGTGCGAACTCAGCTGCCGCCAAGCTCGAGGGCGTTCCGTTCGTGGGCACAGCCCGGCCGGCGATGTTTCCGTAGCCCTGTCATCGGCGCCGCGAAGTCCCGCACTGGAAATGCGCCGCCAGTGTGGTAGTAAGGTAGTCGCAACCGCGCGGCGCAGGACGTTTCTCGTTTTCCGTTTTTCGCTTTTCGTTTTTCGTTGCCCGCACGTGCAGCCAAAACTATCGCCACACTCAAGGAGCAGTCAGAATGAAAGCCGCCGTTTTCCACGGGCCCAATTTGCCGCTCAGTATCGAGGACGTCGAACTCGACAAGCCGCAGGACCGCGAAGTCCTGATCAAGACCGTCGCCAGCGGCGTATGCCATAGCGACCTGCATTTCGTTGACGGTTTCTACCCTTACCCTGCGCCCGCGGTGCTCGGCCACGAGGCCGCCGGAATCATCGAAGAAGTCGGCAAACAGGTAACCTACGTGAAGCCGGGCGATCACGTGATCTGCTGCCTGTCGGTGTTCTGCGGCAACTGCGAGCAATGCATGTCGGGGCATCCGAATCGATGCTCGAACAAGGCCGCCACGCAGCGCAACCCCCAGGACAAGCCGCGCATCTCTCAGAAGGGCAAGCCGATCAATCAGTTCCTGGACATCTCGTCTTACTGCGAGAAGATGCTGCTGCATGAGAATGCGGTGGTGAAGATTCGCGAGGACGTGGCGCTGGATCGCGCGGCGCTGATCGGATGCGGCGTCACCACCGGCGTCGGCGCGGTGCTCAATACCGCGAAGATCGAACCCGGCTCGACGGTCGCGGTCTTCGGCGCGGGCGGCGTTGGACTCGCCGCGATCCAGGGCGCGCGGATCGCGGGCGCGCGCAAAATAATCGCGGTCGATATGTTCGAGGGCAAGCTCGCGATGGCCAGGCGTATGGGCGCGACCGACACCGTTGACGCGTCGAACAGCGATCCCGTCGATGAAATCAGAAAACTGACCGGCGGCGGAGTCGACTACTCGTTTGAAGCGATCGGACTCAAGAAGGTCGCCGAGCAGGCGTTCAACGCGCTCAGGGCCGGCGGCACCGCGACCGTGATCGGCATGATTCCCGTCGGCCAGAAGGTCGAAATCGACGGCTACATGTTTCTGACCGAGCGCAAGCTGCAAGGCTCCAACATGGGCTCGAACCGATTCCGCATCGACATGCCCCGTTACATCGACTTCTACTTGCAGGGCCGCCTCAATCTCGACGATATGATCAGCCGCCGCGGCAAGCTCGAAGACGTCAACGACGCGTTCCGCGCGATGAAAGCGGGAGAGGTCGCGCGCACGGTTCTGATGTTCAACTAACTCGCGCCGCGCGAAACGAAATTCGAACTCAAGGAGCAATCCAGATGAAAGCTGCCGTCTTCCACGGTCCCGGTCAGCCGCTCGCGATCGAGCAGGTCGATATCGACGAACCCAAAGCGCGCGAAGTCCTCGTGCGCACGGTCGCCAGCGGCGTATGCCATAGCGATCTTCATTTCGTGGACGGGCTGTACATGTGGCCTACCCCCGCGATCCTCGGCCACGAGGCCGCCGGCGTCGTCGAGAAAGTCGGCGCGCAGGTCTCGTACCTCAAGCCCGGCGACCACGTGATCGCGTGCCTGTCGGTCTTTTGCGGCTACTGCGAGGAATGCATGTCCGGGCATCCGAACCTCTGCTCGAACAAGGAGGCCACGCAGCGCGCCGCCGCCGACCCGCCGCGCCTTTCGCAGAAAGGCAAGCTGGTCAATCAGTTTGCCGACCTGTCGGGCTACGCCGAAAAGATGCTGGTGCACGAAAATGCACTCGTGAAGATTTCCAACGATGTGCCGTTCGATCGCGCCGCGCTGATCGGATGCGGTGTGATGACGGGCGTCGGCGCCGCGCTTAACACCGCGAAAGTCGCGCCGGGATCGACCGTCGCCGTGTTCGGCGCGGGCGGAGTCGGCCTCGCGATCATCCAGGGTGCGCGAATCGCGGGCGCGCGAATGATCATAGCGGTGGACAAGTTTCCCACCAAGCTCGAGCTCGCCAAAAAGCTCGGCGCGACCCACGCCGTCGATGCGTCAAAGGGCAATCCCGTCGACGAGATTCGCTCGCTCACCGGCGGCGGCGTCGATTACTCGTTCGAAGCGATCGGGCTCAAGGTGGCAGCCGAGCAGGCTTACGAGTCGATCGCCGCCGGCGGCATCGCCACGATTGTCGGGATGGTTCCGCTCGGGCAGAAGGTCGAAGTGGACGGTTTCTCGCTCCTGTTCGAGAAGCGCATCCAGGGATGCTTCATGGGATCGAACCGCTTCCGCATCGATATGCCGCGCATCATCGAGTTCTATCAGCAAGGGCGGCTCGACCTCGACGATATGATCACCCGCCGCGGCAAACTGGAGGACGTCAACGAGGCGTTCCGCGCGATGAAGGCCGGAGAAGTCGCGCGCACGGTGCTGATGCTCGACTGAACGCGCGCCATTCAATCGCGTCATGCGCAGAGGGCCGGCCGGATTTCCGATCGGCCCTCTGCAATATCACTTCAGCAAATCCGCGATCCCGTCCTCGATCGACACGCGCGGACGCCATCCAAGAATCCGCTCGGCTTGCGCGCGATCCGCGAGCGTATCGCGCATGTCGCCGGCGCGCGCTTCGCGGCGGACTGTCCGTCCTCCGATCATCGCGGCAATCCGGTTCACGCTGACGTTCTCGCCGCGCCCGACGTTTATCGCGCGCCCGTCGGCAATTTCACAGTCCATCGCGAGCAGGTTCGCCGACACCACGTCACTGACGTGCGTAAAATCCCGTGTCTGTTCGCCGTCGCCGTGAATTTCGAGCGGGCGGTCCTCGCGCCGCGCCTTCAGGAACGCCGCGATTGCCAGCACGTAGGATCCCTCGTCAGGCATTCGCGGACCGTACACGCCGAAGTAGCGAAGCGTAATCGTCTGCATCCCGAACAACCGATGAAACATCCGCGCGTACTGCTCGCCGACATACTTCTGCAGCGCGTACGGATTGAGCGGATTCGGCGTCATCGTCTCGACCAGCGGCATCTTCGCCTGCTTGCCGTATACCGACGACGATCCCGAGTACACGACGCGCCGAACTTTTCGATCGCGCGCTGCGATCAGCACGTTCAGCGTCCCAACCACGTTGGTCATGTGCGTTTCGACCGGCTTCGCGATCGAAAGCGGAATGCGCGGCAGCGCCGCGACGTGGAACACCGTATCGACACCGTCGAAGGCTTCGCCGATCGAGGACGCGTCGCGGATATCGGCTTCGACGAGCGCGGCCGCTCGGTTCACATACTCGCGCCGGCCGGTGGCGAAGTTGTCGATCACCCGCACTCGCAATCCGGCGGCGACGAGCGCGTCCACGAGATGCGATCCGATAAAGCCCGCGCCGCCGGTCACCAGCACCAGACGTGCCTGCCCTTGCGATTGCGAGTTTGTGCTCATCGAGAGAAGCCGTTTGCGGCGCCTGCGCCGCGCGGACGCGCGCGCATTGGGCAAAATTGCGCGGTTTGCATCGCTAGGATAACTTAGTTCGTTACCACCCGCATCTTAAGCGGGCATTCAACAATGACCACCGATGCGCACAGGATCAAGCTCCTCAAGGAGTTGCTCGCCGAACGAATCCTCGTTCTGGACGGCGCATTCGGCACCTTCGTGCTCGGGCATAACCTGAGCGCCGCGGATTACGGCGGCTCTCGATACGAGGGCTGCAACGAGAACGTCGTCCGCAGCCGGCCGGAGTTGATTCGCCGCATGCACGACGGGTTTCTCGAAGTGGGCGCCGACATGATCGAGACCGCGAGTTTCCAGGCCAGTCCCATCGTGCTCGCCGAATACGGTCTCGAGCAGGACGCGCACGAGCTCAACCGCCTCGCTGCGATTCTCGCCCGTGAGGAAGCCGCACGATTCAGCACCGCGGACAAGCCGCGCTTCGTGGCGGGTTCGATGGGCCCGACGACCAAGAGCATCTCGGTCACCGGCGGCGTCACGTTCGATCAGATGCGCGACGGCTACCGCGTGCAGGCCGAAGGTTTGATCGAAGGCGGCGCCGACATCCTGATCCTCGAAACCGTCAACGACACGCTGAACTGCAAAGCCGGCCTGGTCGGAATCGAGGATGCGATCGAAAAACTCGGCGTCGCACCCGCAGTCGCAGTGTCGGGAACGATCGAGACGATGGGTACTCTGCTCAGCGGGCAGGATATCGAGGCATTCTACACCTCGCTTGCGCATCGCGACCTGCTCTGGATGGGCCTCAACTGCGCCACCGGTCCCGACTTCATGACCGATCATCTGCGCACTCTCTCCGGCATTTCGCGATTCTTTGTCTCGTGCGTGCCCAACGCGGGATTGCCGGACGAAGAAGGGCATTACAATGAGACGCCCGAGATGCTGGCGGGGAAAATCGCGCGCTTTGCCGAAAATGGATGGGTGAACCTGGTCGGAGGATGCTGCGGCACGACGCCGGAACATATTAGGCTGCTGGTTCAAGCTGTAGCTGGCAAGCGTCCGCGACAACGCTCTACCGTCAGGCGCTCGGTGGTTTCTGGAATCGAGACGCTGGTTATCGACAACGACACGCGGCCCGTGATCGTCGGCGAGCGGACCAACGTGCTCGGCAGCCGCAAGTTCAAGCGGCTGGTCGCCGACGGCAAGTTCGAGGAAGCTTCCGAAGTGGGACGCGTGCAGGTGCGCCGCGGCGCACACATCCTCGACGTATGCCTGCAGGACCCCGATCGCGACGAGATGGCGGACGTCACGCGCTTTCTCGAAATCGAAGTCAAAAAAGTCAAAGTGCCCCTGATGATCGATTCGACCGATCATCGCGTGATCGAAGAGTCGCTCAAGCGCACACCGGGCAAGTCGCTGATCAATTCGATCAATCTCGAAGACGGCGAGGATCGCTTCAAGAAGGTCGTGCCGCTGGCGCGCCGCTTCGGCGCCGCGCTCGTGGTCGGATGCATCGACGACGACAAGCAGCAGGCGCAAGCCGTTACGCGCGCGCGCAAACTGCAGGTGGCGGAGCGATCGTTCAAGCTGCTCACCGGAAAGTACGGCGTCGAGCCCGAGGACATCATCTTCGATCCGCTCGTTTTTCCGGTCGGCACCGGCGACAAAAATTATATCGGCTCCGGCGTCGAGACGATCGAAGGCATTCGGCTGATCAAACAGGCGCTGCCGAATTGCAAGACGATCCTCGGCATCTCGAACGTCTCGTTCGGCCTTCCGGAGGCGGGCCGCGAAGTGCTCAACGCCGTGATGCTCTATCATTGCGTGCAGGCGGGCCTCGACCTCGCGATCGTCAACTCCGAAAAACTTCATCGCTATCCGTCGATTCCCGAAGAG
>Ga0187879_10002219_pt1 | contig 13229 bp, 7 predicted proteins | sample June2016WEW_19_1_FD_132423 | JGI IMG/M metagenome (GOLD analysis project Ga0187879, IMG submission 132423) | Peatland microbial communities from SPRUCE experiment site at the Marcell Experimental Forest, Minnesota, USA - June2016WEW_19_10 | ecosystem: Environmental > Terrestrial > Soil >... | reverse complement strand
GCGCCTCAGGGCCTGCGCCGGGGTGATCATCGGGTAGTTGGAGCCGAAGAGGACCTTACGCCTGCCGTGCCCGCGCATGTACTCGACGAGCTCGGCCGGGTAGCGGTGCGCCACGTGGGCGGAGGTGTCGATGTAGACGTTGGGGTACTTGGTGGCAAGCGCGATCATCTCGGTGGTCCACGGGTAGCCGATGTGGCCGCCCACGATCACGAGTTCCGGGAAGTCGAGGGCGACGTCGTCGAGGTACGGAATGGGCCGGCCGGTCTCCGACGTGCGCAGCGTGCCGGTATAGCCGACCTGGGTCAGGAACGGGATACCGAGCTCGACGCATTCAGCGAACAGGGGGTAGTACAGGCGGTGGTTGGGCGGCAGTCCCCAGAGCCACGGCAGAATACGCAGCCCGCGGAAGCCGAGTTCGCTGACCGCCCGGCGCAGTTCCATGACGGCCAGCCGCGGGCGGCGGATGTCGACCGAGGCGATGCCGGTCAGCCGGTCCGGGTGCGCAGCGACCCAGCCCGCCACCTCGTCGTTGCTGATGAGCGGGCCGCTTGTGTCGTACCAGGCGCAGATCATCCCGCGTTCCACGCCGGCTTCGTCCATGACGGCGAGGGTGCGCTCGATAGGTATCTCGTCGCTCGACAGCTGCTGCCCGGTCCACCACCGCAGCGACTCGAACATGTCATTCTGCAGAAATCCCGGCGTCGGATGCTGCATCCAGCCGTCGACAATGGCCATGGCAGCATTCTGCCCCTAATGTGCCGACTCGCACGCGATGTGCCCGGGCCCGGGCACGGTACGGGCCCGCTACCCCTGGCCACCCACATCACCGACTACCACGCCCGCGAGCACCGCACCGACCTGGCCGCCCACCTCGCCTCCCAGCCGGGCTGCGCGCGGCCAGCTGACAGACACAGCGACTCAGACCCAACGGTCACCACGCCGAACAAGATCATCCCCAGCAAAGCTGTCGGGCACCCCCACCTGGGGCGGGCTGCCAGGAATGTCCGAACCAGCTGGGATACTTTGAGATGTGCTGGATGTCACCCGAGGCAGGCTGGTCGGCAGGACCGCGGAGCTCAGCCGACTGCAGGGCCTGCTCACCACGGCAGCTGCCGGCCAGCCCGTTGTGGCTCTGGTCAGCGGTGATGCCGGTGTCGGCAAGACGCGACTGGTAGCCGAGCTGGCCGCGGTGGCGCGCGAGGGCGGCTTCGCCGTGCTGGTCGGGCGGTGCGCAGAGCTCGCGGACAGCGTGCCTTACCTCCCGCTCGCTGACGCGCTGCGGGGCGCCACTAGCAGCCCTTCCGCTGGCGGTCCGGTGCTCGATGCGCTGGCCGCCAGGCCCGTCTTGTCCCGCCTGCTCCCTGATGCGGGCGATGGCGACCGGGCCAGCGCCGACCTGCCTGGACTGGCGCAGCAGCAACTGTTCGGCGCGGTGCTCGGCATGCTGGCCGAGCTCGCCGAAGCCAGCCCGGTGCTGCTCGTACTCGAGGACCTGCACTGGGCCGACCGCTCCACGCGTGACCTCGTCACCTTCCTGAGCCGGGTGATGCACCGGGAGCGGCTCGCGCTGGTGGCCACCTACCGCACGGACGATATGCACCGCAGGCATCCGCTCCGGCCGGTCATCGCCGAGCTGCTTCGGCTGCCCGGGGTGACGTCGGTCGGCCTCGGCCCGCTGCCCCCCGCCGCCATGGCCGAGCATCTGACATCGATCTCTGCGGAGCTACTCGACGCCGCGCGGCTCGGCAGCCTGATTACCCGTGCCGAGGGCAACGCCTACTACGCCGAGGAACTGCTTGCGGCCGGCGCAGCGCGCGCGGAAGGCGCCGGGTCCGGCGCCGCCGCCCCGGGAGGTGCCGGCCCGGGAGGTGCCGGCCCGGCGGGCGGCCCGAGCACCGGTGTCGCTGGTGTCAGGAGCGCCGCCGGTGAACTGCCGGCCGGCCTCGCGGACCTGCTGCTGGCCAGGATGGAGCAGCTGACCCCGATCGCGCAGCAGGTGCTGAGAGCCGCCGCGGTCACTGGCCGGCGGGTGGACGACGACCTGGTCAGGCAGGCGTCCGGGCTCGGTGAGCTGGAGTACGAAAACGCGGTCAGGGAAGCGGTCGCGCTTCAGCTGCTGGTACCGGATGGCGGCGGCGGATATTCGTTCAGGCACGCGCTGCTGCGCGAGGCCATCTATGCTGACCTGCTGCCCGGTGAGCGGACCAGGCTGCATGCCAGCCTCGCAGCGCTGCTCCGCGACGAGCAGCGGCTGGCCCAGGTGCCCGGATCCGCCGCCGAGCTCGCCCAGCACAGCCTCGCCAGCCATGACATCCCCGGCGCGTTCACCGCATCGATCCTGGCGGCACGGGAAGCCGAGCGGCTGGCTGCCCCGGCCGAAGCCCATCGCCACTACGATCTGGCGCTCTCGCTGTGGGATCGGGTCAGCGACCCAGAGCAGCTCGCCGGGATCGACCTAGGCAAGCTGGCGTTCCGTTCTGCCGTCAGTGCCGCGGACAGCGGCGACGTGCCGCGGGCGGTGCAGCAGCTCAGGCGGCTGCTCGGCTTCCTGGTCGGGGAGTCGAGCCCGGTGCTGTACAGCAGGGCCAGCGAGCGGCTCGCGTACTTCCTGCTGGAACTGGACGAGCACGACGCTGCTGTCACCGCTGCTGCCGCGGCCGTCGATGCGCTGCCTGCGGACCCGCCCAGCTGGGAACGTGCCCATGCGCTGGCCACGCACGCCCGCACCCTGCTGTGGATGAAAGACCAGCATCCCGCGCAGGCCCGGGCTGAAGAGGCCGCGGCCGCCGCCGAGGCCGCGGAGGCGCCGTGGGTTCAGGCCGACGCGCTGGTGACGCTCGGCCTGCTCAGCGAGCGCGCCGGGCAGCACGATGAGGCGATCAGCAGGCTCACTAAGGCGCATCACCAGGCGGGTGCGGCTGGCGTGCTCGGGGTGCAGCTCAGGGCCGCCTTCCAGCTGGCCAGGGTGCAGCTGGAGTGGGGCAATCTGGACGCTGCGGGCATGACCGCGCATGTCGGCATGCGGCTGGCCGCCGACGCGGGCCTCGGCCTGGCACCGGACGGCCTCGACCTGACCTATCTGCACTACCTGGCGCACTACGCGGACGGCGACTGGGATCACGCGCAGGACCTGGCGGACGGATTCGCGGTCCGGGTCACCAGTATCGCCGAGGCGCGGCTCTCCGCGATGGCGTTGTTTATCGAGGTCGCACGGGGCTGCGGTACCGGCGTGACCGAACGGCGCGCCTGGCTGGAGCCGTTCTTCGCCAAGGACAGGTTCGCTGAGTACATCGCTCGCGGCCTGCTGGCCGAGAACGCGCTCTGGCTGGGCGACGGGGATACCGCGCTAGCCGAGGCCGAGGCGACCATCAAGGCGATCGAGGCGTGGGTTGAGGGCCTCGGGCCGCCCGCCATCCGGGCCGCGGCAGTCGGCCTGGCCGCGCTCGCGGACCGGGCCAGGCAGGCCAGGGCGGCTGGCGAGCCGCACCGCGCGGCGGCCGCCGCGGAAGCAGCCAGCGACCTGGTCGAGATCGCCAGGCAGGGCGCGCTCGGCCGCCGCGGCGTGAAATCAGCGCTTGGCGTCGACGGGCGCGGCTGGCTCGCGCGCGCCGAGGCCGAATGGCGGCGGGCACACGGCGAGAATTCTCCTGAGCAATGGCAGGCCGTGGTCGACGCGTTCGGGCCCGGGTATGTCTATGAGACCGCGCGGTCGCGCTGGCGGCTGACCGAGGCGCTGGTAGAGGCGGGCCGCCGCGAGGACGCCGAGAAGGAGTGGCAGGCCGCAGCGGCGGCAGCGGACCGGCTCGGTGCGGCACCGCTGCGGTCGGCGCTTGCCGACCTGGCCCGCCGGGCCAGGCTGGCGACCGGCGGGCTCGGCCAGGACGGCACATGGACTGGCGCAACGTCGCAGAGCCAGGCCGCTGACCGTCAGCGCAGCCCGCTGGCCGGGCTGACAACCAGGGAACTTGAGGTGCTGCGATTGCTTGCCGCAGGCCAGAGCAACAAGGAGATCGGGGCGGAGCTGTTCATCGCCACCAAGACAGCGAGCGTGCATGTGTCGAACATCCTCGCCAAGCTGGGCGCCGCCAGCCGCACCGAGGCCGCCGCCATCGCGCATGCGCAGGGGGCCGGCCCCTCGGCCCGGCAGCCTCGCCGACTATGAACCGGGTGCCAGCGCGTCAAGGATCTCGGTGGCCCGGGCCGTGGCGGCGGCGAAATCCGCGTCCGGGGCGCCCACCTGCGGATCCCAGTTCAAGTCGTAGAAGAGCTCGGTGACCCCGTGGTCAGCCAGCCAATGTGTGTCGGCCCGGATCTGGTCATAGCCACCGGACAGCAGCAGCCTGCCGCTGCCATCCGGCGCCATGGCGTCAGGGCCGGCCCGGACCACGCCGCGGCACACGATTCGCAGCTCGCCAGGATCGCGGCCGACCGCCGCGGCGGCTGACCTGACCACCTCGATGCCCTCGCCGATCCGCGACAGGTCAGTCCTGCTTGAGGTCAGCCAGCCGTCAGCGATCCGGCCCGCGCGCTCAAGTGCAGGCCGGACCATCCCGCCGAGCAGCACAGGCGGGCCGCCCGGCTGCACCGGCTTAGGCGCCATCCGGCTCCTCGGCACTGTGTAGAACCCGCCGGAGAACTCGCTCACCCCGTCCGCCCAGAGGTTCCGCAGGACCGCGACGTACTCGGCGGCGCGCTCACCGCGCCGGGCCATCGAGGCGCCGGCCGCCGCGAACTCCTCAGGCATCCAGCCGATACCCAGGCCCAGGTCCAAGCGGCCGCCGGACAGGAAATCCACCGAGGCTGCCTGCTTGGCCAGATAGGCGGGGGAGACGAACGGCAGGTTGATCACCGCCACGCCGAGCCTGATCGTCGACGTCGCCGCGGCCGCGTAGGCCAGCGCGGCTATCGGGTCGAGCACGCTGGAGTAGACCGGTTCAAGCGCCGAGCCCTCCGGTACGATCAGCCGCTGAAAGCTCCACAGGGACGCGTAACCGGACTGCTCGGCCCTGACCGCGAAGGCCGCCAGGTTCTCGGCGGTCGCCCAGGCGCCGGATACCGGGGCACCGAACCCGATCCTCATACCGATCACCCTAGACTGCAGGTACCCGGCCATCCGGCAGCCCCGCTGTGGTGCCGCAGCCCGTCCCCTGAAATCACGTCCGCTGAAATGCTGGAATCACTTCCGCTGAAATGGAGTCACCAATGGAGTCAGACCCACACCTCTGGATCGCCGCTCTCCGCGGTTCCCACGAGCGGCTCGAGTCCCTGGTGCGGCCGCTGACTGCCGATCAGGTCCGCGGCCCCTCGTATTGCAGCAACTGGACGATCGCCCAGGTCTTGTCGCATCTGGGCAGCGGCGCTGAGATCGGGCTGATGATGCTTTCCGTAGCGCTAGGCGAGGCGGAGCCGCTCAGCGCTGAGGCATTCGGGCCAGTGTGGGACCGCTGGAATGCCAAAAGCCCCGCCGAACAGGCGGCCGACTCCCTGGTCGCTGACGAGCGGCAGGTCCTTACGCTGGAGCAGCTCAGCGATGCGGACCTGGCCAGGATCCGGTTCCCGTTCATAGGGCTGGAACTTGACGCCGCCGGCCTCATCAGGCTCCGGCTCGGCGAGCACGCGCTGCACACCTGGGACGTGGCGGTCAGTGCCGATCCCGCTGCCACCGTCGCACCGGACGCGGCGGCGCTGCTCGTCGACAGCGTGCCGGAGTTCATCGCCCCGCGGCTCGGCAAACCGCAGGGCGAGGAATTCCGGAACCGGATCACCACCACCGGCCCGGACCGTGACTTCCTGCTGACCGTCACCGACACGGTCAGCATGACCGGCTGGCCCTGGACAGGGCCGGAAGCAGCGATCGAGCTAGGGATACCTGAACTCCGGATGCCGGCCGAGGCGCTGCTGCGGCTTTCCTACGGACGGCTGGACCCCGAGCACACCCCGGCGGACGTGGCGGCCGACCCGGCCGACCTGGACCGGCTGCGCAAGGTGTTTCCCGGCTTCTGACCGCTCTTATCCCGCGACCATGTTCACGACGTCGAGCGCGCAGCCCCAGGACAACGTTATGCCGGCACCGCCGTGGCCGTAATTGTGCAGCAGCCGGCGTCCGTCACCAAGCTCCTCGGCTTCAAGCCGGACGGACGGCCGGACTGGGCGCAGGCCGACCCGGTGCGCGATGACCTCGGTCCCGGCCAGCCTGGGCTCGAGGGCCGTGCAGCTGCGCATGATCCGTTCTGCGGTCGCCGGGTCGGGCTCGACGCTCCAGTTGCCGGGCTGCTCGGTGCCGCCGAGGACGACAGTGTCCCGGTGCGGGAAAAGGTAGATCAGGTCATCGGGATCCTGGCCGGCGCCGACGAAGAAGTCGCTGATCCCCGGATTGGCGACGACCACCACCTGGCCGCGCACTGGCGTCACCGCCGGATCAGGAACGAGCAGGTGCGCGCCGATCCCTGAACAGTTCACGACCATCGGGGCGCCGGCCTGCCCGATCGCCTCGGGCAGCGATCCGAAGGTGCAGTCGTCGTGAATGTCTACGCCAGCCCGCCGCAGCCGGTCGAGCAGGTAGCCGAGGTAGACGGGCATGGCGACCAATGGCGCGGTGACCTCCCACCCGGCTGCGTACCCGGCGGGCAAGAGGCCGGCCGGCCGCGGCGGCTGGCCGTCAGCGGAGGCAAGCCAGGCAGGCGGGTCCTGCTGCGGGGACCTGGATGCCTCGACCCCGGAAACCAGCCGCACTCCGGTCGCCTGATCACCGAGCAGGTCGAGCAGCCTGGCCAGGGTGATCGCGGCCCACCTGGGGACTCGCTCATCCATGCCGACCAGATGCGGACCCCAGAGCGCGCCGGCCGCTGCCGACGTGGTCGCCAGCGGCGGCTTGGCGGCGCGGACGCTTACCGCCAGGCCAGCCTCGGCTAGGCAGATCGCCGTCGTCAGGCCAGATACCCCGGCGCCGATGACTACAACGTCCGGTTCACGGCTGTTCACCCTCCGACCGTAGCGCGGTGCCCGGCCATCCGGGCGGCCTGGTTTCCGGCTTGCCGTGCTGACGCACTCATGGGCCCGCTGGTGAGCCGGCTACCAGGAAGCGTCGCCTGTGCTGCCGCACGGATGGGCGCGCTGGTGAGCGGGATACCAGGCCGCGCCCGCGGGGTGATTGTCGAGATCCTTTAACGGGTTTCGGTGCTGGCTCGGAAGCACGCCTGGAATGTCAGCGGGCGTCGATAACATGTTCGAAGAACTGCTGCAGGAGGCTGACAGTCGCGGTGAGGAGGTCAGATGGGCGATCCGAATCCGCCGCCGGCTGGTGGTGGCCGGCGGCCGGGGGAGCCCGGGCGCCGCGGCGCGGGTTTGGGCGGGGAGCCCTGCTGGCCGCGGTGGCCGGAGTCGTGGCTGGCCGGGCTGAGCACGGGGATCGGCCTTAGGCTGCCGGCCGGTCCGGGCGGCGAGGTGGTGGCTGAGGCGCTGGCGGCGGGGTTTACTCACGGTGAGCGTGGCGCGGTGGGGGCGGGGTTCGCGGCGGGCGGGGCGGCTGACCGGCTGGTTCCTGGGCCGGTGCTGGCCGAGTTCGCCGCTCGGGCGTGGGCCGACGGGCTGGGTGCCCTGGACGATGATGAGGTTGTGGGGGTGTTGTGCGGGTGGCGGCGGCTGGCGTCGTGGGCGATGGCGGGTGAGCTGGCTGCGGTCAGTGTCCTGGCGGGCCGCCGGGGGGCCGCGGGGCCGGAGGGACGGGAACCGGGGGATGACGGGCGCTTTGATGAGGAGATCGCTGCGGCGCTGACGCTGACCGGGCGGGCCGCATCCCGGGTGACGGGCCTGGCGGCCGGCCTGGCGCGGCTGCCGGGGACAGCGGCGGCCTTGGCGGCGGGCCGGATCGACGGGCCGCGGGCGGCGGTGATCGCCGATGAGACGTGCGTGCTCGATGATGATGCGGCGGCGGCGGTGGAGGAGCGGGTGCTGCCGGCGGCGCCGGGGCAGACGACCGGGCAGTTGCGGGCGGCGTGCCGCCGGGCGGTGCTGGCGGTTGATCCGCGGGCCGCGATCCGGCGGCGGGAGAAGGCGCAGAAGGACGCGCGGGTGGAGGCGTGGACCGAGTCGTCGGGGACTGGTGCGCTGGCCGGCCGGGATCTGCCGCCGGCTGAGGTGATCGCCGCGGATCAGCGGGTTGATGCGCTGGCCCGGTGGCTGAAGGAGCACGGTGCGGCGGGGACCTTGGAGCGGCTGCGTGCGGGGGTGTTCACCGCGCTGCTGGCCGGCCGGGGCCCGGAGACCCTGCTGCCCGAGTCGGCCGCGCCCGGGCCGGCCGCGTCCGATGATCGGGGTGTTCCAGCCTCCGGCCCCGGCTGCGGTGCCGGAGGCTGGGGCGGGGGCGGTACCGGTCCGGGCCGCGCCGAGGCTGCCAGGCCGGGCGCTGGCGGGCCGGGCGCTGGCGGGCCGGGCGCTAGCGGGCCGGGCGCTGGCGGCGCCGTCCGTGGCGGCGCGGGTCCGGGTGGCGCGGGTCCGGGTGGCGCGGGTCCGGGTGACGGCGGGGCGGGCTGCTGGCCGGCCGGGCTGGGCGGCTCGGTGAACTTGACGATGCCGCTGGCCGCTTGGCTGGGCCAGACCGACCAGCCCGGTGAAGCCGCGGGCCTGGGCCCGCTGGACGCCTGGACCTGCCGTGATCTGGCCCGGCTGCTCGCCGCCCGGCCAGGTGCCCGCTGGTGCGTGACGCTGACCAGCCCGGACGGGCGGGCCATCGGGCACGGCTGCGCCCGGGCCGGCCCCGGTCCGCCGGGCTCCGGCCGGCCGGGCTCTGGCGCGCCGGGCTCTGGCCCGCCGGGTCCCGGGCGGTCGGGGTGGCTGTCGGGGATCACGATCCGCTGGCTGGCGACCGGGACCTGCGCCCACTTGCGGGAAACGCCTGGCTACCGGCCGTCCCGGGCGCTGCGGCACCTGATCAAGATCCGGGACCGAGCGTGTTGCTTCCCTGGCTGCCGGCGGCAAGCCGTCCGCTGTGACGACGACCACACCATCGCCTATGAGAACGACGGCAGGACCTGCGAATGCAACCTTTCGCCGCTGTGCCGCCGCCATCACCAGACCAAACAGGCCCAGGGCTGGCAGCTCGCCCAGACCGCCCCCGGAACCCTCAGCTGGACACTCCCGCACGGCCGCAGCTACATCACAACACCCGGCCACTACCCCGACGAGTAGGCGGTGCAGGTAGTAGGCGGTGCAGGTAGTAGGCGGTGCAGGCCGGTTTCGGCGACCAGACTCACTCACGCGCTGGTTCAGCCGTTACTACGGCATCACGCCAGGCGGCGAGCAGCGCGCGGTCAGCGCCCGGGCGTGAAGATCCTGAACAGGACGCGCAAGATGAGCACGCTGCTGACCACGATCAGGTTGTAGCCAATCACCTGGAACAGGCTGACCGTAGGGGTGATCGTCGGGCCCCCGTGGGTGCCGAGCAGCAGCACGGCGATTATGCCGATGGCCGCGCCGAGGAAGGTCAGGAGGGCCAGGTGCACCAGGCCGGTGACCACCTCGCGGTCGCGCTCGTCGGCGAATAGGCGCACGTTCAGGCTGAGCCTGCCTTGCTCCAGTGCGCTGGTAATGCGCTCGATGCGGCGCGGGAGCCTGCGCACCACCGGCAGCAGCGCGAGCAGTTCGTCGGTGGCTGTCTTGCGGACCGCCTCGGGCGTCCATCGCTCGGCGATGTGAATGCTGGCGAACTCCCGGGCCTCGGTCACGATGTCGAACCCGGGCGCGAGCTGGGTCAGCGTGCCCTCCAGCGTGGCGAGAGCCCGGAACACCGCCGCTATCTCTGGCGGGACGCCGAGCTCGAAGCGGGAGACCAGCCGGAACAGGTCAGCGAACATCTCGTTGCCAGTCGCCGCGCCGCCCGCGAGGTGCAGCGCCAGGAACTGGCCGAGTGCGCGCTCCAGCCGTTGCTCGTCGATGTCGTCGGGCCGGGCCACCAGATCGAGCAGGGCGTCGCAAAGCGCGGCTGGGTCCCCGCGGCCGATTGCGAGCAGCAGGTTCTGCAGCGCGAACTGGAACTGCCCGTCGAGACGGCCGACCGAGCCGAGGTCGAGCAGGGCGAGCCTGCCATCGGCGAGCAACAGGATGTTTCCCGGGTGCGGGTCGGCGTGGAAGATCCCGTCCACGATGATCTGCCGTAGCAGGCAGCGGATCATTGACCGGGCAAGTTCGGCCCGTTCCAGACCTAGCTGCTCCACCACGGGACCGGCGGCACCCAGGTTGACTCCACTCAGCCATTCGGTGACCAGGACCTGGCGAGTGCAGTACTGCTCCCGCACGTTAGGCACCACGATCGGAACGCCGTGCGTGCCGGAGTGCTGGTCGGCTGACCAGGCGGCGGCCACCGCCGCGGTGTTGCGTGCTTCCACGCGGAAATCGAGTTCCTCACGGATGGCGGCCGCGAATCCCTGCGCCAAGGCGACAACACCAAGCGAGCGCGCCCAGCGAGTGCGCTCCTCGAGCGTTGCGGCAAGCCGCAGCACGATGTCCAGGTCGCGCTCCACGGCCGGCTCGATCCCGGGGCGCCGCACCTTGACGGCCACCTCCGAGCTGGCGCCATCACAGCGCAGACGCGCCCGGTAAACCTGGGCAATGGATGCGGCAGCCACCGGCTGACGGGATAGCTCCGTGAAGACCTCGCCGGGCGGCGCGCCGAATGACTCGCTGAGGATCGGCTCGATCTGTTCCCACCTAGCCGGCGGGACGTGGTCTTGCAACCGCGAAAGCTCAGCGATGAATTCGGCCGGAAGCAAGTCACGCCGGGTGGACAACAGCTGGCCGAGCTTGACGAAAGTGACTCCGCCGTCTTCAAGCGCCTGCCTCACCGAGGAGGCCAGCCGCGAGCCCCCGCTAGTGTCGCCGTCGGCCAGCGGTCGGCCGCGGAGATAGGGCCCAAGCCCGTGGCGCACGGCGATGCGGCTGATCTGGGAATACCGTCGGGCCCGGGTCAGCCGGCGCCGGAGCGCCCGGATCATCTCCAAGGGACCGGGTCCGCTGCCCCTCGGGACCAGCGCCTCGGCTATCACGATGAAGATCATGGCGACGATCACCGGTACGCCCAGCGAGACGGTGACGAACACGATCAGGTGCCCGTCCTGGGCCGGATGGAGGGACCTGCCGAATGCCTCTGCAGCGGCGACTCCGAGCAGCCCGGCGATCAGCGCCCGGATCGTGCCGACCGGCAGGCCGAGCAGCCGACTCGAAGCCCAGGCCAGCCCGATCACCAGCGCGATGCCCGTGACCAGTACCGCGGTCGTGAACCCCAGCCCTGACATCGGCAGCGGGTGCGCGGCGAACATCTTCGTTCCTCCAGCCATGTCCGACATAGCCACCGTGTTCAAGAATGGCATGCCCCGGCAGCCGGCTGCCCGGGCCGTCTGGGACGGCTGGCGACGCTATGGCATGAGCAGCTGTTCGGCGATGCGCGGCAGGGCAGTGCCGATGGGGTCGCGGATGACTGCGGTGGCGGTCTCGTCGTAGGGGGTGGGCTCGTGGTTAACAATGACCAGACGCGCGCGGGCCCGGACGGCTATCGCGCAGAGCGAGGCGGCGGGCTCGACCGTGAGCGTGCTGCCGACCACGATCAGCAGGTCGCATCTCGCGGCTGCGATGGCGGCCCGCTGGTAGACGCGGGGCTCCAGCTTCTGGCCGAACATGACCGTCGCCGACTTGAGAATCCCGCCGCACTGCACGCACGGCGGGTCGTCCTCGCCGGACCGCACCCGGGCCAGCGCCTCGGCCATGGCCGTTCGGTCACCGCAGCCGGTACAGATCGCGCCGAACATCGTTCCGTGCAGCTCGACCACGCGCTCGGGCGGAGTGCCTGCGCGCAGGTGGAGGCCGTCGATGTTCTGGGTGACCACGCGGGTGTCGATGCCGGAGCGGGCGAGCGCGGCAAGCGCGAGGTGTGCCGCGTTGGGCTCGGCTGTCCAGGCCGGATGCGCCAGCCTCGCCTGCCAGGAGCGGCGCCGCAGGGCAGGATCAGCCATGTAGGCCTGGTAGCTGGACAGCTTCTCGGCGCCCGGGTTGCGCGTCCACAGGCCCTGCGGTCCACGGAAGTCAGGAATGCCGGAGTCCGTCGACACTCCGGCACCGGTCAGCACCGTGAGACGGCTGACACCGCGTGCCCATGGCGGGGGCCCGGACGGCATGGTTCCCGTTATGTCCTGCTGCATGCCGACGATGCGCTGAGCGTTGCCATGATTGTCGAGGATACCTACGGAGCCGACGGGCCGCCCTGGCTAGCGCGCCGGATCGCGGTTCGGCGGTCAGCAGGCCCGCCGTCAGGGTGCCGGGCCAGCACGCCGACAAGGAGGCGGTTAACCGGCAGTCAGCTTCCTGGCTGGTTACCGCTGGTCTCGGTTTGGCCACGAATGCGGTTGAAGGTTGCCATCAGTATGCGGATGCCCTGAATCTAGCTTCACCACGCGGTAGCTCAGCGTCCCGGAGCAAGGGATCACCCGATGAATGATGGTTCATTGGACGTCCAAGGGATCACTGTCCGTTTCGGCGGCCTCACGGCGCTCGACAACGTTTCGCTCACTGCGGCTCCGCGGCAGGTAACCGGGATCATCGGGCCGAACGGGGCGGGCAAGACCACTCTGCTCAATGTGATGTGCGGTTTCGTCAAGCCCGAAGCCGGCACGATCCACTTTGACGGCCGGGAGCTGGCGGGCCTCCGGCCGCACCGGCTGGCCCATCTCGGTATCGCCCGCACGCTGCAGGGCGTCGGCCTCTTCGGCGGGCTGTCTGTGGTCGAGAATGTGATGATCGGTGCCACCAGCCAGGCGCGCGCCGGATTCTGGTCCGCGCTGTTCGGGCTGCCGTGGTCGGACAAGGACGAGCGGATGCTCCGGGAACGGGCGTTGCAGACACTGGATCAGGTTGGCGCGGCGGACCTCGCCAGCAGCATGCCCGACACGCTGTCCTACGGCTTGCGCAAGCGAGTAGCGCTGGCCCGCGTGCTTGTCGCCCGGCCGCGGGTGCTGCTCCTCGACGAGCCTGCCAGCGGGCTGTCCGAAGCCGAGCTGCCCGAGCTCGGGGACCTGATCGGGAACCTGGCGGCCGAGGCCAGCGTGGTCGTCATCGAGCACCGGATGGACCTGATGATGTCGATCTGCAAGACGATCACGGTGCTGGACTTCGGGAAGGTGATCGCCGTCGGCACCCCCGGGCAGGTCCAGGCTGACCCGGCCGTCACCGCCGCCTACCTCGGC
>Ga0187879_10002209_pt1 | contig 13260 bp, 11 predicted proteins | sample June2016WEW_19_1_FD_132423 | JGI IMG/M metagenome (GOLD analysis project Ga0187879, IMG submission 132423) | Peatland microbial communities from SPRUCE experiment site at the Marcell Experimental Forest, Minnesota, USA - June2016WEW_19_10 | ecosystem: Environmental > Terrestrial > Soil >... | reverse complement strand
GCTGACCGAGCCGTACCGCCGCGACCGCGCGGGCGAAATCACCGCGATGTACACCTTGACGCGCTTCCAGGGCGAGGGCGTCGCCGCCGTGCTGGTCCGCGAGATCCTCAAGGAAGCCCGGGCTCGCCGCCTCAAATACGTTTTCGCATGCACCAATGAGGATCGTGTCGCCGGCTTTTTCTCCCGCCTGGGATTCAAGCGGGTGAATGCTCGCGAGGTCTCCGCGGCCAAGTGGCGCGGCTACGACTCCTCACGCATCAAGAGCCTTAGTATATTCCGCGCCGAGCTCGACTGAGTATTCGATGGCGTGATTAGCTATTCTACATTGACTAGCTATTTTATCTCTGCGTCGAGCCCGATGGCCTTCGCATGAAGCTCAAATCCGCCGCCGCGATCGCTGCGGTCGCCCTGCTCACCGCCATCCTGATGCTTCATCGGCTCGGCGCCGGCGACGTATGCACCGGCAACGAGGCCGTCGAAGGCGTGTTCGTCCAGCAGATGGTCGAGCACGGCCAACTGCTGTTCCCGGTCGAGAACGGCATCACCCCGATGTACAAACCTCCGCTGTTCCATTGGACCGCGGTGGCAATCGATCGCCTCGCCGCAGTCCGCAAAGTGACCGCCGCCAACCTCCGCCTCCCATCCGCGCTTTACGCGGTTGCCGGCGCGGTCCTGACGATGCTGTTCGCGTACGAATTCCTCGGCATCGACGCCGCCGTCCTCGCCGGACTCGCGCTCGCCGGCTCCTACCAGTACGTCAGCCAGGGCCGCTACGGCCGCGTCGACATGACGCTGTGCTTCTTCGAGTCGCTCGCCCTGTTCGCATTTCTGTGGTGGATGCCCCGCGACGCCGCCTCTTCCGGCCCCGCCGCGCGCTTCGAATCCAGCCTGCCCGCGCTCTATCTGATGGCGGTTGCAATGGGTCTCGGGGTGCTCGCCAAGGGCCCCGTCGGCGCAATTCTTCCCGGCGTTTCAATCGTCATCTTCATGTTCGCCGAGCGCCGTGGACGCCAAATCCTGACGATGCTCGATCCCGGCGCGATCATCCTCGGCGCCGCGATCGCTTCGAGCTGGTATCTCGCATGTTACTTCGGCGGACGCTTCGCCTTCCTCAATCGTCAGCTCGACAGCGAAAATGTCGGCCGCTTCTTCGGCTCGCTGGGCGCGATGGCGCCCTGGTATTACCTGAAACCGGTACTCCTCAACTCCGCCCCGCTTAGCCTGATAGTCCCGGTCGCCGCCGTTTACGCATTACTCACTCCATTACTCACTCGGCGCCGCTTCGATTCTACCTTTTCCCCCGGGAAAGACCGCGATGCACTTAATAGCGCGGGTGAGGGCGATCGTTCCCCCGCGCCCGCCGGCTCCGACCGCGCCCGCTATGCCGTCCGCCTCTTCGCGATCTTCTACTTCGCCACTGTCGTCTTTTTCAGCATCGCCGCCTACAAGCGCCGCTCCTATTTGCTGCCGGTATGGCCCGCGGCCGCCGTGATGCTCGCGTGGTGGACGGTCACCGTCCCTCCGCTTGCGTGGCGCCGCGCCGCGACCCGGGCATTTGCCGCCCTATGCGCCGGGCTGGTCGTTTTCAACTTTGTCTATATACCGCGGATGGAAGTCCGGTCATGCCGGGACGATTCATTTCGGCCCGCCGCCGAAGAAATCGCCCGCGTCGCCGCGGCCGCCGACCCGCTTTATCTTTATGGATTTCAGGAAGAGGTGGCGCCGCTGCTGTTCTACCTCGATCGCGACGCGCCCGTTCTCCAGGGCCGTCTCGGCGACGCGCCCCCCGGCTTCATCATCGTGCCAGCCGACGTATGGAAGACCAATCAGCGAGACGCGCTCGGCCTCGAACCTGTCCTGACTTCCGACCACGGCAACCGCCGTCTGGTACTGCTCAAACGCGGCAAGTCCTACGCCTCACGCTGAGCAGGGAAAAGACCGAACGAAATATCTGTCAATTTGAGCGGAAGTCGCTGAAGCGAAGAATCCCGGATCCGGGATCCTTACCCTTCGGCAGCACTCAGGGCTTCGGCTAGTGGTAGCGGAGTTTACCCCGAGTACTCGAAGGGCTCAGGATGACACGAAGACTATCTGGCGCTTGCGCTCTTCAGCGCCGGCTCGTGTCTCGCTTTCTCCGCCGAATGTCCCACGCATCGCCGCTTCAGCTCCGCGAACGCGTCATCGACGAACGCCTTCATCAGTGCAACGTCGGGCATTACGCGCGGGTCCGCGGTCATTCCGAAGTATAGACTCCGATAGTAACTGAATATTGCGACTGCATATCCCAGCGTTGCGCCGAGCGGTACCAGCGGTACCATGTCCAGGCACACGTGTCCGTTTACATACAGCGGCACCTGCACGCCCGGCACGTTGGTCGCGACAAAATTGATCCCGAATGCAGGCAGCCCGAAGCCGTCGGGCCGCGGCTTCCAATCCGCCCACTTCGCCAGCCGCCCCGCGACGTCCATCACCGTGGTCGCCACGCGCGCTGCCGGAGCAGTCATGGCCGGTGGAATTGCGTCGCCGAGCTGCAATAACGTTTCCAGAGCCTGCGCCGACCCAGCCGCCTTGATTCGCTCGGTCTCCTCGGAGATCAATTTCAGCCGCTCGACGATATCCATCGGCGCCGCCGGCGAGGTCGGGAACATCATCGAGACCCGGTTCCCCAGCGAAGTCTTTTCCTCTTTGTGCCGCACGTTGACCGGACATCCAATGCGCAGTTCCTGTCCTTCGACGGCGTACCCGTGATGCTGCAAGTAGCGCGCCGCGCTCTCGGTCAAAATAGCCAGTACGACATCATTGACCGATCCGCCGAACGCCGATCTGATCGCGCGAAACTCCGCGAACGGTTGACTCGTCCATGCCACGATCCGTTCCTGCGAAACCGGCGTTGCGTTCCATGGCGTCGCCACTATTCGCCGCGTCGCCAGATCAGCCACCAGCCGCGACGCCACCCCCACCTGCCGCGCGCGCTCCGCCACCCACACCGGATCCTCGATCGCTTCGACGGCCGCGTTGATCGTCGAGCTGACGGCGCCTTGAATCCGATCACGCACCGCCTCCCCGAACCGCCGAACCTGGCTCGACGGCTGCGCCGGCACCCACGGTTCCGGCGGCTGGGGAATGTCCTCCGGCTCCGCGCGGAAGTCGTACATCACTTTCGTCAGCTCGACGCCCGACACACCATCGACCAGGCAATGATGCACCTTCCACAAGAGCGCCGTGCGATTTCCCGTCAGGTTGTGGTACGTGTGCAGTTCCCACAGGGGATGCTTGCGGTCGAGCGGTTTCTGATAGCTGCGCATCATCTCGGTCAGCGCATCCGCTTCGCTCATCCCGTCGGGCAGCTGATGGAGATGCACGTGGTTGTCGAGCGAGTATTCCGGGTCGTCTTCCATCATCGCATTCGCCAAATTCAGCGGAACTCCGACCAGCCGCTGCCGGTAGCGCGGCACCAGATGCATCCGTTCCTCGAAATGCCCCAGCATGGCGTTGAAATCGAGCTGGCCTTCGAACAGTGCGATCGATCCGATATGCAGCGGACCACTTTGCGATTCGCCGTAGATAAAGGTCGCGTCCTGAGTCGACAGTCGATAGCTCAAGAGGGATGGAAGTGCGGGTGTTTCGGCCATTTGAACTCACCTCCGAGCCGGATTTCCGTGGAGCTTGGGCCACGACGCGCTGCCCGGTCCAAGCTGGGAAGATCCTGGAAATGACATTGCCGTGGACTCTAAAGTTTGGCAGGCATGGCCGCTTCAGTGCAAGCTGAATTTTGCGGTCGCAACCCTTGCCGGGGCGCCCGCGCTGATCTAAGGATGAGAATTCATACTGCTTAGCACTTGAAAAGTTAAAAGCATCTTACGAGCAGTGTCGATAGCGGCGCTTGCGCACAGTAGTTCGCCGGAGGTTCCGATGGCCGAGCAGATAAAGACCAACCGCCCCTACCCAATCCAGGTTAAACTTCGCGACGGCCGCAGCGCCGTCATTCGCGTCATGGAACCCGGCGACCTCGACAAGATAGTCGAATTCGCCAAGAAGCTCCCCGCCGACGACCTGCTCTTCCTGCGCACCGACATCACCGACCGCAGCGTCGTGAGACAGTGGATCGATGCCATCAAGAACGGACACACCATCACCCTGCTGACCGAGATTGACGGCGAGCTCGTCGCCTACGCCAGCGTTCATCTTGAACAGGCGCGATGGACCCGGCACATCGGCGAAATTCGAGTCATCACCTCGTCGCGTTACCGCGGCACCGGGCTGGGCAAGCGCCTGGTGGCCGAAGTATTTGACCTCGCGCGCTCGCTCGGACTCAAAAAGATCACCGCCCAGATGACCACCGAGCAGACCGCCGCGCGCGCCGCCTTCGAGCGCCTGGGTTTTCAAGTCGAGGCGATGCTTTCAGACTGGGTCCAAGACCGCGACGGCCGCGCCCGCGATCTCCTCATCATGACCCACGACGTCGCCGGCTTCTCCGACCACGTCGTCGCCTGAGCAGCTGTCCGCCGCTGGCGCCCGGGCCGGGAAAAACCGACCTCCGCTGCGCGTTCTGGCTGGCCGCCGGCCCGCGCTGATATAAGTTCGAACAGGGCAGGCCGTCCCTTCAAGGGACGCCCTCCGCTATATTCTCCCCCGATGCGGAAGCGACCAACCATCCCCGTCATGAAGGGTGACCGTGCGATTCGTGGCGCGCCCACCCGCGCGCTCGACGACCTCTACCATTATTTGGTGACGGTTTCGTGGCCGGCCCTGATCGGCATAATCGCTTCGGCGTTCGTCATCGCCAACCTTGTGTTTGCCGTCGGCTACTACTTCGACGGCGGCGTGGAGAATGCCCGTTACCGCTCGTTCGCCGACATGTTTTTTTTCAGCGTACAGACCATGGCGACGATCGGTTACGGCAAGATGGTGCCGGTCACGATGTTCTCGAACATCCTGGTCTCCATCGAGGCGCTGACTGGACTGCTCGCGCTGGCGCTGATGACCGGGCTGGTATTCGCGAAGTTCTCACGGCCCACCGCGCGCGTCAGATTCAGCCGCTATGTGGTCATCGGCCCGCGCGACGGCACGACCAGCCTGATGATCCGGATGGCTAACATGCGCGCGAACCGGATCGTCGAGGCGAATATTCACGTCGTTTTCACCCGCTGGGAAACCACCGTCGAGGGCGAATCCATCCGCCGCTTCTACGATCTGATCATGACGCGCAGCCGCAGTGCGATGTTCGCGTTGTCCTGGACCGCAGTCCATCGCATCGTCGAGGACAGTCCGCTTTTCGGCCAGACCCACGACTCGCTTGCCAATAGCCAGCCCGAAATTGTTGTGTCGATCACCGGACTCGACGAAACGTTTTCTCAGACCATTCATGCCCGGCATACCTACGAGCTTGACGAAATCATTTGGGGCGCGCGCTTCGCCGACGTACTGATTCTCGACCCGGACGGCAGCAGAAGCATTGATTACACCCGCTTCGACGACGTCGAAATGCTCACGCCGGTCAAATGAAGCGATTTCGCGCCTGTTCACACAGCCCCGCAAATCTGGGCATCATCAGCGGGCGTTGCGCGGATTGATTCCGGCGCGCAGCGGGGAGACAGGATGACGTCAGGGACACCAGCTACATCTCGCAGATTTCTCATTGCGATCGCGCGATGGTTCGACACATCGGCCGGTGGCAGTCCCGCCGCCGACGGAGCGCAGAAGACCGACTGGTTCCGATGCATCCCGTTCGTCGCAGTTCATCTGATGTGCCTCGGGGTGATCTGGGTCGGATGGAGCCCGGTCGCGGTTGGCGTCGCTGTCGCGCTGTATTTCATCCGGATGTTCTCGATCACGGGCTTCTACCATCGCTATTTTTCGCATCGCTCGTTCAAGACCTCGCGCGCCGGCCAGTTCGTGTTCGCCGTGATGGGCGCGACGGCGGTGCAGCGCGGGGCGCTATGGTGGGCATCGCATCATCGGCTGCATCATCAGCGCTCCGACGAGCCCGCCGACGTTCATTCGCCGCGTCAGCATGGTTTCATCTGGAGCCACATCGGATGGATCACGTCGGAGTCGAACTTCCGCTCCGAGTTGCGCGTGGTCCGCGATCTCGCGAAATTTCCGGAGCTGATGTTTCTCGATCGCTTCGACGTGCTGGTACCGACCGTGCTCGGCTTCGCGCTGTTTGGGCTGGGGGCTTTTCTCCAGCGTTACGCGCCGGGGCTGCACACCACCGGCGCGCAAATGCTCATCTGGGGCTTTTTCATTTCGACCGTGGTCCTTGCGCACGGCACCTTTACGATCAATTCGCTGGCGCACGTCTTCGGCCGGCGCCGCTACCAGACCGGCGACGACAGCCGCAACAGCTTCACGCTCGCGATGGTCACGCTCGGCGAGGGATGGCACAACAACCACCATCATTACCCGGCGGCAGCGCGAAACGGTTTTTTCTGGTGGGAAATCGACATCACTTACTACGTGCTCAAGATGCTTGAAGCTACCGGCATCATCTGGGAGCTGCGCCAGGTGCCGCCAGAACTGCTCGATGAGTCCCTGCTCGATGAGTCCCGCATCGCGACCAATGCCTCTCCCGCGCATCCGACCCAGCCCCAGGGCGCAATCCGGATAGAGCATACCCGGAGCGAAGCCGAAGCGTCCTGCCAGGACTCAATCTGAGGAGCGGGAAATTGACTCCTGCATCAGCCGGAACATCGCCTGTGTCGTCGCGCTGTCGTTGAGCCGCGGAAACGGTTCGTCGGGGATGGGCACCTCGAGGAAGCGGCACAGCGGCGTCCATCCTTCACGCACGTCGAACACGAGCAGGCGCGCGGAATCGATCGCATCGCGGACCTCTTGATTGTGCCGCTTGAACACCTCGATCGCATGAGCCTTGTCCTCGAAGCGGTTGTCGAACGTCTCGGCGAGAATTGCCTTCCGCACCATCTCCTGCTGGAGCCGAAAGTTTTCGGGCACGCCGTCGGGCAATGGCAATTTCATCGGCGGGTAAATCGTATCGCTCACGCTCTTGTACCAGGCTTCCGGATCGCGCACCGAGAGCAGCACCTTCGCATCCGGGTAATGCGCGGCGATTTCGCGCCACCATCGCGCCCCCGGCCAATCGACCGTGGCTTGGAAGCCGCGGAATATCAGGTCCCAGTCCATCGGATGCCCGAATGCCAGCCGATGCCACATCGCGGCGTGATCGGCGCGCGGAAAAACTTCCATCATGTGATAGCAGGGGCCGAAGCCGAGTTTTTCAAGCGCGTTCTTTAGTGAGAGCGTGCCGGTTCGTCCAAATCCAGCGCCTACTACCTTCAATGCCATCTTAGGACTCCTGGCCGAGCATTCATGTCCGTTTACAACAGCCTAGCCTCGATCACGGATGTAACAAGAGGCCGTCGAAGAGGCGCTGCGTCACGCTCCTGGCCATCTCTTCGACCTTTACAGGGTACAACTCGGATAGTTGGCCGTCGACCACGAGAGCCGAGAGCCCATGAACCACAGACCAGGCCGCGAGCGCCAACTCTTTTGGATCGCCCTCTTTCACCTTACCTACCCTCTGGCACTCCGCGATTACATCCACCAGCAGGCCGAAAGCTTCCGCCGCCGCCTCCGCCAGCGCGGGATACGCAACCTTGTCGGCTACTTCGGGCGCGAACATTACCCGGAAGTGGGATGGGTGGCTGCTCGCGAAGCCAATGTAGGCAAGTCCTAAGGCTTGAAAGCCCTCGATAGGATCGGCCTTATCGCGCGTGCTATCCCGCTGCATTGCAGTCAGCGCTCGAAACCCCTCTTCGGCGACGGCTGCAAGTAATGCTTCCTTGCTGGCGAAGTGCCGATAGGGAGCGGCTTGCGAGACCCCGGCCAAACGCGCCGTGGCGCGAAGCGTGATCCCGCCGGGACCCACGGTCTCGACCAGCCTGAGCGCCGCTTGCAGGATCGCTTCGCGCAGGTTGCCGTGATGATAGGGGCGGCGCGGGCGGCCCGTCTGCGCGCGGACCCGCCGCGCCCGGGAACTCAAAATCCGTTTCTTCACGCCCGATAAGCCCTCCCGGCGGCGATACGGGCAGATGTTGACACCGTTAACATTTAATGTTAACAAGGTTAACAAGCAACCCGACGAAGCGCAAGCGGCTTCGCCGGCCAACCGATGAGGCCAAAACCATGAGCGACCGCTATCGAGAACTTAACGATGAACGCTTCGACGTTATCGTGGTGGGCGCCGGCACGGGAGGCCTGACCGCCGCGGCAATCCTCGCGCGCCGGGGCAAAAAAGTCCTGGTGGTGGATCAGCACAGCGTCGCCGGCGGCAACGCGACTATCTTCCGGCGCAGAGGCTACGAGTTCGACATCGGTCTCCACTACATCGGCGCTTGCCAGGCCGACGGGATGCTGACCCGGCTCCTGCGCGCCGCGGGAATCGAAGATCTGGAGTTCGAAGAGTTGGATCCGGACGGATACGACACGCTGATCTTTCCCGACTTCGAGTTCAAGATTCCCCGCGGGATGGAGCTATTTCGCGACCGCCTCTGCGAATACTTCCCGCGCGAGAAACGCGGGATCGACCGCTACTTCACGCTGCTTCGCCAGTTCGATCGGTTTTCGAAGCTCATGGGAAATCCTGCCCAGGCCCCATCGACGCTGATCCGCTCATTGATGCTCCTGCGCTGGAGAAATGCCACCCTGGGCGAGTTCCTCGACTCCTGCACCAGGGACGTGCGCCTAAGGGCGGTCCTCACCGCCCAAAACGGCACCTATGCCATGCCGCCGAGCCGCGCTTCGCTCCTTATCCATGCGGCCATCGCACTCCACTACATGGAGGGCGCCTACTATCCCAAAGGCGGCGGACAGGTCATTTCGGATCGATTGGCCGACGCGGTCGAGCGCTTCGGAGGCAAGGTTCTACTGCTCACCAAGGTCGAACGCATCGCCGTGCGCGACGGCAAGGTCGAGGGAGTCGAACTGGACAGCCGGCATCTGGGGCGGCGTTTCATCCAGGCGCCGATCGTGATCTCGGATGCGGACCTGAAGCGCACCATGATCGACCTGGTCGGCGCCGAGCACCTTCAATCCAGGACCGTCGATCGCACCCGGCACTTCGAGATGTCCCCGGCTTTGGGAGTCCTGTACCTAGGGATACGGCGCGACCTGAAGGCCGAAGCTCATCCGCGCACCAACTACCTGATTAATCCCGGCTACGACTGCGAGCCTGCCTATGCGGCCGTCGCCCGTGGTGAGTTCCCCGAACAGCCGTTCGCGTATGCGACGATCGCGTCGCTCAAGGACCCGACCAACGCGCGCGTGGCGCCGCACGGGATCACGAACCTCCAGATCATGTCTATCGTGCCGTCCGATCCTGCCGCGTGGGGAGTAAGCGAAGAGGACGCCAGGAGCCGCGACTACCGCCGCAGCGAAGGATATCGGCACCACAAGCTGGTGTACGCTCGCTCGCTCATCGCGGCTGCCGAGCGCGTTTTCCCCGGACTGTCAGGTCAGATTGAATTTGAAGAGGTTGCGACTCCGCTTACTCAGTCCAGGTACACCGGCTCGACGGGCGGAACGTCCTATGGGATTGCGCCCACCCCGGATCAATTCCTGCTGCGCCGGCCCGGCTCGAAGACCGAGGTTTCAGGCCTCTATCTCTGCGGCGCGAGTTGCCGCACCGGCCATGGCATCATGGGCGTGGCGCTCTCGGGTCTGATGGCGGCCGCGGAAGTCACAGGCGATGGCCTCGTGCGTGAGGTGCTAGGTCCGCCGCGCCAAGCTTCGGCAACTCGCCCTTGAAAGCAACCTGACGCGCAGCACGCTCGCGCCGATCGCGCGATCAAGCCCAAGCCAAAGCGCGCAAAGCGATGGGGTCGTAGCAGTTAGAAACACGCGTCGCCCCTGAGCTCAACGCGCTTTCCACTGGCTCGACAATTTGATCGAGAGACCCCGATAGCCATCGGGGCATGCTGCCATGCCCAAGCCATTTGGACTACCTAAACGGGCTCTTTGTCTTCGTCAATCAGGTCGCGTAATCTAACCGGGGAGCAAATGAAGATCGACGCCTTCATAAAGCTTATTTCCGACCTCACGGGGACTGAAGTCAAAGGGATCGTCGATTCAGACCGTGAATGTCTCGAAAAACTCTTGTCGAAAAACGACGACCTAATCGATTGCTCACAATTTAACGAGCTCCTTCTTTTGGTGAACAAAGATCGCGTGAGGCCGCCATTTTTTCGCCATTTCTTTGGTGGCTCGTGCAAAATTGATGACATCCAGGAAGGAGTTCAGCTCTTCCGAAAAACGGCTATGCTCCGGTACGGAAACTTTGTTTTTGCGTACCGAACTCTATCAAAAATTCGTGAGGATCAAGCTTTCTTGGATGAGCTCGCCGAATGGTCGGCTAAGTCAGATGACGAAACGACTCGGCTGCTAGAGCGTAAGCCGAAGCTGCTCGAAATCGATTCAATCGATCGTGACAGCACGGTTCTGCTCGGCTATCTCTCTGTTGCGGAGATGGCAAAGGACAAGACGAGCTGCGATCTCTTGAACCAAATCGCAGAAGAATCGGGGCAAGGTTCGATCAAGCGCCTGATTTCGTCGATCGGCAAGTACGCGAAACCGGAGTATAAAAGCGATTTAGAGAAACTGGTGGCGCGTTACATCGGTCAAAACCCCGATGCCAACCTTGCTACGTTCAAAGATTTTCTGCGGCGATCTCGTGAGCAGATTGATAAAACCGCATCTCGCATCAAGAAAGCGCAGGGTAAAGGTCAACATAACCAGGACGTATATCTCACTTGGGACCATATGGATGTATATTTCGCAACTTCCATGAGAAAGCCCTGGGAGTTTAAGGAGCTCTACGATTTCATCCAGCAACTGATGAGCGCTCCAGAGATCTTGGAATTGCATTTGCGGTATTTCGATCCTACTCAAAGCTACACGGGGAACCGGATCAACAAAGGCTTGCTGGAAACACTGATGCTCAAGCGGGCGAGATGCACGGTCTATTCTGTGCAAGACACAGACACACTGGGCAAAGATTCTGAGCTTGCCGCGACGCTGGCACAGGGGAAACCGGTGATCGCGTACTTGCCAGAAGTGGATGTGGAGAAGCGCGCGCGCGAACTAGCCTGCGAAGATCCTCAGACAATAACGGACCGTCTAAAATTCGTGGCATTTGCCGACAGCAGTTTCGATGATAACGTGGATGGAGCCGAGGGTGATTTCATTCGGCGATTCGATGAGCTCGAGGAGTTCTGCAGACGGAGGATTTGGCACTCTGTTTCCGACGTTCAAGCCGTGAGGTCTCTGAGAAATCGTTGTGAGAAGGAGATACTACGCCTTTGCAGAATTATCGCGGCGGCGGAAAAAAGAATTTGTGACGGTCGGGCAAAAATCTTTAGGACCATTCATCCTTTAGCGCTTCAGGTTAATCTCGCCACGGGCGTCGCCAACGGGGTGCTGTTGGTACGCTCGGTGGAACAGGCCGCGAGGCTTTTGCGGTGCGTTGTTACAAGGTCTATGGAATTTGATCTTGAGGAAGACGCCGAGCTCTGGCGCCTTCGAGAACGAATCAGCGGTTGCGATTACCGAGTCGTGACGAAAGATCCAAAACTCAGTAATTGCTTCTGGAATTTTTATTTGAACTAGCCTTGTATTGTGGAGGAGGGAGTCTGTGTCTGCGTCAAAATTGATATTGCACCGCATCGCGAGTTCCGCTGAACCGAAGTTCGACGAGCCCTCCTCGTACGATGTCGATAAAATTCTTACCGAGTACCGGATGCAGCTCCTCTCTCTGCGAGGACTCCGAATAATCCAGAAGGCGAAGGCGGGCGCTGCGAAGCTTAAACGAAGCAAGTAGCGACCGTGCCGCCTCGCGTCCCTTTGCCCTAAACTTGAGAACCGTCTACACTCGGTGATCCCAAAATCTTGGTATCGGAGGACTGCATCATGTCTGGCGAAGACGATCCGCGCGCTCAGGTGTTCGACGACGAACATCCCGGACCCATCCTTGAATCCGCCCTTGCCCACACGATGCTGAGCGAAGTTGTGTCGCAGCCGGTGCTGACTGTCTCTCCCTCGACCACTCTCGCCGACACGATTCACCTGATGCAGAAGGAGCGCCGCTCGTGCGTTCTGATCATGGAGAACAACCGGCTGGTTGGCATCTTCACCGAACGCGACATCCTGATGAAGGTGGCGGCCCAGCCACTCGACCTTCTCCACACTCCGGTCTCCGGCTCGATGACCGCCGATCCGTTCACGCTCCCGGCCGACGCAAATGTGGCGTTCGCTGAACAAGATGGTGCTCGAGGGATTCCGCCACATTCCGCTGGTTGACGGCGCGGGCCGTCCGACGGCGGTAGTCTCGATGCGCAATGTGATCGAGTATCTCGGCGAGATTTATTCCCGTGAAATGCTGACGGTGCCGCCCGATCCAAGTCAGCACCACCGTTTCAAGGATCGCGAGGGCGCCTGACCACGCCCGCTGCGCCCCCGCCGCCGCCGCCGAGGCGCTGTCGTTGCCGGGCTCTCTTGACGCGGTACTTACACCCGCGCTAATGCCGCAGCTATGCAATATGCGCGGCGCTTTCCAACCGCGCGCGAGCCGCTTGGTCGTTCAATTTTTCGAGGAGACAAATCATGGCTCGGCTGACGGGCAAAGTTGCGTTAATCGTCGGAGGCGGCGCGGACGGGCCGGCGAAAGCCGGTGAGAAACTCTCCATCGGCAACGGCCGCGCCACCGCAATAGTGTGCGCCCGCGAAGGCGCGGCCGTGATGGTTGCCGATCGCTCGCTGGAACTCGCCGAACAAACCGCCGCCGCAATTCGCGACGAAGGTGGACGCGCCGAGGCGGTCGCCGCCGACGTCAGCATCGAGGAGCAATGCCGCGGCGCCGTCGAGGCAACCATACGCGCGTTCTCCGCGCTCCATCTGATGGTGAACAACGTCGGAATCGCCATCGGCGGCAACTTGTTGAATACCGTCACCGCGCAGTTCGACACGATGCTGGCAGTCAACCTTCGCGGCCATTTCCTGATGATGCGTTACGCGGTGCCCGAGATCGCAAAAGCCGGCGGCGGCGCGATCGTCAACGTTTCGTCGCTGGCCGCGTTGCGCAGCAACTCGGTGATTGCCTACGAAGCGACCAAGGCCGCGATTCTCGGGCTTTCACGCTCGGCCGCGGTTTCGCACGCGCGCGACAACATCCGCGTCAACACGATCCTGCCCGGGCTGATCGATTCCTCGATGGTGCGCCGCCTGGTCGGCGATCGCGAGAGCGCCGTC
>Ga0187879_10002203_pt1 | contig 13293 bp, 14 predicted proteins | sample June2016WEW_19_1_FD_132423 | JGI IMG/M metagenome (GOLD analysis project Ga0187879, IMG submission 132423) | Peatland microbial communities from SPRUCE experiment site at the Marcell Experimental Forest, Minnesota, USA - June2016WEW_19_10 | ecosystem: Environmental > Terrestrial > Soil >... | reverse complement strand
GGGCTTGATTTCAAAGAATCGGGCGATGGACACGGTGGGCCGGGCGAGGACGCCCAGCGCTCCATCGTAGACATGGCTGGAACAAAGGGCGCGGCCTTGTGGCCGCGCCGTTTGGTTATTTACGTGATCCGGCCGGAGCCCACTTGCTCTGCTTGGCCGCGCGCGGCCGGACTGCTGGATGCACGATGGCTGGGTGCGCATGCATCGCCGCTCCAGCCCCGGGAGTGCTCTGTGCCTCGAACGTTCCGACCGCGACCTGGTCTTGGTCCACGTCGATAAAGAGGACGGTTGAGGAGTTGGCCACGTAGTACTCCAGGTTTAGTGTGCCGATGAATGTTGAGATGCTGGGGATAGTGATCGAGCCGCGGCCGTCCGGGGTTGAATCCGGTGTGTAGGTGCCGGACAGAGACACACCAGGATCCAGACCGCCAAGGATCGAATTTTCATCCAATGAACCGGTCAGGTTTATTGCCGATGGCGCTGTAGTGGTGGCATTGAATTGGGCAATGTTGTCCACCTCGCCGACATCCCCCTGGCCGTCGGTATTTTCGCCCGAGAGATTTAGTCCGAAGCCCGCGGGAGCAGTGAATGACGTAGCAGTTTGGGCGTAGGCCGAGCCCTGCATTAGTCCGAAGTTATCGATTTCCAGCATCAGAACGCCGCTGCTGCCGTCGCTGCTGTAGGGATAAGCGGCGAATACGAAGCTACCCAAGGCGCCGTTGCTGAAGCCACTCAAAGCCAGTTCGCACCGTCCTCCAGCAAACGGAGCCGTCGCGTTGCAGGACCCGCCAAAGCCAGTCACTGTGTTGGCGCTGCCAGCGTCGTTGTAGTCTTCGGTGCCGTTACTGAGGGTGCCGTTCGCATCCGTCGTCACGAAGCCACCGGTGGCCAAGGGATCGAAGCTAGAGTCGAAGCCCCCGAGCGCGAAGACCAGCTGACCAGCGGGAAAGGATGTCTGTTGCGTGAAAGCATCGCCGGAGAGGACGTTTAGTGTATCGTCGTTCTCGATGATCTTCAGGTGGGTTGAGTCGATCACCCAGACGTCAAAGGAAAGCGAGCCAAAGCTGGCGCTTGAATTGGTAAACGACGCTGTCCCTGAAGTCCCGCTCGACAGGAACACCGAACCACCCGTGACCGGCAGACCATTGAACCCAGACTCGGCGGAACTGCCACTGTCATTGAAATCCTGAGTGCCAGAGGTAATCGCCCCGGTGGTGGTGTTGAGCGCGACGCCTCCCACCATGACAAGCGGATTCCCGCCCGAGTCAACGCCGGAGAGTGAGAAGGCAAGCGCCGAGAGCGAACCTTGGGTGGCCGTGCTCTGCATGTCAATGGTACCACTGCCGGTTCCGACGCTGGTCCCTACGTCGTCGAAGCGTGTGATCAGCCCGTGATTTGTGGAGCTCAGAGCGAAATCAACATTAAAGCTTCCCTTTGGGGTCACAAGCTTGCCTGTGCCACGACCGTCTTGCTTGACGCTGTATGAACTGCTCGAACTGACAGCTTGGCCCATATTCACGCCGGTGACGCCGGGGTCGTTGATGTCAACCGTGCCCGTGATGCCGCCTTTACCATCGGCCGTTATGGTCCCCACGATTGCAAAAGTGAACTCCTCGTCCGAAGCCGTGTTAACGTCCGTGCCCGACATGGAGATAACGTAGGTGCCAGTCAGGCTACCGTCACTGAAGCCTTCATTGTTGGGCGGGGTGATCGAACTGCCGGAGCCGCAGGCTGTCATCCAAAACATGCTGGTGAGCGCCACTAACGCCATGAGCAGGCGTCCGACAAACTTGTAGGGAGCAAGGGGATTCATAAGACACTCCTGTCTTTAATACTTTGGATGCGCTAACCCCCATTGTAGAAGAAAGTTTCGGTGGAAAAAATTGGCGAGAGCGTTTCCTCAGCCGAGACAGGGCAAGCCCCGTCTCTACAGCGGATTCTGGGCTTGGGCTGGAATGGCTTGCGGCTTGCGCTTTTCGGAGGCCCAGACGGCCACCCGGTAAAGCAACAGGATGCCTAGCACGACTCCGTATTCTATGGGTTTGCGGAGATCGGCCTTCACCAGCCAGGTGTAATGGATCACCGCCAGGATCCCGGTCAGATAGATGAGACGGTGCAGGCGTTGCCAGCGCTTGCCGCCGAGGCGGCGAATCGACCAGGAGGTCGAGGTCAGGGCCAGGGGAATCATGAGAACGAAGGCGGAGAAGCCCACGGTGATGAAGCGGCGCTTGGCGATGTCTTTCATCATCTCGTGGACGTCGAAGAACTTGTCGAGCCAGATGTAGGTGAGGAAATGTAAAGTTCCGTAAAAGAAGGCGAACAGTCCGATCATGCGGCGGACGCCGATCAGCCAGTATTGGCGGGTGATGCGGCGGAGCGGCGTGATGGAGAGCGTGGTGAGAACCAGGATCAGCGTCCAGTCGCCGGTCGAGTGCGTGATGACCTCGATGGGATTGGCGCCCAGGGCGTCGTGAAACGCCTTCCAGGCCAGGCGTTCTAGCGGGATGAGCGCGGCGAGGAAGATAATCGTTTTGGTGAGCCGTAGGCGGTTCATTGGAGTGCAGAAGTCAACAGTCAGATTGCAGAAGTAAAACCCTTTCGGCCATCAGATTTCACTTTTGCAATCTTACTTCTGACTTCTACAATGCCTTTCAAAAGTTCTTTTTCAGGTCCATTCCTGAATACAGGCTGGCGACTTGATCATACCCATTGAACATTAGCGTCGGGCGTTTGAGGAATTCACCCAGACGGCGTTCCGTGGCTTGGCTCCAGCGGGGATGGTCGACGTTTGGATTCACGTTCGAATAGAAGCCGTATTCGTTGGGGGCGTATTGCTGCCATGAGTTCAGGGGCTGGTCGCCGGTAAAGCGGATGCGGACGATCGACTTGGCGCTCTTGAATCCGTACTTCCACGGAAGCACGATACGCAGCGGCGCGCCGTCCTGATTCGGGAGCACCTCGCCGTACATGCCGAAACAGAGCAGGGCGAGCGGGTGCATGGCCTCGTCCATGCGGAGACCTTCGACGTAAGGCCACTTCAATACGCTGGTGCGCTGGCCGGGCATTTGTTTGGGATCGTATAAGGTGGTGAATTCGACATACTTTGCTTTGGGCAGAGGGTCGACGTGCTTGATCAGTTCGCTCAGGGAAAAGCCGACCCAGGGCACGACGATCGACCAGCCCTCGACACAGCGATGACGGTAGATGCGCTCTTCGGGGGCAGCCATTTTCATGATGGCGTCGACGTCGAGCACCTGCTTCTTCTTGACGTCGCCGTCGATGGTCACGGTCCAGGGACGGGTCTTGAAATTCTTGGCCAGGTCGGCGGGCTCGTATTTGTCGGTCGAGAACTCGTAGAAATTGTTGTAGTTGGTGACATCCTTATAGGGCGTTTCCTTTTCCGTTGTGCTGAAAGGGCTTTTCTGGAGACCGTCAATTTTGGCGTTAGCCTGGGCGGTGAGCGACGGATTGACAAGATCAGCAAGATCGCGGAAGGCGACACCGGTGACGGCAGCCGCTCCGGCAAGAGCGGCGCCGGCGAGGAAGCGGCGCCGGTTCAGATAGACCGACTTCGGAGTAATTTCGGACGACGGAATTCCTGCTGGCTTCCCGACCAACATTTTCACCCCACACTCTAATTATACGAGTCGGGAACGGGGGGGAAAGTTGCAATTCCCGGCTCTCCACTAGGTTGAGGCTGATTTTGCTATTGATGCAGGCGCCGGGGCGGATCGTGCGCGCAGGACTTCGCGGACTTTCTTGGCGAGATTTTGAAGGGTGAAGGGTTTCTGCAGAAACGCGGTACGGGGGCCGAGCGCGCCCTGGGTAACGACGGTGTCTTCCGTGTAGCCGGAAAGATAGAGCACGCTGATCTCAGGACGCAGGGAAAGCAGTTTTTTGGCCAGTTCGCGGCCGCCCATGCCGGGCATGACGACGTCGGTGACGAGGATATCGATGTGTCCTTTGAAGTCCTCGGCGAGGTGCAGGCCGCACTCGCCATTTTCGGCTTCGAGGACGTTGTAGCCGCGGGAGGTGAGGGTGACACGCACCAGTTCGCGCACCGATTCCTCATCTTCCACCAGTAAGACGGTTTCGGAGCCACCCGTTTCGTTCTGTGGAACCTTGGCTGGGCTCGCCTCTTCGGCGCATTCTTCGACGCGGGGTAAATAAACGTAGAACGTTGTGCCCGCTCCCACCTCGCTTTGGACGAACACGTATCCATTGCTCTGCTTGACGATACCGTACACGGTGGAGAGACCGAGGCCGGTGCCTTTTCCTTTTTCCTTGGTGGTGAAGAACGGCTCAAAGATGCGGGACTGGGTTTCCTTGTCCATGCCGAGGCCGGTATCGGCAACCGAGATGACCGCATAGCGTCCCGGCTGGATGAGACGGTGCTCGCGGAAGTTTTGGCGCACCGTAACATCGGAACTCTGGACGGTGAGCTTGCCGCCTTCCGGCATGGCATCCTTGGCATTGACGACCAGGTTCATGATGACCTGCTCGAGCTGGCCGGTGTCGGCGCGGATATGTCCGGTATCGGGGGACAGCCGCGTAACCAATTCGATGTTTTCGCCGATGAGGGGCCGCAGCAGGCGCTCCATGTCTCCGACCACGGTGTTGACGTCGACCACCTTGAGTTCGAGGAGTTGCTTTCGGCTGAAGGCCAGCAACTGGCGGGTGAGGGTGGCGGCGCGGTCGGCAGCCTGCTGGATGGACTGGATTTTACGGTGGGTGTCGCCGCCCTTTTCCAACTGCTCCAGCAACACCTCGGTGTATCCGTTAATCACCATCAGGAGGTTGTTGAAGTCGTGGGCCACGCCACCGGCGAGACGGCCGACAGCATCCATTTTTTGCGCCTGACGAAGCTGCTCTTCGAGCTGACGCCGGTCGGTGATATCTTCGGCGATCAGTTCCAATACCTCTACTTCTTCGGGTTCATCGCTGCGGGTGGCGGCGCAGCCACTCAGGCGCACGATGATGACGCGGTCGTCCTTGCGTCTCCACTGCACTTCCACACCATTCAGGCTTCCGGTGCGACGATAGTCCTCGGCCAGGCGGTCCAACTCCTGGGGATTGACGAAGACATCGCGCCTTGCGCTCAGATTCAGAAGATCTTCGACCGCTTCGTACCCGAGCATGGTGATGAGCGCCGGATTCACATCGAGGAATCTTCCGCCGAGGGTGCAGCGGCAAATGCCGAAGGCCGCGCTCAAAATCAGAGAGCGGGAGCGGGCTTCGGAGCGGCGGAGCGCTTCTTCATAGCGCTTGTGCTCGATGGTTGCGGCCAACTGCTGCGAGACAAATTTCAGAATCTCGCGGTCGCGTTCTCCAAAGCGGGCGTTTTCGTTGTAGCTCTGGACGACCAGGACTCCAATACAGGTCGCGCCGCTCTTCAGGGGAACACCCAGCCAGTCCAACGACGCGGCGCCAATCAGTTCCACTTCGCCGCGCCGCACCAGGTCCTCGAAAACTGGTGGGGTCGCCAGCAGGGACTCGCCGGATCGGAAGACGTATTCCGTCAAACCGCGGCCCAGAGGTTTGGGGACCGGTGTGGGATCCTCTTCATCGACAAAGTAGGGAAAGCTCAACAACTGCGACTGCGGATCGAAGAGGGCGATGTAGAAGTTGCGCGCATTCATCAACTGACCGACGATGGTGTGAATGGCGGCAAAAAACTGTTGCAGATCCTCGGCGGACTGGCTGCGGGCTGCAATGGCGTACAAGGCCGCGTTGAGCTCCTCAGCGCGTTTCTGCTCGGTGATGTCGCGATAGGTGGCGTACGCCCCAACTCTGGTGCCGTTCTCGGTCACGGGCGAGGTGGAGAGCAACACCTCGACCAGGGAGCCATCTTTTCGCTGGCGGCGGGTCTCCAGCGAAAGCTTGCTTGCCGTCTTGATGCTCTCGGCGATCCACCCGGTTTCCGCATAGCGATCGGGCGGAACGATGAGCGTGTCGAGCCGTTTCCCTGCAGCCTCATCCGCGGTAAAGCCGAAGAGGCGAGTGAACTCGCCGTTGATGCGCACGATGTTCAGTTCCTGGTCGATGATACTGATCGCATCCGGCGCGTTTTCGATGAGCTGTTCGAAGTAGGCCTTCTCCAGTTGGAGTGGCACTGCGGAGGCATGGCCGTTGGTGGGCGAAGTGTCCGGGATTGGATCGGACATGTGGGGCAGGGTCGAAGGCGCAGTGTGCTCAAGAGTCTCCTGCGGCGCCTTCACCCCCGGCAGTTCGGACGAGGTTGGTGCCGGGGCGATTTCCTCACCCATACAGTCCTTTCCCAGATTCACTGACGATAGTGCGATGGTAAGCGGGCAGGGTTACCGGCGGATAGTTACGGCCGTAATGAAGATTTTCAATGACGACTAACGTGGGCTACGGCAGAAAAAACTCAGGAGGCGTTCGCCAACACTACGCAGACCTGGCGCAGCAGCAGTCTCTGCTCCTCGGGCACAATCAAAAACTCGAATCCGCAGCGCAAGCCTTCGCTGTAACGCACTACAGCTCGCACCTTCATGACGTGAGGCGCCAGCGGGATGGGAAACTCCATGGAAACAACCTCGCCCGTCTGAAACTCACCGCTGAGGGTCGCGCCAATGCCATCCAAACTGAGTTCGCTGGTTCGGCCCCAGCATGTGGCTGTCTGGCCTTCGCGAAACACCGACACCTGAATGCGCACATCAAAGCGATAACGCGAAAAGCGCCGCATCTGCCGGGAAGTCCTGGTTGTCGGTGGTGCGTCGTCGCTCAATTCCGCGTCTCCATTTAAATCTCCCATCACATCTTATCCTTTCCGACCGCTTTTTCTGAGCGCCGGGACAAAGGGGATCAACCTTCGCAACCTTGGGGAGTCTTGAGCCGTCTGAAGCTCTGATTGTGCTTCACCACAACGGCTGCTCTCAAGGGCATTAAAGTGCATGTACCAGGGAAGTGAGGCAGTTGCGTCGAGCGGAGTGGGACACCGCATTGCTACCATTACGCATCTTTTTTCAGTTGCCAGTCCTCATTCTCGGTTTTCGGGACGCATTTGGCGGGGTTCACCGTAAAGCCGCGTAAATAGGCGTGACAGATGCGTGCGGCAGCATCTAACATCGGTAGAGAGTTTCCGGCGCTATAGCGAGTGCAGGTTGTTATGGCCGCAGGCAGCCGCCGAGCTTTGACGGGCGAGGCGCCCGTCCCCACACGAGCCTCATCTGAATTCTTATGCCTTACCGCTCAAATACCGCCGAAGCCTGGTATCCCGACCCGCAGTCCACGACGGCTCCGCAGGAGATTCCGCTGGATTTGCTCCCGCCGCCGAGCCTGACGCAGCCGCTCTGGAGGTCGCTGGTGGGCAATCTGCGCGATACCTTCGCGCCGGAAAAATTGCCGCCGCTTGTCCTCACTTCACGGCCGGCGAATGTCGGCCTGCTGCTTGGCGAGCGTCTGCGGCTGCCATGGTTTCGAACGGTTTTCACCAACATTGGGGACGTGATCTCGCCGGAAACGCTGCCGCCGCTTGAACTGGAATCACGACCCGTCGACGTTGGTGAACTCCTCACCGATCAACTCAGCCACTTCTGGTGGGGCTCGCTGCTGCGGAATCTGGCCGATCGGGTCGCCCCGGAAACACAGCCGGCGCTCAATCTGACTTCCAAGCCGATTCTGGACATCATGCCGAAGTCATGGATCCTGCTGCCGTTGTGGTCGGAAGTCGTGGACACCCCGAAAGTGTTTTATCCCGACAAGCCGAAAGCGGCGGAGCCTGTTAGGCCAATCAATCTGCAACCGGTGGTGCTGCCGGATGAAAAGCTGGAGACCCTAGTCGAATCTCTGGTCAAGGAACCCAGCGCCACCGACCTGCTGCGCGACATACGCCGCTCGCGCATTCGGCGGCGAATCTGGATCGGTTTGGCGGCGGCACAGGTTCTCTACCTGGCTTGGGATCCTCTGCTTAGTTTGTTTCACGAATATATTTTGAGGTCCTAGCTCGTCTTGCTGTTCAGCCGGGCGGGGACGCCCGGCTTTCCAACCAACAAGTCCATTACTGGCGCAAGCCCATCCAGCCTTCGGCAATCACCATGGAATTTCCGGGATTGCGAGAATCGTACTTCACGGACGTCGGCAGGCCGAGGCGGCAGGAATGCAGATTGATCCACTGCCGAAGATAGGTAACGTCCTGCGAGGCCTCATAGGAAACGCCGGCGACGTCATACTGATAAATCAGCATGGTGGCGGGACGCTTCGTTTCCATCGTAATTTCCTGGACATCAATGACCGTGCCATCGGTGATGCGCCCGACCGTGTTCAGCCAGGTGCGGCGCTCGCGTTCGACGTCGTCCGCGTTTTTGGATTTGCGGCGCAGCAGAGCATAGCTGGCAACGGCCACCCCAATCGCGCCCAGCACAATGGTGTAGAGACGAAGCGAAATCATTAGGAAACGAAACCTGAGCCTTTCATTTTACTTTCTACTTTCAGGATAAGCTGTAACCTTGCCAAGCGCCAAGGCCCTAAGGTTTGGCGGTGGTGGTGCGGGTTGAATCGGTTTTGAAAGGGCGCGGCTTCAGAGCTTGCGGAAAAACTCGCTCTTGCACTTGATTTTGGGTGGCGCAGCGGGTAACCTGCCAACGTTGAAAACACGTAACTTATTGCATTTATAGGCGCTTCCAAAGTCACAAAAGGTAACAAAGGTCGGTAACGCTTTAGCAAACTTTAGCAGAAACGACATCAACCAATTCTGAGCACTCGATACTCGCCAGGTCCGTCTTCGCCCGCTCCCTTGCGAAGTTCCAGTAGCACGTTATCAGGCACGCGGCTCGTCATGTCGCCACAGCCAATGCAAACGCGAATCCCTTCTTCTTTCCATTGAATCGGGATAGTCTGGCGTTCGGCATCGAAGTAGACTGTGAACAGGTTCTCTGAATCGAACACTCTCTGAAACTGCTCTCCGCAATCGCACGCCATTTCGATAATCTCCTTTTTTGCAGTCTTATTTGTCTCCGCGAACTTTCCGCCTACGCCATTGTCTCTTGAGCAAGAACAGAAGAGCAAGACTCACCACGCCAAACACCGCTCCGCTGCGACACTATCTTCATAATCCACAAAAACTATACGCCTACTTGACACGTCGGAAAATGTCCCACGCGGGGTGCATCGTGTGCTACCCATGCCAGCCATGGCTAAGAATACCGAGTGCTTAATCAGCATTGAACTCGCTAACGCAATCAACCAACTCGTGTATGCGACGGGGCTGAGCATTTCTAGGCGGGACATCGGCTTTCGCTGTCCCGAGTGCGGGAAGCCAGTCAACCCGCACCTGAAGGGAAAGGGAATCGGAGCGCATTTCGAGCACACCAAGGCCAACAAGAAGTGTTCGCGTAGTTACTACTAGGAATACAATCACGTCAGCGAGCACGACCCAGCCTGTCAGAACATCGACGGGCTTTCTCGTTGTCTACACATTCGGTTACGTCTCTCAGAAGTAGCCATGGTCTAAAACTTCGCGCTCTTCAGGAGCCTCATTCCGTAGCAGTTTTGCCACGTGCACCACAAATCTCTTGAACATGTCGGCACGAAACGGATATTTCTTAAAGTATTCAACATACGCCGCCCGTGCCTTTGCACGTCCCTCAACTGTTGCGAACGCACTTCGCACATTCGAGTTTATCCGCTTGGCCTTACGGAGCAGAATGACCTCATCAATCTCCGTGGCTGCCGTACTCAACGGAGCCATGTCGAGCCATTCAGCAAGCAAATAGTAACTAGCACCATTCACGGCAAACTTCGTGTCTCGTGCTGTCGCACATGCCTCCTGAAACATCGTCTTGTCCAAGTTCGTTTTGCACTCAGCAGCGACGTAAGTGATGTTCGTTACGGCCCGTTCATATTGGCCTTCCTTCAAGTTAGCCGAGTGGGAAGTCCAGATGTACAGGGGCTTGCAGACAGCGAAGTCTTGATCTTTCTGTCGCACATTTAGACCACCGCCCACTTCTGGCGCTGACAAACTTGACGTAAAGAACAGTGACGCAAACGATGACCTTGGGCCAGAGTCCACTCCCATGTCTTTGAGTTCGGGAATAACAGCAGGTTGAATGAGGCGGGGAAGGAACTCTGCAATGACGCTGTTGTCGAGTTTCAACTGGCCCTTTTGCCGATACAGAAAGTTGTCTTGACTGTCGAATATCAGGTCGATGTCGATGGAAAAACGGTAGTCGTTGAGCAGACCGACGGATTGCTGAAGGATTTCATCTGGCGTTCCCTTGACGGCATCGAGCCGCGCAATCCATTCCTTGTACTTTGCGATGGCTCTTTCGGTGTTCGGCGTGTCACACTTGGGTAGTTTTTCATTTTCGAGTGTTGCTTTTAACTTATCTAAGTGTGGCGTGGGGAAAGTCATTCGTTTCTCCGTGTTTATTTCTAGCATCTTGAGAGACGTACATCGGCGAAGGTTCGACCTTTGGAACACTAGCGATTGCTTCGAGTATGTCGGCTGCCACTTCTCCTTCAGCCTTCTCCATCGCTTTTTCCAATACTGATTTCGCAATCGCTCGCGCATCAGAAAGCCCGAACAGATCGGAAGTCTTGGTCGATTTGCGCCGTGTCAGATGCAAAATATCCTCAACAATGTTCTCTCCAAATCTGTTCTTAAATACTCGTTCCTGTCGAAGTGAAAAGCGCAAGTCAGTACATCCTGTAGCCAAACGAGCGACGAGTTCACCGTTGAAGAATGGAATGCCGCGAACCCGAGACTCTCTGCCAACGACAAAGATGACCCGAGCGCTGTGCTTGCAAACTCTACTGAGTTCGCAAAGCACACTTGTGATGTCCAAACAGTATTGAATGACTGTAAGAAATCTGTTGGCTCGGTGCTTTCGGTTAGAACCGATCTCCGACTTTGCCACCGTTAGCAGATTCCATCCCAAACCCTCAGCAGACGCACGGTACTGCTGGTGATAGTTGAAAACGTTGATGTACGGCGGGGATGTTATCACCAGTTCGGTACATCCGTCACGAATAGGCAGTCTGCGAGCGTCGCAGTTGAAAACTTCTAATCTGGCTTCTGAATGCGGCAAAGTCTCTACAACGGATCTCAGTTTTCGCCAAGTACTAGCGATTCGCTGTTGTCCCGCCCCCAGCCGTTGGAAATCCACAAGAACAATCAAGGCTTCGAGCAGCATCTTTTGCGGCGCAGAGTGAGTTGCGAGCCACGACTCGACTAGTGCTTCATGGCAGGCCGTAGCATCGGTCAGTTCTAGATCACGAATAGGGCTGACGATCTGCTCGACGGCTTCGATGTGCCCGATTCGCGCTGACCCTTTGATGTTCACGAACTCGTAGGCACGCGCCAAACAGCAGGCGGAAGGATTTATCTCAGCAGCGATTGCAGAGCGACCAACTCTGCCAGCCTCATACAGCACCGTGCCGCTACCTGCAAACGGGTCAAGGATTACAGAGCGTGCTGTTGAGTACTCCCGCATCAAAACTTCCACGAGTTGCGGGGAAAACTGCCCACTCCAAGCAAAGAGATTACTCCTCTCTTTGTTGTCGATATTGAGCAGCGACTGCGGAATCTCACCACTCGTTGGAACGTCCGCAAGGTAGTCAGGAACCTTTGGAGTCGTGCTCATCTTCACCAGTGCTCAAGGGGATTGTTGTGTAGATGCATTGTAATCGGTTTTCATGTTCGCGGCGTGGCCTTTTGTGCGGCGGCTGCCCGCTGTGCTGCTCGCGTCGCGATGGTGCGTGACCTTCGCGGCGTCATCGAACGCGAGAAAGCAGAAATCGGCGTTCTCATTTCGATGGAAGCACCGACCAAAACCGATGCTGAAGGAAGCGGCTGAAGTTCCCGCGCCTTCAGATATTCACCGTTGAGCAGTTGCTCAACGGAAAAGAGATTGCCTATCCGCGATTGCTCGATGTGACGTACAAGAAGGCTCCAAGAGTACGAGAGAAGCAAGCAGAGCCGATGGCGCTCCCGCTTCAAGATGCCGATGAAGACGAAGAGTGAATCGGAAAATCTTGCGCCAGGAACGTCTCAGAGCGCGAGTTAGACCTTCGGTGAATGGTCTAGCACCTGGGAAAATGCCCCAGAATCCGCCCCTGGTCAGGCGTTCCAGTCGGTCGGCTTCTCGCCGACGACGCCACGAACAAGCGCCAGTTTCTGCTCGAAGGCGTCGCCGTGCTTGTTGCTCGAAGCACCGATGAGCGCGTGTGCGACTTCGTGCGTCATCACATCCAAAAAACGCAACTTGCAAAATTGCGCGTCAAGCGTGATTTTTCTGTGGAAGTAATCGGCGCTTCCGTGGCACTCGTCGCCAGCGCCGTCGTCGCTGCGAAACTCTGTCGGCTCAACGGTGACAATCCAATCATAGAGCGCGGCGTCAATGAGCCTGGCGCATTTTCTCAGAATCGCGTGTGCGTTAAGGTCAACTAAGTCGGGCGTCAACATTTTTCTAACTCCTTTTTTGCCGTCGTCAGTTCGAGACGGGCTTTTTCTTTGTGCGGCCTGCCAGTCCTGCGTCGTCGTCGTGATTCGCCGCGCTCGATGCGGTCAGCCAGGAGTTTAGCGCGCCGCAGTATCTGACGAACCGTTGGCGGCTTTACACATCCGAGTTCGGAAGAAACACCAACCGAATCCATACCACCGCCGACGCGGTAACTCAAATACAGCACGGCGGTGATGATCGCGGGCAGTCGCGCGACCATCATCAAGCGACTGTCTAGTTCTTGCTGGCGGCGTTCGAGCCTTTGCCGCTCTTCGAAACTCAGTGGACCGCTCTGCACTCGTTCGACGAAACGATGACAGAGATTTTCCAGCCGTTTTTCTATCATCGGCACTTGCGCCAGGAGCCGCTTGTGTGCGAACTCCATGCGTTGCGCGTGATCGCCCTTCACCAGTTTATCGGGCACACCTGCGCGCATCTCGACGGCGCGGACAACCACTTCTCGAAGTTTTTCATCGTCGAGAGCGTACGCAGGAATGCCCGTACGAAAATGACTCGCGCCTTTTCTCACGCGCGTCTGCATTCGCGAGTAGTCGGAAAACGATAGACCCGTGGCGCAGACCTGTTCGCCGTCACCGTCGCAATGTGCGGCATCCACTGGTTGCTGTCGTTCGTATTTAAGCGGTTCTTCTTTCGGACGCGGACCAGGAGCGCAAATGGTGATGTTCAAAGTCTTCCCCCATGAAAAGCGGGCGCAGGAGATTAGGTCTGCGCCCTGCCTTCGTTGCGACTGCATCGGTTAGGATGACCGACAGCCGCTGTGTCGCGCTTTTTGTCCACACGCGCGCGGTGTGTCGTCATACCCCTGTCGCCG
>Ga0187879_10002201_pt1 | contig 13295 bp, 10 predicted proteins | sample June2016WEW_19_1_FD_132423 | JGI IMG/M metagenome (GOLD analysis project Ga0187879, IMG submission 132423) | Peatland microbial communities from SPRUCE experiment site at the Marcell Experimental Forest, Minnesota, USA - June2016WEW_19_10 | ecosystem: Environmental > Terrestrial > Soil >... | reverse complement strand
CGGCGTTGCCGTGCAGCAAGCCGTTTCCGAGATGGTCGCCGGATCGTCCGGTGCAGGCGAACGCCTCGGGATACAGCGGCAGTGACCGGGCCGGGTCGATGGTCAGGAGATACACGCCCAGGTTCCAGGCCAGCTCCACGTCGTCGCCGAGCCGCCGGGCCCGCTCGACAGCTTCCTGCCCGAACGGGCGCCCTGTCTCCGGCTCGCCGGCGAAGACATGCGCGCCGCACAGTATCCCCAGGGAATGGCTGAGCAGCCGCTCGTCGCCCAGCTGGCGGGCAACCTGGACCGCCTGTTCAGCAAGCTGCCGTGCGGTGGCGACGTCAATGAAGCAAGCGACGTACGCGGCGGTGATCAGCGCCGCGGTGAACAGCGCGGGGTCGGCGCGGGCGTCGGACCGCCGGAGCACCGGCACGAGCAGCCCGAAGCCCTCCTGCAGCCGGGACCGGGCCCACCAGTAGCGCGAGAGCGCGACGCCTAGGCGCAGCACCACCGCGGTGCCACCCGGGCGGCCGGCCGCGTACCCGGCGGCGCGCCGCAGGTTGGCCTGATCGGCGTCCAGCCGGGCCAGCCATTTTCCCTGCCCCGGCCCGGTCAGATAAGCAGCCGCCGTCTCGGCCACCGAAAGGAAATGCGCGCAGTGCGCCGCGGCGGCCGCGGCGGCCTCGTCGGCGGCGGCCTCGGCGAGCCGCTCGGCGGCGAACAGCCGGATGGTCTCCACCAGCCGGTACCGCAGGGTTCCCCCGGCGGGCTCGGCCACGACCAGGCTCTTGTCCACCAGCGACCCGAGCAGGCCGGCGACCTCCAGCACGTCGAGGCCGCCGGACCCGCACACCGCCTCGGCCGCGGCTAGGTCGAAGCTGCCGGCGAACACCGACAGCCAGCCCAGCAGCATCCGCTCGGCGCCGGTCAGCAGCGAGTAGGACCAGCTGACGGTCGCCCGCAGGGTCTGCTGGCGCTCCAGGGCGGTGCGGCTTCCCCCGGTGAGCAGCCGGAACCGCTGGTCGAGGCGGTCGCGGAGCTCGCTGAGTGACAGCGAGCGCAGCCGGGCGGCGGCCAGCTCGATCGCCAGCGGCATCCCGTCCAGCCGCCGGCACACCGCCACCACCACAGCGGCGGTCTCCTCGTCAAGACAAAGATTGACTCCCTGGGCCGCGGCCCGGTCCGCGAACAGCGCGACCGCATCAAAGGACCCGGCAGCCGAGCAGCCGGACTCCTCAGCTGCGGGAAGCGACAACGACGGCACCCGGTAAATGGTCTCGCCGCCGATGCGAAGCGGCTCACGGCTGGTGGCCACCAGCCGCACCCGGGGGCAGCGCCGCACGATGGCATCAGCGGTCACGGCGCAGGCGCCGATCAGGTGCTCGCAGTTGTCCAGCACGATCAGGACATCCTGCGGTGCCAGCGCATCGAGCAGGGCCGGCAGGGCCGGTCGGCCCGGCTGGGCGGCAAGCCGCAGCGCCTCGGAAATGGCCGGTGCCACCGCGTCGCCGCCGGACACCGCGGCCAGCTCCACCAGCCAGACTCCGTTCCCGGACCGGTCCAGCAGCCCGGCGGCCACCTGCATGCCTAATCTGGTCTTGCCGCACCCGCCCGCGCCGGTCAGCGTGACCAGACGGCAGGATTCCACCAGGGCCCGGACCTCGGCCAGCTCCCGGTCACGGCCGGTGCCAGCGACCACCGTCCGCGTGGTCACCGCCGGCGGCATGGCGGGCTGGCAGATCACCCTGATCGCGCTGGGAGCCGGCCTGCTCGCGGCGGCCGCCGCCGTCCTCCTCGACCGGGCCCGGGCCGCCCGCCGGACCGCCTCGGCAACGACCCGCTGAAGTGCCCCACCCGGTCAGGACAGCACGCCAACCCGCGCCAGAACCCCCGGCTACGGTTCTGGCGCGGGGCCAGGCTGTTCCGCCGGCGCAAAAGCAGCGCGACTGAGGTCCACCAGATGGCGGGGCCCGGGCGGGTCCTTAACGAAGCCTGAACCGGCGGGATCGCGACGGTGGAATCCTTGGTTCATGCTGGCCCGGCGCGACGACCAGGCGGCACCTGACCGGAGCCCGCGCCTTCGTCGCCGGGCAGTCAGACCGGTAGCAGCGGCTCTCAGGTCGCGGGGGGCCAGACGACGGGGAACAGCGGATGGTCCATGGCCGCGCCCGCGGGTAGCTGGGCGTCCAGGCCGTCGAACGGCGGCGAGGTGCGCCAGGGCCGCGGCGCGTGGCGGGCCGCCGCGGACAGGTACCGCAGCGACAGCACGCGCCGACGGCCAGGAAACGGGAATCCTGGCGCGCCGTGGACGGTGAGGAAGTCGAAGAAGATGGCGTCGCCGGGCTGCAGATCGAACCTGCGGATGTCGAAGGCAGCCCGGTCTGCCTCGATGTCGGGGAGCTCGGCCAGGCTGCCCTCCGGGAACCACCTGGCCTCCCCGGCCAGGAAGGTGCGGGGCATCAGCCACGGGCCCCGGTGCGTTCCGGCCAGCAGTTCCAGGCAGCCGGCTTCAGGTACCGGATCCACCGGTATCCAGGCGCTTACGCCGGGGCCGTCGACATTGTAGTAGGGCTGGTCCTGATGCCACGGGGTGCGCTGCCGCGTGCCGCCCTCCTTCACCAGCACATGATCGTGGTAGAACCGCACCTGCGGAGTCGACGTCAGCGCCGCGGCGAACTGCGGCAGCCGGGAATATCTGGCCAGCTTCTCGATCGCGCCGATCTCGCGCCACCGGCAGAAGTCCTCGGCAAAAGCGCCAGGATCGGCGGGGTCGCTGGCCACCTGCGCGAGTGGGCCGGGGCTGGCCAGTACCGCGGCGATGGCATTGGATGCGTCGGCCACCTCGCCGGGGTCGAGCGCCTGCCGGACGCAAACCACGCCGTCCCTGGCATAGGCGTCGGCTAGCTCCTGGTATGTCAGCGACGCGGTCACGGGCACCACGATAGGGCTCTCGCACCGGTGGCCGCCGCCGCCCCAGGTCGACTCGTCCGTGCTCGTAGTGCGCCGCCGGTGACCGCTGGCTGGCCTCGGCCGCCGCTTTGGCGCGGCCGGTCTCGAGCCGCCCGCTTAGAAGCCCTTTCGGGCCTGAGACGCTGCGGGCACCGGCTTGACCCTGACACCGTGTGAGGCTGTCGAGTTGGAGGCGTCATGTTCACCATCGGAGACTTCGCCAGGCACGGCCAGGTGTCGGTCCGCATGCTGCGCCATTACGACGCGACCGGGCTGCTCCGCCCGGCCAAGGTCGACCCGGCCAGCGGCTACCGGTTCTATGAGGCCGGCCAGCTGGCACGGCTCAACCGCATCATCGCGCTGAAAGACCTCGGCTTCACCCTCGAACGGGTGCGCGCAATGCTGGATCAGCAAGTCAGTGCCGAGCAGCTTCGCGGGATGCTGCGGCTGCGCCAGGCCGAGCTGCAATCACAGATCGCTGCCGACACATCCCGGCTGGCGCAGGTCGAGGCGAGGCTCCGGATCATCGAGATGGAGGGCGCCATGCCAGCCGACGACATCCAGGTCAAGCGGATCCCGGCAGTCCGGGTCGCGGAGCTCACCGCGACCGCGGCGAGCCTTGAGCCTGCGTCCATCACTCCGGTCATCCAGCCGTTGTATGCAGAGTTGGGCGGCCGGCTCGGCCGGGCGGGGCTCGCCCCCACCGGCCCAGCGATCGCCTACTACCAGGACGCCCCAGACGGTGACGGAGTGCTCGTGCACGCCACCATGCCGGTCAACGCCGACCCCGGCGGCGGCCACGACTTCCAGATCGCGGACCTGCCCGAGATCGAGAAGGCGGCCACGATCGTGCACCGCGGGTCCATGGACAACGTCATGGCCACCATCCAGACCCTGGCCCGGTGGATAGGCGCCAACGGCTACCGTTCCACCGGATATCCCCGCGAGCTGTACCTCGAATGCCCCGACGACCGAGACCAGTGGGTCACTGAGCTACAGGAACCCATCACATCCGGATGACCCAGCACAACCCAGGTCCCGTTCTGGCGGGCCACCTCCCGCATGCCTTAGCGCCGGGACGAACCTGCCCGCATTCTTCCGGCGATGGCGGTCAAGGGCGTTCCGGCGGGGTTCCGGCTACCGCGCCACGCTGGCGATCCGGCTACCGCGCCACGACGCTGGCGATCCGGCTACCGCGCCACGACGCTGGCGATCCGGCCGGGAACGATGACCATGCGCTGGACCGTCATGTCCGCAGTCTGCAGCGCGAAGTCCCGGTGCGCGGTGAGCAGCTGCTCGATCTCCTCGCGGCCCGCGCCGGCGGGAACGTCGATGGTGAAGCGGGTCTTCCCGTTGATCTGGACGGGCAGGCTGACGGTGTGCTTGGCGGCGAGGTCGTCGTCCGCCGCGGGGAACGACGCGAAGGCCAGTGACCCCTCGTGCCCGAAGCGGTGCCACAGCTCCTCGGCGAGGTGCGGGGCTAGCGGCGCCACCATGAGCACCAGCGGCTCGGCCAGCGCCCGGGGCAGCGCACCGTCCTGCGCCGCGATCCTGGCGGCGTGGGACGTCAGCTCCATCAGGCGGGCGATGGCGGTATTGAAGCGCAGTCCGCCGAAGCCGTTGCGCACGATTGTGATCGTCTGGTGCAGCCGCCGGAGCGTGTCGGCATCGAGCGGCCGGTCGCTGACGCGGACCTGCCCGGTCTGCTCATCGATCAGGCTTCGCCACAGGCGCTGCAGAAACCGGTGCACGCCGCTGATGTCGCTGGTCCGCCAGGGCCTTCCGGTATCCAGCGGGCCCATCGCCATCTCGTAAAGCCGCAGCGTGTCCGCGCCGTACCGGTCGTAAATCTCGTCCGGGCTGATGCCGTTCTTCCGGCCTTTGCCCATCTTGCCGGCCCGGCGCGTCACCGGCCTGCCCCGGTAGCTGAGCGAGCCGTCGCGGCCTTCGGTGACCTCGGCTGCCGGGACGTACCTGCCGCGTTCGTCGGTGAAGGCGTCGGCCAGGATGTAGCCCTGGTTGTAGAGCCGCCGGAACGGCTCGGAGGTCGATACGTATCCCAGGTCGTAGAGCACCTTGTGCCAGAACCGCGCGTACAGCAGGTGCAGGACCGCCTGCTCGACGCCGCCGACGTACAGGTCGACGCCGCCGTCGCCGTCCCCGGTGGCGTCCGCGGGCACCATCCAGTAGCGCTCCACCGCCGGGTCGGCGAAGACCTGCTGATTGGCCGGGTCCAGGTAACGCAGGTAATACCAGCAGGACCCGGCCCACTGCGGCATGGTGTTGAGCTCGCGCCGGTAGGACCGCGGGCCGTCACCGAGGTCGAGCTCCACCCTTGCCCAGTTCGCGGCCCTGGCCAGCGGCGGCGCCGGCTCGCTGGTCTCGTCCTCGTGCGGCTCGGGCCGGAAATCGGTCATCTCGGGGAGCCGCACCGGCAGCGCGTCCTCGGGCAGTGCCACCGGCAGCCCGCTGGAGTCATACACGATGGGGAACGGCTCGCCCCAGTAGCGCTGCCTGGAGAACAGCCAGTCGCGCAGCCGGTAGGACCGGGCGGGCCGGCCCGCGCCAGTCTGCTGCAGCCAGGCGATGGCCACGGCGATCCCGTCGGGGCTGCGCAGCCCCGCCAGCTCAGGCCCGGCCGCATCGACGTAGCCGCCGTCGTCACTGAACGCCTGCCGGATGTCCAGTCCGAGGCGGTGCGCGAAGTCAAGGTCCCGCTGGTCGTGGGCGGGCACTCCCATGATGGCGCCGGTCCCGTAGCCCATCAGCACGTAGTCGGCCAGGAACACCGGGATCTGCTCGCCGGTGCCCGGGCTGATGACGTAGGCACCGGTGAAAACGCCCGTCCTGTCGTGAACATCGACGGTGCGCTGCCGCTCGCTGAGCCGCCCGGCCAGCTGCCGGTAGGCGGTGACGGCCTGCCGTGGCGTCCGCGCCGCGGCGCCGTCCTGGCCTGCCGGGTGCCGCCAGGCTTCGGGGGTGCCTTCCGGCCAGGCATCGGGGACGATCTGGTCCACGGCCGGGTGCTCCGGTGCCAGCACCACGTAGGTAACGCCGGACAGCGTGTCCGGCCGGGTGGTGAAGACTTCGATCGGGACCTGGCGGCCGGCCGACGCCAGGGTGATGTAGGCTCCGTCGCTCGCGCCGATCCAGTTGCGCTGCAGCTGTTTCAGGGACTCGGGCCAGTCCACCAGGTCCAGGTCGCCGGCCAGCCGGTCGGCGAACGCCGTGATCCGCAGCATCCACTGCCGCAGCGGCCGCCGGAACACCGGGTAGTTGCCCACGTCGCTGCGCCCGTCGGCGGCGACTTCCTCGTTGGCCAGCACGGTGCCGAGCCCCGGGCACCAGTTGACCAGTTCCTCGGCGATGTAGGCCAGCCGGTTGCCGTCGATCACCTCGCGCCGCTCCAGCTCGGACAGCCCGCTCCACGGACGGCCATCCGGCGTGTCCCGCTGGCCGGCTTCGAACTCGGCGGCCAGCTCTTCGATGGGCCGGGCGCGCCCGGTCCGCTCGTCGCGCCAGCTGTTGAAAATCTTGAGGAAGATCCACTGGGTCCACCGGTAATAACTGGCATCGGCGGTCGAGATCTCCCGGCGGGGGTCATGGCCCAGGCCGAGACGCCGGAGCTGGCGGCGCATGTTGTCGATGTTGGCCTGGGTGGTCACTCGCGGGTGCTGCCCGGTGTCGATGGCGTACTGCTCGGCGGGCAGCCCGAACGCGTCGTACCCGAGGGCGTGCAGGACATGGTGGCCGGTCATCCGCAGGAACCTGGCGTACACGTCGGTGGCGACGTAGCCGAGCGGGTGACCGACGTGCAGCCCGGTCCCGCTCGGGTAGGGAAACATGTCGAGGATGTAGAACTTGCGGCGGCCCGCCTGCTGCCCGAACCCCGCGGCAAGCGATCCGGCCGGATTGGGCGAGTCGAAGGTGCCATTAGCCGCCCACCATTCCTGCCACCGCGACTCGATCTCCCCGGCCAGCCGGGCGCCGTAGCGGAACGGCGGCTGCCGGTCGGCCGGACTGGCCGCGCCGCCGGTGATCCGCGGCGGCTCGCTCTGACCCATGCCAGCCTCGTCTCTCCCCCCGGTCAGTTAACCAACGGTAAGGGCCGGGCCAGCGGTCAGATCACGCCGAACAACCGGTCGCCGGCGTCGCCAAGACCAGGGACGATGTAGCCGCGGTCGTTCAGCGAGTGATCCATCCCGGCGGTGACCACCCGCACCGGCGCCGGCCGGTCCTCGGGAAACGCCTCCGCCAGCCGGGCCACGCCCTCCGGTGAGGCCAGCAGGCAGATGGCCGTGACCGCCGCCGCGCCGCGCGAGACGAGCATGGTGATCACGGTCTCCAGCGTGCCGCCCGTCGCCAGCATCGGGTCGAGCACGAATGCCTCGCGGTCAGTCAGGCTGGCGGGCAGCCTGGCCGCGTACGTCGAGGCCACGAGCGTCTCCTCGTCGCGGGCCAGCCCGACGAAGCCGACATCGGCCCGGGGCAGCAGGCGCGCCATGCCGTCGAGCATCCCGATCCCCGCGCGGAGCACGGGAACGACGAGCGGGACCGGCGTGGCCAGCTTGACGCCCTCCGCGGGGCCGACGGGGGTGCGCACCGAGACCTGCTCGACCCGCATCTCGCGGGTCGCCTCGTAGGCGAGCAGGGTCACCAGCTCGTCGGTGAGGCTGCGGAAAGTGGGCGTTTCGGTGCGGATATCGCGCAGCGCGGTGAGCTTGTGCGCGATGAGCGGGTGATCGGCTACCAGCGTTTGCATGATCGGTAGTTTGGCAGCCCGCCCTGGCCGGCCGACAGCGCCATGCCTGCCAAGGATATTGAACGAGGGTCCGCGCCTGCCCGGCCGGCTTCATCGCCTGCTAGCGGGGCAACCGCCGCCAGACCGGCTTGGGCAGCACGCGCAGGACCGCGGCCAGCACGGCCAGCTGCGGCGGGACCCAGACCACCGCCGCCTTTCCCCGCAGTGCCGCCGCGACGGCAGTTCCCACCGCTGCCGGGGTCGTGGCCAGCGGTGCCGGGGGCATGCCCGCCGTCATCCGGCCGGTCACGAAGCCAGGTCGGACCAGCAGCACCCGGACGCCGGTGCCGTGCAGCGAGTCGGCCAGGCCGCGGGCGAACGCGTCCAGGCCAGCCTTGGCCGCTCCGTAAACGAAGTTAGCCTTGCGCGGCCGGATGGCCGCGATAGAGGAGAGCACCACGATGGTGCCGTGGCCCTGCGCGCGCATCCGCGCCGCGGCCGCGATCAGCGCGGTGACGTGCCCGGTGAGATTGGTCTCGATCAGCTGGCCAGCCTGCAGCGGATCGGCGTCCAGCGTCTCCTGCGGAGTCAGCACGCCCGCCGCCGAGATGACGATGTCCACGTCACCCCGGGAGAAGGCATCCTCGATCAGCGCCTCGTGAGTGCCGAGCGCGGTGGCGTCAAAGGCCAGCGTCCGCACCCGGTAGGGGAGCGTCTTGCCGGCCGCTTCCAGCCGCTGCGCGTCCCGGCCGGCCAGCAGCACCTCAGTCTCGGCGGGCGCACGCAGCGCGGCCAGGATCTCGAGCCCGATCTCGCTGGTCCCGCCGAGCAGCAGGACCCGGCCAGGCCGTCCCAGGGCATCGTCCATCTAGAGCCCCACCGCGAACATCACTAGCCAGGCGACCTCACAGCAGAGCATCCCGGTGTCCCGCGAGATCAGGTCCTCGACGGCCTTACTGCTCGCCCTGGCGGTCAGCCAGTCGAACCGGATCAGCGCGGCCGCCAGCGGAACCGCGCTGGCCAGGTGCCAACCGCGCATCCAGGGGTCGTGCTCGGTATACGCCCACATCAGGTAGGCCCCGATCATCGCCACGGCGACGACCCGCTCGCTCAGCCGCAGCAGCCCCGGGCTGTACCAGCGCATCACCGGCCGGTGCCGGACCGCGTCCGCGCCCAGCACCCTGAGCTCGGTGAAGCGCTTGGCGATCGCCACCATGAACGCGCCCAGGCTGCACACGAGCAAGAACCAGCCGGACGGCGGCACGTGGGTTGCGGCGGCGCCGCCGAGCGCGCGGAGCATGAACCCCGACGCGACGAACATCATCTCGACGATCGGGACGTGCTTGAGCAACAGCGTGTAGAGGAAGGAAAAGATCAGGTAGGCGCAGATGACTAGCGTCAGCTTCGGCTCGCCGATCAGGAATCCGGCCGCCTCGGCGGCGACCACGCAGACGGCCGCGAGGGCCAGCGCATGCGCCTTGGGCAGCTCGCCGGAGGCGATCGCCCGGTACCGCTTGTACGGATGGCTGCGGTCGCGGTCGGCGTCGACGACATCGTTGACGAAATAGACGGCGCTCGATGCGGCGATGAACGCCGCGGCCGCGACGAAGGCATAGGCCAGGCCGTCGGACCTGCCGAGCGTCGCGCCCGCCAGCGGCGCCGCGAACACCAGCAGGTTCTTCGGCCACTGGCGAGGCCTGGATGTCTGCACGACGGCAGCCGCCCAGCGCAGCGGCGCCGGGTAGCGCGCGAGCCTGGCCGTCGGGGGACGCGTGACCTCGGTCTCCGGCAATTGCGTCGTCACCGTGCGTAGACAGCCGTGAAGTCGCGGTTGGCCCCCGAGTAGTAACGGTCGGGCGGCTGCACCTGGTCAGGGAGCAGGTTGACCGGCGTGGGGTCACCCGGGTGGTGCTTGGGCAGGTAGTACATGAACGACATCCAGTCCGGGTTGATGTCAAGCTGCATTGCGGAAACGCAGCCTGCCCGCTTGAGCAGGTCGGCTAGCGTCCGCACGTCAAGCGCCGGTCCATAGACGAAGATGACCCTTCCGTCGCGGGTGATCCCGACACCCGAGCGCCAGACATAATACGCGCCGCCGAGGGTGGCGCCCCAGCTAGTCTCAACATTGCTATCGACCGATACGGGCACTTTGCCGTCCGTCACGATCAGGTACAGATTCTGGCGGACGCCGACCACGTTCCTGGTCATGCGCAGCCCGCCACGGTCCCACGATCCGATCGCGACGTGCCCGTCCCGATAGTAGACGACAGAAGCGACTCCTGGGGTGAGAGTCCCCCTGCGCTCACCATTGAGGTAGAAGCCGCCATCCGAAGTGGAGATCTTGAATCCTCCGTTGAACGTGGCCACCAGGCCGCGGCGGGATCCGGGCGGGATGACCGCCGCGGAGTGCCAGGCCCCGGGGCCCGGGTCCTCCGAGCCCGGATGCAGCTGGAACGTGACCAGCTTCTGGTTCATCGAGACGATCCCTGACACGTACGACGTATGCACGCTATCCGGGCGCAGGTAGGTACCGTAGACCGCCGGTATCCCATGCGCCGTGGCCAGGATCCGCCACTTGCCCTCGCCAGCCAGCGGCCGGCCGGCCGGGGAGCTGAGGCGGCGAGGCGGATCGAAGATGGCCGGTAGCCTGGCTTTGTGCTTGCCCTTTGCCTGGACCGGGTCCGCGGCAGCGGCCGGGCCGGTCAGGGCGAATGACGGCTTGCCGCCGACTTTCGGGGCCTGGTAGGTGAGCCATTCACCAAAGGTGACGACCGGCCCGAGGTAATGATCGCGGGCCCATTCGGCGAGCCGCTCCGCTATGGTGCCGCCGCCCGGCGTAGTCAGCGCGTTTCCCACCGACCAGCCGACCAGGCAGAGGAAGACCGCCAGCACCACCGCGGCGATCCGGAAGCCGCGCCTTTCCCTGAGCCTTCGGCCCCGCCTCGGCCCGCCCCGCCTGAGCAGGCCCCTGATCCCGCGGTTGCGCCTGAGCCGGTGTCCGTGCGCGCGGCCCTGCGTGTCGTCCAGGTCGGCCTGCTGGCCAGCACCGGACGTCGCCGAACTGCGCACCCGTCCCCCCTCCAGATCCGTGCTCGGTCGGCCCACCCTTGGCCTGCAAGGGCCGCTAACAGACGATAGCTCCAGAGTGGGGGCGCCCGGCCTCGAATCCGCTACCACCGCGCCATGCGTTCCCGGGCCGGGCGCCCCCACGCGACCTGGTCTACCCGCGCAACATGAAGACACGGTTATGCAGCGGAGAGTTTGCGCGGCTATGACTCGGAGCTGGGCTTTTCGAAAGCTGGAGCCACAATCTACCGCCTTGCTGCCTCCCCCGCTGATCGGACTGGTCGTCCTCTCGTGCCGGGCAGGCCCGGGCAGCGGGCCAGGCTGCGCCCGCCCGGCCAGCTAGCCGCTGGCGCGGACCCAACGCGGTGCCGTACGACACGAAGAGGAGCCGTGCGACACGAATAAGGACCTGCCTGACTTCTGCGCCAGCCAGACTGTGCTGGCCCGTTCAGATCGTGTGGCACTGTGGTAGGACGCCGCGATGGTGAGCCGGGAGGTGACGCCGAATGGATGCGCCGCGTGTGTGGGTGGCCAAGGACGATGGGACAGACATCGTCCGCGCGGATGCGATCGTGAGTGTCGGCATCGACTACAACGGCAATGTCACGGCGCAGCTGGCGGGGAGTGAAGGGATCACGGTGACTCTCGTCGTGCCGGGTCACCAGGACGGCCAGCACACACCGGATGACTTTCATCGCCAGCTGATCCGGGCTCTTGCCCAGCTGTCGGATGCGGCAGGCGCGTTCTTGCTGCGACCGGTCTGCGATGAGCAGTCTGGCTGGCATTGGATCAGCGGGCCGCTCTAGGCCTCGCGCGGCTGCGCTGCGGGAAGCTGCGCTGCGCGGAGCTGCGCTGACGACGGTATCCGGGCCGCGATGGGGTGACCGGCCGCCTGGCGCGCGGCCTGGCCGGCCGCCCGGCGCATGCTAGGTAACGTGATCGTGCTAGATTGAGATTGGTTGTAGTCGAAGTTCGTACGTGTCAAAGCGCCTGCGGAATTCTGACAGCGGGCGCCGAGGATGCTCAGAGTCCAGCCTCCCAAGGCAGGCGGTCGCGACAGCCCGGGGCACACGCTCGTGGATCCCGAAGATCGTCTCAGTAGGAGAAAGCAACATGGCTCAGGGCACTGTGAAGTGGTTTAACGCCGACAAGGGCTACGGCTTCATCGCCCCGGACGACGGCACTGCCGACGTCTTCGTTCACCACTCCGCCATTCAGACTGACGGATTCCGCAGCCTGAATGAGAACCAGCGGGTTGACTTCACCGCCGGCCAGGGGCCCAAGGGCCCGCAGGCCGAGCAGGTCCGCCCGATCTGACCAAGACCAGCCGCTATAAGCGGGAGAAGGCCGTCTAGGCGGCTTTCGACGGCGCGCGGGGTGGCTCTCAGAGCCGCCCCGCGCTTCGCTGTCGCCCGGTGGTTCGCTGTCGCCCGGTGGTTCGCTGTCGCCCGGTGGTTCGCTGTCGCCCCGGTGCTGCGCGAGTGCTGTCCCGCTGCGAGAATCCTGTTATGCGAAACAAGCGCGGCTCGGCGGGCTCGGCTGGTTCTGCTGGCTCGTTCTTGAGCATCGGATCGAGTGGCTCGATCCTGTCGATCGGCTCGGCTGGCTCGATCTTGTCGATCGGCTCGGCTGGCTCGATCCTGTCGATCGGCTCGGCCGGCTCGGTGGCATCCGCGTTGTCGATCGGTTCAGCTGCAAGCGTCGGCTCGATACTGTCTGGATTTTCGCTGTGGTCGATACGGGCGTGGCGTTCCAGGGGCGTCACCGCGCTCGGCCGCAGGCCGCGAGACTGACCGGCGCGCTGGACGCCTGACCAGGGTCGGCCCTGACACGCCCGCGCGCGGGGATGCCGGGCGCCGGGTGATCTCGCGGCTAGCGTAGTGATCGCAATGCTGTCGATCACCTCACGGGAGCCGAAGCCATGCAACTCAGCGCGCGAAACCAGATCCCGGCCACGGTCACTCACATCAACTCGGGGGAGGCCATCGCCAACGTGGAGCTGGACGCGGCCGGGGTGCGCCTGGTGGCCTCGATCACCGTGGAGGCGGTCAGCCAGCTCGGCCTGGCCGAGGGCAGTCAGGTCGTCGCGGTGGTCAAGGCGTCAGACGTGATCGTCGCCACCCGCGACTGAGGGCCGCGGCCGGGCGGTTCTGCGATCAGCTCACGCGGGAGCCTTGGACCGCAGGATCTGCAGGAACTCTCGCATCCACGCCGGGTGATCGGGCCACGCGCGCGCCGACACCATCTGCCCGTCGATGACCGCGGCCGCGTCGACGAACTCGCCGCCCGCCGCCGCGACATCCGGCGCCAGCGCCGGGTAAGCAGCGGACTTCCGGCCCGCGAGGGCGCCGGCCGCGGCCAGGACCTGCGGTGCGTGGCAGAGCTGCGCGACCGGCAAGTGACCCTCCATGAAGTGGCGGGTGATGCGCTGGACGTCCGGGTCGTTGCGGATGTACTCCGGCGCCCGGCCGCCGGGGATCACCAGGGCGACGTAGTCGGCCGGATCGACATCCGCGAAGGCCACGTCGGCCGGCCAGGTGTAGCCGGGCTTCTCGGT
>Ga0187879_10002200_pt1 | contig 13295 bp, 8 predicted proteins | sample June2016WEW_19_1_FD_132423 | JGI IMG/M metagenome (GOLD analysis project Ga0187879, IMG submission 132423) | Peatland microbial communities from SPRUCE experiment site at the Marcell Experimental Forest, Minnesota, USA - June2016WEW_19_10 | ecosystem: Environmental > Terrestrial > Soil >... | reverse complement strand
TGGATACGAGCTGCGACGGCCCGTGCGATCCCTTAGCCTACGAGCTGGAGGAGTTGATCGAGGAGGGCTACGTAACGGTAGTCGCCGCCGCCGGCAACAATTCCAACATCGGCTATCAGTACAACTTCAACTCGGCCAGTATTCCCACTCTGGATACGATTATCTCTCCCGCCTACGCGCCCTCCGTGATCGCCGCGGGCGGAGTCCAGAATAACATCACCTACACGCAAAGCGTGGATGTGTTGGGCGTGGGGGTTCCCTCGAACTTGCAGGCCATCGCCGCAGTGACCAGTTACGATGGGCCCGATCCGGCGTCGCCTGTCACCAAGACGTTGGTGGACGTCACCCAGGTCGGGGATAGCGACGGCTTGCTGTGCTCTCCTCTAACCTCGTCCGTGAGCGGCGATTTCGTCCTGGTATTGCGCGGCACCTGTGACTTCAGCACGAAGGTCGCCTACGCCCAGACTGCCGGCGCGCAGGGCGTGATCTTCATCGACAACGGCACGGGACTCTCTCCCTGGAGCGTGGGCCCAGGCGCGCAAATTCCCGCGTACCTGATAAGTCAAACCGACGGCTCCAATTTGAAGAGTTACGTCGACGCCAATTCCGGCACGAGCGCAACTATGAATCCGAATCCGTTCCAGGCGTCCGCGTCCACTCAGTATGTCGAAGATAAGTGTTTTCCGTCGTTCGCCCCTGCGCCCACTGAAGCCTTAATACCGGAGTCCGTGGCGTGCTTCGCGTCTCTCGGTCCCATCTTCGGTGTCGGAGCTACGCTAGTCAAACCCGACGCAGCGGCCGCCGCCACCGACTTCCTGCTGGCCGCACAGAACTACGATCCCGAGGGCGAGTTGTTCAACTTCAACCAATATGCGGCGGCCGACGGCACCAGCTTTTCGACTCCCATGTTTTCAGGAGCCGCCGCGCTGGTCATTCAATCGAGTCCGGGCTTCACGCCGGAGCAGGTCAAGTCCGCGCTGGTCAACACGGCTTCCGCAGCGGGGCTGCTGACCACCGATGGCAGCGCTGCCGCGCCCCTCGTCGCGGTGGGAGCCGGGCTGCTGCAAGCGCAGTATGCCGTGGCTTCCACGGTACAGTTTACTCCGACCTCGGTTTACTTCGGCGTGCTCAGCGGGGCGCTGCCCGCGGCTCAATCGGTGACTGTCATCAACAGCGGGGCAAGCTCGTTGAGCCTGAATTTCACCCCCAGCCAGCCCCCCGGGTTGTCCGGGACTCAGGTGCAAGTGAACGGCGCCGCGAGCACGACCCTTACCATGCCTGCCGCCAGCGAAGGCTCGCTGACTCTCAGCCTTTCCGGGAACGTGCCCGGACCCGGCCGGTATGAAGGGCTGGTCACAGCCACCGGCGCCAACACGCCTCTAGCGGTTCCTTACACCTTCATTGTAAGTGACGGGGTACCTTTCGACATGATACCGTTTACTGAAACCCCGCCCGGATACGTCGCATTCGACGGCCCGGTCAACGCGAATCTTCCGTGGTACTCTACCGTCACCTGTGTCACTGTGAATACCTGCGTCATGGATTACGGCGCGATCGCGATCCAGGTCATCGACCGATACGGCGCTCCCGTGGCTGGTTATCCCGTCGAATGGTCTGTGACTGGGGGCAACGGGAGCATCCTGCAGGGAGTCAACTATACCGACACCTCTACCGACGTCAACGGGCTGGCCGGCGCTTCCGTGGTCCTGGGCTCGACCCCTGGCCCACAGGAGTTCACCGCTACCGTCAATGGGATGGCGATGCCCTTCGACGGAACTGCGCGGGCCATACCCTCCATCCCCCCGGGTAGCATCGTGGATGGCGCCAGCTTTACCGCCAACAGGGCAGTGGCGCCGGGATCCTGGATCTCGGTCTTTGGCACCAATCTCTCCGACGTATCAGAGGGCGCTTACGCTAATTGCCCGCAGTGCTCGGCGGTTACCCAGCCGTTTCCGCTGGGCCTCGGCGGAGACCAAAGTTCGGCCGTGGCGTTCACCTTCGATACGCCAGGCCTGAGTCTGCCGGGCCGTTTCTACTTTATCAGTTCCGGCCAACTCAATGTGTTAGTGCCATGGGAGCTCACCGGCCAGACTGCGGCTTCGGTCAAGTCGATTGTCAACTACACATACAGTAACTTGTACTCTCTACCTATCGCCGAGTACGCACCGGGCTTCTTTCAGAATCCTATCGGCTCGAATAATGCGGCCGCCGAGGACCAGAACTACGTTGTCGTGACGGCGGATAATCCCGTGGCGCGCGGCTCGATCGTACAGTTGTTCCTGAATGGCCTGGGGCCGGTGAACTGCACCGCCGGGCCCCCAAGCTGCACATCGGCGAATCAGCCCGCCGACGGCGTGGGCGCGCCGGGAAGTCCCCTGGCGACGACAACTACGACGCCTACGATTACGATTGGCGGCCAGCCAGCCACCAACATACAGTACAACGGCCTGGCGCCGTATGCAGTGGGCTTATACCAGATAAATGTTTTCGTGCCCACCAGCATCACGGCTACGGGACCGGTGCCGATCACCTGCACGATCGGCGGCCTGACGGCCACGGCTAACTTGTTTGTGAAGTAGATCCTTTGCCAGAGCCGGCTGAAAGCCGTCCCCCGAGGGGACCCCAGGGCAAGATTGCCCGTTTTCCAGCATACTGGTAACATCAATTGAGCGCCAGCGGGCCCTTAGCTCAGCGGTTAGAGCAGCGGACTCATAATCCGTTGGTCGTAGGTTCAAATCCTACAGGGCCCACCACCGCGGTTTCCTACTTTCTCAGTTCCAACTCCGCCCACCGCGCATACAGCTTCTCCACCTCCGCCTCCGCCGCCTGCATCTCCGCATAGCGCTGCTGTAATGCGAACGGATCGGAAACCGCTTCAGGCGCCTGCAATGCCGCGCGCGCCGCCTCCAGCGTGCGCTCGGCTTCCAGGATCCTTTCCTCCATGCGCTCCCACTCGCGCGCATCCAGATACCCAAGCTTCTTCCGCGGCCCTGTAGGACGGACCTCCGGCCGGTCCTCTTGGGGCACCCGCGCCGGTTTCACCGCGCGCGCCTGCTCCCATTGCGAGTAGTCCGCGAACACCTCCACGCCGCCTTCGCCATCCAGTCCCAACACCACCGTCGACACCCGGTCCAGCATGTAACGGTCGTGCGTCACCAGCACCAGCGCGCCGGGGAAATCCGTCAGGCTCTCCTCCAGCACTTCCAGCGTCGGAATATCCAGATCGTTGGTCGGCTCATCCAGCAGCAGCACGTCCGCCGCCTGTAGCATCAGCCGCGCAATGATGATCCGCGCCCGCTCGCCGCCCGAGAATCGGCACACCGGCGTGTCCAGTTGTTCCGGCCGGAAAAGGAAGCGTTTCGCCCAGCCCGCGATGTGTATAGCGCGGTCGCGATAGATGACGCTATCGCCGTGCGCGCCCAGCCCCTCCCGCAGGGGCGCGGCCGGATCGAGCTGTTCACGCCCCTGATCGAAGTAGACGATGCGCAGCCCGTCGGCGCGCTCCACGGTTCCCGCATCGGCGTCCAACTCGCCTTTCAGCACGCGCAGCAGCGTGGTTTTGCCGCTGCCATTGGGCCCCGCGAGGCCCAGCCGCATACCCGGCGACAGCGAAAAGCTCAGATCGCGGAACAACTGCCGGCCGCCCAACTTCTTGGCAATCGCCTCCGCCCGGATCAGCTTCCTGGTCTTGCGCCCCGAGGCCGTGAAGTCGATACGCGTAGTCGCCTTCGCGTTGCGCGCAGAGACGTCCGCCAGTTCGCCCATCAGTTCATGCGCGGCATCGATCCGCGCGCGCGACTTTCCCGTGCGCGCTTTCGGGCCGCGCCGCAACCACTCCACTTCGCGCCGTACCCGATTGGCCAGCGCGGCCTGCTGCTCCGATTGCGTTTCCAGAAAAGCTTCGCGCTTCTCCAGAAAATCCGCGTAAGCGCCCGCCGCGCGGAACATCCCATCCGGATACGCGCGATTGATCTCCGCCACCTCCGTCGCGGCATTCTCCAGGAAATAGCGGTCGTGGCTCACCACCACCGCGGCGAAGGGCGCGCCGGCGAGCAACTTCTCCAGCCACAGAATCCCTTCCAGGTCCAGGTGGTTGGTGGGTTCGTCGAGCAGCAATATATCGGGATTGCGGATCAGTTCGCGCGCGATCGAAAGCCGCCGCTTCCAGCCGCCGGAAAGCGACTCCACCGCGGCGCTGCCATCCGCGAAGCCCGCCCTTCCCAGGGTAACGCTCACGGCCGCCGCGCGCTCCGCCGCATCCATCCCATCCGCGGCGCGCGCCGGCAGCGCCTCCTCCAGCACCTTGCCCGCGGTCATGCCGGCCGCGAATTCCGGCTCCTGCGGCACGTACGCAATGCGCGTCGTCTTGCGCACCGTGCGCGTGCCGGTGTCGGGCTCCAGCAACCCGGCCATGATCTTCAGCAGCGTCGATTTGCCCGATCCATTCGGGCCGATCAATCCCAGCCGCTCGCCTTCCGAAATGTATATAGAGATGTTGGAAAACAACGGCGCTACGCCGAAGGATTTGCCGGCGCCCATCACGGAGAGTAGCGGCGCGGGCATCTGTTTCAGGATACCCTAGTAAGGTGCTCCGGCTCCTCTACGCGATCGAGTTCCTGCTGGCCTTCATCGCTACTTACACCGTCTGGAGCCAGGTCGGAGGACAGTACCACCTCGACCTGATGGCGTGGTATTGGAAGCTGTTCCTGGGTACAGGCATCGCCTTCGGCGCGGTGAAGGCCACCGCCGCAGCCGTCAGAAGCGAGCGCACCTGGAATTCCAGCACGCTACGGTGGATCTCCTTCATCATGGCGCTGGGCCTGGTCTGCGGCGCCGTCACTTACTACTACCACCTGAACGAACCGCCTCCCGACGAACAAGACCAGGAGGACACCACCGGGCCCTCGCAAACGGCCTTGTGATTTCGTAATTGGAGGGCGGGCTTTCGTGCCCGCAGCCGGCTGTCAGCCGGCTCTGGCCGCCTAGAAGGCGGCTGCGGCCAAGATTGGCCGCCCTCCATGAGATGCTACTCAAATTGACCCACTACCAACCGAATCCGCTTCCGTAACGTTTTACCAGTTGGCCAGTATTAATCCTCTATGGGTAATCTTGCGCACGACCTGCGTTTCGCCATACGTTCGTTCAAGAAATCACCCGTCTTCCTTTCGGTTGCGGTACTCTCGCTGGCCTTGGGCATCGGCGCCAACACCGCAATTTTCACGTTAGTCGACCAGATCCTCCTTCGTCTGCTCCCGGTTAAGGACCCGCAGCAGCTTGTCCTGCTTTGGGGGCGCGGTCCGCATTACGGTAGCAACAACGGCCGCTATAAGCTCTCCTACCCCATGTACCGGGACTTTCGCGACCACAACCAGGTCTTCAGCGGAATGTTCTGCCGGTGGGAGACTTCTTTGAGCGTCAGTTCGGAAGGAAGAACCGAGCGCGTGGACGGAGAACTGGTGTCCGGCACCTACTTTCCCGTTCTGGGTGTTGGCGCCGCCTTGGGACGCGTATTTACGCCTGACGATGACAGAGTCCCAGGCGGCCATCCCGTCGCGGTCATCAGCTACCGCTACTGGCAGAACCGTTTCGGCGGGAGCAAGGATGTCATCGGCAAGAAACTGCTGGTCGACGGATACCCGTTCACCATCGTGGGCGTTAGCCGGGCCGGTTTCGACGGCACCGATCCAGGATCGTCGCCGCAGATCCGCATTCCGATCATGATGGTGGCGCAGTTGAATCCGATGTTCGCCGATGCCTACGGTCTGAAGAGTCGCAGGGGCCGCTGGGTGAACGTATTCGGAAGACTGAAGCCGGGCGTGACCATGACGCAGGCGAAAGCCGCGCTGCAGCCGTTCTTTCATCAAATGCTGGATATGGAGGTGCGCGAAAAAGAGTTTTCCACGGCCGCCCCGGAAACCAAAAAGGCATTTCTGAGCATGTGGATGGATGTTCTTCCCGCCTCGAAGGGCGATTCTGAACTGCGCCGTCAATTCGCCAGTCCTCTGCTGGTGTTGACCGCGCTCGTCGGGTTAGTTCTCCTGATTGCCTGCGCGAACGTCGCCAATCTCCAGGTCGCCCGCGCTACGGCGCGCCAGAAGGAGGTCGCGGTGCGCCTCGCTTTGGGAGCCAGCCGTTCGCGGATCGCCTCCCAGTTGTTGGTGGAGAGCCTGACACTGGCGCTTGCCGGTGGCGCCGCGGGGCTGGTCCTGGCCGTATGGATGGATCGCGCTTTGCTGAATTTCCTGCCCGCCGGAGACTCGCCGCTGACGATCTCGACGGCGCCGGACTGGCGCATCCTGGTTTTCAACCTGGGCATATCGCTGCTCACCGGAATCGTATTCGGCCTGGCGCCCGCCCTGCAATCCACCCGGCCGGAACTTGCCCGGACCTTGAAGGACCAAGTTGGTTCTATCGCGGGCGGCAGCGCGGTAGGCTTGCGTAAAATGCTGGTGGCCGCGCAAGTCGCGTTGTCCCTCTTGCTGCTGATCGGAGCGGGCCTGTTCATTCGCAGCCTGAGCAACCTCAAGGGGCTCGATCCGGGATTCCGCACCGCCAACCTGGTCGGCTTCGCGGTGGACCCGACCATGACTGGATACCAGCCGGAACGCAGCCTGGATTTCTACCGCCGCCTGCGCGACGGTTTGGATGCGCTTCCCGGAGTGGACTCCGCCAGCCTGGCCGTGATGCCGGTCCTGGGGGGCGGTGAATGGGACCAGAGCATGGCGGTGGAAGGCTATCAGCACAAGCCAACGGAGGCTCCCGATCCGCACATGCAGTTCATTTCGCCCGATTACTTCAAGACCATGAACATTCCCATCCTACTCGGCCGGGACTTCCGCATGACAGACGGCCGCGGCGCGCCTCTAGTTTGCATCGTGAACGAGAAATTCGCGCGGCGCTTTTTCAAGAACGGTCTGGCCACCGGGAAGCACATCGGCATGGGCGGCGATCCGGGGACGAAGCTGGATATCGAGATTGTTGGAGTCGTACGCGACACCAAGTACGAGAGCATGCGGGACGAGGTGCCGTTGGAGGTCTATCGTCCATATCACCAGATGGAGTTCGTGATCGGCATGTATGCCTATGTCCGCACTGCCCGCCAGCCCGAGCAAGCCTTTTCGGGTATCCGGCGCGTGGTGAACACCCTCGATCCGAATCTCCCGATCTTCCAGATGAAAACCATCGAGACCCAGATGGAAGAATCGCTTATCACCGAACGGCTGGTGGCGACATTGTCCTCCGGATTCGGCTTTTTGGCTACCTTGCTTGCCGCGATCGGGCTTTATGGCGTGATGGCCTACATCGTCGCGCAGCGCACGCGCGAAATCGGCGTCAGGATGGCCCTGGGCGCCTCCTCCCGCGACGTCGTGAAGCTGGTGATGCGGGACGTTTTCATTCTCACGGGAATCGGCATTGCCGTGGGCCTGCCCGCCGCCTGGGGCTTGACCCGGATGGTGAGCTCGCAGCTCTACGGCATCCAGCCCAATGACTTCTCGACCGTCGCCGCGGCCACTCTGGGAATTGCGTTCGTGGCGCTCCTGGCGGGATACCTGCCGGCACTACGGGCCACGCGGGTCGATCCTATGCGCGCCCTGCGCTGGGAGTGAAACGTTCTCGCCCTTCTCGTCACTATCCTTTCAGGACAAGGTGCGACGCGCCGCAATAACGTTTGCTTGCATGGGCGGACTGGGAATGCTGGCCCTGGTCCGACCTGCGTTCGGGGGCGGAAATATCGTCCTCACCGGTCACGACGACGATCTCCACGCGGCTGGCTGCGAGTCTGGCTCCGCGGCCTCCGCTCAGCTTAAGGCGATGATCGCCTTCGCCCGGTCGGGAGCGCCGAACCCCGCTCTCCCGGTGTTGTCCTTCGATCACGGCGCCCAACTGACGAAATGTCTCGCGAAATTGAACATTCCGTTTACCAACATCGACCCCGACACGCAAGTACCCGCCGCCGGCAATTTCGATGTGGCGAGGTACAGCGCGATGGTAATCGCTTCCGATGCGTCGTGCGGTGGCTGCGACAATACCACGGTTAGCGTTGCAAATCTGCGGGTGGCATCGCCGGCGATAGCCGCCTTCCTCAATAGCGGAGGTGGGATTGTGGCGCTGGCGGGCGCGCAGAACGCGACCACGTACTATGGATTCCTGCCCGCCTCGGCGTCGGGTTTCGGCAGTCCGCCCAGCGAGGGTTACGTGCAAACCTCGTACGGCGCCTCCATCGGCGTTCCAGAGGTTAACAAAGACGAGACACACAACTTCTTCGCCAAGCCGGGCACGGCCGGCGTGTCCGCGATGTACCAGGTGGCGGAGAAATTGGGTGTTGACGGCACGGCCGAGACCCTGGCATGCAGAGACTGCACCACGGCCAGCCTTGTTAGCGGGGCACTATTCGATCTGTTGGCCGGCTTGGCGGTTTTCGTGGCGGGGCTTGCCGTCCTGAAAAGCCGGCGGCGACGCTACGAGACAGATCGTCATAGCCGGATTCGCGCCAGGGGATTCGTCATGCGGATCGCCGGGGACATTCGGGGCGGCTCGCAATCGGCGTACGATCTGGAAATTCACGGCGCTAATGATGAGCCTTTTGGGAGGGAACCATGGGAAGGATGAATTGGAGCCGGATTCTTTTTGCCGGCTTGCTAGCCGGTCTGGTAATCGACTCCGGCGAGTACCTGCTGCACCTGATCGTGTTGCCGGACAAGTGGAAAGCCGCGATGCAGAAACTGAACCTCACGCCAGTACCGGCATCGCGTGAGTTCCTGGCGCTCACCGCCGCCGGGCTCCTGTTGGGAGCCGTGACCTTGTGGCTTTACGCGGCCATTGTCCCGCGCTACGGCGCACGGGCCAGGACCGCTATCCTGGCGGCCCTGGGGCTGTGGATACCGGGGTATTTCCTCGGTTTGGCGGCGATGCTGCTGGAAGGCATCCTACCGCTCGATATCGTGATTCTTTCCATGACCGCAGGTCTGGCGGAACTGGTTTGCGGCGCGCTGCTGGGCCGGTTGATATATGCCGACGCGAGCTCCGCCAGTAAAGGAGAGGAGGTCGCCACATGAGGGAAATCGGCATATTTCTGCTTGCCTCGTTTGCGATCGATCGCATTGTAACGGGGATGTTCTACCTCTTGTCGTTCAATTCGGAGCTGAGCGCCATTCTCGATCCGGATGCCAAATTACACCGCCTGATCTACGCGGTTTGCGCCGGCTACCTCGGAGTCGTCGTCGTTGCGGGCGTGATGGGAGTACGCTTGTCGAAGATTTCGGCAATCCCGCTGGATTCAAGCGCCGGTCCGGCCGTAAGTAATCTACTCGACGTCCTGATCACCGGCCTCTTATTAGCCGGCGGCGCGGATCGGCTGGCCGAGGCGCTGAAGCTTCTCGCCGGAGAGGTAAAGCCAGTGAAAGCGCCCATCGAGATCACCGGAAAAATTGTCTTGGAACAGCGCACCAAGGGTAGCGAACTCTAACTCCTGCCTTCTGCCTTCTGTCTTCTGTCTTCTGTCTTCCCCCTTGCTTACCGAGAGGAAACGGTGTATTCTGATCTTGGTAACCGAGGGGAGCGTCCGTGAGCAAACCAACAGATCTGGTCCAGGGCACGCTGGACCTGCTGATCCTGAAGATCCTGGCATTGGAGCCGCTGAATGGCTGGGCCATCGGCCAACGCCTGACGCAGGTTTCCGGCGATGTCCTGCAAGTCAGCGATGGATCGCTTTATCCCGCTCTGCACAAGCTGGAGCAGGAAGGCTGGATCGCCGCGGAGTGGAGGCCCAGCGAGAACAACCGCCGGGCCAAATACTACTCGCTGACACGGCTGGGACGCGGGAAGCTCAATCGCGAGTCCGCCGATTGGGTGCGTCTCTCGGCGGCCATCTCGCGCGTAGTGCGGCTGAAGGAGGCCTGACGTATGCGCCTGCTGCATTGGTTCTATACGCTGCCCCTGCGCGTCCGGTCGCTTTTGCGGCGGCGGCAGGTGGACCAGGAGTTGGATGAGGAGTTGGCGTATCACATCGCGCGGAGAACAGAGCAATACATCGGCGAGGGGCTTGCGCCGCGGGAGGCGCACGCGGCGGCGGTGCGGGAATGGCGGGGCGTGGAGCAGATCAAGGAGGAGTGCCGGGACATGCGCAAAGTGAACTTCGTTCAGGACTTGGCGGGCGATATCCGCTACGGCTTCCGGCAATTGATGGCCAGTCCGGGTTTCACCGTGGTGGTGGCCGCGTCGCTGGCCCTGGGTATTGGTGCCAACACGGCGATCTTCAGCCTGATGGACGCCGTGCTGTTCGAGATGCTGCCCGTGAAACAGCCGCGTCAACTGGTGATGCTCAGGTGGTCCGCGAAGGGGTGGCCGGATGTGGTGGAAGACCTCGAGGGCAACAGCGGGGAGGACGAGCATACCGGCAGGTCCTGGAGCGAATCGTTTCCGTACCCGGTGTACGAGCACTTGCGCGACCGCAACCACGTCTTTTCGCAGACGTTCGCCTTCGCGGCCAATAGCCCGCGAGTCAACGTCAGCATGCGTGGACGCGCGGAGGCGGCCGATGCGGTGATGGTATCCGGCAATTACTTTGAGGGGCTGGGGGTTCAAGCCTTATACGGGCGCGCGGTTCTGCCTTCGGACGATGTGGCGGGAGCCCCGCCCGTGGCCGTTCTGGCGCATCGTTTCTGGCAGCGGCGCTTTGGGCAGGACCCTTCCGTGGTCGGCAAAACCGTGGCGATCGATGGGACCTCATTTACCATCGCCGGCGTCGCACCCGCTGAGTTCTTCGGCCTGGAGCCGGGCAGTTCGCCGGACGTTTTTGTGCCGCTTTCCCAGTACGTGCATCTGTTGCCCGAGTACTCCGCCGCAGCCGGCGTATCTGGCGGCAACGCCCCCACGCCGCTGGTGCACGATGCGCGCGTCTGGTGGCTGGTGGTGACCGGGCGGCTACGGGCGGGGGAGACCGAGGCGCACGCCCGCGCGGAGTTGGCGGTGCTCTTCAACCAGAGCATTGGCGCCACCGCGAAGGCCCAGGCGGATCCCAAGACGCCGGTGCTGGAGACGCTGCCGGCGAGCCAAGGCCTGGACGGACTGCGCCGGAGATTCTCCCGGCCGTTGTTCGTGTTGATGGCCATGGTGGGCGTAGTACTGCTGATGGCTTGCGCCAACGCGGCGGGTATGCTGCTGGCGCGCGCCACCGCGCGGCAGCGTGAGATCGCGGTGCGATTGAGCCTGGGCGCGCGGCGCAGCCGTCTGATCCGCCAGTTGCTCACCGAAAGCACCCTGCTGGCGGTGATGGGCGGCGCGGCCGGAGTGCTGCTGGCTCGATGGGCAGGTACGGTGCTGGTCGCTTGGCTCTCCGGCGGACGGTCGCCGCTGGTGCTCGCGCTGCACCTGGACGCTCGGATTCTGGCGTTTACAGTAGCCGTCTCGTTGCTCACTGGTGTGCTATTCGGCTTGGCGCCCGCCTTGCAGGCGACCCGCGTCGATTTGGGGCTGGCGCTTAAGTTGGGCGGCAGCGGTTCTCGCGCGACCAGCCGGTTTGTCTCCGGCCGGATCCTGGTGGCTGGACAGGTTTCCCTATGCCTGCTGTTGTTGGTGAGTGCCGGACTGTTTCTGCGCACGCTGGGGAATCTAGAAAGCGCGGACATCGGATTCCAGCGCGACCATCTGCTGCAATTCTCCGTGCAGCCCGGCTTGAACGGTTACCAGGGCACTCGGCTGGCGAGCTACTACGGGGAACTCCAGCGGCGCATCCGATCCATAGCCGGAGTGCGCTCGGTGGGGTTATCGGGACACGCACTGGTGGGCGGCGGCGTTTCCACTTCGGATGCGGAGATACCTGGTTACACTAGCGGGAAACGGCGTGTCGAGGTCTACCGCAATGTCGTGGGACCGGGTTTTTTCGAAACGCTGGGGATTCCGCTGGTGTTGGGACGCGCCATTGAGGCAAGGGACGGCTTGATGGCGCCGAAGGTGGCAGTGGTGAATGAAAAGCTGGTGCAGCGATATTTTCACGGCGACAACCCCATCGGCCGCATGCTGCAGTTCGGTGACGATAAGCGACCGGACGATTTCGAGATTGTAGGGGTGGTAAAGGACGCTAAGTACAACCGTCTACGCGACGAAGCGCCGCCGACCGCCTACATGTCTTACTTCCAGGAACAAACCGTGCGCAGCGCGATGACCTTCGAGGTTCGCGCAGCAGTAGCGCCGCGGTCCTTGGTGGCAGTCATCCGCCAGGAGGCCCTGGCGCTGGATAAAGACGTGCCACTGGCCGATATCAAGACCCAGACCGAGGCCATCGCGCAGGAACTAGTGCAGGAACGCGTCTTCGCGCGGCTGGCTTCCTTGTTCGGCGGCCTGGCGCTGGTGCTGGCATCGATCGGGCTGTACGGCACGATGGCTTATACGGTGGCGCGCCGCACCGGCGAGATTGGCATCCGTATGGCGATCGGCGCGCGGCCGGTGGATATCTTGGGCATGGTGCTGAGAGAGAGCGTACGGGTAGTGCTGGCAGGTTCGGTGGCGGGACTGGTTGCGGCGGTGGCGGCCACGCAACTGATCCGCAGCCAGCTTTACGGGCTGTCGCCGCACGATCCGCCGGTTCTGACCGGCGCGGCGCTTGCCTTGGTCGTGGTCACAATGCTGGCGGCGTATGTTCCGGCGCGGCGCGCCTCGCGCGTGGACCCGTTGCGGGCTCTGCGCAACGAATAATCCTTCAGTTACCGGCGCCGGTAATTCACAATCTCCCCGGCGCCGGACTGCAGCACCCCTGCCTCGTCGTAGCTCCGGTCCAGTAATTCCGACAACTGGTCGCGCTCGCCCGCTGTACTGTACGGACTCATCACCGCCACCACCCGCGGCCCGTCCGGAGGTTCGGCGCATATCCTGCGCTCCAGCTCCGGCCGCAAGGCGATGTAGTAAAACGCGTGCTTGGGTGGCGCCACCGCGACGCACGCATCGGCCGGAAGCTCGGTCCCCAGCAGCTTGGCTTGCGCTCCGAAGCTGTCCTTCGGAATCGTCGCCAAGCGATAGTCGCTCACCGCTGCCGCTCCGAAAAAGGCCAGCAGCACCGCATAGCCTGCCCATCGCGGCGTTCCCTCGCGCAGGCGTTCGATGCCGGCCGCCGCGCCCAGAGCCAATGCCGGCGTGGCAAACAGGAACTGCCGCGCGGCAAAGAAATAGTTGACCAGCGCATCGATCAGGATCGGCCCCGCCAGCCCGGCCAGCGCCACGCACGCCAGCAGCCGGCTGTTCCGCGCCTTTCCCAGCCCCACGGCCGCCGCCACCAGCAATGCGGCGCTGCAGACATATCC